>Ga0172381_10002133_pt1 | contig 22331 bp, 14 predicted proteins | sample Leawel6488metaG_FD_119754 | JGI IMG/M metagenome (GOLD analysis project Ga0172381, IMG submission 119754) | Leachate microbial communities from a municipal landfill in Southern Ontario, Canada - Leachate well 64-88 metaG | ecosystem: Engineered > Solid waste > Landfill > Unclassified | place...
AGATGCCACCAAAGAGGAAGGCCGTGCCTATTACCGCTCCATTATTGGGATGTATGCCGAGTGGGGGGTCGACTACATCAAAGTGGACGACATTTCCCGTCCGTACGACGATGTGCAAAAGGCCGAGATCGAGGCCATTCGCGAGGCCATTGACCGCACGGGCCGTCCCATCGTGCTGAGCCTGTCCCCGGGTGCCACGCCCTTGTCTGCCGGGGAACACGTTATGCAGAATGCGAACCTCTGGCGCATTACCGACGATTTCTGGGACAGGTGGGACTTGCTGTATGCGATGTTCGAGCGGATGGATGCCTGGACGCCGTACCGAGGCCCCGGCCACTTTCCCGATGCCGACATGCTTCCCATAGGGGTGATCGATTTTGGCAGGCCTACAAACTTCACCCGGGACGAGCATTTCACGCTCATGAGCCTTTGGGCCATCGGCCGTTCACCGCTCATTTTTGGAGGTGACTTGACCCTGCTGGATCCTTTCACCAAGGAAATGCTTACCAACCCCCACATGCTGAAAGTCAACCAGGAAAGCACCAACAACCGGCAAATATCCCGAGACAATGACCTGATTGTCTGGGCCGCCGACATCCCCAACAGTCCCGACAAATACGTTGCACTGTTCAATGCTCAAAGTCCCGGGAATGAGGGCGGTGGTGCGAATTCTGCAGCAGCAGGAGCAGAAGCTGCAGGTTCCACAGCAGGAGGCCCCTCAGCATGTACGAATCTGGATCTTGGCGTGGACCTTGGAGCCGATCCTGACCCCGCAGCTCCTTCCGGCGGTTGCATCATCCGTGTTGATCTCCGGACCATAGGAATAAACAGTCCTGCACGTGTAACAGACCTATGGCACCACAAAGACCTGCGCGTTTTTGACAAAGAATTCAGCCGGGAAATCCCGTTTCACGGGGCCGGATTGTACCTGGTGAGTCCTGAAGAGTGATTGCGCAGGCAAACCGGGTTTACCGCCCCAGCAGATCAATCGTATGCTGCACCAAAGTCATATCTCCCCACAATCCGTGGTGGGGGATGACTACTTTGGCCTGCGGGTACCTTTCTTGTACTACCTTAAGGGCTACAGGCCATTGTGACATGTTGGCATCCCCGGTAAATCCCATATTTTTGGCAGAAAGGGCTTTTACCATGCAGCCCCCGAAAAGCAGGTTACATTCTTGAATGTAAACTACCACATTGTCCGGTGAGTGCGATTCCCCGGGAAAAATACCTCAAAGTCCAGATCCCCGATGTGTAGAAAAATGCCTTCCTCCAGGGGAAAGACCTTGTTGGGTTTGGTAAAGACCAAGCTCTCGTACACTTCTTTGATATGTTCCTGCCCGGGAGCCGGACTGGGCAAAGCCGCCGCCAGCCGGGAAGAACGGGAAGACCTGGAGCAGATCCTGGAAAGCGGATATGCCTATGGCCTGGGGCGGGACCGTTATGTAGGATGGAAAGAACAGGATTATTGGTCGTTGGCCCTTCCGCTTCGACGTGTCCTGGAGTACAAGGTTTCAAAAGTCGGAAACAATTTCTACGGCCATTACGAGAAAATGGGCCTCTTTGTATTCTGCATGGAACCGATGCAGGAAGCCGAAGCCCGTTATACCATGGACCTGCAGAAATATCTGGACAATCGGTACGACCAGCTCTATCTGGCCGAAGTCTCCAACCTCCATGTATGCAATCTCGTCGACGGGCTGCAGGAATCTTCACGGCTGCTCTCCATCTCAATTTCACAGGAACAGCGCAAGTCCTTCTATCATGAGGCCATCCGGCGCCAGCTCGAAATGATCGGATAAAGAAATCCGGCCGGCCGGCCGGATTTCTTGGATAAACTGTGTCAGGTTTCAGGATCAATGGCGTCGGTACACCCAAACGTCCCGTTTGTAGTCTTTCATTTCGTCGAAGAAAGCATCACCTGCATGTACCGTCGTTGTCTTGTCGTTGAACACTACGACGGGTTTTGTCTTGGGATCATAGGCTTCCCACTTGAATTTCTTCACATCGGGGCAGCCGTCTTTGGCGAAGGAGACCCACACGTCACTCATGAAATCGGCAAGTTTGTAGGCCGATTTATCACATCCGACCATAAAACGTCCTAGCCAGATGTTGTTGAACACATAAGGCATTTCGGTGCAGTGGTTGGTGGCGAATGTCCCGTCCATGTGCGGAGAGGGCTTGGCAAAGACATACAGATACTGCCTGGTGTCAGACATCCGGTAACGCATGTCGGCGTTGTTGAAGACACCGTTCAGCATGCCGTATTCTGCATAGTTGCAGCCGATGATTGTCGGAATGCCTTTAGAGATCCCGGATACGCGCGGGTCACTGAGTTGATACGGGATGACTTCGCCGTCGACGACAGGTTGGCACCACATCCCACAGCCGTAGATCCGGTAGAAAAAATTCTCGGGGTAGCAGGACATGATGGCCTTGGAGGCAGCATCAAGCAGTTCGGAATAGGGGATAGTCTGGATCTTGTCGATGGTCTTCTCATCGAAACCCAGATTCTTGGCGGTCAGACGGGCCATAGATTTGCTCGTTTCCTGTTCCATGAGGCGCGTCATGGAGCCACTTTCGATAATTCCTTTGTGGAATAATCCCTTTGCCGAAGGCGTTCCCAGGAGGATGTTGACTTTTCCGCCACCGCCTGACTGCCCGAAAATGGTCACGTTGTTGGGATCACCGCCGAAAGCCGTGATGTTCTTGTTGATCCATTCGAGAGCCTTGACCATGTCCATGACACCTGCTACGCCCGAGTATTTGTACTTTTCTCCGAAATCAGAGAGATCGAAATAGCCAAGGAAATTGAGACGATGGTTGATGCTAACCAAGACGACATCTTTTTTTGCCAGGTTCGTACCGTCATAGAACGGAAGTTCGCTGCTTGCCCCCATAGCGTAGCCGCCGCCATGGAGCCAGACCATCACAGGACGTTTTTTTCCGTCGTTTATGCCCTTGGTCCAAACATTCAAGAACTGACAGTCGTCCGATTGGACACCGTCGTCCCATTGGTAGAGGAAGGCTTCGCAATCGTCCTGCCAAGTTACCCGGGGGGCCTGATGGCACTGGTTACCGTAGTATAGTGCGGTCTGGACACCTTCCCAGCTGTCCGGGTCTTCGGGTGGCATGAACCGTTCTGCCTTAGCATACTGAATGCCCTTGAAGGTATAGATGCCGTCTTCGATGTAACCGCAAAGCGTGCCGTAGGTGGTTTCGACCAGCGCATCCTTACTGTTGACCACGACATTGTGCTCGGGGTAGTTTTCACCGCAGGCGGCCAACAGCAGTACGGCCGCCATGCAAATCAGGAGTTTTTTCATCATTAGAAGATTTTTTGTGCAAATACGGTCAGATAGACTCTCCAGTTGCGCCAGACATGACCACCATCCGACTCATAGTATTCCACGGGATAGCCTTTTTGTTCACAATAATTCTTGAGCTTGAGGGAATTGACCCGAACGCCGTCGGCGTTGCCTACGGCGATCCAATAAAGATACGGAGCCACTTTCGGGTCCATTTGCCGCGCGAGCGCAGCTTCCGCCTCCGGCGTTTCGGCCGGAACGGCGCCAGAGAACATGCCGATGTAGCCGAAGGTTCCCGGATGAGTCCGCGACACGGCGCACGACTGGCGCGCACCCATCGACAAGCCGGCGATAGCGCGGTTTTTCATGCCCTTGCTCACCCGGTAGGTCGATTCGACGAAAGCGATCAAGTCGGGGAAACTCTGCTCGATCTCGACTGTCGAGTTGGAACGCGAGTTGGCCATGGTGGGCTGGAACATGTTAACTGCATAGCCCGGTGCGGCGTTGTTGTAGTAAACTCCATTGGGTATGACCACGATCATCGGCTTCGCCTTTCCTTCGGCAATCAGGTTGTCGAGGATCTGGACGGTACGGCCAAGGTCGGCCCAGGCGTCTTCGTCACCGCCTGACCCGTGGAGCAGATAGAGGACAGGGTACTTGTCTTTGCCCTTCTCGTATCCCGGCGGAGTATAGATCGAGACGCGGCGGTCGGCGCCGAGGGTCTTGCTGCGGTACCACGTCTTCAGGAGCGTGCCGTGGGGCACGTCGTGCGTCTCGTAATACCAACCTTTGTCACCCTGTTTCACACTCATGGTGAAGAAACTGGTCCAGGTCGCGATGTCCCGGTTCATGTATATGTTAGCGGGGTCGTTGCGACGCTCTCCGTCCACGATGAAGTTGTAGAGATAAAGTTCGCCTTCCAGCGGAGCGGTCGTGTAGGTCCACACACCGTCTTTCCCTTCCACCATGTCGGCAGGTGTCTGGTCGGAAATGAAGTCGCCCGTGACCTTGACAATCACGGCCTTAGGATTGCGGTAGCGGAAGGTTACGGTATTGTCGGGATTGATCTCGGGCGACGCCACCGGTACGCGGAAACGCAGCGCCTGTTGGGCCGGCAAGGCAAGGGATACCATCATCAGCGCCGCGAGTATCATAATTTTTTTCATAGCAATGTGTAGTTTACGTTATTTGAACAGCAGCTGGACAAAAGAAGCCAGGTTCCTGCGCCATACTTTCCACTCATGGTTGCCCGGATATTGCTCCCAGACCACACCTTTGTATTGGTTGGCTTCTAGCTTGTTCTTGAAATCAAGCATCCCATCTATCCTGCCGTCCTGCTCGCCGCAGGCGAGGTAGATGACATCAAAGCGGTTGTACTGAGCCGGATTTGTGTAGAAACCCGGGAAGTGCGCTTCCGCATCGAACGGTGCCCCGCCAATGGCGGCCGATCCAATCAGCCCCGAAGAAAAGATACCCACGTTCGCGAAGGTATCGACATTGCGGAAGGCGATGAAAAACGACTGTCCGCCACCCATGGAAAGGCCGGCCACGGCACGGCCCTTACGGCTCTTGACGACATTGTAGTTCTTCTCGATGTACGGGACAATATCAGCCACCAGCGAAGTATAGTTGTCGAAATTCGAGGCGTACTTCTTCACGTCGGTCTTGACAGGGATTCCGAGGGTCTGGGCTGCATACTGGTTCGGGTTGCCGTTGGGCATGACCACCAGCATTGGCTTGGCCTTTCCCTGCGCGATCAGGTTGTCGAGAATCTGGCAGGTACGGCCGAGTGTCGCCCAGGCATCCTCGTCGCCGCCACCGCCATGAAGCAGGTAGAGCACGGGATACTTGGTCCTCTTGTTGCTTTTGTCATATCCGGCAGGCGTATAGACATACATCCGGCGGATCATGTCATTCTCCGCGGAATGGTACCAGACATATTCGACGTTTCCGGGCTTCGGATTTTCGGCATAGACATCCGCATAACCGCCGTGAACCAGAAAGGCGTTCATGTAACGAGAACCATCCCGTTGCACCAAGACATTCGAAGGATCGAGGACGGAAACTCCGTCGACATTGAACGTGTAGGTATAGTGTTCCGGCTTAGGGAGCGCTACCGTCGCGGTCCAGACACCGTCGGCGCCCTGCTTAAGGGGCAGCGCCGACGGATTGTAACCTAGCCAGGAGGCAGAGACGCTGACCTTGCGTGCCTTGGGGGCGACAAAGCGAAAGGTCAGGCTGTCGCTCGTCAGCTCGGGCGACTTGACCCGTGTGCGGAACATCAGTGAATTCATTTCCTGCGCACCGGCCGGAAGGAAGGTAGCCATACAGAGGGTGAGCAGCATCAGTTGAAGGATTCTTTTCATGGTCATAGTCAAATATAGATAGTTGTTGATTGACGGATATCGTCGGAGGCGCTGCCCAGAAGGAGTTCGAGCGTGCCGTTCTCAAGCGCCCAGCTGTTCGTCTGCTCATTCCAGTAGCGGAGATCGCTGACAGGGATTTCGAGGGTGACCGTCTGGGTTTCCCCGGCCGCGAGGCTGACTCTGCGGAAAGCTTTGAGTTCCTTCTCCGGCCAGCTGACCGTCGCATCTATTCGGCGAACGTAGAGCTGCGCGACCTCTTCGGCCGGCATCGCGCCCTTGTTCGAGAGCTTGAAACGCACTTTGATCACGTCATTCTCGCCATAGTGCGACTTATTGGCCTTCATGTCAGCATACATAAAGTCGACATAGGAAAGACCGTGGCCGAACGCATACATTACCGGAATCTCCTTGGTATCATACCAGCGGTATCCTACCAGCGGACCTTCGGAGTAATAGGCCGTGGCCGGATAGCGGACCGGGCCTCTTCTCCGTTGTCCCTGGACGTCCTGACGGTAAAGATTTCCGAAAAGGTCACTGTCCACTTCAGCTTTCTGGGGATAGTTGTCCAGCGCATATGCCGGTGAATCCTCGAGTTTCACGGGGAAGGTGAAAGGCAGTTTGCCGGAAGGAGCGATGTTACCGAAAAGCACATCGGCCAAGGCATTTCCGCCCTCAAGCCCGTTCCACCAGCCCTGGACGATGGCGGGCAGGATCTTGTCAATGTTGGAGATGTCGCAGGGACCGCCGGAAATCATCACACCGACGATGTTCGGATTGACCTCGACAAGGGCGGCCGCAATGGCCTCTTGGCCGAGGGGGAGGTCGATGTTCTCCCGGTCGGAACCTTCAGTCTCAATCGATTTGTTGGTGCCGAAGAAGTACAGGACCAGGTCGGCTTCAGCCGCCAATGCGACTGCTTCAGCAAGCATCTGGGGATCAGCCGGGGCGTCGATTTCTGCCGCGACCTCGGGGTGTTCCTTGAGGAATTCAGGGCCTCTCCAGAAGGCGAACATGCCCATATAATCCTTATAGGCAGGGGCATAGGTAATCTCCACACCCGCCGGTGCGCGGTTGGTCATACCCTGGAGCGGCGTGACTTCGTACGGCGATTTCACGCCGGCGCCCATGCCGCCCGACTGGGTGAGGGCCGTCGCATTGCGTCCGATGACCGCAATCTTCTTCACGTCCTTATGGATGGGCAGCACGCCGCCGTTGTTCTTGAGCAGGACCACGGAGCGCTTGGCCACTTCGTAGGCCGTCGCCCGGCTCTCCGGCGTGGAAGCCGTCTCAAGATTGCATTTGTCGGTGGGAATCGCTTCGATCGTATAGCGGACGCGCAGGATCTCGCGCACCTTGGCGTCGATCACGGATTCCGGAACTTTGCTGGCCTTGACCGAGTCGATGAGCGCGGGGCCGAGATAGGTGTCACCTGTCATCTGGACGTCGAGCCCGTGGAGTGCGGCACCCATCGTGGAGTGCGTGCCGCCCCAATCGGAGATAGTCATGCCCTTGAAGCCCCACTCACCGCGGAGAATCTCGTTGAGAAGATGTTCGTTCTCCGAACAATAGAAGCCGCCGACCTTGTTGTAGGCAGGCATGACGGCCATGGTGCCACCTTCCCGGACGATGGCTTCAAAAGGTTTGAGGTAGATCTCACGCATCGTGCGTTCGTCGGCGATTACGTTCACGCTGCCCCGGTTCATCTCCTGGTTGTTGAGGGCGAAATGCTTTACGCATGCTGCCGTACCGGCGTCCTGAACACCCTTTACATAGCTGACGCCCAGCACTGAGGCGAGCAGGGGATCTTCGCTGAAATATTCATAGGTACGGCCTCCGACCGGGAGACGCTGGATATTGACGGCTGGGCCCAGGATGATGTCCTTACCCCTGCGACGAGCTTCGGTCCCCATTCCCAAGCCGTACTGGTAGGCGAGGTCCTCCGACCAGGTGGCCGCAAGGGCTGATCCAGTCGGAAAATACGTAGCCGAGTCGGTGGTCCAGCCCGCCGAGGCGAAACCGTTCGGAACACCTTCTTCCCGGATGCCGAAAGGTCCGTCGCAGTACTTGATTTCCTGGATGTTGAAACGCGGAACACCTTCCGACGACATGTTGGTTTTACTGTGGAGCATTTCGACTTTCTCCTCGAGCGTCATCTGCGCGATGACAGCATTGATTTCCGCATCGTGAAGCATCAGTCTGTCCTGAGGCGGTTTTTGAGAAACGCAGGACGTTAGGAATAAGGCGAGATAAAGGAGGAGGAATTGCTTCATGATTTATTTAAATAGTTGGCTGCCAAACACAACCAGGTAATTACGCCAATTTTTCCAGGTGTGAGCACCGTCTGTCCAAAGGACTTGGCAGGGATAATTGTGTGATTGCAGGAATTTGACATAATCATAAGAACCCTTTACAATTGGATCAGCTGTCCCGCAAGCGACGAAATAGAGCTTGGGCTTCTTCGAGAAGAGGATATCGACCTGTTTCATGATATCGGGATTGTTCCGGACGCCCATGGCCCCGGAAAAGAGACCGATGTAGCCGATTCTATCGGGATACAGATTGGATGTCTGAAAGGTATGGCCGCCTCCCATGGAGAGGCCGCACATGGCGGTGTTGGCGGCGCCTTTGAGGACACGGTAGTTTTTCTCGATGTAATTCATGATGTCAGGGAAAGATTCGGGAATGCTCGCTTTGCCGCGCATTCCCCGGGAGGGAGCGCCCGACATGGATGCCTGGTACAGGCCGGCTTCCCATTCACCCGGCGCCGCGGCGCACATCGGGTTGCCGTTGGGAATGACCACAATCATTGGTTTCGACTTGCCGAGGGCGATCATGTTGTCGAGAATCTGGGCGGCGCGGCCGAATTCGAGCCAGGAAGTTTCGTCGCCGCCCGCACCGTGGCAGAGATACAGGACGGGATACTTCTCCTTGCCTTTTTCGTATCCGGGCGGAGTATAGACCGCCATCCTGCGGGACATATCGAGCGTGGGGCTGTCATACCATACATAGCTGACGTTTCCGTGCGGGACCTTGTTATTGGCATACATGTACCCGGTGTCTCCATCTTTCTCAGAAATGAGGAACCAGTTGGTCCATACAGTCATGTCCCTTTTTCTGAACTGATTGGACGGATCGGTGTACGGAAGATTGTCAATCCGGAAAATATAGGAGTAGAGCTCGGGCGCAAGCGGAGCTTCCGTGGTGTATTCCCAAATGCCGTCCTTGCCCTCGACCATGTCCACCCAGATGGGGACTTCCGTGACGTAGCCGTTGTTGTCGGCAATGTGATGCGGCAGAAAATCGCCCGTCAGCCGGACGGTCACCGCCTTGGGCGCATAGACGCGGAACGTCGCGGAATTATCTTCGTGAATGTCCGGAGATTTGAGCTCGACTGCCGTGCCCATCAGGTTCTGCTGGGCGAAGGCAAACATCGTACAGGAAAGGAACGCTAATAAAGTGAGTAATTTTTTCATGAGACTAGGTATTTAGAATAGTTTAGGAAGGAACTGAAGGATGCACTTTCTCCAGGTTTCCCAGAGATGGCCGCTCTTGAGGTTTTCTCCATAATAGGTGAACGGCATATTCTCTGCTTGAAGCGCTTCCACCAGATTCATGCCCCCGTTGTATGCCATGTCGTAGGGGCCCACGCCGACCATCAGAAATTTGTAACCCGTTTCCTTCAAGGGAATCAGTGGAGAAGGGGAATCCGGACGGGCCATCGCCCCCGCGCTGAAGATTCCGTAGTAGTCATAGAGATCGGGGCTTTCCCGCATCAGGGTAATCGTATGCCCGCCTCCCATCGAAAGACCCGCTACGGCACGTCCAGCCTTGTCGTCACGCACCCTGAAGGTACGGGTAATGAAAGGCATCAGATCGCCACGAAGATCTCTCAGATATTTTGCGCCGGTACGGAACTCGGGATCGGCGAAAGAGAATAGAAATTTGTTGGGGAGAGCTGTCTCACAGGCTGCGATCTCGGAAGCGTTTCCGTTGGGCATCACGACGATCATTGGCTTGCAGAGTTTGTTTTCAATCATATAGTCCATGATTTCCGTGATGCGCCCCAGTGTCTGCCAGGCTTCTTCGTCCCCGCCACCGCCGTGCTGGAGATAGAGAACAGGATAAGTCTCTGCCGTGGTTTCGTATCCGTAAGGCAGATAAACGGTGACCCGGCGCATGCGTTCGTACTCCTTGGATGGATACCACACTTTCTCGATTCTTCCCTTTTCCGTTGAATTCTGTGCATAGTAAGCTTCCGTACCGGGACCACGTATGATCAGGTTCGAGCGGTAGTTGTACATATCTCGCGTTTGCGAATAATTGCCCGGGTCCAAGACTACCATGCCGTCGATGTCGAAGACATATTGGTAGATATCGGGCGGCAGCAGCGGCATTTCGTAGGTCCAGACGCCATCTGCTCCCTTGGTCATTTCCTGCTCTGTGTAGAAATTCTCCCATGAACCCGTGATGGCGACCCGTCTGGCATTAGGGGCAAGAACCCGGAAAATGACAGAATGGTCCGTAATCTCGGGCGAGTTGAGCAACTGGGTGAAAGCATAGTTCTTCTCTGAGTACATGCTCTTCTGTCTCGTCTGGGTGAAAGCCGCAGACGAGACAAGGAGAAAGAGAATGACCAGGATGGCTGATTTTCTTTTCATGTTGCATAGATATTAATAACTTGGATTTTGGACAATCTGGTCGTTGAGACGTACCTCATTGGCAGGAAACGGGAGCAGTTCGTGTTTGTTCTGCTTATATCCGCACTTATCAGCCGGGTTTCCGCAGTCAAAATACGTAATCGTTCCATTTTCGTGAAACATAGGCACTTTCAGCCCCACTCCCTTGAGCTTCTCATAAGCGTCTCCCCAGCGCTGAAGGTCCTGATAGAGTTGTCCTTCACGGCAGAGTTCAAAGCGTTTTTCTGCTTTGATGTCGTTGAGTGTTACAGAGCTGAGATCAGAGATTTGGGCTTTGCGGCGGATCATGTTCACATATTCCGTGGCTTTGGCGTTGTTGCCGGCGGCAAGATGAGCCTCGGCAGCGACGAGCAGAACTTCGGCATAGCGCATCCATGTGTAGTTCTTGGCCGTGCACCACATGGCAGGCGTCTTGTCTCGTGTGTATCGGTCTTTCCACATGTAGACGCCTTCGCCCATCTGGATGGCGTTGGTAATCAGGCCGAGGCCCATCTCGACCATTTCTTCATAGTTCTTGATGGTTTGCTTGCGGCGGTAGCTGTCTCCGTCGTGGGCGACGAAAGCATCGTAGAAAGCCCGGGTCGGAGCGACAAAGCCGAAGCCCATTTCAATGCCCCATGCGGAGATGCCGTCAGGATTCATACGGTCCGTACGCCAGCCCATCATGTACCCGGTGAAGGATGATACGGGGTTGGCCGGGTCGTTTGGAAACACGCTTTCAAAGAGGTTCTCGCAGTTGAATTTGTTGGCCATCGTATTGCGGTCGCCATATTCGCCGTCAAAGAGTTGGTACTTGCCGCTGCTGACAACCTGGTCCAGGACTTGGGCGGCTTCCGAATTCTTGCCTTGCCACAGTAGGGCCTTGCCGTACACTGCCTGGGCATACTGTTTGGTGACGCGCCAGACGCTCTTGTCACCTACACCACTTTTCTCGGGAAGGGCGCCTGAGGAGATGGCAGCTTCCAAGTCGCTGTTGACCAGCGCCCAGAGTTCGGACGGGTTTCCATTGGGTTGTTTGTATTCGTCCGGCTGCAAAGCATGGTCCACCAGCGGCGGTGTGCCCCACATGGAAATCAGTTCAAAGTAGGCCCAGGCGCGGAAGACCTGCGCTTCGGCGACGGTCCGTTTCGCTACTTGTGAGAAACCGGGATCGACTATGTCCAGAATCGTGTTTGCAGCGAAGATGAGGTTGTACAAGCCACGGAAGTAACCACTGACGGATCCGTCTTCGGAGTCGAAGGTGTATTCCGCGACCTTGTCCAGGCCACTGTTGTCGCCGTGCTGGCCGCCACCCGCCCAGAAGTCTCCGTCGAGGAGCGGTTTGAATGTGTTAGCGCTCCCTTCGAGCGAGCGCATCTTTATGTAGAGGTTTGAAGATGCCGTCTCTATTTCAGCATCGGTCGAGTAGTAGGTGTCGACGCTGACGACGCCGTGCTGGTCGATGGTCAGCAAGTCCGAACAAGATGCTGCCGAAATGATCAGAGCGGCAAGCAATGCGATGAATCCGATAAATCTTTTCATAATTATTTCCTCCATAGAATGATTAGAACGTGATGTTTAAACCGAACACAAACTTTCGGGAGTTGGGGAAAGCACCCATGTCGACGCCGAGAGCTTGTCCAATGCCGGCGACTTCGGGATCGAAGCCCGGATACTTGGTGAAGCAGAAGAAGTCATCTAAAGAAGCATAAAGTCTGAATTTGCTGATCTTGATAAATTCAGTAAACCGTTTGGGAAGCGTGTATCCGATTTGGATCTGTTTGATCTTGAAATAGTCGCCTTTGTATACATTGGCGCTCGACTGCATCCAGTCTGTATAGCCGCCCGCATTGGCACGCGGCCGTACACCCTGGGTATTGGATGGCGTCCAGCGGTCGTCCACAACGAACTTCAGTTTGTTGACGGCGTAGTCAACGCGGTCGAGGGCGCAGAAGATTTGATGTCCTGCGGCACCGGAGCCGAATAACACAAGGTCGATGCCCTTGTAGTCCGCCGTAATCGTGAGGCCGTAGTTGACCTTGGGGATGCCGGAACCGATGTCGGTCTTGTCGGCGACCGTAACGGCACCGTCTCCGTTCGTATCCTCGAAGACGGGTTCGCCATTGGAAGAATCAATCCCTTCGAATTTGTAACCATAGAAGTGCCAGGCGGGGTAGTCTTTTTCAAATCGGGTAACCGATGCAAAACGGTAAGTGACACCCTGGATACCGTTCTCAAGCGCCGGGTGGAGATAGGTGACACGGTTCTTGAGTGTCGCTATGTTGCCTCGGATGCTGTAGTGGAAGTCTCCGACAGCATCGGTCCAGCCCACCTCTATTTCGACACCGGTGTTGTCTACGTTACCCGCGTTCATGGGTGACTCGGTGATGCCGACGATGGTGGAGGAAGTAAAGCCGGAGACGATCAGGTCCTTGGTCGTTTTTTTGTACCAGTCGCCGGAAATCGTCAGACGGTCGGAGAGGAAACGGGCGTCGAAACCGACGTCGATCTGTTCGGAGGTCTCCCAGCGGAGGCCGTTGTTACCCGTCGAAGAAGGAGAACTGGCACTGGTGTAACCGCCCGTCAGACCCTCGGGATAGTTGCCGACTGCTGTAATCACGCTGGTATAGCGGTAGTTGCTCAGGTTGGACGTAGAACCGTTGCGGCCCCAGCTGGCGCGGATTTTCAGGTAGGGGATTGCTCGCCGGATACCGTTCATGAAAGGTTCTTCCGAGATTGTCCAGCCAGCGGAAACGGCCGGGAAGTAACCCCAGCGGTTTACGATGGGAAGGACGGAGGAGTCAGCCGCGTCGGCACGGAGCGACACCTGTGCGATGTAGCGGTTCTTGTAGTTCCAGCTGGCGCGCCCGTAGTAGGAATTGTTGCGCGTGTAGAGGGTTTCCCCACCCTGGAGCCTGCGGGAGACCGTGGGCGTAGCGTACGCGAAGAAATAATAGAGCGGGTTGTTGCTCAGTACGCCCAAGTCATTGTCGGAGCCCAAGGTGCTACCCTGTACATAGTTGTTCATGTTTTCACCGAATGAGGTACCGGCCATCAGGTTGATGTTGTGGCCTCCTACGTTGAAACTGTAGTTCGCGAAGTTCTCCCACTGGTAGTAGCGTGAAACATTGTTCTGGGCGTCGAGGCCCACATAGTTCTGTTTCACATAATCGGTTGCGTAGAAATCGATGGAGTAGCCGTAGGTGGACTGGGCACCGTACTTGTAAGCAAGACGTGAAGTGATGACCAGACCCTTGACAGGTTTGAAGTTGAGTGCCGCTGTTCCGTTGATGCCGAAGGTCTGTATCGCGGAGTATTGGGCATCGCGGTGGATGAGCGGGTTGACGTTCTCGTTCAGGTTGAAGGCTGAGATGCCGTAGTAACCCTGATCGTCTCCGAGCATCTTGTGCTTGGTCGGGTCGTTGAGAATGGCCTGCATGTTTGCGGGAAGGTTGTCCGGAGAATAACGGACGGCGGTCAGCGGGTCGAGCTGCAGTGCCGCGAGGACCGCGTTGTTCGATTCACGGTTGTATTCATTTCCACCTTCCGGAATTCTCCGTATGCTGGACTGGTGGATCTGGTTGTTCAGCTGGATGTCAAGCCAGGGCTTGATCTTGTAGGTTGCATTGATCATGCCGGTGATGCGCTTATGCGTATCCGAATCACCGACGAACATGCCGTTGTTGTCAAGGAAGGTCAGTGAGGTATAGATGGATCCTTTGTCGTTACTGCCTTCAAAACCTACTTTGTGCCGTTGTTGGAGCGAATGCGTGAAGACGGCATCCACCCAGTCTGTATCGGTCCTGCCGTCCCAGTTGGCGTTGTAGAAAGCGTCATCGAACTTGCCGAACTCCTTATAATACTGCATGTATTCCTGCGCGTTCATAACGGCCGGAATCCGGCCGAGGCCCTGCATGACAACCTGGCCTTCGTAGCTGATCTTGCCATCGCCCTTACCATACTTGGTCGTGATGAGAATGACACCATTACCGGCGCGGGCACCGTAAATGGCGGCCGAAGCTGCATCTTTGAGCACTTCCATCGATTCGATGTCATTAGGGTCAATGTTGTTGATGCTGTTGGTGATGCGCCCGTCGACTACATAGAGCGGGTCAGACATTCCGTTGGAGCTGATGCCGCGGATGCGAACAGCTGGAGCCGCACCGGGTCTGGCCGAATTGGTGTAGAGTTGGACACCAGCTGTCTTTCCTTGGAGAACCATTTCGGCAGATGTGACCGAGCGGGAGACGATGTCGCTTTCCTTGATGGTGGAGATGGCACCTGTTAGGTCGCTTTTGCGTTGGACGCCGTAGCCCACGACGACCAGTTCGTCGAGCAGTTCCGCCGATTCGACCAACACGACTCTCATCCCTTCGGTGGCTGGCAGTTCCTGGGTAATGTAGTTGAGCGCGGAGAATTCGAGGATGGCCCCCGCAGGAACGTTGATCGTGAAGTTGCCGTCGATGTCCGCCGCGACGCGGTTAGTGGTTCCTTTCTGGATTACACCGGCTCCGATGACGGACAATCCCGTTTCGTCGACGACAGTTCCGGAAATCTTGACAGTCTGTGCTAACGCGCTTATATTGGATAGCATCAGCATGAAGATGACCAGAACAACATTGTGTCTGAGTGAAAAGCTTTTCATGGTGGTTTTTTTTGTTATATGAGAAAAATGAATGGGTTTATTTGTTCACAAAATTAATTTCTCTCCGACGAAAAAAAAAAACGCTGCAGTCCATCTTTCGGCAGCGGAATACAACTGAAAACACCAGCGTCCAAAATAAAGCATTTTAGTCCAATGGCAGTGGAAGTTCTCCCCAAATAATTAGCTTTGCATTATGAAGCTTTTGATCAGAACCCTGCTCTTCGCAATCCTGCTTGCGGGCTGTGAGGTACCCGTTTCTCCGACTGGGACGGAAACAGGCATCGTCACGGATGGTTTTGGGAACAATGTCATCACCGAGTTTCTTTTTGACAAGAACGGCTATGTGTGGATGGTACCGTCTTCGGGAAGGTGTCTTTTCAAGATGGATGGTTCCATCATCATCCGCTATGACCACGATCCGGAGCAGCCTGGCAGTCTGGCGGCCAGCAAGGTCAACGCTGTGACGCTGGACTCTCGGAGCGATGTGTGGGTGGCTACGCAGAAGGGGGTGGACCGTTTCGACCAGGCAAGAGGCTGTTTCGATCATGTCTACGTTGACGACAATAACAAGTATGTCATCGATATCACCCGGAGCAGTCAAGACCGGATTTGCATCATAACCCGTCGGGATCTGCTGGAACTGGACCGGGAAAGTGATCGCTTCCTCCGCAAGATCAAGCTGCCCCATCTCACCAGCAGCGAGCCGCAGGTCTTTTTCGACGTTAACGACATGCTTTGGCTCCGGCAGGACAACGTCCTTTTCTGTTACGACAGTGATTACAGCGAACTCCAGAGATATGTTTTCCAACAGCTACGCGACCGTGTGCTTTTTGACGGAACCAAGTATATCTGGCTGATTGACGGGGATACCTTGTTGGCAATCAACACGCATTCGCTCATGGAATCGGAAGCAGGGGAACTGTTCCCTGAATTATATGGTAAACGAGCCTTGTCGATCCTGAAAATAAATGACGGCATAATGGTCGTCAATACCGATGAAGGCCCTTTTCTCGTCGATGTGTTCCGTGATTCGGCAACGGATATGGCACATGCTGACGGAAGTGCCAAGACAATCCTGGAATACGTACAGGCAGGATGCCGGGCCATGCAGACAGAGCCGAATGGCAATTTGTGGGCTTCGAACAAGGATGGCGGGTTCATACACTATGTTTTCAGCGAAGATCGGGTTCCCGCCAACAAGGCATACGTCGATTTTCTTGTATCCGGGAATGTTTCAGCGACTGCACGCAATTCTCGGTTCGAATGGCTTCTGTCTGATGGAACTATTACGACCTATGACCGTCAGGATGATAGCTTTATCAAAACACAATACTTGAAGGAACTGACGAAAATGGATGTCTCTTTCATGACCGCGGATGAAAAAGACCACCTGCTTCTCAGTGCACATTTCCGCTCTGCCAGGCCGTTGGAACTGTTCCGGGTCGATATGGACGGGAGTCTTGTTTTTGAAAGGAGTATCAAACTGCCTTATGCCGGAATTGGCACCATTGACAAGGATGGTCGTATCTTTGCAGCTGGTGCCGGAACCGTCATCATGGGCGTAGACACGGACGGATCAGTCCGGGAGATTGCCAAGCCGTTCAATGACTATAGCTGTTATGCCACCTTGATGAAGCCGCTTTCTGATGGATCGATTCTGATTTGCTTCACCGACCATCCGCCCGTCATCCTGCATACGGAGGAGGAGCGGGTGGAAGTATTGGAATCGGCAGGCCTCGATCAGGTATACTATTCTTCTTTTGTAGAAGATGCCAGCGGCCGTGTCTGGATAGGCTCCACGGACAAAGGCCTTTATCTTTATGACAAGACGAAGGGTCCTTTGATTAAGGTGGACTCGTATCCGGAAACAGTCGTGAACAGCTTGGCTGCTGATGCTGGCGGGAATATCTTCGTAACTGGAGATTACCGGGCGGTCTATCGCTTTGGAACACAACAGGAGGCTTACGGAAGACCGGTTTGGGCAGATTATTCAGATTATCCTCTCGAGCGCCGTTTGTACCCGCTTTCTGACGGTTCCGTCGTTCTGGTTGGACAGAAGTCGTATGTATGGTTCAGTGAGGAACGGATCAACTCCAAGGAAGTCCCAGACATCCTCACACATGTTTATCTGACGACGAAGAACCGGATCATCGCCTCTTTTCGTACCGATGATTTTCCTTCTCACCGCATGGCGCTTCGCCTGCGTCGCGAGACCGAAGACCTCAATCTCTACATTGGTGTGCTGGACAGAACGAATCCTTTTTCACGGCACTCTTTCTATTATGACATCAATCATTTCAGGACAGGTCCGCAGGAGTCTTTAGATAATCCGCAGATTCCTCTTTATGGAGTGAGCCGTCCATACAACACGGTCCGGTTCTGGGTTACCAGCAGTAGTATGGGTGCGGGGACCGATCCGTTTACCATAGTCGTCAAAATGAACCTGCTTCTTAGAGAAATCATCAGCCTGGCAGTCGTGCTGATGATGCTGGTCGTAGCGTCGGTGTTCTGGATCCTGTCCAGGAAGAAGAAAAAGGAAGCGGAAGCAGAAAAACTGAAAAGAGAGATGATCGAGAAACTGAATATGGAGAATATCGATTTCTTCGCGAACATCTCTTATGAATTCCAGGCACCGCTCACACTGATTAATGGCGCCGCTACTTCTCTCACAACTGAAGATACAAAGTCTCTGGGCATGATCCGGCGCAATACGGACAGAATGATGCGGCTGGTAAGTCAGATGCTGGATTTCAATAAACTGGACCATGGCATCTTGAAACTGCATGTTAAAGAAGATAATGTCCGGGAAATCGTCCGGGCGGTGAAAACAGATTTCGAAATCGGCGCATCTATGAAAGGACTTCAACTGAACCTTTTGGAAGACGGGGATGCGGAAAGTGGATACGTAGACCGAGATAAACTGGAAAAAATCTTGTACAACCTTTGCTCCAATGCGGTCAAATACACGCCACCGGGAGGCCAGATCGATATTTCGTTTACCATCGACCCGGACGGATTCCTGCAGGTAAGTATCGCCGACACTGGCATCGTCATTCCTGAAGATGCCCTGGAGGCCGTGTTTGAACGGTTCTATCGGACGAAAGGCACCGGCAAGGCCGGCGGTACGGGCATCGGGCTGTACTACACCCGGGCACTTGTGAATCTGCATCATGGCAGCATCCGGGCCAAGGTCCGCAAGGCTGATGAAAAGATAATCGGCTCTGTCTTCTCTTTCTCCATTCCCTTGCAGAAAGAGGCTTACAGCGTGGCGGAACGTGAGGAGAACATGGATACGGTGACCAACCTGGACCGGAACGGATATCTGGGTGAATACGCAGACAAGATTTCAGAGACGGGTACGGACACCAACAAGCCGTCGGTCGTGCTCATCGATGATGACTATGAGATTATCTATTATTTGAAGAATCTGTTGTCTGATTCCTACAACGTGCATTTCCGTTTCGATGCCATGAGCGGATACAAGATGATTAAAGAAGTTCAACCGGATGTCATCGTATGCGATATGATGATGGTGGAGATGGACGGTTTGCAATTATGCCATGTGGTCAAAGAGAATATTACGATAAGTCATATTCCCTTTGTGATGCTGACTGCCAAATCCACGCTGCGTGACCAGATTGACATCTTAAGCGTGGGTGCGGAAGCCTATGTCGTAAAGCCTTTCGCGCCAGAGTATCTGTTGGCGCTGATTAAGTCGATGATAGACAACCGGAACCGGATGAGAAAAATGCTGAGTTCTTCGTTGTCCGTGCCTAATTCGTCCAAGGATGTATTGAGCGGTCAGGACAAGGCTTTTATGGAAAAACTCTATGCCATCATGAAAGCCAGCATGAGTAACGGCAAACTGGATATCGATCCGATTGCCGAGAAACTGGGTGTGAGTCGTTCCAAGTTCTATTACAAGGTCAAGGCTTTGACGGGGCAGACGCCGAACGATTTCTTTACGACATATAAATTGAATTATGCCGCCGAACTGCTCAAGATAGGGAAATACAAGATCTCGGCTATCGCCGATACCCTTGACTTCAGTTCTTCTTCCCACTTTGCCGCACAATTTCGGAAGAAATTCGGCGTTCTTCCGAGTCAGTATTTTCCCCGATCGGATACCAACCCATGACGCACAGCTTGTAGAATCCCAAGACCTCGACAGGCTGACGAAGGGGAGATGGGGGGCACGCCCCAGATTCCATGCTATCTGACTTTGGAACAACAAAAAAACGCACACCAAAAGTGTGAGTAATTGTGTGTGTTGGATTAAAAATACTTAGTAATCCTATGTGCTAGCAAAAGAATCGGGATTGCGCCAGGCACAAGTGCCGGCGCGTTCCCTGCCGCATGCGGCGGGGCGGTGCATCATCGCTGATGATGCGGAGAGATCGGGATTCGAACCCGAGATACGCTTTTGGCGTATACACGCTTTCCAGGCGTGCAGCAGCAGGGATCGTACTTGTCCCTGGTGAGCTTATCAGCATCCTTGATGGGAGTCTTGTCATAGATCATGTCGATGCCGCAGTCGCAGAAAGCGGCCAGTGAGACGAAGTGGTCCTGGGTGTACATGTGCTTCAGCTGGGCAGCGCGGATGGCGCCGAGGGTCTCATTATAGCCGTCGATGGCTTCCTTGCGGATGGACTCCATAGAGCCGGACTTGTCGAGGATGACGAGGTTGAAGACCTGGGTCTTGGGGGAAGTGTTGTTCTGTTCCATAGTGTTGTGTGTTTTGAATTCCAATGCAAAGTTACCGGCCGGTTGTCCCAAAACGTGGTACAACAAACGAAAAGTCAAAAAAAGCCCTGGCCCTTGCGAGGTCGAAGCTGCTGGTGATTTGTTTAACTGGATTCAAAGCACACCAAACTCTCTCTGGAAGGGTTTCAGGTTCACTTCCGGGTTATGTCTCAGACCAGTGCGATAGCTGTCCAGGATGGCGAAATCGATGAGCCGGAAAGCATTCTTGAACTCGTCTTCCTCGATGACCTGATGGAAGAGCTTTACGATATGCGCCGGCGGATTGGCGAAGGCGCCGCAGCCCATGGTCGACAGCACGAGGGAATCGTGGAAATTGGCCATTCCGATCCGCAGGATGGTTCGCATCTTGTCCAGGGTAATCTCTGTCTCCTCAGGGAACATCAGGCCGTCTTTTCCGATGCGGGGGCCGCTGAGGGCTGCTACGGAAATAACAGGAATGTTGTAGGGAGCATCCTCCAGCAGGGATCCACCCAGTTATAGACAGTCTTAATCGTCGGATGATTGGGATGATATGCGCAGAACTCTGCAATATCCATCCAATCGTCGGGTGATGGCGCTTCGTTATTGCCCTGGATAATCAAGTCTTTGATCTCCTAACGTCCTTCTGAAGGGAAGCCAGGATCTTCGGGAGGTGAACGAATGAGAATTGCTCTTCTTCTTGTGACATGACCTGCATTTATGTTAAAGTGAATACAAGGTCTCTTGATTGCGGCCGCAAATAAGAAACCGTGGTTCTGTTTGAACCACGGCACAAAAATATCGGCCCATGATGGGGCTGGGGTAAGATTAGGGGTACTCTTAAGTGGCCCCAATTATTGGATCATACTGTCTCTCTCTATTTTAGAGGAGATTGATGGGAACAGTTACTTAAGACATCTAGCAACATAGCGTAGATCTTTCTGAGTCTGGTCTTCCTCGAACTTGAAGTTCAGGCGTTGCTTGATGTTGTCAGCATTCCTTCCTGTTACATGATGGAGAAGTCTGATCCAGGCTTTTCTCTTTGATCTAATTCGGTCGAGGTCTGACCCATTGGTCTGGGAAACGACGTACTCCAAGGTATTCAGTACCGGTTCGGCGTCCTTACAGAAGTAGTTCTCAGTGGCATAGAGGATGGCATCGATGCTAACATACCCCTCCAGCGGCTTGTTGGAAGAGAAGTCTTTCATAGCCCGTTCAGTCCGCATCTTGAGCTCAAGGATAACGTCCTGCCGAGGATCGTAATCACCAGGATCCTCCATAACCTGCTGATCGTGCCTTGCCAATTCCTTCTCGAAGATGTTGAAATAGGGGATTGCATCTGCACTGTAAACTACCTTGTTCTTGATGGCTTCGAGACAGCATCGCAGATCAGGATGCTCGAATGCCAGAACATAATAGACTGCGCCAAAGATAACAGTCGCCTCATACCAGCGATTGACCCAATACTCATAGTAGTTGAAATCGAAGAAATGGATCAGGCGATGCTCAGTTGACGGTTTTTGACTTTTCAGTCTCAAGCTGTCCCAGATCTCACCGACAAGGAGCTCAGGATACTCCTTCTCGTTCAACCTGGCCAGAGTCGTCTCCATACAATTGAACAGTGTCAGCATCGGGAGGGATGTGTCCTTAATCCTCTGGGCCCCCTCGGCTTCACGGTAGGTCATGTAGATACTATAGATTCCGGGTCTTGTAAGTCCTGTAGTTACTGTAGGTCATGTCACTCCTGTATGTAGAGTAGTTACAGTAAGTGCACACAACTCTGTAAGTGTTGTAGGAAATGAGAACTGTAAGTTATTTAAGATTAGTTATATAAGCTTTCAACTGCAAAGCAATTAGCTTCCGGAAACATTGTTTTTAGCCTTAATCCTTTGCACAACAAGTGTAATGGAAACCCCTATGGCCATACCCAAGGCAATAATGATCCAGAAACCCGCCTGTGAAGGCTTGCAGGTAATACGGTCATAGAATCCGATATAGGCCCCGACCGGACCCACAAGAATGAGCAAAACAGTAAGCGGCAATTTTTTCATTTTCGTAGCAATTATTAATACACTGGAAATTTACTATATTTTTTTTAAAGTGGAACATCCGGTTTATTTAACCTGGGGACGAGGCATGTTGCACGAGGGAGGTGGTAAGTAGCAAAAAACGGGAGAATCCTTACAACAATCACATTGACAACATGTTGCGTGTATTTGAAATATGCACATCACTTACCACCTCCCGGTAAAATCGGTGGATTTGGCATATTTCCTGGGGAGGTGGTAAGTAGCGAAAATCGCGCGAAACCTTACAACGCACACATTAACAACTTGTTACTTGAATTTACAATACACGTAGCACTTACCACCTCCCGGCAAAACAAGGGGATTTGGCATATTTCAGGGGGAGGTGGTAAGTAACGAAAATCAGGCGAAACCTTACAACGCACACATTAACAACTTGTTACTTGAATTTACAATACACGTAGCACTTACCACCTCCCGGCAAAACAAGGGGATTTGGCATATTTCAGGGGGAGGTGGTAAGTAGCGAAAATCGCGCGAAACCTTACAACAATCACATTAACAACATGTTGCATGTATTTGCAATA
>Ga0172381_10002134_pt1 | contig 22321 bp, 35 predicted proteins | sample Leawel6488metaG_FD_119754 | JGI IMG/M metagenome (GOLD analysis project Ga0172381, IMG submission 119754) | Leachate microbial communities from a municipal landfill in Southern Ontario, Canada - Leachate well 64-88 metaG | ecosystem: Engineered > Solid waste > Landfill > Unclassified | place...
CGATTCTGCCGTCGATTTTGATGCTGACATTCATTATTCACTTTAATAGGCAAAGCACCGGAGAAAAAGCCATGGTTGAAAATTTGCCAATCCTGAACTTGATTGTAACCGTGGCTGTAGCGGCCGGGTCCGCATGGGGAGCAACGAAATTCACTTTGAAGGCTCATGAGAAGACGTTAAAAAAACATGACGATGCTTTTGAGCGGATAGAGGCATCTATTAAGGGCCTTGTTCCTAACGATGTTTGTCGTTCAGAGCGTTCTGAATGCCGGTCGGATAGGGAGAGTATCACCTGCGAGCTGTCTCGAAAAATGGACAGAATGTTTGATGCGATTGCTGAACAGGATCGGCGCCGAGAGATCGGGAAAGACGCATACCATCTGATCTTTATGGAAATTAAAACCGAACTGGCAAGTATCGCCTCTACTGTGGAGGCGATGCGGACCCAGCCACATGGATGACAGGCCATGCTTTGCTGGGAAATAGCATGACAGCGCTCGATTCCCAGATTTCGGTAATGAAAGACCGGATCAAGCGGTTTGGAATCGGATGTGTGGATAACAATTCTTTACTGACGATCATCATCCGTCCTGCAGTCATGTATTGGTTACGAAAGGAACCCATTGTGCAATCAAAAAGACGACAAGATTTTAGAGTGGGTTTTGCTTGTGATTCTGATGACGATGATAGACTCTGATCGCCCTGTTCGTAAAGAGAAAATCATGCTTGATAGCTTCTGTCATATTGATCTGATAAAACTCAAAAACGGTGGTTATTGATGGATCCTAAAAGACTACGAGAGATCGCAAAAGAAAATAATGCCGGGAATTCATCGGAAGTGTTTGCAGCCGTGGCCCAGGCCGCCTATGAGTCTTCGATGGAAATGCGGCAACAATATCTGGATTGCCTGCATGGGATAGACCTGCCCCAGGTTCCGAACTGCGGTAAATGCCGGGCTGAATTGTTGGCAGAAGGGATTAAAGAAGGCCGGCGCGAAGTGCAAAAAAAATTTCGGTCTCTGATGCATGTGAAAGGGTGGGACGAATAATGGGCAACTGGCTTTTGAAACTTGGACTCGATAAAATTGCAAAATCTATTGATGGCTACAAAATGTACGTCATTGGAACAGGGTTTATTCTGAAGGGCCTACTCGGGCTCATAGGCCACTACTGGCCGGATTCCGGCTTCCCTGTCGTGGATGTAAAATCGGCCACTGATGATATAATGATCGGATTCGGGGTGTATGCCGGCAAGTCTGCGATTGTGAAATCCGGCCCCGCAAAATGATGGACGACCGAACCGACAAACCTTCATCAAATGGAACCGTGATTTGCAAAACATGGTCCTGGGACTGGGATATCTGGTTGGATAAAATTTTCAAGAAAAGGAAACCCGAAGATGTGGCAAGCGATCAAGCTTTACAGCTCGAAAACGTGGACGTTTCTACTTCCGATCATCAAAATATTCATGAGCCAGGCGGGGACAACTCTTGCCTCAATCGCGTTGAACGCAGTGCAATTAGTAGCCAATGGCGCGATGAATAATGACGAAAAGAAAGCGGCTGCTTTTGCTCAGATAACCGATGAACTCAAGGCCAAAGGGATTGAACTGGGCACATCGGTTATCAACTTGGCCATTGAAGCTGCTGTACAAAAAATGAAGGAATCGTAACCATGTTTTTTGAAAGTGCTGTCTTCGCCAAATTGGTTCAAATCCTTTTTTCCGGATGCATGGCGTTATTTTTTATGATCGTAGGATTCAAACTTCTTTCCGGGACACTCGCAATCGATATCGCCCATGAACTTCAGGAGAAAAACGCGGCGGTAGGCTTGGCCGTCATGGGGATGCTTGTGTGCGTTGGGTTGGCAGTTGGCCTGACAGTCGGATTATTATCACTACGCTGAAGCTTACGGTTGCACTCTCCGCCAGGTTAAAGACGGTGATGGCCATTACAGGGAGTTTTGATTGAAGATCACAGCCAGTGTTGATTCGAAGGCGTTCACGTCCGATTACGACAAGTTTTTCAGGAAATATTCCGAAAAACACTTCGGATCCTCGTTCGATTGGCGCTGGTTTCGCGCCCAAGGGATTGCAGAATCCAGGTTGGATCCGAAGGCTGTTTCGTGGTGTGGCGCAAAAGGCGTGATGCAGATCATGCCGGAGACGTTCAAGGAAATTTGCCGTGACAATCCATGGATAAAATCAATCGATGATCCTGAGCAAAACATCGCAGCCGGGATCTTTTACGACTGGAAGCTGTTCAGGATGTGGTCATCCCCGCGCCCGCCGTTTGATCGTCTGGCGTTTATGTTCGCTGCCTACAACGCCGGCGCCGGGAATATCCTGAAGGCGCAGAAGCTGTGCAAAGCGGACCCGAATCTTTGGGCCAGCATCGTGGCAATCGCAAAATATGTTCCTGGATGGAAATACCGGGAAACAATCGGGTATGTGGCGCGGATTATGGGCTTGATGTCGGTCAATCTTTGAAATTCACATCATATGATAAACAGGTGGTATTCCAATGTTAATGAAGCGGATTCGTTTGAAAAACAACTCTTGTGATGTGGTCCATTTGATATCGGGGCATTTCAACCAAAAAATTGCAGGCTTCGCAACTGTTGACAGCGAAGCCCGGGCCGCTGAATATGCAGCCGCCATCCCGGCATTCGCAACCAGTCATCCATGGGTCGAAATTTCCGATCTTGAAGACGATTACGACAACGGCACGGTAGAGCTTTTCGGGGATGGACCGATAAAATACGGCAGCACGGAATTGGTAGCCGCCTATGTGCCGGACGAGGGAGAGCCGGTATGGGATATGGACTTGAAACAGCTACTGGTTGGAGACGGGGAGACGCCTGGGGGCGTGATTCCCAGTTTTGACTTTGGGCAACGTAATTAACCGATTTCAACGGTGATGAATCAGGCAGTTTCCTCGCCGGAATATTATGATATTTTGGGGTAGACCAGCGCTTTGTCAGGTCATCGGTATTCGAACAGCCGATAAATTCAAAAACCATAACGATCAAACAAAAGGAGCATTATGAAAAAATTATCTGTATTTTTGGCAATCTGTTTTGTTTTGGCGATGTCCGCTGCGGCTATGGCCAGTGAAGGCGTGGCCGGTAAAACGCTGAAGGTTAATGACACTGGATGTACCGTGGCTTTTGAGCAGGGGCCGTTCGGCGGGGGTGATCCAGGGGACCAGTCCGGTACCGCCATGTTGACGTGCGGGGGGGATACGATCCCGATGAAATTTGTCTTGCATGATTCCGGGCTGACGGTCTATTCTTCGGATTACATGCAGGCGTACCGATTTGTCCGGGATGGAACGGCATTTAAGCAGGTGGCCCCGGACGGGGTGCAATTGAGCGAATAGCAAAAAAGCTTTTAAGATGATTATCGAAGGCCGTGGGTAACCCCGGCCTTTTTTGTGCATTCGGTTTTATTGGGTCTGGGTAACCATTAAAAACTGTCTAAAAATCTGTTACGGCAATCCATGTCGGTATAGGGTCGGTTAGGCTGGTTTTAAAGCGGCTATCGAAACCCAAAAGCTTCACAAACCTTTGGGTTTCGTTAAATACTCGGTCAAATTGTCAAGCCATTTCGGGATTGGTTGCTTTCCATATCATTATTGAATTCTATACATGGTATGATGGGGTCGCTCCTAATCCCTCGTTGCCCACGATTTTTTTCGTTATTCGCATTTCTGCATAATTCACATCTGCATCCATATCTCTGGTAAGCGTAAAGTGTCCCATGTTCAAGAGGCTTTAACTTCAATATCCTATGGAATTTTATGTGGCATTCTTGACATAATGGAATGCATTTTTTTAATTCGTCCTGGATTCTTTCATCGGACCAAGAGAATATTTTGTGGGATTCTTTTTCAGAAGGGTCGATATGATGCAGTTCGATATTTTGGTCAGTCCCACAAAAATAACATTCCCCAATTTCAGCCATAAATTGTTGTCGTCTTTTTTTGACCCAGTTCTTGTTGTAAAGTTTAAGGTATTCTTTTTTGCTGTTGTATTGGTCACTCGGAATTGATATAAACGATTCGGTCATGGTGCAACATCTCCTATATGTTGTTCTTTGGCAAGACCCTGGGATGTGACCCAATCACAAACCGGGGTCGATCACTACACTGTAGTGACATTGCGTAGTGGCTGTAGTGATACCGTAGTGAAAAATGGTTGGAAAATCACTACATTTGATTGAATTTAACTATAGCACGTATCAAGAAGAATGCAAAGTAAAAACCCTAAATTAAAGAACAATGTCCATCAGCCTGGGTGGCGGAACAGGTAGACGCAAGGGACTTAAAATCCTTTTAATATTACCGAAATGATTAGAGATTAATACCACTGTAGTGCAATCATAGTGCAATTCTTATTTTTTTGCTTTTGGCTCGAAGCCGTAATTAAGGCGGGAATTGACTTCGCGCAAATGATCCGGTGACACTTTCGCGTAAACCATTGTGGATGCTATCGAGCGGTGGCGCATCAACTCTTGGATACTCTTTAAATCCTCTCCTGCCATGGCCAAGTGGCTGGCATATGTATGCCTCAAATCGTGAAACCTACATCCTGTAAGCATCGCCTTATCCGCGCAAGCCTTAAATTTGTGAGAAATGTCGTGAACTGACTTGAACCTGAACACTGGCCCGATATCTTTTTTATATTTGTCTAGGATTGTCAATGCGGCTTCGTGGATCGGGATTCTATCCTCTTTTCTGTTTTTCTGCTCAGACCTGACCCGAATAAATCCCTGCGGGTTATTTATGTCGCTCCACTGCAATCTGATAATCTCCCCAGACCGAAGCCCGGTGTAGCAACAAAACAGACAAAAGTCTGCGAATTCCTGGTCTTCCATTACTGAAAATAATGCCGTCAATTGCTCCGTGGTCAGATACCGGATCTGTTCTTGAAGCGAATATGGCTTTGGGAACCTGAACTTGTCAATGTATTCCCACTCGATTGCTTTCTTGATTGCCATTTTGATATGGCGCAGGTATTTGTTTATGGTCGGCTTTGCGATCCCGTCTTTGATCATCGCTTCCATCAGCTTTTCAAGATGCCGGGTGGTGAGTAACGACAACTTGATATCTCCGATGTAATGGATAATCTTGGCCAGGGATGTCACGGTGATCTTGACGGTGGCGCGGGAAAGACGGGATTCAATATGTCCGACAATCTCTTCCGTGAATTGACTGAAAAGTATAGTTGCTGTGTTATGGATCGGCGTGATCTTGCCAGCAAGGCGCTCACGTTCAAATTCACGAAAGCGCTTCTTTGCAATCCTCTCATCTTTAGTATCCAGTGATTTCCGACGCTGGCGGCTTCCTTCTTGCCAGACTGCCGAATATGTCTTATACTGCGGATGCTTCCATAAAGTCGCCATGCTTTGGGAATAACCGATTGCCATTCTACTGTCAATCCTGTTTTAGCCAGTCATCAATTGATTCACGGTCAATGCGCCATTCGCCGGTAGTTTTGTTGGCATGGATGTAGCCTTCATTTATCCATTTCCGGATGGTGTTGTCTGATTTGAGCCCAGCATATTCTTTTGCCTGCTTAACTGTCATCCAGCGCATTATGGTTTTTTTGGATTCCATAATATCAACGATCCGAGTAGCAAGCAGGCCAGCAATCGCGTCAAGCTCTGTATTGGTTAACATTTTTGTTTCATCCTTGCTGCCATAATTGCAGGTCTTGCCCAAAACCGCTGCCACTTCATCCATTCAGGATCACGGCTTCCGGTAACGTCCCGGTAAAGCATTGCCATCGGCATGAATCCGGCAATCATCGCATTTTCCATTCTGATGGTCGCTCTGTCAAAAGAATCACCTTGATATCCACAAAGTACGTAAGTTCTCATGACATGGCTGGCCGTTGTGAATCCTGCATCAATCAATAGTTTCCCGGCGCATCGAAGCGGCTCAAGGTCTTCCGGCGTGTCGTATGCAAAAAATATCTGCTTTGGTTTCAGCTTTGCCAATTCCTGTACGTGCCATGCGTTTAACCGTTCGGCTTCGAGTCCTCCCGTGAATTCAACTTTGCCTTTATATTTTGACAGCATCGAATAAACGGATTTTTGATGTGGTCGCGAACATGCAAGAAAATTATCGTCAAGGACATTCCATCCGTCCGTGATCGGTAGCTCCCGGATCTCGCGGCCTTCCCTACGCCACACATTGCAAAACCAACAATTATTGGGGCATCCGCGTGAAGTCAAAACATAACCTGGTTTCAGGTATTTGCCAGGTGTAAAATCACTCCCAGCCATGCCAGTTGCCGGACCTCCGATTTTTACTGTGGCAACTTGCTCCCATGCCCTTGCAAGACGTTCGGCAAGCGGCATATCCCATGAGAACACAACGGATACATGCACTTCATCGGCAGCATCGAATAATCCCGGATATTGATTGACTCGAACCATGTCGTCGTTTGGAGTTGCCTTTGTTCTTCGGGGGAACACTCTGATAATTTCCATTTGGTCCTTTTGGGGTCTGTTTTTGACCGGACTACACTGGTTATTTCATCCGCATAAATTAATCAAATCATTGAAAATTCTGTTAAGTATGCTTTTCTTAGGTCTTGGCTTGTATTCCATCATCTCGCACATCAACCCAAGAAATGCGTGCGCCTTCCATACCGGATCTTTTACAGGCAGGATCAATTCATAACCGTTAAAGGTATTCTTTTCGGTTTCGAATTTGAGCGATACGAACTTGTCCAGGCTGTCTATGTCTATTTCTCCCCGCATTTATTCATTCCCCGCTTTCTTTGTTTCAATTTCAAGACCAAAATTGCCAATTTCCTGAATCATTTTTTTAGCAAATGCATTCCCAATACGCTCATTCTCTTCAGCTTGTTTTTTAATATTTTGTAGATATATGCTTAAATTAAGGTCTTCGTGAATCCGAACTTTACTTCTTGTCGCTAACTCGCAAAATAGGCACACCATCTTTTCGTTTCGTTTCATTGCAGACAGGATGCCCCAGCAAAGCAAGAGGCGCTCGGCATGCTCTTTAAAGGTTTGATAATGACAACATTCCGGAATAGCAGCTTCGTATTTTTTAATGTCAAGGCTCATTCATCCCCCGCTTTCTTTGTTTCGCGAAACCACTCGCAAGCCAAATGAAAAATAAAATCAATCCACAGGCCACAAGAATTTCAATTAAAAGTTCATCACTCATGAATCACCTCAATTTCACGGAACAAGGATCAACAATCTGTGTTGCAGGCCGCCCGGTAAGCTGCCGATCCAGCAGATAAAGCACCTGCATTTCAACCGGCCTGAATTCATCTTCTGCCAGGTTCTTGATATTCTCAAAAATGGCAGGATGGTTTGAAAAATCGATTGTGATGCTGTTCTGTTCCAATGTGCTGATTAATGTTCGCGCACGTTCATGGACTTCGAATTCTCCGAACGTGACCGGCAACTTCACATCGGCAAGGGACGGCTCCGGGGGGAGAACGTATTCGACTTCCTTGCGCCTGGCCGGGAGCCCCTTTTTACAACTTTTAGGCCCAGGCTTTTTCTTGTTTTCATTTTTTCTGACGCTCTTACAGTCCTTGCATTTACTCTCGCGGCCGTCGAGCGTGTTCTTGGCTGTGTAAAATTTCGACAACGGAAGCATTCTCCCGCATGGGCCTTTGCATTTTTTCTCTTTTTTCGGTACAGACTCAATGGATTTCGCTTCTTCAGTCATAATTGCTTTGGGTCCTTTCCCATTTTCAACCTGCTGGCAATTCCCACATCCAGCGGCTGCATATTTTGCCCTGCTTTCATACGATCCGGAAACCGCCCGGATCCGGCGCGAGTCACACGCGGCTTTGGTCATCCAGCAGTGGAGTGACTCGCAGTACCAATCATATGTGACATGGGCGCCACTTCCTGTTGTCTGTGGTGTTATCGTTCGGACAGATTCCATATTTCACTCCATACATCGCTTGCCCGCTGCCCGGCTACGGCGCACAGCGGATATTCTTTTTTGGCGTACCGATCATAAATATCAGCTTCGATACCGATCAGGTTTTCAATCGCTTCAATCCGGGTTCTGTCGGCGTTATGCGCCACAAGGTTATTCCGGATGTGTTCAAGCTGTTGTGAGCTGAAGTTTATCAGCGTCTGAATATGTTTTTGCTTCCTGTCCCAGTCCATGGCATCACAAAACATGGAGATATTCCGGTGGGTCAGTTTAATCTCACGGTCGGTCAGGCTTCCCGGGAAAGCGTGAAGCGTTTCCATGGCCTTAGCTTCCATGGCGGCATAGGCCGCCTTGCTGTCTTGATCGTCGGTTGTCTCGGCGGCCTTGTCCGCTATCGCCGCAGCCAGGCCGATCACAGACAGGGTATTTACAAGTGGTCTCATTTGTTTTTCCTCACTGCATCCTGATATTTTTTAAATGCCTCGACATCCTTGATCTCATAGACCCATGCGTTTTTGTACTGCCGGCACCTCGGTCCGTCTCCCCGGTTTCGCATATGCCGCAATCCGCCCATGGTCATGCCGAGTACTTTTGCAGCTTGCGGGGTCGTGAACGCTTTGTTCGCTTCTTCCTTGATAATCCATTCCGAAAGCCCTTCGATTTGATAATGATCGAATTCCCGCGGTTCATGCCTACTACGTAAGGAGGACCATCGCCGGTCCGTCTCCATTCCCGTAATTGATACGGCGTAGCGTTCAAGAATTTCGACGTTTGGGAGAGGGTCAAATGCGTTTTAATTTCCGGTGAAGATTCAATTGCAGAGCCGATCGCTTTCGCTTGATCATTCCCTTTGCACCGCTTGCATCCCAGATCGCGCTTATTCTCTTTCGCCGCACGGTCCAGGCACTGGTCGTATGCCGGGCAGGCAAAAATCCCGATATGGTGGTGCGGCTTCGTAGTAGGCGAGTAGGTCTTCTTGGTTTCTCATATATTGGCCCTTTCTTCAGGGAATAGCCCATTTCCATCAAGATCTTTGGCACATTCAGAACAGGCATAAGTACCAAACCCCATGTCGGTTGCTGGTTTCGGGGCTTCTATCGTGTTTGATCGGCCAGTAATTTGTCTTCCGCAAACGCAACAATAGACTTTCATGTATCAATCCTCTTGAATTTATAAACCCACACCATCTGGTTGATGTCCCATCCGGATCCGCGTTTTAAATTTATTGAATCCCAAAGCGCTCCGAAGTGTTCCCGAGCATTGAATGTATGCCCCATGCTTGAGCTTCCGATTTTTACACCTTCTGCCATGGCGTCTTCATCGCTGATGTTTTGCAGCCGATCGCCTTTGACATCGATGACCTCAAGCGTAATGCGGCTGGCCCACCTGGGCATAAATATTGACTGGCGAATTCTCCCCCACTCCGTGGTCCCAGACCTATCATTTATACGTCCGATTTGATGGTCGGCTTCATAGAAAAGACTTGCACCTGAATCAATCTGTTTAGGGGAAACCGAATCATATGCTTTGTCTGTGCGCCACGTTTCGCGCACCCACAAGGTATCGCCTTCTGTGCAATAGGGCTTGATGAATTGATATGTTTGGTATCCGCATTGGTCCAAGCCGGTATCTATGCACGGCATTTTTTTCCATTGGTCAATATGATCAGGCTGGGGCTTAATGATCCTTCGAGTTTGCGTTTTCCTACCCTTGAGAATTGCTTGGACCATCGATCCGCTGAATAAAATTGGTTTCTCCATTTAAACTCCTTCACTTCCCTTTGGGGAACGGAACCACAAGCAGCGACGCTCTTTTTTTGAGCATTTCGCAAAGAAGGGCATCAATGGTTCCGCCCGGCAATGATTCAAAAAGCATCTTGGCAATACCCTTACCCTGCTGTTTATGCAGTCCGGCAGCCTCCTGTAATGTTTCCAAGACCGGGAATGGGGTTCGGCCATAAATTATTAATTCAGGAGTTTGCTTCCCATTGATATCTTGAGCGATATAAATTTCCATTTTTGAATTCCTCACTTTCACGGCCAGGTAACTGCGCGTGTCGAACACCGCGGTATCCCGGTTCCTCTTATTTTGGTTAATGGGTAGTTCTGCAGGATGTGTTTGTGAACCCGATCCAGTTCATCGGTGTTCATTTCCGCCCGGGGCTTCCCGCCAAAACTTTTCTTGATTTCTGAATTGATCTTCTGCGGCTTGTACCGGTTGGCAAAACAGAATTTCCGGACGTGATCCTCAATGGAAGAAAGCAGTTCGGCCTCGATTTCAGATGGCGTTTTTATGTGCGACTGCGCCATCGGGTTGGCGGCCACCGGTGCCGCCCCGGCGCCGCCCATGGGGAGTTCTCTCTGCCCGGTCAGCCGGGAACCTATTGGCGTGATCTTGTAGATATTGTCGTACTGGTTTTCTTCACCAAAAAGCCCCTGCTGCTTACCGGCGCCGAGTCCCACGGTCTTTTCCGATGCGGCCTTTGCAATGGGCAACTGTTCGGCTTCGATCGATTTCACGATTTCCCGGAAAAAAGGGTCATCCGGGGCAAAGATGAATCCGGTCTGGGAAGAGTACGGAAGCCGGTGATCGACACGGACGGCACGGCCTACCATCTGGGCTATCCAAGGTTCCGACCTAATTTGTGTTAGACATGCAACATGGGAAATGGACGGAACGTCGAGACCTTCATAAGCAATATTTATGGACACAAGGACATCCAGGTTATTGCCCTTGAACATCTTGATCATCTTCTGAGCGTGCGGGGAATCATGAGACGTCGCAATCGCATGTCTGCATAGTTTCTTCCCGAAAAATTCCGCAGCAATCTTTGCGTGCTCGATGCCGGCCGTGACAACCAACAGTTTCGAGCCTGAGAAGCGCCGACAATGCTTCACCCAGTGCTTATATGCCAAGTCAAGCAGCTCGTTCGAATACTCAGTTGATAGAGCAGTATAAATCGCGGCTCCGGCGTCTTTTTCCGAAACTGTTCTTAGGGACTCCCTGAACCGCAACCCCTTTTCATCCTCCCATTCCGAAACACCGTCATGAAGATGGAACTGAAGCGGTATGATCGCCTGTTCCTGTAGAGCATCCGTTCGGGTGTACTCGATAACCTTGACCGCTTCGGAATCGTTCATCACAGGAATCAGGTTGCCGTCATGGTTGGGTTCGTAATCGATGAAGGCAATCTGTGAATCATCACCCCGCTGGATAGTCCCCGTAAGGAATATCTTGAATGCGGCCAGGGCTACCAACGGGGCAATCGCTTTCGCCCAGATGCCGTCTTTTTCGCAATGATGAAATTCATCTAGGATCAGGATGTACCGTTTTTTCCGGAAATCGTTCAGGACGGTATTGGCTTCGTCAACCCCCAGCGCCTGGTAAGTGGTTATCGCCCCAGTATGCCCCCGGCACGGGTCAACGTCATTTGTGGATGCCCGGACGGTTGCCGTGTGGCCGAGCATGTCCCGGAAAAATGGGTCTATGAAATTACGTTCTCCCTGGTCTTGAAGTGATTTCCTGGGACAGACCCATAGAAGGGCATCGGCCAGACCGGCGTCAATGAGTTTTGAAGCAATGGCCGGTATTGCTGATTTTCCGGCACCAGGTACTGCTTTCATAATGACCGTGGTTGTAGGATCACCGGATATTATTTTCTGGATGATGGCATCCATTTCACGCTGATGTTTTCGTAGTGACATGATTGGCCTTTTCTGGAAAGTTTGTAACCCATTTCGTACATTCAGTGGTCATTGTATATTTGATTAACTTTTGAGATACCTTCCCACACCAGCAACACGTCCTGATATCTCCATCGGTTAGCCATCGAGATATATCTCCCACAAAAGACATGATATGGTCTGTGTCTATGGCGCATCGACCATCTTGCATGTAACGCTCCCAAAAATCCGTTACTTCGGACAATCTTCCGGGAAGTTCTCCACCAATCGCATAAGATCCAGCCCTGCCACCTTCGCAAAGGACAGACATCAATCTGGTCCCTGAAAAAAACGAAAGATCGGTATCTATATGTCCAATCCATAATGTTCCACATTTTTCTCGGTACACTCGGATCAACCATGCCCTTGATTTGTGATCACGGTTTTTTAGCCACTTAAAAAGATTTGGGCTGTATTTTAAACCGTTTTTTGGGTCGATTTGCTTGAAACAAAGGTCATTTTTAAGCGCAACTTCGATCATTGGCTTTACTCCCGTACCCGCACCATTTTTGTAAAATCAGGTTCATAGCTTACAATGTGGCTGTTGTCCTTTTCGAATTTGGAAAGAGCCTCAGAGAGCTGTCTATAACTCGCTTTGTTGATCGCGTCGTATGCATCTTCATAGTGACCGTCAAGGCAGCCTGCTATCAAGTCCTCGACATCGGGAGCCCGGAAATGGATCGGCTTACAGGTGAAAACAAATTCTGGGATGTCGTGACAATGGTTGTCCTCAAATGCTTCAAGCAGGTCATCAATGCTATCAAAATATTCACCTTCTATCCCTTCCCAGTAAACCCATCCGTCCCAGCTTTCGAGCTTCTGAGCTTTTTCAATTGTTTCCTGTCTTTTGCATTCCGGATGGACTATCCGATGCAGGGTATCAACTGGGCTCCCGCAAATCCGGCAATTATGCTTTTTGCAGCACTCTTCAGCTTCTTTTTCTGTCTTTCTGACAATCTTGCACTCTCCGCAGTACCAGACTTCAGCGGAGGACCCATCGGCCTTAAATAATCCTTGTGCGTTCATGCCTTTTCCTTTTCAGATTGATGCCAAACCCACCATTTTTTTATTGTTTCTCCGCAGCAGTTTGTCGAGTAATGCCATCGACCGAAGCCAAATTTTAACCGGCTCCACCGAAACTTCCTTTCTTTTTTTCCAATCCAATCCGCTTCACGCATTGTCGTTCCCTTCATACCCTGGCGGTAGCTCGTATCTATGCGGAAGCCCCGTATCTCGATCATAGTGATTTTCGCACCAAGGCGAACAAAACGCCATCCCAGTGTTACAATCGACATGACCATCATTATCAGAATCAAATTCACGGCCACAGCATAGGCATTCTTCAGTTGTATCCATGGTGCTCCTTTTCAATATTTACAGCGTTCTTCATGGAGCCGTTCCTCTTCTCGCTCTCGTTCTTCATACCGCATCTCGGCTTCTTCAAGTGCTATCTCGCATTCACGGCACATTTGAATTATTCCTTCGCCATTGCAAATCGGGCATTCATCATTTTCATCAAGGTCGTCTGACCTGTGAGTGCCGAGATACTTTCCGGAAAACGAAATCCATACATTGCCAGACCCATTACACTCCGGACATGTTACGCAATTACACATTTTGGCAATTCCTTATTCCCAGTATTGTTTTGAATCTCCATGACTCCATGCCGTATCGTTGATCGCTTTTACAGGCGTCTTCTGCCATTGGGCTCCACAGGCATGACATTCATGAGCGCACCCGGCATCGAAATCACTGCTATCTGTTGCGAATATATTAGTTCCACACTTAGGGCAATAAACTGGTCTTTCATCGATTATAAACCTCATGATATTTCCTTTTTTTATAGGTATTCGCATTCATTCGGTGACGGGATATAACACCCCAGGAACTCTGCCGCCCACCTTTGGATACTTTCGTAGTATTCATTGAATCGTTTTGTGTCCATTTTTGACGTTCTTTCGATGATGAGCAGTCCGGTAGCCGGATCAATCTTGCTGGCGAATTTTGCCTTTAAGGCGTCGTGCATCGAGTCTTTGTCATATCCGGTGTGGTGGCTTAGTATCTCGACCATGATTCCCCAGTATGCCGCGTTCTGGGGAAGGCTTCTTCTGTATTTCCGCTTCATGATAACGAGTTCGATCTTTTGCCCGTTTAAGGCTGATATCCGGACGAAAAACCGACTTGGATCATCCAGTACCAGCTTCCCTTTTTCTACCCGTCCAGTGAATATCGGCATTTTAATCTTGGTCCTGCTTTGGAACATAATAAAAACACCGGACAATATCATCCGTTTCGCCATTGTCGTTCAGATCACCGAAATCCAACATGTCATCCGTACAGGACCCAGCGTTACAACCTTTCGGACCGGCCTGATTTTTACATGTCTTGCACGCTTCCCACGTCATTATTCCAACTTTGTTTTTCATGTTTGCTACCTCCATCCCGGATGCCCGGGAACCTTGATCATTTTGTTTGCAACCAGATACCTCATGTCGGCCTCCGCCGCCCGAAACATCCCGAGCGCTTTGTCGAGTACATCCCAGCGCTCTTTATCGGCCGGGGTCACTCCAGGCCGGCAGTGGAGGGTCGGGGAGCCGTCGAGCAGCACGACGCTGATACCGTGCTGCCGGTTGTCTTTCAGGTATGATGAAAGATTTACTACTGATGGCATGTCAGACCAGGAGTATTTCGTCATTTGCGTTTTTCTTTTCTTTCAAATTTATTTATATCGTTCTTAACTTGATGTAATAATACTTGATAGCGTTCAAGTTTTGATAGAAGGTGGTCATTTCCGGCACTTAATAGATTATTTAAATCTCTTAAAATGCCTATTTCCCTGTCCTTTTTAGCATTAACTTCCAAGTTAGATCTGATATCATGTTTAATTTTTAGTTCGAGTTCATCTATTTTTAATTTTGATTTTTTGAGATCGTCAACGATATCGGATGGAATCGTTGAGTCTATTTTGTAAAGCAACGACCTGATATATTCATCCTTGCTATAAAGCATCTTGGCCAATTCTTTTATCCGATGCTTCGCTCTATTCTCTATTGTTCCATAATTTGAACTTAGCCACTCACTACTCATGTAGTTATCCAATTGAGATACCACCTTTGCCAAACTTCAAAACATGATCCGCCATAGACACGCACTCGGGTCGTGCGAATTCTCCGAAATATTTAAAGGCAGCATCCGCATATGCTTTGGCTGCGGCATCTATCGTGTCATATCGGCCCAAAACCATGCGTTTCTGGTTAACTTGGATTCTTGCGTACCATTTATTTTCGCGTTTACGAAACGTTACGCCCTTGACGCCTGACGAGCAGTCTTTTCTGATCCTTGCGTTACCCTGATTCTGGCTGCATAAGCATATTCTGAGATTACTCTCCCTACTATTATTAAGCCCATTACCATCAATATGGTCTACCATATACCCAGGCGGTGGACCCATGAGATACACATGCATCGCAAGAGGCTTTCGACTTCCATCTGGAAACCGGATATTCCTTTCCGCATAGTAGGTTTTCACTTTAGTCTGTTTATGTGCAAACCATTTCAGCGAGGAAACAGCCTCAAAATCATCGTCATCAACAATCGCAACCTGCCCTTGTGTGAGTGGTATCTCTTTCATGGATAAAAACCCTTTAATTGATTTGGATTCCGTTCTTCCCGAATTTCATTATGTGGTCAGCCAAACATACGGTTTCTTCCTTGTGGCTGATAAAAAAACAAGTTTCAATATTTGCTATTTTCATCAGCGATCTATACATATTGGTGAAATTTACAGCCTTGCCCGTGCTGAGAGCCCCGTCATTCTCGTCGCAAAACATTGTTTTAAACTCTCGCCCTGATTTTTCTTTGCTGATCAAAAGCATTGCCAATCTGAGCGCTTTCAAAGACCATACCTGCTCCCCGCCGCTAAGATTCTCGATATTGACTTCCGATCCGTCTTCCCTGATCGATAAAATATCAAGCACCTCTTTATTGTTTTCGTCTTGGGTCCGAAGCTTAACTGTATATGCCGGGCCAAAGGTGCCGATTAAAATGTCATTGGCATATCCACTGATGATAGGAGCAACAGAATCAATCTCCAAAGCCCTGAGCCCATCCTTCGAACAGGCGTTTTTCAGATAAAGCCATTCGGCTATTTCGTTTTTCACCCGGTCGTATTCCAGTGTCCGGGCCATAGCTGTAGATTCAATCCTGTCCTTGGCTTCAATCTCTTTTCTCAGCGCTTCAACTTGCGCTTCCTGCCGGGCCATGCCGGCCGTTTCGTCATTTAAATGCAAGCGGTGGGATTCGATCAAGGATTGTGCGTCCAGCATCTTGTTATCTGCCAGGACGTCGATTGATCCCTTGACGTCTTGGATTGATACCGTGACAGCATGTAGCTCAGTCCGCTTGCTCCCAATGCGGCTATCCCAGTCCAAACGGATGCGTTTCCCATCTGCAACTGCTTCGTTTTTTCGCTGATTCAGGTCGGCCAGACGGGCTTCTGCAACTGCAATTTTGGATTGATCGTCGGCGATAATTTTTGTTTCTATGCCCTCGGCCGTGAGAGTAAATTCAGCGGCTTCTTTCTCTATCTTATCTTTTTGGATTTCTTGGAGCTGTTCTTTAAACCCTGCAATCTGTTTGTTTTTTTCAGTTATTTCAGTTTGGGATGCGGCCGTTTTTTCTTCCAGTTCAACCTGGATCGCTTTAATCTCGGCCTCAGTATCTGCCTTTCGCTTTGACAGATCGCTTATCCTGGCTTCAGCTATTGCCAGTTGCGGCTGGATGTTTGCGACGGACTGTCGTTCGCTCAGTTCCGCCTGAAGTCGGAAAGACTCGGCGGTAGCGGCCTTCCTTTGGGTGATGGCTTCTTCCAGTTGGCCCTTGATGCTTCCCAATTCCTCATTTTTTTGATCAATCAGGGCCTGGATGGCCTTTGTTTTCTCTGCCGTTTCATTTCGAAGCGATAAAAGTCTTACCTCAACGGCTGCCAATTCCTCCTTTGCTGCCAGAGCGCCTACGATGAACGAGCATGTTGTGCTGGTGCAAGCCGGGTCTTTTTTGTCCAGATCAGCCATTTTTTCATTGAGACCTTTGATCTTGGCTTCCATGATCCTGATCGACGGATCCCCCGTGACCTCTGACAATTCGCGCTTTGCGTTTGATATCTCTATGGAAAGCGCCATTACCGAGTCGTTCATGGGATCAATGACCGCATGAAGATCTTCGACCGTTTTTGAATTTGAGCACGTAGCGGCTTTTATCTCTTCAACCGCTTTAACTGCAGCGTCGATGCTGTCTTTTTCTTTCAGCAGGTGCTGTTTTTCAGAAATCTCCCATGCAAACCCATCAACACCTTCTTGAAGGAATGCGATTTTATTTGTCCGGCTGTCCTTCATGATGCTTAGCCGGTCTTCAGCGTCCATCTTGGCGTTCAGCGATGTCTTAATCTGACTGTTGATCAGTTCGATGTCACCGTCGATTTTTGCACGTAAAGCAGCATTGGCAGACAATGCCGCTTCAATTCCTGCCAGCTTATAGACTGCTGCTTCAACGGCATCCTTGGATTCAAGCAGTTTTTCTGCTGCTGCAATCTCGGCCATGATTCCACGGGCTTTCTCCCTCAGAATCGAAAGCTCTTTTTCGGAAGACACGGTATCTGCTGTGACCTCTGATTCAATCCGTGCGGCTGTCGCTTCCAGGTCCTGGACCCTCTGCCGGATAGATGTGTTGGCGGCCGCCCGGACCCGTGCGGCTTCCAGTTCGGATTCTGCTTCTTTCAGATCGCGGGTTAAGGATTGGATAAGTTGTTTCGTTTCCTTGATTGATGCTTCTGTCCTGGCCAGCTTTCCGTCGAGTTCTTCGGTACCGATCAAAGATTCCCGAGCGGCCGTGATGTCCTGATGTAGACCCTCGGCCTTGGCTGTGAGAAGCGTTACGCACTGCTTGGCCGTGTTTTCGAATTCAACCAGTCGATCCAGGCGAAGGAATTCGCTGAATAATTTTTTGAGTTCGGAAGTTGTCATGTCGCTGATCTTTTCGGCGTTCTGGGCGCAAAATACCGAGGAAAAAAAGAGCTGGCTGGACCCGAAAAGGTTCACGACATATTTGTCGTACTCGCTGACCTTGCCATTCACCTGGGGCTCGTTATTTTTCCAGATAAAACCTTCCGTTCGGTCGCTGTCAGAATCGATCTTGATCAAGGTCCGGTAGCTGTCACCGGCAAACTCAAAGCACAATTCCTTGATGGAATCCCTTAAGAAAACGTGACGCTGAAGGGCGCCGGCGCGGCTGGATAGTTGGCGGTACGGATGAAGGCAATCCATAATGGATGTCTTGCCGTTTCCATTTTCTCCGGAAAGGGCAATGAGCCCGGAAAGGTTCGAAAAATCCAGGGAGATTTCGTCAAGATTCATCCCTTTTTTTATTCCGATAAAACCCCTGAGTTTTAATGATGTGACCTTCAAACGGCACCTCCTTTTTTTCAACGTAGGCATCGTCACACGTATTTTTTTTACCTACAGCGTATGACGGCCCCATCCCTATTCTGCATCTTATTCGACCGCCCATACAACGTGGCTCCTGATGGTGGCAGCAATTAGCGCAAGTGATATCCCCCCATTTCCTTGCCTTTCGATAATTCTTCAAGCGGCACCTCCCGCAATCGAAGCAGCCATAACCTGGTCGGCCGGCATGTTTTCCAAGAAGTCTGCTTTGGCCAGAATCGAAGCTGGAACCGTTTCAGATTTCAATGATGCCATTTCCTGAATCTTTTCCCGAAGTGTGAATAGCTTCAGGATGTGGGCGCTTCTGACATTCTCCCTGGGGATCCGGATGATGCGGATGTCAATCTCAGTGGCTCCATAAAGCGCATCGATGATTTCCGTTTTGTTTATTTTTACGGCTTCACCCTGGTAGACTTTCAACTCGACCCTGACAAATGCCCCGAGCGCCGTATTGCCTGGTGCTTGGCAACACTTAAGCATTAATTCGCCCCAATCGTTATCTTTGGTAAAGTCATGACTGATTTTCATCAGCTTCCGTGTTGGCGTGTTCACAAACCTGGAAGACACAAGGCAGCATTCATCCAATTCGTGGATATAAAATCCCTTTTCTTCGAGTTCTCCAAAGTCCTTCCGGAAGATGGACCCGGAATAGAAAATGTTGTCTCCGATTTTCTGGGAAAGATGAATATGGCCGAGCATTACCAATTCCGCATTGGCATACCCGATTTGCTCCCGACTGATTTCAATATCCAGTCCGTTGAGCTGCTGAGTTTCAGAAATAAAAGCCCCGCCCATGGCGAAGTGACCGACAAGGATATGCGGCACACCCGGGAACCCGGCCGCCTGCGCCCCAAACCCGGCGAACATCGCCCCCATGGCCTGAGCGATCTCGTTATCGGTTCCCTTGATGTCGGACTCTGAATTGAAAAACTGTTTGGTGGGGGTAGGGATCATGGTGATCGTGGAAACGATCTTGTTGTCATGTGACAGCATGCGGGTTGTGGAAAGCCGTCTGCCATAGATATCTTCAACAAGATGGAACTGTTCCGGCCGGCTGGAAACCCACACCTGATTTTCCGCCTTAATATGCCCAAGAACTTCCGCCGCTGTCCCGTCATGACTCGGCGTTCCGATCACGGTCACGACCGGAGCGATATCTGCAAGTTTGGAAAACACGTTGAAGATCAGCTTTGCGGATTTTGAATCCAGTTTTACATTTTGGCTGTCAAAGATATCCCCGGCGCAAACGATCAGGTCCGGGTGTTCCGTTTCGGCCGATTGAACGATAAAGTTCAGGCATTTTTCGATCTCATCCAGATCGTTGTCTCGGGCATGAATATCGGCAAAATGGAGTATTCTCATGTTTTTTATCTCTCCTTAAAGGTTATTGTTTCGTTAAAAATCAACGTCACTTCCGGGAGCGCCGTTGGTCGCCGGGGGCGATGCATCCGGCAGGGCGATAAGCGCTTTAAACAGCCTTGCCAGTGTTGCGGCTTTGAATTCGGCCAGTGGGCAGGGGAAAACCTTCGTGTCATACGCTTTTCGCTTTATCAGCGTCTCGATGGTCTGGACCTGCCCTTCATGGTCCTGATTCGAAAAATCGATTTCCTGTTCTTGCACGCTCTTGCCGGTTCCGTTGCCCCCGGATGCTTTCGGCTCCGCCTTTTCGGCTTCTGTCGTATTTGGCTTTGACCCTGCCAGTTCGAGTTCAGGTTCCGGGCCGGTCCCCGGCGCATAATCGCCAGGCGGGATGTAACCTTCATCGTCATGTGGGATGTCGATCACCTGATTATTAAAGTCATCACCATTCGGGATACATTCGGTACTCCCGTTTGACGCCATGGATGCATCATTCCCATAAATTCCGGTCATGGACTTCACCGCGGCCGTCATCATCTGGCGCCGGACTTCCTTGTCGCCGTAATCGGGCCGGATCACAATCCGAACAGTGACAAACGGCTGCTTCAGTTCGGCTTCGCTGTAACCGTTTTTGAGCCCGAGCAAGGACCGGATCACCCGGTTCATGGCGCCGGCTTCGCAGAGTTTCACCTTATGCTTTCTCTTGAACAGCATTTCACGTTTCACACTGTCTTCTATGTATTTTCTCTTGGCGTCTTCAGTGCCCTTCTGTGCCTTTGCCGTATACTGAGCGGTCAATTCTTCAAGGATTACTTCAAAATCCATGTCGTACTCGGCTTTGAAGGCAATGGATGAACCATCGGCTTTTCTGATTCCGCCCACGGCCTGGTAGGCCACATAATCCCGGTCTGTTCGGTTGTCCACGCGCTTGGTTTCGTAAGGGTGCCAGGATATCCCGGCACAATTGCCCAGCTTCATCAGCGCCTGCTTGGTAAGTCTGAATTTTTTACTTATGGTATCCTGGTAAACGTCACCATCAGACGGGTTGGCGGATAGCTGAACAGCTTCGATAACTGGCTGATGAAACTCTGACAGCCCCCCGATCATCGTTGACGGCATCAGGATGTTTGCACCCTGGCCTTTGTATTTTTCAATTTCCATCGTTAAATCCATGATTCTCTCCATTTCGTTAAAAGTTATCGTAGGCACCCAGGAAACACTTTCCCGTTGTGCAAGAATACCGTCCGGTATTCGTTGATGAACCCTGGAAGCTCGCTCTTGCGTTCGAATATCCACCTGCCCCTGATCGTGCAGGTTCCGAAACTTCGAAGCCAGCCGGCAGCTTCCAGGGTTTCAATCGCGGCTTTCGCCTTGTCGGTCATCATGCGATTAGGCACGGTGGCACCTTTCTTTTTCCTGTCGATACCATCCAGTAATATCCCCTGCTCGAACGGCTGTGTTAAACCGGATATCAATCATGTCGCTTCCGATGTCATACTCATGGTGAATCATGTGCCGGCTTTCCTCGTCATCAACAATCGACATAAGGATGCTTGCCTTCAACAATTGGCTGTCCATTGCTTCTTTCATCTTTCAATCTCCTTCTTGGTTAAATCCGGTTTTATTTTTGCTTCAATCAATGCAGGGGCACTGCCCCCGAGTTCGGTAAAACAAAAACTTGGTTAATTGCCCGACAAACCGGCATGCCTGGCGGAGACCCGAACTAACATTATACGGTTTTGCGCTTGCCCGGATTCGAACCGGGTTGATACCTCTCCGTTGATATCGTCTTTTGCTATCGTTGACGCCTTTGGGTCTTGATGGTAATTTCAAGGCTTAAATGGCTAAGGTCATTTCCCACACGCCGCAAGCGCAAATTTAATTGGTAATTGGTGCAATTTCGTTTAATTTATGGCATACAAAGTGCAGCCATTGCATTATTCGCTTATGTCCAGCAGACCTGAGCGCCTCGTTTCGCTCTGCGTCTGTCAAGTATTCGATTTCGACCGAATGGTATTCACCATTTCTTTTGATTTGTATATATGCTCCGGTCATTAGCTCTCCTTTTGATGTTGCCGGTCTCTCCCGGCTGTCAAGCCTAAGCAAACCTGGGGCTTTCCAGTCTTGCGCTATTCCCGATTCGAACGGGTTACGTGTTTCGTCTTCTTTAAGCCAAAAAAAGGCTGGAGATAGGGGCGTGCAACGACCGGAGCCTATCCACGGTGCGTGTTCCCACCACGCCGCAAGCGCAAACTGTTTTGAGCCTCCCCGATTCGAACGGGGCGAACTACCAGGGTTCCGCGCGCCATGATGCCGAGGCTCAAAATTTAAATTGGTTTTGCGGGGCAGGATTCGATACCTGCAATGGAATTCCCTTATGGGGCGTCTCGGTTCTTTTCTACTTGGCTTACCCAGCGTGAGTTTATCCCTAGCCCGAACCATGATTGCCGAACCCTACTGGCCGATTATCAACACTCCCAGTGAACATCATTCTCCGTCTACTTCTCGGCAACTGCGTCTATCTTCCGCCACCCGCAAGATGTAAAAGAGATGAAACTGTTGCGTCCCCAGGCCCCCGCCGAGGATTATCCATTTATTTAATATTGATTTTAATTTTCAGTTTTGCTGCAATTTTGATAAATACTTCACGTAATAGTACGTATTGCAGGGCGTAGCCGTCGCTCTCCACCGCCTTCAGGCAAATAGGTTCGGTCTGGTCCTTGACGTATTTCAGAGCGTCGCCGTTTCTCTCCACCGCCTTCAGGCAAATAGGTTCGGTCTGGTCCTTGACGTATTTCAGAGCG
>Ga0172381_10002135_pt1 | contig 22311 bp, 24 predicted proteins | sample Leawel6488metaG_FD_119754 | JGI IMG/M metagenome (GOLD analysis project Ga0172381, IMG submission 119754) | Leachate microbial communities from a municipal landfill in Southern Ontario, Canada - Leachate well 64-88 metaG | ecosystem: Engineered > Solid waste > Landfill > Unclassified | place...
ATGGCATGTCTGCACGGTCACCGGGAAGACGAGGAAGTTCTGCGAGGATATAGGGTTCAAGTACCCACTGGTGATGGGTAATGAGCCCTAATTAAGAAACGTTACAGATTAAAATCCACAGGCAGACCGTATCAGTGGAAGTGTCCGCCTAAGTCGGTGAATTTCTTGATAGGGCAAAGCACAAGAGTGAAAACCTTGCTCATGAAAAACGTCGTCATCTGGACGGGCGCGAGTTCGACGAATACCTTATTGTCCATGAATGCAGCCAGAGCTACTACGAGACGTCAGAGGAATGGCTCTGCCGCACGGAAATTCGGCGACAAGGATTCTTCCTTTACGCAGTGGATGGGTTCAGAACGGCAGCCCGCCATGAAAAAAGCCGCTCCCTTACAAACACTGTCCGAAGGGACAAATGGCCAAGCAAAGGTTCGCATATCAATTCCTTGTGCTTCGCAGGGGGAGAGGCAACCATATATCTGCTTGTCTTTGGTTTTCAATATATGATACCGGTTCCTTTTTTGCCATAAAAGAAAGTACAAGGAGTCGATGATTAGGCTGGAATACAGGACCCTAGGAAAACTCTTCCTGGGGTCTCTTGCGTTTTGATTTAAAACTCAGCCTGACCAACTGCACGAGGATACGGGATGACATCCCTGATGTTCTGCATGCCGGTCACATACATGACAGCCCGCTCGAATCCTAGGCCGAAGCCACTATGTGGTACCGTACCATATTTTCTCAAGGCCAGATACCACCAGTATTCGCTGTCGTTCATTTTCAATTCGTCCATACGCGTCTTCAACGCCGAATAATCGGACTCCCTCTCGCTTCCTCCGATGATTTCCCCGAGACGGGGGACGAGCACATCCATGCCCCGTACTGTCTTGCCATCGTCATTTGCCTTCATGTAGAAGGATTTGATCTCCTTCGGATAATCAGTGACGATTACCGGGCTCTTGCAGACTTTCTCGGTCAGGAAACGTTCATGCTCGGTCTGGATATCGGAACCCCAGTGCACGGGAAATTCAAAACTGTCATTCTTTGGCTCAAGGATTTTCATCGCCTCGGTATAGGTCATATGAGCGAATGGGGTCTCCACCACATGACGCAGGGTATCAAGGATGCCGTGCTCTACCATGGCATCGAAGAAGGCGAGGTCCTCCTCGTTCTTTTCCAAGGCGGCCTTGAAGATGAATTTCAGGAAAGCCTGCGCCCAATCCATGTCTCCTTCGATGTCGCAGAACGACATCTCCGGTTCTATCATCCAGAATTCCGCCAGGTGGCGCTTGGTCACGCTGTTCTCCGCACGGAAAGTGGGTCCGAACGTGTAGATGTTCTTTAAGGAAGTGGCATAGGTCTCGCCTTCAAGTTGGCCGCTTACGGTGAGCTTTGTCTTCTTGCCGAAGAAGTCCTTGGAGTAATCAACCTGCCCATCGGGTGTCCTGGGGATATTGTCCATGTCCAGCGTGGTGACAGAGAATTGCTCTCCCGCTCCTTCGCAATCGCTTGCGCTGATAAGAGGGGTGTTCACATAGACAAATCCGTTTTCCTGGAAAAACTGATGCACTGCGAAGGCAAGGGTGTTTCTCACCCGCGCCACAGCACCAAAAGTATTGGTCCTGGAACGAAGATGGGCGATTTCCCTGAGGTATTCCAAAGAGTGATGTTTTTTCTGCAAAGGATAATCAAGAGGGCAGTCACCGACAAGGATGATGTCCGTTGACTGCATCTCGACATCCTGTGCTCCCCCTTCACTCTTGATGATGGGTCCGTTGCAGATTACCGAGGCTCCAGTGGTTATTGATGAGAGTAGGGGCTCATTATTCAACTTGGCGCGGTCGATGACTACCTGAAGGCCCTTCAGACAAGAGCCGTCGTTCACTTCCAGGAAGCAGACATTTTTGCTGTCACGTTTTGTACGCACCCAGCCTTCAGCGCTGACAATCTCGTCACTTGGTTGACGGGAAAGCAATGATTTGATTCTTTCTTTCATAGATGAAACCCCCATACTAAAATTTTCTCACAATTCTATACAAAAGTGAGGTTGCTTTGCAACAGTGCCACATATGTCAAAAATATGCATAACATGAATAAATATTCCAGAATAATACAGAAATATATTGACTAGAGCCAGGTAAAGGTTTAGTTAGTAGTAAATGAATTTTTTGCTTGGAGGAGATATAATGAACGGAGTTCTCATGATGGTCATCGCCCTTGTCGTGCTGGGGGGAGGGTATCTCACCTATGGCAGATGGTTGGCGAAGACCTGGGGCGTTGACCCCAACAAGAAGACACCTGCTTATGAGTTTCAGGATGGTGTTGATTATGTTCCAACCTCAACCCAGGTTGTATTCGGTCACCAGTTTGCTTCCATTGCGGGAGCGGGCCCAATTAATGGTCCTATCCAGGCTGCTGTGTTCGGTTGGCTTCCTGTGTTGCTATGGATTCTTGTCGGAGGCCTATTCTTTGGTGCCGTGCAGGATTTCGGCTCCATATTCGCTTCGGTAAAAAACAAGGGTAAGTCCATTGGCTATGTGGTCGAGCTCTACCTTGGCAAGACTGGCAAGCGTCTGTTTTTGCTGTTTGTATGGTTGTTCTCCATTTTGGTTGTCGCCGCTTTTGGCGATATTGTCGCAGGTACCTTTGGGGTTGGTGAGGGACTGACTGAGGCCCAGAGTTATTCCAACGGAGCAACCGCGACCACCAGTATGTTGTTCATTTGTGCGGCTGTAGGTCTCGGGTTCTTCATCAAGAAGGGCGTTTCAAAGAAAGAATGGATCACCACAGTGGTCGCCATCGCCTTGCTGGTTATTTGTGTAGCTATCGGTCTGGCGGCCCCGATGTATGTCTCCAAGATGACTTGGCTGTATCTTGTGTTTGTGTACATTTTTGTTGCAAGTGTCGTACCCGTATGGGCATTGTTGCAACCTCGTGACTACCTGAACAGTTTCCTGTTGATTTTCATGATTGCAGCGGCTGTTGTCGGTATTTTCGTGTATAATCCCCAAATGGAACTAGCCTCCTTCAATGGCTTTGTGGTCAATGGCAACGGCATGTTCCCCTTCCTGTTCGTCACCATCGCTTGTGGCGCAGTCTCGGGTTTCCATAGTTTGGTATCAAGTGCGGACAGCTCCAAGCAGATTAAGAATGAGAAGGATATGCTTCCCATTGCCTTTGGTTCCATGCTTGTCGAATCGCTTCTTGCCGTCATCTCCCTTATTTGCGTCGGGGCGATGGCGAAGGGTGGAGTGATGCCAAAAGGCACCCCTCCGATCATCTTTGCCAATGCCGTGGCGATGTTCCTCGCCAAGCTAGGGGTTCCTTCCGCTGCAAGTAACACCATCATCACCTTAGCAATCAGTGCGTTTGCCTTGACCAGCCTTGATAGTGTTGCCCGTGTAGGACGCTTGAGCTTCCAGGAGATGTTCCAGGATAGCAAGGTTCCTTATGAGAAGCAGAGCAAGCTTGTCCAGTTCATGCAGAACAAGTATTTTGCAACGGTCGTTACCTTGATTCTCGGTTTCATATTGGCTACCAATGGATATAAGAACATCTGGCCGTTGTTCGGATCCGCCAACCAGATGGTCAGTGCCTTGGCGCTTTGCGCGATTGCCATCTTCCTTAAGAAGACCAACAGGAAAGGTTGGATGACCTGGGCTCCCATGTTCATCATGCTTGCGGTGACATTCACCGCCTTGTCCCAGATTGTGGTCAAGAAGATTGGCCTTGTGGGGAATGCCGGTTTCAAATTCGCGAGCGATGGCATGCAGCTTGTCTTTGCTGTTTTGCTTATCTGTCTTGGTCTGGTCATTGCTTTCAATTCCATCAAGAAGCTTTTCTTTGATAAGGATGAGAAGGCTGTTGCATAATTAAATTTCAGAATGATAAGACGAAGGGTCGGAATAACAAGCCGACCCTTCATTATGTATGACGGGCATGTCATCAAATCCTGGATGAAGGTCGCAAGGGGCATAGTCGTCGGCGAACCCGATAGCGGCTTGCAAGTTTCACAGCGTGAGGGGTAAGAGGAAAGAAGCAATAGTGAAATCGTGGCCCGATGGACAGGAACCTGAGATAGTAGGCAGACAGAGTGGACAAGCCGGCCTATAACCGCGGAATCCGAACAACGAGAGCTTGCCAGCAAAAGGAACGGGATGAGAGAGGAAAACAGGTAAAGACCAAACACGAGGCTGTGTGAACAACAGATTTTTTCCCCCGAACATCCATGAAGTGGTGAAGAAGGCCATGCAGAACAAAGATTCTCTGAGAGGACGGATAAGCTCCTCTAAGGCTTATCCTCCTACTCGGTTGGGAATGTTTTAAAAGAGAGCCATGGCTTTTGAAGCGCTATGAGGACAGATGCATACTATTTCTCATTGGCTTCCTGAAATTGCTGCAGGTTTGTGTTTGCCCCTGCCACCACCAGCTGATCGCCGCTATGAAGTACTGTTGAAGGCAATATGGTACCATCAGCCTTTCCTTCGTGGATGATGGCGATAATATTGATTCCGAACTTCTTACGAAGATCCATATCAATGACTGTCTTGTTGTCAAGGCTCTGGGGGATTCCCAACTCTATGATTGAGAAATCATTGCAGACAGGAAGCCAGTCCAGCGTCATGGTTGAGGTGAGACTCTTGGCGATGCGTTTGCCCATGTCTTCCTCTGGAAGGACCACCTCGGCTCCGAGTTTTTCCAAAACACGGCCATGATCAGCGCTGATTGCCTTGCTGATGACTCTTGGAACTCCCAGTTCCAAGGCATTGAGCGTGGCAAGCAGGTTGCTTTCGATATCCTTGCCGATACCAACAATGACGGTGCCGCATAAGGCGATGCCAGCATCGGCGAGGGAATCCTTGGTTATCTGGTCAATGAGGTAGACATGGATGATATCCTTCTTCACTCCCTCCAGCTTCGCACTGTTGTTGTCAATTGCAATGACCTCTTTACCGGCCTTGATAAGTTCCAGGGCAAGTGCGCAACCAAAGCGTCCCATGCCGATAATTCCGAACAAGTTTGGATCGTTATATTTCTTTGCCATATCTGATACCTCTTTTATCCAATGATAATATGTTCCTCGACATAATGCAGGTGCCTCTCTTTTGAGTTCAGGCTGCTGGCGATGGTAAGGGGTCCGATTCTTCCAATAAACATCAGCAGCATCAAAATAAATTTGCTCGGGATGCCCAGGCTTCCCGTCACTCCACAGGAAAGCCCCACGGTGGCGAAGGCGGAGATTGCTTCAAATACCAGACTCAACAGAGAGAACCTGGTCCCCTCAAATGCGGAAATACCAAAGATCGCCAACACAAGGACCAAGAGAGAGAACGTGATGACCGTGAACGCCTTGAGGATACTGTCTGTGGTTATTTTTCTACAGAAGGCGGATGGCTCATGTCCGGTGGCGATTGCACGTAACGCAACCAGAACGGTGAAGAAGGTAGTGGTCTTGATACCACCTCCGGTGGACCCGGGGGATGCTCCGATGAACATCAGCACAATGGTGATAATCAATCCCTTGGTGCCGATTGCCGCGGTATCGACAGTATTGAAACCCGCAGTTCTTGATGTCACTGAAAGAAAAAAAGCTTCCAGTGTGGAGATTGGACAGCAGAGGCGAAGAAGGACGGTCCCAATGAGTATCAGGGCAAAGGAGAAACTGAGTACAACTTTTGTATGGAAGGCGAATCGTCGCCACTTCTTCGCACTGAGTACATCGCTGATGACAAAAAAACCTATGCCGCCACAGACAATCAAGGTTGTGATTGTCAGATTAAGCAGGACATTGTCATGATAATCGCTAAAACTATTTCCCAACAGGTCAAGACCGGCATTGTTGAAGGCGGAAATTGCATGGAACACCCCCATACCCAACGCCTGCCTTGCCGTTGCGAAATGTGGTCTGAAAACAATGAAAAGCAATAGGGTCCCGGCTGATTCCAATATCAAGGAACTGCCGATGACCAGTTTTACCAGACCGACAATACCTCGTCCTGTTTCCAGATTGAGGGCTTCCTTGGCGAGGTTGCGCTGTGAGAACGCTACTTTCTGACGGAGCATGACCAACAGCAACACTGCGAAGGTTGCATATCCCAGTCCTCCAATTTGCATAAGACAGGCCAGGACAATGCGGCCGAATAAGGAGAAGGTTATTGAGCAATTCACAGGAGAGAGCCCGGTTACGCATACGGCGCTGACAGACAAGAAGAAGGCATCAAAGACGGACAGGGGCGCACCTTGCTCATGTGAGATAGGAAGTGAAAGCAATACACCTCCAAGAATTATAAAAAAAATAAACCCAAGAATCAATTTTTGTGCTGTCTTAAGCTTCTTGGCTTTGCATCGTACAAACATAGACGAGAGTATATCATATATGAGAGAACCGCTACAACCAAGGATTTAAATGAGATTTCAAGACAAAACCAAGGATTGCGTACTTTCATTGCCAGAAATTTTTCGTACTAGTAATGGATAAAAAAATAGTAGAGATTATCTAGAGTTTTTTTCCTAACAATTTGAGTAAGTTGTGTCAAAATAAACTTGCTAAATTCAATTCCTTTAGGTACTCTTAGGGGATGTTGCAGATAATTGGAACACGAAAAGACAAAAATACCCAAAAGGCGATGCGCGCTTTAAGTGAGCGGCGTATTCCCTATGATTTCGTCGACCTTGATGCTCGTTCTTTATCCTCGGGTGAGTGGGATTCTCTTTTTTCCCACTGCAAGGCCGAGGAACTTCTTGATACGGACTGTTCCTTTTTTATCAAGAAAGGTTATGCCTATCTTTCCTATGACGCCAAGGAGGAACTTATGGAACATCCTGAATTGCTCAGGCTTCCCGTTGCTCGATCGCAAGGAAAGGTTCTTGTGGGTTTTGATCTTCAAAGGCTCTTGGCTTTGGGAGAGGCTCAATGATCAGGTATGCAGTGCTTGGCAGTGGCTCAAGTGGCAATAGCTATGCCATCACCGATGGACATTCCACACTTCTAATAGATCAGGGGTTCAGCTTGGTTGAACTGAAAAGAAGACTATCCTTCGTTTCCATACCATTTGAGACCGTATTGGGGGTGTGCGTCACCCATCTGCATCCTGACCACACTTTGGGATTGGGCACCTTTGCTCGAAGAAGTGGCCTGCCTGTGTATCTCAATGAGAATGCAATAAGGAAAGAACCTGAGGTGTTTGACAAGCTCAATCTGCCCCCCGTCTGTGTCAGGACCGTTCAGGAGGACTCCTGTTTCTCTCTGGATCCTTTCGGTCTTTGCTGTTTCCCCACCAGCCATGACTGTGGTGGTTCCGTCGGTTGGCTTATCTCGATTGAGGGACGGAAACTTATGGTCTTGACCGATACGGGGGTCTCAAGTGATGATGAACTTGTCAGGGCCTCTCAAAGTGATATACTGTTTCTTGAAGCCAACTATGATGAGGAGCTGCTAGCCAAAGGACCATACCCTGTGGTGCTGAAAAGACGGATTGCGGGGAATTGGGGGCATCTGTCCAATACCCAGGCACTTCAATTTCTGCAAAAAAGCGCGTTTCATGGGCAAGAGGTGTACTTTGTACATCTTTCTGCTGTCAATAATAATCCCATTCTTCTTTCAAGTGAGGTAAGGCAGCACTATCAAGGTCCTTTTACTGTTTGTGAAAGGGGAAAGTGTTACCAAGGAATGTTACAATGAAAAACAAAGAAACAAAACCGGTCAAATGGACTTTAAGGAAAATCAAGACTCTCAAGCGTACCGATGGATTGAAACTGAGAAGAGTCGCCAGCTATACCATGCGCTCGGTGGTGGAATGTAGTACGAGCCGCTATGCCAAACGGCTGGCGCTCTGCACCTATCAGGATGACCAGAGTGCGATAACTTATTCCCAGTTGAAACGGATGGCGGTCAATATCGGCCTCTATTTATTGGAAAATGGGTTTGTCAAAGGGGACAAGATAGCCATTCTTGGTGAAAGCAGTCCGCTCTGGCTTGTTTTTTATCTGGGAATGACTTCTGTGGGCATCATTGCAGTTCCTGTCCTTCCTGATTTTTCCAGCAAGGATGTGGATACCATCATCAAAACCAGCAAGGTCAAGGCTGTGGCCGTCAACATCAAGCAGTTTGAGAAATGCATCCCCCTCTTTGAGGATTCTCTTCGCCTGATCAGGCTTGATGATTTATTTGAGATACCGGTTTTCATGGAAAAACAATTGGAAAACAAGGATCAGTTCGCCTCAGCACCGGGCAATGACCTTACTCGATATAAAGCTAGGAAAGGTTGGGAGAAGTTGTATGAGGAGAACGAGCCCGATGAAGACGATCTGGCTTCCATCATCTTCACCAGCGGTACCACGGGAAAGAGCAAGGGAGTCATGCTTACCCATAAAAATCTGGTATGGAATGCTGATATATGCGCAGACAAATACACCAGGATAAAGCCGGGGTACCGTGCGCTCTCGATCCTGCCACTGAGCCATGTGTATGAGTTTACCACAGGTCAGATCCTGATGCTTCTCTGTGGTGCTGAGATACACTATCTGGGGAGGCCCCCTGTGCCTTCTATTATGATGCCAGCGCTCAAGAAGGTGCGGCCTCAGATTATGCTCACAGTTCCTCTCTTGATTGAGAAGGTCTACAAGTCCGCTGTTAAGCCTGTGTTCGAGAATAATATGAAACTGCAATTCTGGTTGAATTGGGGACCTTCACGAAAGTTTATCAGCCGGATTGTTGGACGAAAACTCAAGCTTGCCTTTGGAGGGAAGCTTACCTTTTATGGTATCGGGGGGGCTCCTTTGGACAAGCAAGTGGAAAAGTTCCTCAAGGATGCCAAGTTTCCTTATGCGGAAGGTTATGGTCTGACCGAGACAAGTCCCATGATTTGTGGGCATGGACCGAAAGACCATCCTCTTGGTGTTCTCGGTACGATCATTGAAGGTGAATCCGTGCGGCTTGATGACATAAACAGCGAGGGAGTGGGTGAGATACTGGTCAAGGGCCCGAATGTGATGAAAGGCTATTATGAGAACGATGCCTTGAATAAGGAATGCTTTACTGCGGATGGTTACTTCAGGACAGGGGACCTTGGCTCGTTCGATAAAAAAGGTCGCTTGTCCTTGAAAGGCAGGACCAAGACAATGATTCTTGGCAGTGGTGGCGAGAATATCTATCCTGAGATTATCGAATCGGTGATCAATAATCAGAGTTTTGTCACCGAGAGTCTTGTGGTTCCCGAGGATGGTGGCTTGCTTGCTTTGGTTAAGATTGATTTGGAGTCCTTTGCCAAGAACATGGCAATGAACGCCAGTGATGCCAGGGCGGAGGCGGCCAAGTATCTTGCAAGGATAAGGCAGGAAGTGAATAAGGACCTTTCCTCTTTCAGCAAGATTTCCTCAATGAAGCTTCAGGAAGAGCCTTTTGAACGTACCCCGACACTTAAAATCAAACGTTTCCTCTATGGTATGAAGAAGACGGACGATAAGAAGAAAGAAATCTGAGGATTCTCTCCAAGGGTTCACAAAAGTCTTGGTTTCATGGTATACCACCAGGTATGGCAAATGTAGATATACGAATAAAAAGGACGGAATCCTTGGTTCCGCCCAAAGAGTTACAGAAAAAATATCCTGTGGACGAGAAGACGGCGTTTTTGATCAAAGAGTCAAGACAAACGGTCAATGATATCATCCATGGTAAGGACAAACGCCTTTTGGCCATTGTCGGACCTTGTTCCATTCATGACTGTGATGCAGCGCTGGATTATGCAAAGAGGTTGAAGCTCTTGTCCAATGAGGTGTCTGATAAACTTTATATCGTCATGCGTACCTATTTTGAGAAACCAAGGACAGTCCTCGGTTGGAAAGGGCTCATCCTGGATCCTCTTATGGATGGTAGCTATGATATCGCCCATGGTCTTGAGATAGCGCGTTCCCTGCTTGTCGAGCTTACCTCGATGGGCATGCCAGTCGGTTGCGAGGTCCTTGATCCGATTGTTCCTCAGTATATCGACGAACTGATGAGCTGGTCCTCGATTGGAGCCCGTACTACGGAGAGCCAGACACATCGTAATCTTGCCAGTGGCCTCTCTGTTGCTGTCGGTTTCAAGAACAGTACCAACGGGGATGTCGCAAATGCGGTGAACGCCATCAAATGCGCCTGTAGTCCCGCCTCTTTCATTGGTATGAAGAGTGACGGGACAAGTGCTATTTTCAGGACAACGGGTAACGATTGTTGCCATTTGATTCTTCGTGGAGGAGATCAGGCTCCGAATTATTATGAGGACGATGTTGAGTCCGCCCGTAAGATGATGGAGCATGCAGGGCTGAATCCCGCCATTCTCATTGATTGCAGTCACGGCAACAGCCGCAAGAATTATGAGAGGCAGAAACGGGTGCTTCGTTCTGTGATTGATCAGGTGCTCTGGGGCGAGACCTCCATCAGGGGGTTCATGCTGGAAAGCAGCATCAACCCGGGGAACCAGACTATCGGGGATGATCCTTCAAAGTTACAATATGGGGTGTCGGTCACTGATGGTTGCATCGGGTGGGAGGAGACGGAACGTATTCTTTCCAATACCACCAAGTTGCTTCGTCAGGGTGGTTCCCAATTCCCACTCTAGGAGGTTGTCATATGAAGAAGGTCTTGATTATTCTTGCTGATGGATTTGAGGATATGGAGGCTATCACCCCCATTGACCTGCTTAGGCGTTGCGCTGTCTCGGTGACTGTCGCGGGACTGGGGAAAAAGATAATCCTCAGCAGTCACAAGCTGACTGTGGTGTGTGACACCACTTTGGAAGGATGCATGCGCTTTGAGTATGATGCGATTATCCTTCCAGGGGGAGGGCTTGGAAGCAAGAATCTCTCTGAGAGTTACGAGGTCATCCAAAAGAGTGTAGAGATGTTCAACCAGGGCAAGGTTGTTGCCGCTATTTGTGCTGCCCCATCGGTTGTGCTTGGTAAAACAGGTATCCTGGAGGGGAAGCATGTGACCTGCTATCCTGGGACGGAGCAAAATTGTCCTGAGATTGCCTTTGATCATACTTTGAAAGTTATTGTCGATGATAATCTCATTACCGCTGCAGGTGCCGGAGCCGCAGTGGATTTTTCTTTGGCACTCATTGCAAGGCTCTTGGATAAAGAGACTGCGGATGAGTTGGCTGGGAAGATCATCTACTAAGGAAGGGGCAGGGTGAAAATTGGTTTTGACAATGACAAGTACCTTAAGGAACAAACAAGGTGCATCCTGCAACGGTTGCAGAGCAACAATGGGAAACTGTATCTGGAATGTGGTGGTAAACTGCTTTATGACTACCATGCTTCCCGTGTGCTTCCCGGCTTTGACCCTAATGTGAAGATGCGGGTCTTTCAGAGTCTGAAGGACCAGATCGATGTGATCATCTGCATTTATGCGGGGGATATCGAGCACAGGAAGATTCGTAGTGATTTTGGTATCACCTACGATACCGATGTATTCAAGATGATTGATGATTTCGCCCAGTGGGGGTTGAAGTGCAACAAGGTGGTGATCACCCGTTTCGATTTTCAGCAAGGTGCTGTGCACTTTAAGAAATTATTGGAACAGAGAGGCATCACGGTATATCTGCACAAGGCGACCCAAGGGTATCCCAATGATGTTGATCTGATTGTCAGTGATGAAGGCTACGGAGCCAATCCTTATATTAAGACGACAAGACCTGTGGTTCTTGTCACTGCGCCAGGACCTGGAAGTGGAAAACTTGCCACTTGTCTGAGCCAGATGTACCATGACTGGCGTCAGGGTAGTCATAGCGGATATGCCAAGTTCGAGACATTTCCCGTCTGGAATTTGAGCATCGACCATCCTGTCAATATCGCCTATGAGAGTGCTACTGCGGATATCGGCGATAAGAATCTGATTGACCATTTCCATCTTGCCGCATATGGCAAGATTGCGGTCAATTACTCCCGTGATCTGGAGGCCTACCCTCTGCTCAAGAGAATCATGGAAAAGATTACGGGACAGAGCTGTGTCTACAAGAGTCCTACGGACATGGGGGTCAACTGCTGTGCTTTCGGTATCATTGATGATGCGGTGATTCAGGATGCGGCAAAGCAAGAGATTATCCGTCGGTATTTTCATAGTGCCTGTGATTTTATCCAAGGGATTGGAAGCAGTGAGACAGAGCAACGTTCCTTGGAGATTATGCAACGAAGCAATCTTACCGAGTTGGACCGCCCTGTGGTGCCTGCTGCCCGTGAGGCTCTGAAGAGGGGTATTGAGCACAACAAGGGCATTGATGGCATTGTATGCGCCGCGGCGATTCAGCTTCCTGACGGAAGGATCGTCACAGGTTGCAATTCGGCTTTGATGCATGCTTCGACATCGATGATTCTTAACGCTTTGAAAACGCTTGCAAGTATTGGTGATATAGACCTGATCAGTCCATCGGTTGTCAAGAGCGTGACCTCCGTGAAGAGGGATATTCTTTTGAGCCGTGGGGTAAGCATCAATTTGGATGAGATGCTCATTTGCCTTGCGGTCAGTGCCGCCAGCAACAGCAATGCCGCCAAGGCGCTGTCCATGTTACCTTCCTTGAAGGGAAGCGAGGTGCATCTGACGCACATCCCCTCGTCAGGTGATGGCACGGGGCTTCGCAAGCTTGGTCTGTATGTGACCAGTGACCCAAGGTTCCCGACTTCAAACTTTTATAATCCGGGGTAAGTATGAAAATATCAACAAAAGGACGATACAGTCTTGAGGTGATGCTTTTTTTAGCCAGTTATGGCAAAAGCTGTAGTTGCACCACCATAGGTTCAGCTACGGGTATTTCGGCAGGATATCTTGAACAGCTGATGATTCCCTTGAAAAAGGCGAATCTTGTTGTTGCAAAACGGGGCGTGGAGGGAGGATACCGTGTTTCTCGTGAGGATATCACTTGTTACGATGTCCTTAATGCCAGTGAAGGGGATTGCAAACTGCCCTGTCCTCATTGTCTTCGCAAGCAGGATTGCGCTACCGAGCGGTTTTGGCAGGATTTCCAGAATTGCATTGATGATGCCAGCAAGGCCATCACGCTCAGCTCCCTGGCCTTGTCTCTTTTGCAAATGGAGAAGGGGGCGGGCCTTTGAAGTTATCGACTCGTGCCCGTTATGGTCTTCGGCTCATGGTGGATATCGCTTCACACCAAGGTCCGGTTCCTCTTCCTTCCGTTTCTGGTCGTCAGGAGATCAGCCTCAAGTATCTCCAGCAGTTGGCTTTTCTTTTGTGTCGCAGGGGATTGCTTGTATCGGTCAAGGGGATGAATGGTGGTTATAGCCTTACGAGAAACAAAGAGGAGATTACTCTTCTTGAGATCCTTTCCTCACTGGAAGGCGATCTTGGCTTCTCCCAGGATTTACCTGCGAATGAGAATGTTTTCCAACGATGCCTGAGGGTGAATTTCTACGAGGTGGCCGATAAGAGACTCAGGGCTTTGCTTGCTGGCACGACCTTGTCGGACCTTGTCGATTCCGTGGCGCCGTCCTCCTATGAATATGATATCTGAAGAAAGAAAGAACTTATTTCAGATACTTGACATGAGGAGTTTTTTGAATTATTACTAAGTCTATTATTTTACTAATAATTAGCTGGAGGTTACATATGAGTAGGATTTATGACGACATTACCCAGAAAATCGGAAGTACCCCGCTTATCAGGATTAACCGCCTGAACAAGGACGGTTATGCGACGGTATTGGTTAAGGTTGAGAGTTTCAATCCTCTTTCTTCAGTAAAGGATAGGGTTGGCTTTGCAATGATACGAGATGCAGAGGTCTCCGGCAGGCTTGGTAAGGGCGCCACCCTGGTTGAGCCGACAAGTGGGAATACGGGAGTCGGCCTGGCATTTGTCGCTGCCGTTAAGGGTTACCGTCTGATAATAACCATGCCTGAGACAATGAGCATCGAACGGAGAAAGCTTCTGAGCGCCCTTGGCGCGGAACTGGTGCTCACCGACGGAACCAAAGGCATGAAAGGCGCTATTGAGAAAGCCCGGGAGATTGCCAGTACTATCCCGGGATCTTTCATCCCCGGCCAATTCGAGAACCCCTCGAATCCCAATGTTCATTACAAGACCACCGGTCCTGAGATTTGGGAGGATAGCGGGCATAAGGTTGATATCTTTGTTGCAGGTGTGGGAACAGGAGGGACGGTGACTGGCGTCGGACGATATCTCAAGGAAGTGAGTCCCGAAGTGAAGATAGTCGCGGTGGAACCTGAGACCAGTCCTGTGTTGAAAGAAGGTCATGCCGGTCCTCATAAGATCCAGGGAATAGGTGCGGGGTTTGTCCCTTCTGTGCTTGACAGGACGGTGATTGACGATATTTATGAAGCCAATGACGCCGTTTCAGGAGAGACCGCCAGACAAGCCGCAAAGCAGGAGGGTCTTCTGGTAGGCATTTCCTCAGGAGCGGCTCTTTCTGCCGCTTTGGAATACTCGAGGAAGAGAGAGAACAAGGGCAAGGTGATTGTGGCCCTCTTGCCGGATACCGGTGAGCGCTATCTTTCCACCTGGCTTTTTTCCGATACCAAGTAATCATATACCAGGGTATGAGTCCTTCTGCAGTTTGTTTCCTTTTTTTGGTGCCAAGTTGCTTCGCGCATTCCGCAATCAACTTGGCTTTGTTTTTTATGAGGATGTCCGTGCCAGATTCGCCTCTTCGAGGAGTGGTATCCGGACCTTCCTTTTTTTGTAAATCATAGGGCACAAGTGCTGTTTCATCTTTTGCCTATCGGAGGCAAGAAATGTATTTGTGATTGGAGTGAAAGGGGTCAACGGGCACTTGTTGTGTCTCATAACAAAAAGGAGAAGAGGGTTCCGCATTTCCGGGAGAAAGAGATTTTATGTTTGCTCTTGACAGATACAATATTATTGTTTATGCTATTAATGAAATTAGATTCTAATAAGTATTCATTATTATAAGGAGTAACAAATGAAATTTTATCAGTGCAAACATTGTGGAAACATCATTGCTTATGTCGATGCGAAAGGTCCTCAGGTGAGTTGTTGCGGTGACATCATGGGCGAATTGAAACCCAACACTGTTGATGCGTCCAAAGAGAAGCATGTGCCGGTAGTGACTGTTGAGGGACAACTTGTCACGGTAAAAGTTGGATCTACTCCCCATCCTATGACAGCGGAACATTCCATCAAGTGGATTGCTCTTGAGACCAAGATGGGAAACCAGAGAAAGGAACTTGCTGTTGGTGGCGCCCCCGAGGCTACTTTCATGATGTGCAAGGGTGATAGTGTCGTCAATGTCTATGCATACTGCAACCTGCACGGACTTTGGAAGGCCTGATAGCAAAAACAGTGGGCTTTGTGCTATTGTAAGGATATGGAACAGGTCGACTTGCAGGCCACTCTGATGGGGGGGCAATGTTTTGCTTGGGAAGAGAAGGATGGTGTGTATAGCGCTGTCTTGAAAGGGAAACAGGTTTCTCTTTCCTGTGCAGAGGATATCCAGGGCCCGTTCCTATCCGATTATTTTGACATGTCCTTTGATTACAAGGCGGCACGGGAGTATCTTGCCACCTTGTCCCCTGTATTGGACCAGGCCGTTACCACCTGTCCAGGATTGCACATCCTTAGACAGGATCCCTATCTTGTGACTATCAACTTCCTTCTAAGCCAGAATAACAATATCAAACGCATCAAGGCCTTGTATGATACGCTTTGCAGAAGCTATGGGACGGAAGTGAGTACTGGCAGGTTCTCCTTTCCGACCAGAGACCAATTGTCAAAAGCCACAGAAAAGGAGCTCCTTTCATTGAAGTTTGGATATCGTAGCGGGTATATCGTCTCGGTTGTGCGGGAGTATGGGCGTTTGGGTGGTCTTGAGAAACTATCCACAGCGAAAGCGAGGGAACGCCTGATGACTCTTCGGGGCATTGGTCCTAAGGTTGCCGATTGCATTCTTGTCTTTGGATATCATCGATGGGATGCCTTCCCTATGGATACCTGGATGAGGAAAGTCATGTGCTCCTATTTTCCCAATAAGGATGGTTCGTATTTTGCCCCTTATCAGGCTTTGGCACAACAATATCTTTTTCAAAGCGCCCAAAGCGGGAGACTTGTATGCTGAGCGTCAGCACCATTCTGTTCTACGAGGCGCTTCCTCGTGAGCGGGCATGTTTTTCTTTTTCCAAGGAGAAGCTTGAGGATGCATTGGTAAGTATTAAACGAAGCACTCAATGCGGTGCGGCGGTGCTGTTGCTTACCTGTGACCGTCTGGAACTGTGGCTGGAGAATGGCCGTTGCGATGGGTATGAACCCTTATGCAGGAGTCTTTCTCTTTCTCCTCTGTATTGGAAGAGATTTAGTGCCACAAAAAGTGGAAGGGAATGTGTTCCCTATCTTTTTGAGCTTGCTTGTGGTTTGCATTCCCCCTTGTTCGGAGAGGATACCATTATCTCACAGTTGCAGAAGGCAAGCGAGCTCTCCCTGCATAGCGGATGTTCCTCTGCTTCGTTACAGCAGCTTTTCCGACTTGCAGTCACTGCTGCCAAAAACGTACAGGCGAGAATCGATGTGGACCAGACGGAGCCTACGCTCTGTCAAGCAGTGGAAAAGAGTATTAAGGAACATGATTTGGAGGGGAAACCCATACTGGTGATCGGCTCCAGTGCAAAAGCGAGGATGCTTGTCCAATACTTTCTGGATAGAGGTGGGGAAGTGACCATGACGCTTCGAGATCTTCGCAAGACGGAATTGGTTATTCCTGGGGTAAGAATCGTTTCTTTTGATGAGCGGTACAAGTTGCTTCCTTCTTTTCCCGTAATCATTTCAGCCACCAAGGGACTTGGTTTGAGCTTGGAAGCAAAGGATGCTGTGACAGGGGATGTCACACTGCTCTTTGACCTGGCCTGCCCCCATGATATCGACGATGGACTGGAAAGCAGACCGGGATGCAGCCTTGTCAGAGAGGATGAGCTGGTCTTTGAGAGAACCAATAGGCAAAGGAATATTGAGCAAAGCAACCTGCTATTAAAGAAGAGGATAGATCAGTATTGGGCTTGGCAGGAGCGCTGGAAGGAGAGTGGGGATATTGCACTCCTTGCACAGAATGCGGCTCAGGATGTGGTGTACCGTCTTCATGATCCACTTCGGAAGCTCCATTTGGACAATGATGAGGAACAACAATTCCGCACCGCTCTTGCCGACAGCACTTATAAGAGTGTGCTCCACCAATTATATTGTAAAAGCGGGGAATGTCATTATTTGGATTTAAGCCGGCCTCTGGTCGATTGCAAAGCCTTGTATGAAGGGGATCCTGATATCAGGCTTGTCCAGCTTGGTTCCCTTGAGAAAGAGGGGTACAGGGAGACGCGCATAACGATGGGAAGCCATTCTCTTACCCATGTTGATGCCCCAAGCCATATTCTTCCTGAAGGCAAAACATTGGAGAAGATACCTCTTTCCAGCTTCTTTGGAAGGGCTTATGTGATGGATTGCTCGAACTTGCAGGAGATTGATGATGTCTCATTTGTCCCTCAAGGAGTTGACATGCTGCTTTTCTTCAGCGGATGGGAGGATAAATTCCCTACCGACTCCTATATGAGCGGTTATCCCGTCCTTACCTCACGGGCGGTAAACGAATTGCTTAAAAGAGGCATCAAGCTGTTTGGCTTTGACACCCCAAGTGCGGATGCCTTTTCTTCTTTGGCTATCCATCGTCAGATTCTTGCTGCGGATGCCCTTATTGTGGAGAACATGATCAACCTTAAGATTCTCGTTGAAACCCAGTTCGACCTGACGGTATTACCACTGAATATACTCTTTGGAGATGGCTCTCCTGTAAGGGCCATTGCTACATTTTGAAAAAAAATCCAGCATCTTTTCATTTTGTGATATACTTATACATGGAGGAACCAAGTGAGCAACAACACTATTTTCACCATCGGAAGGCAGTTTGGAAGCGGTGGCCGGCAAGTTGGCAAGCGTTTGGCCGACGAGCTTGGGATCCCGTTTTATGATAAGGAACTGGTTGCTTTGGCTGCGAAAGAGAGTGGATTGAGTGAGGCTCTTTTTGCCAATGCGGACGAAAAGGCAACAAGTAGCCTTTTCTATTCTTTGGTCATGGGCAATTATCCACTGGCCAGCGGGGCTTTGGGAATGACCGAGATGCCTCTTAATGACCAGTTGTTTCTTATCCAGAGCCAGACCATCAAGAAGTTGGCTGATAAGGGTTCCTGTGTGATTGTTGGCCGTTGCGCCGACTATATACTCAGGGATTATCCTCGTTTGTTGTCTGTTTTTGTCCATGCATCCATTGAAAGCAGAACCAAAAGAGCAGTCGATGTCTACCATGTGGAGAAGGACAAAGCCGAAGATACTTGTTTGAAGAACGATAAGAAGAGGGCCAACTTCTATAACTACTACAGCGATCGTAAATGGGGTATGTGCCGTACGTATGATCTCAGTATCGATAGTGGCAAGCTCGGGGTCGAGGGGTGTGTAAAGCAGATAATTAATTTTGAGGAGAATTGGACAAAGAATGCAGATAAGCCTATAGAATAGCAAAGGCTTCTTTAAGGGGACCCGGCCCTACTGATACTCAGACTGTTTTCCCGCCATCACCCTTCAATTCTGGAAGGCAGTGGAGGGGGCTTGCTGGTGGTGGTACAGCCAAAGAGAGGCTTTTTCTCTCTTCCCAGCTAACTGAAGAAATATTTTTCAAGCATCATACACAGACAATGGTAGATGGGTAAGTGGAATTCCTGGATTGCAAAGGTCTCCTCACAAGGGACCTTTATACAGGTATCACAGAGGTTTCCTAATTTACCTCCGCTTTTTCCTGTCATCCCGATTGTTTTCAATCCTTTCTCGTTGGCAAGAAGCACTGCATTTATGACGTCCTCCGCATTGCCTGATGTCGATAATCCGATTATCGTATCCCCTTTCTGCCCGTACCCCATGACCTGTTGTGCGAAAACCATGTCATATCCGTTATCATTGGCTATGGCACTTATAAGCGCGCATTGACTGACAAGTGAGATTGCAGGAAGCGCATATTGCAGTCTTTTGTCTCCAAGGGCCTTGGAGGATGCAATTCGAGGCAATATGAAGCCTTTCATGAGTTCCCCGACTATATGCTCGCTATCGGATGCGGAACCTCCATTACCACAGACAAGAAGTTTATGGCCGGAGCAGAAGGACTCCCTCAGTATTTCATAAGCCTGTTCTATGTCCTGCTTACAGATTTCCAAAGCAGGATACTTTTCAATAAGATTTTTGATGTTGTCATTCATTTTTCTAATCCTTTGCATTCTTTCCTATCACAAAGTTTGTCTTCTGCTAGTTTCCCCAGAGTCTTTCTTTTGGGATTGTCTGCTTCTGCATCATATATCCCTATTGTTGTTTTTGCCATGCCAGATTTGCCCCTCTGGGAGAAATATGCCTGGCACGGCGCGGCTTTCTTTGTTGGATGGCAAATCCTTTTCATAACAAAACCCCTTCCGCTGGTTTTTTATTCAGGAGAAGGGGTTCAGCTTGTTACACAGCTGTTTTAAAAGCAGGTGAAGGAGTGTATCGCTATTTCAATCCTTGAGTGGTGGCTGGGGTCTGGTCCGTGGCGGATTCAATGCCAAGTAACTCAATATCGAATACCAAAAGGGAATTGGGCTCGATGTTTCCAGAACCTTCCTCTCCATACCCCAGACTCGGGTGGATCCAGAAGCGGTAGGTAGAGCCGACCTTCATCAGAGGGATACCCTCGATCAAGCCTTGGACCAGATTATTGACAGCCATTTTGGCCGGCGAATCGGAGGACTTCTTGGAATCCTGGATCACCGTACCCTCGATATCCTTCAGTATATAGTTGAAAGAGACCGTATCGGTGGCCACAGGCATCTGTCCATCTGAATCGACGAGGATTTGGTACTGTAATCCACTTCCTGTGGTTACCACACCTTCCTTTTTCTTGTTGTTCTCAAGAAAACCTTCGGCGGCACGCAGATTCTCTACCTGTGTTTTCTCTTTCCATTGGTTGTATTCGTCTTCAACTTTTTTCTGGTACTCGGTGAAAGCCGTCTGCATTTCCTCATCGGTCATGATGGGGGTGGACTCGCAACCCATATCCAACATGCCATATGCGAAGTAGGAACCATTGACTTCCATACCCTGGCTGATCATGTTGGCGGTGATCAGATAGCCATAGGTATAACTGAAACTCTTGATTGTATCATCATCTTTACCAAGCTCCCCGATGGTCTCCAGGTCATTGGTTTCTGTTCCACTGAAAGCGGTAGGAGCTTTTCCTGCATTCCACACGGACTCCTGATAATTCTGGATAATGCTACTCATCTCCTCTTTGCTGTAGAACTCAGTGATTTTCTTATCAGCCCCCACTTGGATTGCATCCAAGGCGCCCCGTACAAAGTAGCTGATATCAAAGAACAAGCCCTGGCTGGAAAGGGATTTGGTAAGCAGGTATCCGTAGGTATAGCTGAAACGATTGACGAGGCTTTCCGGTTTCATGACAGAGGACATGCTGATATTGCAATTTAGGTATCCCTGTGCTACCAGCGGGGATACAAGCCGGATATTCTGGGCATACAGCGTGGAATCCACTACAATCTCAACATAATCTCCAGCGGCTAAAGCGGAGACGGGGAAATTGGTGATTGTGTTTTCATCGGCTACAACTGTCGCGGTACCACCATCTTCCGTTCTTACAGTAAAGGCAGGCTGGGTACCTGACTCAAGGACTGTAACGATTCTGCCAATAACGGCATCCTTCTGTGCTTCTTTTGCACCTTGTGCAAACAACAGGCCACTGGCCATGATAAGAACGAGCCCCACCATGACGGTTCTCGTCATCTTGTGTGTATTCATCACTATTCCTTCTTTATTAAGAGAAAACGTACCATAAAAGATATGAATCTTTATCATTTCAGTCAATCTCTTTATCAATGAAGTTTTTGTGTGCTTATTGTAAGATGAGCGGTGTTCTGCTAGTCTGTGCATATGGGTAAAGTAGTTGAAGGGAAACTGACAGAACTTGATATCCAGTTGCTGTATGAGGCTGCAAAGGTCGCCCACCAATCAAAAATGGAAGGCAATCACCCCTTTGGGGCCTTGCTGGCTGATAAAGAAGGTAGGATTCTTATTCGTGCGGGCAACGATCACAGACAGAGTCCGGCCCTGCATGCCGAGACAAAAGTGATGCTTGAGGCAGGGGAGCGATTTAGTAGCGACTTTCTTGCGACCTGTACGCTCTATACCACTGCAGAGCCATGTGTGATGTGCACTGGTGCCTTGTATTGGACCAATGTTCGGCGTTTGGTTTATGGGATCAGTGAGGAACAATTGCTCAATCTGACAGGGAGCAGCGATGAGAATCCGACTTTCAGTCTGGACTGCCGTTCGGTCATTGAAGCAGGGCAGAAAGACATTATCGTTATAGGACCTGTCGAGGACACTCTCTTGAGAGAGACGATACTTGCCGATCACAGGGGATTTTGGAAATGAGCATCTTGCCTTATCTTCTGCAAAAAGAGAACATCGCTCATGTCCAGGACGGCATTCTGTATATCGGTGATCGACGGACCTTTCCTTTCCAGCGTACTTTTTTTCCCTGTCATGACGCAGGGGAAATAGCATTTGCTCTCAGGAGTATGGTAACCCAGGGAGGAGGCCCCCTGCAGGTAGCCCTCACCGCCTTGCCTTTTCTTGCCCGGAAGGCGGGTTCCTTTTCTGAATTGCAGGGGATGATGGACCTAATCAAGGCAAGCAGGAAAACCAACACAACCATGGCCCGTACGATTGATGGCATCCTTGAGAAAGTGAAGGATGGACGGGACATGGAAGAGCGCCTTTCTCTTCTGGTGGAGGAGCAGGAGGCAAAGTTCCAGAGCGAGTATGAGGTCATGGGCAAGGCAGGTGCCTTGTTGCTGCCTCAGGAAGCCAGAGTCCTTACCACTTGTTTCGCGGAGCATTCCTTTCTTCTTTGCCTGCAATATGCCAGGGAGATAGGGAAAAAGGTTGTCGTCATGGTGAATGAGACCCGTCCTTACCTACAAGGAAGTCGTCTGACGGCTCCAAGCCTTAAGGAACTGGGGTTTGAGGTGAGCCTTGTCACGGACGGTATGGGAGCCCATTACATGGCGGAAAATGAGATTAATGTCTACATGACAGCCTGTGACGTGCTTTGCAAGGATGGTACGGTGGTCAATAAGGTAGGGACTCTTAATCTATAATTTATAAATTTTAGGGTTCTTATGCCATTGTCTTCTTACCCTAAGGATTCTTTCTAAGACCATGTATTGCAAAGACATTTTCGATGGACACGACCCCAGGAGTGTGCTATGATATAA
>Ga0172381_10002136_pt1 | contig 22310 bp, 23 predicted proteins | sample Leawel6488metaG_FD_119754 | JGI IMG/M metagenome (GOLD analysis project Ga0172381, IMG submission 119754) | Leachate microbial communities from a municipal landfill in Southern Ontario, Canada - Leachate well 64-88 metaG | ecosystem: Engineered > Solid waste > Landfill > Unclassified | place...
AAGAAGGTACGGAATCCGATGGCGGTTCACTTGTCAATACTGCTGCTACAGCTAGAGTTGGTGACTATGTCACTGTTCTAAATACTGGAGCAACTAATGGCGGTGTCATCATCGATAGTGCAGGTACTTGGGCACACGCCTAGTATCAAATCAGTAGATTGTATTCCATGATTAGGTACATTGTTGTCCTAACGGTATAAACAATCTACTACCAAATTAAAAGAAAGAAAATAATATGAATCTATTAGCTACTCTCGGCCAGCAGTATGAAATAATCGCTGGCACTGGTATCGCAGAAACCAAAACGATTACCTTTGACGGTGATAGCAATGGGTTAGTTGGAAATCTCACTTTATTCCACACAACTGGTATGGTGGGTGTTAAAATATACGCCCGTGGTATCGAAGATGTGCGTGGAGCAAGTGCGACAATAGAGGTTGGAACATCAACCAATACAGCTGGACTCATCGCTCAAACCACCGCCACAGCCCTAATAGCTGATGAAATCTGGCATGATAACTCTCCAGATGCAACATTGGAATTATCCAGTGTTTCTACGGAAAAGATAATCACTAGGGATATTACGCTGACCATTGCGACAGCTACTATTACTGGTGGTAAAATTGAGTTCGTCGCAGTATGGAAGCCACTATCTATAGGAGCAAAATTAGTTGCCGCTTCTACTTTAAGTAGTGTTTCAGCCTCTCTGTCGCCAAGTGCCAGTGTATCAGCGTCCTCAAGTCTCTCGCAGTCTCCGAGTTCATCAATATCCGCTTCGGTATCACCGAGTTCATCGGTATCCCCAAGTGCTTCCTCAAGTCTGTCACAATCACCCAGTGCGTCATCTAGTTCGTCCGCAAGTCGTTCACAATCCCCAAGTGCCTCTGAGAGTATCTCTCCGAGTGCATCTGAGAGTATGTCGCCATCGGCGTCAACGAGTGCCTCACTGTCTCCAAGTGCTTCCGTTAGTCCGAGTGCCTCAGTTTCACGCTCACAATCCCCATCTAGTTCGGTTAGCCCGAGTGCATCAGAAAGTCGTTCGCTCAGCCCTAGTGCTTCCGCAAGTCGTTCGCTTTCACCTAGTTCATCGGTTAGCCCGAGTTCTAGCTCGTCAGCTAGTCTATCAACTTCACCGAGTGCTAGTGCCAGTGCTTCACTGTCTCCAAGTTCGTCTAAGAGTCCTAGTGCTTCTCCAAGTCGTTCTGCCTCACCAAGTTCGTCAACCTCACCTAGTGCATCTGTTTCACCTAGTGCATCAGGTCTATAGGAGTAAACTATGGCAAAACAAGGTAAGACAATCAATAATGTCATTAGGGGCGATACCCGTCCTGTCAACCTAACCTTCCTAGAGGACGATGGGACTACACCTGTCGTCCTCACGGGTGGGACTGTTTACTTTACTGTAAATTCTTCTTCAGACCCCACTGATGATACTGGTGTAGCCTTCCAAAAAACTGCCACCAGTTTCACTTCTGCCACCACAGGACAACACACTTTCACTCTTACACACGATGATACTGACATCACTCCAGGTACTTATTGGTACGACGCTCAGTTCAAAGATGCTGTGGATAACTACTTGTCTTCTTACAAGGGACAGTTTATAGTAATATCAGATATTACTAGAACATAAGGAGTTTAAGGTGGTTGGAATTATCGGATATGGGTGGGTCGGTAAAGCGATGCACTCTATGTTTCCTGATGCCTATATCTATGATGTAGGCAGGGGTACAAAAGAGGAAATCAATAAGTGCGATGTAGTCTTCGTGGGTGTGCCCACTCCAAACATAGGAGAGGGTAGATTAGACACATCTATAGTTGAGGAAGTTGTTGGTTGGTGTGAGTGTCCGCTCATCATTATTCGTTCAACCATGAATCCTGGTACTTGCGATAAGCTAGAAAAATCTGGTAAGAACATAGTATTCATGCCAGAGTATCTGGGAGAAACCCCCGACCATCCACTGCTAGATAAAAAGAATCAGAGATTCCTAGTTATAGGTGGAAACCCCAAAAACCGCAGGAAAGCGATTGAACTATTCCAAACAGTCTACAATGCTAATATAGACATTAGGCAGGTTTCTAATTTAGAGGCTGAGATAATCAAGATGTCCGAAAATCGAGCTATCGCTTTCAAAGTAGCTCAGTGTCAGGAACTGTATGATGTTTGTGAAAAGGCAGGTGTGGACTACTACACAATTAGAGAAACCGTTTATGGTAATGACCCCAGATTCAACTTATGGTTTACCTTTATTTATCCAGAGGCTAGGGGTTTTTATTCCAAGTGTATTCCCAAAGATATATATGGTTGGTGTGCGTGGGCTGAGAGTCTGGGATATGAACCTAAAATAACCAGAGCCATATTAGAAAAAAACAAGGAGTGGATTAGTGATAAGTATAATAATCTCTAGCAGATGCGATACCTACCTTCAAAAAACCGTAGATGACCTTCTGGAAAAGGCTGAGGGTGAAATTGAGATTATTGTAGTTTTAGATGGTATCTGGACACTTCTTAAAGATGACCCCAGAGTGATTATAATTCATCAAGGGGAAGTCCATGACAATCTCGGCATGAGGTCGGCAATAAATGCGGGAGTGGGTATTGCTAGGGGTGAATACATTATGAAAGTTGATGAACACGTCATGATGGATAAGGGTTACGATGTTAAGTTAGTTGCTGACTGCCAAGACGATTGGTTGGTTGTACCCCGTAGACATAGATTAGATGCTGAAAAATGGGAGATTATAGAAGATGGTCGACCCCCCGTGGATTATATGATTATAGACTACCCTTATCAAAGACCCCACGATAAGACCTGCGGTATGCACGGTGCAGAGTATAAACAACCCGATAAGGATAATGTTTTAATAGATGACCTTATGACCATGCAGGGGAGTTGTTGGTTTATTAAAAAGTCTTACTTTGAACAACTATTCCCCGAGGGATTAGATGAAGAACATTATGGGACTTTTACTCAAGAAGCCCAAGAACTTTCAAACACAGTCTGGTTATCTGGGGGGCGAGTGGTGGTTAATAAGAAAACCTGGTACGCCCACCTACATAAGGGCAATAAGGGTAAGGGTTACGGGTTCTCTACAGAACAATACAAGCGTCACTCGGAGGGCATGGAAAAAGGTAGACTCTATTGTATGGAATACTGGCTAAATACCAAAGATTATAAGTATGACTTCGCCTGGCTTGTGGATAAGTTTAAACCGCCTGGGTGGAAAGATACATGGAAAGAGGATATACTTAAAGATAGATTGACCGACTACTCCACATTAAAGTATAAGGATGATTTCTGGTTGCAGGGACTAAGAACATGATTGTTGGTGACGGAGATATAGGTACTGCACTAAATGCCGTGGATAAACCAAACCGCTTATTCCTTGCTAGTGGGGTTTCCAATTCTCAGTGTACCGATGAATCTGAATACGAACGAGAAATTAAATTACTGGAAGACCAAAATAAAGATTTTAGAATAGTCTACTTTTCCACTTTAGCTCTTTTTTATTCAGACACTCGTTATGTACAACACAAATGGCAGATGGAATCACTTATCAAGGAGTGGTTTCCCAAGTACAACATTGTGCGACTCGGCAATATTACCTGGGGAACGAACCCGAACACCTTAATAAATTACCTAAAAGCCCACCCTGACGCTGAAATACGAGATGAATACCGATATATAGTAGATTTAGACGAATTTCTCCATTGGGTTGATTTAATCCCTGACTGGAATTGTGAAATGAATATAACGGGTAAAAGAATGAAAGTGAGAGACATTTATGAACGATACTGTTCAGTACCTACTAAATAAATATAATTTAGGTTATGACGAAAATACCGTTATGCCCATTGAGATACCTAACGTATCAAGACTGGATATAGTCCGTTGGATTAGAGAATTAGACTTTAGGGTCGGGGTAGAGGTTGGAGTGGCACAGGGCGAGTTCTCAAAACTAATCGTCGTGGGGAATGAACAGGTACATCTTTATGGAGTAGACCCGTGGGAACCCTATCAGGGTTATAAGGATTATGTCAAACAAGAATCCTTTAATGATTTGTATAGTGAAGCCCAGCACCGCCTTCAGTATTTCAAGAGATTTGAGTTCGTCCGTAAGTATTCAATGGACGCTGTAAAAGATTTTGAAGATAATTCTTTAGACTTTGTCTATATAGACGCTAACCACGAATACGAATACGTCAAACAGGACATTACGGAATGGACTAAGAAAATTCGTTCTGGTGGGATAGTGTGTGGACATGACTATGTCAATCTAAGAACACCACTAGTGGAGGGTGAGCGTGTTAAGTACGGTATAAAGCGGGCAGTTCAGGAATACACGGCAGAGAATAACATATGTCCATGGTTCGTTCTAGGGTTAAATGCAGAATACCCACGATTAGTTAGGGAAGGAATAAGGTCATGGGCATTTGTAAAATGAGTAATCAGAAAATCTTAGAAAAAGCCATTAAGAAAGCCATTGATGGTGGGTATAAGACTGGTAATGAGTGGCTAAAAATACTTAGCAACACCAATGATGAAGTATTTATGTTAAACCAAGCATACTCACTTATCTTCAACCACGCCTTTGCTAAGGCTTTGTGGCCAACAGAAGCAAGTGGTTCAGTAGACCCTAGAGCAACTAGCCCATCAACTGCCAAACCTTTAATACCTACATGGCAAGCTAGGCTAATGGAAATGGTCATAGCTGACGACCCAATTAAATATCTAGGTGAGAATGTGTGAAAACCCTGGTAGTATCAGCCAATCTCGGTGGTTTCGATAAAGACCTAGACCACGAACCCCAATCCATGTCTTGTGATTATTTCAATTTTACAGATAAAAACTTTCCTTTGAGGGATAAATCCATGACACCTAGATTACAGGCGAAGATTCCCAAATGCTTCGCATGGCAACTAAAACCTGGTTATGATTATTACCTGTGGATAGATGGCAACTTGAGACTATCACACCCTGATTCACTTAAATACTTTTATGATGCTATTAAGGGGTATGACGTGGTTGTTCTCCAACATCCCACCCACGATACCATTCACTGGGAGTACCGATATAACCATAGGGGACTTCATAGTAACGCTCCCTCTAATTATTTAAGAGAACGATACACAGATGAGTTTTTAGACGAACAATACGAAGTCATCAAAAATGATAAGGACTATAAAGACGACCTACTGGTAAACGGGGGAATATTTATGTACCGCAATACACCCGAAGTCCAGAAAATGTTAAAGGAGTGGTGGTATCATATAAGTAGGTATTTGATTATGGACCAGATGTCGTGGGCTTATGTTCTTAAAAAGAGTGGATTAAAAATTAACATCCTACCGGATGTCTTCAACGACTGTCCCTGGTTGGAGAATAGAAGGCACAAATTACACGGATGAAAAATCGCACAGAGCTAGCTAAACATTTCAACGAACTAGGATTTAAAGTAGGTGCTGAGATTGGGGTACTTAGTGGTACTTATTCAATGAATCTCTGTCGGAACATTCCTGGACTCAAGTTGTATTGTATAGACCCGTGGGGAATCAACGAAAGACGTTATCATAGTCACGACGTCCGTCATCGTTGGGATAGGAAGTTCGAGGAAGCTAAATTACACCTAGAACCTTTTGATACAACTATTATTCGTAAAACCAGTATGGATGCGGTTAAAGACTTTAAGGATGAATCGTTGGATTTTGTATATATAGACGGTAATCATGCTTATTCTTTTGTCCGAGATGATATACGAGAGTGGACTAAGAAAGTCCGCAAGGGTGGGATTGTTGCAGGACACGATTATTACCTAACCCGCATGGGCAACATAGGAGTGATTATGGCAGTTAATGAATATGTCCGTGAACATGGTTATGACCTACAATTAACAGACTGGGACTTGGGTTCAGAACCATATACAGAACCCGACGACCACCACTTCAAAATAGGTGATGAACAACAACCAAACTGGTGGTTTGTAAAATGAAACTACTTATTTATACCGCTAACTTTGGGAACTTTGATAAAACCCAAGAGAACGAGGAACAGGTTCTACCTACTGGGATAGACCAGATTGAATACCATCGTTTTACCGAGAACGACCTGCCATTAAGATATAAATCCATGACCCCTCGGTTACAGGCTCGCCTAGTTAAATGTTTTGGATGGCAGTTAATTGAAGCCGATTTTTACTTATGGGTGGATTCATCCTGTAGACTACCCGATAAGCATTGTGCAGATTGGTTCATGGAACAACTTGGAGAGTGGGAGTTTTCTAAAGAGATGGCGGTTTTCAAACATAATAAGAGAAAGACAGTCCAACAGGAAGCCGATTACCTAAAACACCGCCTAACTATAAAATGCCCCTATGTAACATCCCGTTATGAAAACGAGGATATAGACGGACAATTATCGGAGGTAGACCCCACAGCCCCCCTATATGCGTCCACGGCGTTTATTTATATGAATACTCCTAGCGTCCAACAAGCACTGAAAGAATGGTGGTATCATATTTCACGTTATCACTCTATAGACCAACTATCTCTACCGTGGATTACTAGAGACTTAGGAGTGAATGTTATCAAAGAAGATTATCTGAAGTGTAAATATCTAGAATATATAAGATGATATACGTTTACTCAATAGTCTGGAATGCAGAGGTTATACTTCCCTATTTCTTAAGGCATTATTCCCAGTTCGCTGATAAGATTTTTATTATAGACGACCATTCCACGGATTTAACGGCAGAGATAGCTAAAGCACACCCACAAGTAGTATATATCCCATATTCACACAAAGGACTAAATGAGAAAGAATTTAACAGTACCTTTCAAAACTTATATAAACAATATCCTTCGGACTGGGCGATGTGTGTTGACCAAGACGAATTTGTTTACAAACCAAAATTAGAAGGATTAAATGGGGTGCTAAAAACCAAAGGGTATACGATGGTTTCCGACCATATACCAACCACCCTTAACCAGATTTACGATGAATTAAAAATGGGTTTTAGGACTCCGAGTTGGGATAAACCGATAATCTTTGACCCTAAATTAGATGTTAAATTCGGAGATGGTAGGCATACCGTGAATCTACCAACTACACAAACAGACATTAAATTATTACATTATAAGTACCTATCGGTAGACAATTATCTAGAACACAATATGGTCGGTTATAGACGGATAAAGGGTATGGACGCCGAACAAAGAGCTTACAGGATTGAACGTGGTTTAAGTAACTTTGAAAAGAAACTGGTTAAGGTAGTATGAGCGATTTAACTGACCTAACAGCAGTTTTCTATACCGCAGGGCATATTTCCTCAGCTTTTATGGAAAACACCCACAAACAGCTCCTAGAAGCTCTGGGAGATATTCCGCTTATAACTATCACAAAACCGTCTAATGTAGAGCGTTCCCATTTTCAAATATACCGACAGGCACTAGAAGGGGCAAAACAAGCCCAAACCCGTTTTATTGCTTTGGTGGAAGATGATGAACTCTATTCGCCAGAACATTTCAAATACCGACCCAAAAATAAACCTTTCGCTTATAATCTTGGATACTGGGGTATTTATACGTGGCGAGAGCCAATGTTCCATTATAAGGGTAGAAGGAATCTTGGAAATCTAATTTGTGAACGAGAGGCGTTCATTGAAGCGATGGAAGAACGCTTTGCAAAGTATCCGAACCCAGACCCTAACGACCAACACCTGAAAGATATATGGGGTGAACCATCCAAGTATGAAAGACAGTTAGGAATAACTCCAAGAGAATATGAGGAATTTTACACGCTACCACCGAATATAAAGTTCTCCCATCAGACCGAATTATCTTTTGCGGGACTTGGGACTCGTAAGCGTGCAGGAGATTTACAGGCACTGGAATTACCGTACTGGGGGAGAGCGGAAGATGTCGCCAAACTCTACTGATATAACCGCCATTTACTGTACCGCCGAACGGATAGGGAAATACTTCGCCAACAATGTGCGACATGAGTTATTGAAGGCTTTAGGTGATATTCCACTAATAAGTGTGTCTAAACAACCCTTAAACTTTGGCGTTAATATAGTCGATGACGGTAAACCATCTATTCTCAATTATTATAAAGTTCTATTAAGAGCATGTAAATTAGCCACCACACCATATATTGCGGTCTGTGAAGATGATACGCTGTATCCAGATGAACACTTTCGTTACCGACCACCGTTGGATACTTTTGCTTATAATTTTAATCGTTGGAATATATATACTTGGTCGAAACCACCCTTTTTCTCGTTAAGACAACGCAAGATTTTAGCGGGTATGATTGCCCCCAGAGAGTTATTTATTGAAACTATTGAAGATAAGTTTAGGGCAGACCCAGAAGGAAAACGTATAGAGTGGTGGGGAGAACCAGGCAGAAATTATTATGAGAATAAACTAGGAGTTACTCCCAGAAAGTCCGAGGAGTTTTTAACCTACAATCCTCTAGTTGTATTTTCCCACGAGAACTCTTTTTGCTATGATTCTAATGGTAAGAATAAAATGGCAAGTAAAATAAGAGCCTTAGAGATACCCTATCACGGAACAGCCGAGGAGGTTATAAAACTATATGAAGTATGATTTAAGTATATGCATCCCTGCGAGAAATGAAGAATTCCTCAAACAAACCGTAGAGGATTTATTAAAAAACAAGCGTGGTAAGACTGAGATTCTAGTAGGGCTAGACGGGTACTGGACTGACCCACCGATAGCAGACCACCCTGACGTGAGGATTATACATGTATCAGAATCTATCGGTCAGAGGGCTATGCAGAATAAATTAGCTAAACTAAGTTCGGCTAAATATATAGCTAAGGCAGATGCTCATTGTGCCTTTGATGAGGGTTTTGATGTTAAGTTAATGGATAAGATGGAGGACGATATTACGATGGTTCCCGTGATGAGGAACCTCCATATATTTAACTGGAAATGCCTAAACTGTGCGATGGAAACTTATCAAGGACCATACCCAGAACAATGTCGAAACGAAGAATGTGCCAATATTGCACAGAAGTTTGAGAAGAATATAGTGTGGATTCCCAAGACTAATCCACAGAGTTCGGCTTATAGATTTAATAAAAACCTTCAATTCAAATACTTCCCCGAACTTCGGAAAAGACTACCTAGAGAAGGATTACAGGAAACCATGAGTTTACAGGGGTCGTTTTTCATGTGCACCCGTGAGAAGTATTTCGAACTTCCTCTATGTGATGAATCCTGGGGGTCATGGGGACAGCAAGGTAGTGAGGTAGCCCTAAAAACATGGTTGTCGGGTGGAAGAGTTATGTGTAATTTTGATACTTGGTATGCCCACCTCTTCCGCACACAACACGGATTCTCTTTTCCCTACCCACAATCAGGTCAATCTCAGGAACGAGCTAGAAAAATATCCAGAGATTTGTTCTTAAATGATAAATGGGATAAAGCCGTACATCCCTTATCGTGGTTATTGGAAAAGTTTTGGGATTCGCTAAAAGAAGTTGGGGATAAAGAAGCTATTTGGACTAAACCCGACATAGACAAATTAAAGGGTAAACCCACCAAGGGAATTCTTTATTTCACCGATAATGAGCTACCGTTAAAAATAGCCAAAAACGTACAAGGACGAATAAGAAAAATAGCCCAAGATAAAGGGTTTGAGTTAGTATCTTCTTCTCGTAAACCCATGAGTAATATGGGGAATAACATAGTGACCAAAGAACCTAGAGGGTATTTATGTATGTTCAAACAAATCCTAAAAGGTCTGGAAGCACTCAATACGGATATAATATTTATGGCGGAGCACGACGTTCTCTATCCACCAGAGCATTTTGACTTCACGCCAACAGAGCATAAGTTTTATTACGATACTAACTGGTATAAGATACATAAGGACGGACTAGTGGTGAGTTGGAAGGCCGACCAAGTATCGGGGTTATGTGCTTTTAGAGACGACCTAATCAAATACTACCAGTGGCGTATTGAAACATTTGATAAAGAAAACTTTGATAGAAAGTTTGAACCCTTTAGTGGGGATAATTCGGAACAATGGGAAGCCCCTGTCTGCCACATAGACATTCGTACTGGTAGGAATCTTACATATAATAAACGTGAACTCAGACACTTTAGGAAAAAAGATACAGCTGTTGATTTTAGACAGTTGTCTATAGATGAAATCCCTAACTGGACACTCAAGTTAGAGGATATATACAATTCATAGTACAATATAGATAACTAAACAGCAATAAAAACGCCTTTAGTTTAAGGCAAAAAATGGCAGTTACAGCCAATCACCTGACATCCGGTTTGAGCGATGCGGGTGGAACATCGGTAGATACAGCTTCTATTACGCCAACCGCTAATAGGTTGGTGTTAGTTGCTGTGGCTAATATAAAGGCGGGTACGGCTACTATACCTACTTTAAGTGGATGTGGTATGACTTGGGAGCAGGTAGATACCAAACTAACCGTTAGTGCTTCTACTCACCGATTAACTCTTTTCAGGGGACTATCCGCTTCCCCCAGCACAGGTGCTTTAACGATAGACTTCGGTGGGGTGACAAACACAAATGTTTACTGGGGTGTTGATGAATTTGCGGGTGTCAGTACTAGTGGTACTAATGGCTCTGCGGCTGTTGTCCAATTTTCCGACGCTACCGTCAACGGAACTTGCTCTGGCCTAACTGCAACACTGGCAGCATTTGGGAGTGCCTCCAATGCAACCTATGGAGCATTAAGAACTGGTACTGCTGGAGCTCCTGGAGGATATAATGAGGGTTCGGGCTTTAGCAGGATAGATTTAGTTACTGGTGGCAGCCAATTTTTAGCAGGTGAGTGGAAAAATAGTAATGATACTACAGTAGACTGGACTTGGACAAACCAAGCACTTTCAGCCGTAATTATTGCAATTGAAATAAAGGCGGTCATATCATCGATAAGTCCTTCTGCTTCTTTATCTCCATCTTCATCAGCCTCCGCCAGTCAATCACCGAGTGCTAGTGTAAGCTTATCGCTCTCTCCCTCAACGTCCGTTAGTCCAAGTGCTTCGGTTAGCCCGAGTCTATCCCATAGTGCCTCGGTCTCCCGAAGTTTATCTCCATCATCAAGCGTTAGCCCCTCCGCTAGTTCTTCAGCGTCGCTGAGTCCATCGTCAAGTGTGAGTGAAAGCTTATCTCCATCTAGTTCCGTCTCCCCTAGTGCATCTTCATCACTATCCTCTCCATCCCTACCACTAATAGAAACCCTTCAAGATAATTTTAATGACAATAGTTTAGATACTTCTAAATGGGATGATTTTTCTGGAGGGATAAATCCTCCATTAGAACAGAATAACTGTCTCGAACTAAGCACTCAGAATGTAGCGGGAGACCTGTCGGCTGGCGTTTGGTCTGACGATACCTATAATCTAGTGGGTAGCTATGCTAAGGTGGAACTAATACAGGCGGGCGGTGATTTAGCTCAAGATTCATTCTACCTTGACGACGGAACGACATTTTTATTGCAATTTTATATTGTTTCTGGAATTTTGTATGCTCTGGGTTATGATTATATTGAAGACGTTGCGTTTATTGATTACTCTGCCGCTTATAATTCTACAAATCATCGATTTTTAAGAATAAGAGAAACTAGCGGAACTGTCTATTTTGAAGTTTCCACCAACGGTACTGATTGGAACGCATTTGATTCTGCTGTCTATACCATACCAGATAATACTCCATTTAAGGCATTTCTAACTAGCCAACAAACTGGTCCTGGCGGAGACCCCACTACCGCTATTTTTGACAGATTTAATACCGAGCCAATTGACAGTTCGGTTAGCCCATCAGCCTCGGTTAGTCTATCACTATCTCCTAGTAGTAGTGCTTCACCGTCCTTGTCGCCTTCAGCTAGCGAATCGGCCTCTTTAAGTCCATCAGCGAGTGTTAGTCCTAGTCTCAGTCCTTCTGCAAGCGAAAGTCGTTCCCTATCTCCATCGGCGTCTATATCTAGTTCATTGAGTCCATCTAGTAGTATTAGTGTTTCGTTATCGCCATCCGCATCCTTTTCACCCAGTGCGAGCGAATCATCCAGTCTATCCCCTAGTGCCTCAGTTTCAATTAGTCCATCCGCTTCCGCGAGTGCTAGCTATTCTCCATCCGCGTCCGTCAGCCCATCGCCCAGCCAGGAAGTTTATGGAATTGCCGATGACATCACAATTACTAAAATAGAAACCGATATACAAATCAGACAACTAGCACCTGATGACATTTATATAATTAAACAATCAGACGATATATCTATTATAGACACCGAGAATACTATTTCTGGTAGTACACCGTTGGCTGATGAGATTATCATTCAAGCCCAAGAAGACGACATTACCATTATAAGACCGACAACTATTGATTTAATTATTAGGGATTGACAGACTGTAACTACTACGATAAAATGTAGGTATGAAAAGAATTATAATCTTGGTGGCGATTATCATGTTCGGAAGTGGTGCTTTTGCTGGATATATGGGTCGTACCCCTACAGTAATACCACAGACCAAAACTGTAACAGTACCCTCTAAAGAAATAACAGTTTATGATTTATGGGTGGATACCAATAAGCTCAGAACAGACCCCTTGGTACTTGATGAAAAACTCAACGATACAGCTCAAGCTAAATGTACCGATATGGCTAAAAAGAATTACTGGGCACATGGGGATTGGACAAGTTTTGTCTTTCCCTTAAATAGGGATAAATATGGTGAGAACCTAGCCTACGGACAAACAACCGCACAACAAGTTACCGACGACTGGCAACGTTCACCCGAGCATTATAAGAACATTATAGACACAGGTTTCCATGAAGTGGGTTTTGCTGTATGTCCTTTTAGGGGAACAAATCTTATAGTTGAACACTTTAGCAATTGACTACCTTAGATAAACTTGTTACTATTTTATTAGCAACTATTTAGTAATACAAAAACCATAGTTCCTATCCCTTCATTTAGGAATAAAAACACCTCTGAAGAAAAACTTAAACTTTGGAGAAATAAAATGGCAAACAATCCATACGGTGCGGGTAGCATGTCTGTTGGTGTTGGCGGTGTTTTAGACCCCAATAAAGCACTATATGGGTGGAACGGTGTTGGGTATAACTATGGTGGCGACCCGATACCGTCTAGTACGAGTAATGCGGGGGTATTAGGGGAATCTGCGTATGGTTATGGTGGTTCTACTGGTGGGTCAGCCTACGACCAAGCAATCGGAAATACTCAATCCGCTATTGACCGTCTAACGGGTCAACAGTCCGCCCAACAAGCGAATATTCAAACAGCATATAAAAATGCTTTAGACCAATTACTGTCAGGTAAAAATAGAGCAGAGGGTACTTATAGCACCACTAAAACCCAAACAGGACAGGATTATGTCTCGGGGAAAAATACTATCGGCTCTCAGGCAGGTTCTAGCCTTTCGGGTCTTTTGAGACTTTTGGGTTCAAGAGGTGCTGGTGGTGGAAGTGCGTATCAATTTAATGCACCAGAAGCCGTAGCTAGACAAGCCACCCTACAAAGGGGCGATTTAGGTCAAACCTTTGGTAGGAATATGGGTGCTTTGGATACTAACTGGAATAATTATCTAACCGATTACGGTAATTCTATTAAAGATGTAGATTTACAAAAAGCCGAACAAACCAGTACCCTGCAAGATACTATAAACACTAATCGTGCTTCACTGTTACAGACCCTAGCCCAATTAACTTCAGCGAAAACTGGTAACGTCTCAGACGCTCAACCCTATTTAAATCAAGCTAATAGTTTACTAGACAGAGTTGGTACATACAGAACTCCTGCCATGAACTACAAGGTTGGGGCATATACCGCACCTAGTTTAGATAAATATACTTCTTCCGCTGTAACTCCCACCTATCAAGGACAACAGGCGAGTAATGATTACTTCTCGCCATATCTACAGGCACTTTTGGGTAAAAAACAGCAGTTAATTTAGGAGTTTAAATGGCTAATCTTCTAGGCTGGCTCAAAAAAGAGGCTTCTACCGTATATCACGGTATAACTCCTTTTGACGATGGACAGGGTTGGACTACCCAAAAACCCGTTCAGCCTGATATTTCCAAACTTCCGCCACAAGCACAACAAGCCTATAATCAATACCAACAGTTAATGAGAAATAAACCCCTAGCGGGGGTGGGTCTAGCCATCCTTCAACAAGGCCAACTGTTTGGACGTGCCTTAGCTCAATTAGGAGCAACAGCCGAACAAGCCATAACTCATAAACCAGTTACTTTTATCCCAAATAGATGGACGGGTGCATTAACTGGCAAAGAGCCAATTCAATCCATCCAAGTATCTTCTAAGCAGGCAGAAACTTCTCACCCTGGAGGTTTTCATATTAAAGGTACACCAATAACTTTAACTCCTAGACAGACAGGAATAGCTCAAACAGGATTAAGTTTAGCCCAAGATATACCGATAGGTCTTATGGCTGGTAAAGGAGCTATAAAAGGTGCTGTTAAAGCCAAACCCGCATTTGTTAAACCAGAATTACAAGCAGGTGCAGTAGGTAAGAATGTAAACATACCTAAAATTGAAAAACCCAATGTCGCACAGGGTAATCAAGCTCTCAACAAGTTAATCAACCCATCAAAAGGGATGAATGTAAAAAGTACCACCTATGATACGTCTATAAAAGCATTGCCAAAAGAGATAAAACAGACACTACCTACCGTTACACATATATCTCGCAATCAAAATGTGATGGAAACGGCAGCCCGTAAACTTGTTATTAAAGACCCCGTAAAAGCTGAAGATACTTTTTTCAGTCGTACCCTCACAGCAAAGAACCCAGATTCCCACGCAAAACTCGGTAATGCCCTATTTCAAAATGCAGTTAAAAATGGAGAAATTGAAAAAGTCCAAGGTATCTGGAATGAACTGAAGGCGTCTGGGACTCAAGCGGGACAAAGTTTGAGAGCTTACTATTACGAGTCAATGATTTCACCTGATGGAATTGTTAAATATGCTCAAAAAATAGCTGATATGCAGGGCAAGAGATTAAGCGGTGAACAATTTAATACACTTAAACAGATGGCTAAAAAGATTGAAAAACTGCCTGAGAGCGAAGAAAAAGGAAAATTGATAGATTCCATGATGGAACTAGCTAGGAATCGTAGTCTTTGGGATAAATCTGTTAATGTTGCTCAGGGTATATTATCCCTACCAAGAGCAATTATGGCGTCTGCCGACTTATCGTGGGGTGGACGACAAGGGGCGATACTGGGTTCGAGATTTCCTAAAGAATGGGGTAAGGCTAATATAGCTAGCCCGAAAATGGCATTTAGTACAAAGGCCTTTGATACCAAAATGGGTGTAGCCAGGAGTATAACAGATGCTCAGGGAGCTCCACTAGCTCCATTATTCAAAAAGATGGGACTCGACTTAGAGGGAGCATACGGTAGGTCGGAGGAAATATTCGGAAACGTAGGATTAGTGGAAAGTAAATTTGCTAAGAAAATCGGAGTTGGGCATGTGGTAGGTGGTTCTAATAGAGCTTTTTCGGGGGCAGCAACAATGATGCGTAGCCAGGTAGCTAAAAAGATAATTGATGATTATGGTGGCGTCACTGAAACAATGCGAAACTGGACATCTAAAGACTTTAAGGATTTAGGACGGGTCATAAATACCGCAACTGGTCGTGGGCATGGCGGGGATTGGTTTGAAAAAGCAGCTCCATTTTTGGGTCAAACTCTATTCTCGGCGAGATTATGGAAATCAAGGCTAGATACCCTCAACCCCCTTTATTATGCTAGATTATCTCCAGTAGCTCGTAAAATAGCCCTGCAATCTGCTTCTTCATTCGCCTCAGTGATAGCCACAACCTTAATGGCCGCAACAGCGGCTGGAGCCGTAGTAGAGTGGGACCCTAGAAGTTCAGACTTTGCTAAAGTGAAGTTTGGTAATACCCGATATGATATTATGGGTGGCTTACAACAAAACATTGTACTGGCCGCTCGAGAGATAAAAGGTCAAAAGAAAAACTCTGCTACTGGGGACATCTCTTCACTGACTGATAAGAAATTTGGTGCTAAGAATCGCTTAACTGTTCTGAGTGATTTTGTACAGAATAAGGAAAATCCTGCCTTAGCTGCTGGTTCAAGATTGTTAAGAGGCCAAGACATAGGCGGTAATCCAGTTAACCCCTGGCAAGAAATATCTAAATTATTTATTCCTCTTGCTGGTCAGGATACCTACGCTACAGTCAAGGAGAGAGGACTAGCTAAAGGTGGTGCTATGTCTATCCCTGGATATTTGGGAGCGGGAGTTCAGACTTATGGTGTGCCCGTTCCTAAGGGTAAAACTCCTACCCCGACTAACACGACGAACCCAACATTAGTTAGTTTACAATCTAATATACCTAAGGGTTATTCACTCCAGCAAACTTCTGATGGTAGATATGCTTATACCCTAGATAACGGTGAAATTACAACAACTGACAAATTAAAAACAGCCAGACAAGCTATCGCTAAAGATGCTTTTGGTAAATCTAATCAAAATATCAAAGTAATTGGTGATACAGTTCTACGGAAAAGTTCTAGTGGGAGCATATCTATAACTCCAAAAATTAAATATGACCATTCGTTGAATGACGCTACTTTAACTCAACAGAAAAAAGCAGGGGATATGTCCGCATGGATGAAAACCGCCAACAAGCAAATGGATAATATAGTTAAGCAACTCCAAGACCCATCGGTAGACCAATTAGATAAAATCGCTCTACAAAATCAAGCCCAGACACTCGCAGACAATATGGCTAAATATCAGGGCTATGGGGGGTTTACAAAAGGTGGTTCGGGTGGTGGCTCTGGTGGCAAAAAATCAATCCCCGCATTAGCCAAAACCGCTATGAAAACTCCATCTACTAAATCTTTCAAGGTTAAAAAGATTACCCCAAAAAAGGTTGCAACATTCAAAGCACCCACTACTAAGAAACTCTCAGTATCTAAAATCCCCTCTAACTACTTAAATAAAAAGTTAGGATAGTGTACAATGAAATCAAACCCTAACAATAAAAACGTCGGTTGGAGCATATAATGAACGTATCAGATTTTGTTCAAGCCGTATTACTCAGAGCGACTAGAAAAACAACCACCCTACTTACGAGTTCTGCTAAGTATGCACAGATTCTTGCACTAGGAAATTATTGGCAACGCAGATGGGCAAATGAAAGAGGCATTGATTGGCACTCACTTTATAATCCCTTGCTTTCTATCGGAAAAGTAACCGCTACCGATTCATTTGATTTAGACACCTCAATAAGAAAACTCTCCGAGAGAGAGGGTGATGTTGTAAGAATTATGCACTCTGACGGAGTAGGCTATACAGATTACGATATTATTCCCCATAATAAATTAAAAGATACTTTCTGGGGACAGGACAAGGAAAGCCCTAATGGTTTTTATTGTACCCGTATGGGAGACCAACTTGTATTCAATCATGAATTCGTGTCTACCGATTCTCAATTCGGGGGAGATATACAAGTTCCCTGCTATGTCTACACGGATGAATTAGTTAATCCTACAGATGAGGTACAAGTAGATGACCCCGATTGGTTAGTGGCAATGTGTGCTGCTGATTTTGTAAGGGGAGATGTTACTCGTAGAGACCAATATCCAATCCTTTTAGCTGAAGCTAACGATATTATGACTCGTATGAAAGAAGATGAAGCCAACCAAATAGATACAGTAGATACTCCGTGGAGTCCACTGTCAGGGATGGGTTCGGATAGTGCATTTGGAGGTTAAATGATTGACCCTCCTAAAAATACCCCAAAAACACCACCAGTAAAAAGATTATCAGTCAAAAACTGGTTATCTGGTACGGTTACAGCTTTTGATAAGGGTCGTACTCCCTTAGAGGGATTGGTGAGTTCCGATAATGTTTACTTAACTCAAAACGGTACAGTTAGACCCCGACCTTCATTAGTTAAATATGGTCCACAGCCAGCGGGTAAGATTTTAGGTGAGATATTTGAATATAAAAAAGTTACAGGTTTAACGAGTGAAACTTGGATGATATGTATGCAGAGTTTCTCGGTATCACCATCTGCCTCCGTGAGTGCTTCCTCTAGTAGGTCTTTGTCACCATCCGCTTCCGTGAGTTCTAGTGCCAGTAAATCCCTAAGTCCCTCTGCGTCCGTAAGCCCCTCCTCTAGTGAGTCCATTTCACCGAGTGCGTCGGTTAGTCCCTCAGCCTCGGTTAGCCCATCATCCTCGGTTAGTCGTTCTCTCTCGCCTTCGGCTTCAGTTAGTCCGTCTGCATCCGTCAGCCCTAGTGCGTCTGTATCCCTTTCACTTTCACCATCTAGTTCTCTCAGCCCGTCAGCCTCAGCGAGTCCGTCTGCATCCGTCAGCCCTAGTGCGTCAGCACCCGCCATAGGGTATGCTCAAATATTCATAGCACAAGGTGAAGATACAACATGGACTGCTTGTACGGGTAAATACTACCATGACGATGCTGAAGCCCACTTCTTCCAGATAGGCGGAAAAATAGTGATTATGAACGGTGTGGATAATCTGTCTTATTTAGATATTGCCACTGAAGTAGTTACACCATTTACATCCATTTCTAATCCTTCAGCACCAACACTTACAACCAATAATGTAGGTGGTACGGGATATAATGTTTATTACCGAATAACCGCTAACTCAACTGTTGGGGAAACCGCCGCTTCTTCAGCTTTAACTGTCGCCTGTGATACCGACAGGGATATGTGGAAACCACCCTCAGCAGGAGGGACAGATAATATTATCATTGGTTGGAGTGCTGTGGCAAGTGCTGTTTCTTATAATGTTTATATGGGTACGGTTTCAGGATTTGAATATCTAATAGCTTCTGGAGTAAATGGATTAGTCTTTACTGATGATGGTTCGTTTGCTCAAGACACTACAAGATTATATCCGACCACCAATTCAACAGCTGGACCAAAATGTTCAAGGGGGGCAAATATAAACTCCAGAGCTTTCTTGGTCGGTGATGCTGACAATCCTTATTATGTTAGGTGGGGTGGAGACTACGGATATGAACTGGACTTTTCTCCTGTAAACGGAGGAGGCTTTGTACCTGTTGGGAATGGCTCTAAAGATTTACCAATTATTGTTAAACAATTCCGAGACGGAAAAGGTAATGCTCAAATTACAGTTCTTTGTCAGGGGACAAATGGAAAAGGTAAAAGATTTATAATGTCTGCCGACCAAGTTACTTATGGAAGTACGGTTATATCTTTTTATGATGTAGTAGAAGACAACGGGCAAGATGGCACGGATTCACCTGATGGGGTTATTGCATATGGCGACTCTTTATGGTATCCATCAAGAGACGGCTTTAAGACTACGGGTACTAAACCTCAACTTCAGAATGTTCTCACCACTAATCGAGTTTCCAATACTATCCAGCCCGACCTTAAATTATTGAACAGTTCAGCTATGGGCGGCTGTGTAGGACTGGGATTTGAGGGACGCTTATACTGGGCTTTGCCAGTTTCCAGTCTTTCCAATAGTGAAATATGGGTACTAGATTTAGACCATAAGGGTGCGTGGATGAAACCGTGGAGTATCGGCTGTGACTGGATGTGGTTATATAATGACAATTCAGGCAATACCCACCATTTAGTTCTTTCCAATAATACAATTTACGATTTAAGTTATTCATCTTTAACTAATGATGATGGTAGTAGTTTCTTAACTTCCGGACAGTCAGGAGAGATTTACTTTTCAGAAGATAAACGTATGTGGGTACAACTTTTAAAGGTAATCTTTGTACTACTAAGTCCACAGGGTGAAATAAACTTCCAGATAACAGGTAAGACCGAGGATTCTAATCTACAAGCACTGGGCGACCCGACTACTTTCACGGCGGAAACTAATGTAGAAGTGGCTGGTTGGGGAGAGGTAAATAGATATATCACTGGGTGGGGTAGAAACGCTTGGAGTGAAGTTACTTTAGTCCCGACCACCTCTATAAGTCCTACTCAAGAAGTATCTATAGAAGTAGACGAGGAAGTGCAATTTGCTACTTATTCATGGCGAACATCAAAAGCTGGAGTGGATTACAATATCAGTGATATTATTTTTGAGTATTGTGAAACTGGAATAAAAGACCTTGAATAATAATGATTATGGCTATAATATAAAAGAAAGGAAACAAAAATGGCAGCATCAACATCCGACAATATAACAGACGTAAGAAACGGGGCAAGACCCGTATCTACGACGGTTAGTAGCCCGAGGAGTTCGGGGGGAACAACCCTATCCTGTGCCGCACTTACTGGTTGGCCGACTGCTTCAAAAGTCCACGGAGTAACTTATCAAATAGACTCTAATTCTAATCCTGTATCTGGAACACAGATAGATTTTTATGGAATTGTATCCGGAAATAGTATTACCTCATTTACGGTTGCAGACGGTACAGATAACGGCAACTCAATAGGTGATGTGGTGGAAATGCTACCCACCGCTGCATGGGGACAAGACTTGGCGGATGCTCTTACATCAGAACATAACCGAGATGGCACACACTCTGATATAACCCCAGATGGTGTGACTACAGATAGTGTTGACACTGACACTTTAGTAGTAAACACGGGCACTACTCTTCCAGCGGGAGATATTGCTACGGCCGATATAGCCAATGACGCAGTAACTGCTGCAAAAATGATTTATGGTACGGTGCGTAATCGTCAGGGTGGAACAACTGGCGATGATTCCTGGACGACACCAGGCACATCTAATACCGACACTACTGCTAAGAATATATTTTCTCAAGTGGGGTGTGTTAATTCTAGTGCTTCGGCAGGCGTAACAGTTACTTTCCCTATTGCTTTTAGCCAAAAACCAGTTGTATTTTTAACAGCCCTAACCAATGATACTGGTAATGTTTACGGTATTGCTATCAGCACCACCACTACCAATTTTTCACTTACTGCCATTGACGCTGGTAACAATAGACGGGCAGAGACATTCAACTGGTTAGCGATTGGGCAGTAATATGACAGTCAGGGAAGGAGAACGTTTGGCAATTTTAGAAACAAAGGTAGACGAACTTACCCGAAGACTTGGGTGTATTGATGAAAAATTAGATTTAGCCCTAGAGAATAAAGCAGACCAAACCGAGGTGGACACCATTAGTAATCGTTTGTGGTGGTTTATTGGTATATTTGTAGTGGCCTTTTTGGGTGTTGTAGGAAGTTTAATAGAAGCACATTTTTAAGGAATAAAATGACCCAATTAGTAAAACCAAATCTTTCAGTAGTTGGAAAAATCGGTTGGTGTTTATGGTATGCAGAAGAAGTTTTTAGTACTCCACATATTTACAATACGGCGTGGGAGGCATGGACAAAGACCAAACATAAACACCTAGACCAAAAGTTCCCATCAAGCGTAAGTTTTCCTATATGGTTTTCGGGTGCTAACGGAGCAGGGCATGTAGCGATTTTCGCCCCTAAAGGGATTTATTCTTCACCCCGAGATTTTTCAACTGGACATCAAGTTTGGACTTCCATCGCACAGGTTGAACAAAAGTATGGAGTAAAATATGTAGGTTGGAGTGAAGATTTAGCAGGAGTACAATTAATAAAGGAGAATAATATGCCAACAGAACAAGAAGTAAAAACAATCTATATGAAAGCCGAGGGCAATGAACCTAACGCTGGAGACATAAAATATTACACCACCCATCCGTGGATTAAGCTTTGTAACAGAGCCTTACTGAAACAGGGCGATAGATTACAGGGTCAAATTGCTAACCTACAGGTTCAATCAGGACAGACAAGCGAGTTTAATATTTTAGGTAAAGCATTAGCGAGTTTACTAAAAACATTAGGATATAAGAAAGGATAATATGAATATTTCACCAATCACAAAAGCCCAGTGGGTAAAAGTTTTCAAAGCGATTGCCTATTCTTTCGTGGCTTCAGCCGTAGGTGTACTTGTTGCTACGGGTTACGATTTAAGCAAGAAAACTTTAATTGCTGTTCTAGTCGCTGGAATTAACGGTGCAATGGTAACAGTTAAACAACTTCTAACTCCGTAGGTTCATTATGGGCAAAAATCCTCATTACAAAAGTTTTGATGACTGTCCTGTAGTAAGAGAGCCTATTCCCTGTTCTATTGAATGTCCTGATTGGAATTGGTGTAATGGGGAAAGATTGACTATACATCATCTAATTGGTAAAGAGGCAGTCAAACAAGCTTACGAAGAGTGGGGAGCTGATGAAGCCCGTATCGTAAGTAAGTATCGTAAAGACCATTCTAATATAGTTCTC
>Ga0172381_10002137_pt1 | contig 22303 bp, 23 predicted proteins | sample Leawel6488metaG_FD_119754 | JGI IMG/M metagenome (GOLD analysis project Ga0172381, IMG submission 119754) | Leachate microbial communities from a municipal landfill in Southern Ontario, Canada - Leachate well 64-88 metaG | ecosystem: Engineered > Solid waste > Landfill > Unclassified | place...
CCGATGCGGATTCACGGTAGTGGGGCGGAGCCGGGCTTGTACCGATTGGACGGACCCGGGACCGGGTTAGTACCGGACCCGTCGTCAATTGTTGGAACCGGGGGTACTGAGGAACGCTGGCAATCAGCAGGAAAAATCATAATTATAACAGAAATAACAAACCAGAAAAATCCAGATTTTTCACTCAAGAATGGGATTTTTTCTTCGAATATCCCTCAATTACCTCCAGCATTGTCTCAAACGACTCATCAAAATCCGGAACCCCGCTCATCTGGTGGCCCAAAGAAACCTGCCACAGATCTTTGAAGTGCTCCCGCTTTCCATTGAGTACCGCCATATCGACAACAACACCTTTCGCATCGCATTTACGAAGGAGAATCGACTTCACAACCCGGTGGTCCACCCGGTTCGCCAGTTGCACGATATCATAGAGATCGCGTGAACGGCTCCGCTGGAAGAGCGACCGTATCTTCTCTGCCATGATCTCTTCGAGCGCATACGAAGCCACGGATACAGAGAGCCCGTCGGAATACGGGTGGAAGACCGGGCGTTCGCTGACCGGAAGCAGGACATCCTCCTGGCCCGGGTCGGTCAGGTCAAGATCGATTTTCACCGGGGATGATGAACCCCGGTTCAGGATCCGGAACCGGGCCGTTGCCTTGAAACCGGTTTTAGTTTCCCGGAATCCGGGATCGTCTTCGAATAGGATGCCACTCTCCTCACGAACCCGGAGTACTGCATCGCTCACCGCTGCCTGCAATGCACCGGCATCGACCGGTTCAAGAAGGGTAAAATCGAGGTCATCGGAGAACCGGTAGTTCTCGATGAACACTTTCCGGATGCCGGTCCCTCCCTTGAATGCCATGTTGATTGGGCGAAGTGCGGACAGGAGCCAGTTCTGGCAATAGTCCCGCTCAATGGTTGAGGTGGGAACGCCGGATTCCCGGGCGCGTTCCTTGATCTCCACGGCCGGGATCATTCAAGCGACTCCGGCAGCACGGCATCGTGGTTGATCACGAGCCGCCATTTCGGATCGTTCTTTCCTTCTGCCGGCAACGTAGGATCCAGCAGCAGGTATTTTTTCGAACGCGGCGGCGGGAGATCGATTTGCACACCCAGTTTCTCGCATAGGTACCCGAGCCTACGGACCACGGCAAAGTTGCCGATCCGGATGGCGTAGTCCGTGAGTCGGCCGCGATCCAGCGAACCGCTTTTGAGCGCTTTTGCGACTTCGATGATTCCCCCGGCGTACTGTGGCTTGTCGAGGCAGTCGATGATCGTCTTTTCCTTGTCCGTGATGCTGACCGGAGTCTCCTCGATCCATTCCTTACGGATTCCGAAGAACTTCTCCTCCTTCACCCGCACGATCTGATAGTTCACTCCGAAAATCTCCATCGCGCTTTTGCTTTTGCGTGCAGGGGTCTGGATAAATACGGTGGCAGGGATCTGCTCGGTGAGACCGTAGTGGTGGAGAGCGCTCCAGTAGGAGATCGCGTACGGTTCGACAAGGTACGACGCGATGACAAATTCGTGGAGCGTGTATTTTCCTTTCTCACTCCCGAGCGGAATGATGAGGTACTTGCCCTTGTCAATCCGTTCGATGAACCCTTTCTCCTCCAGCCGGAAGAGGATGACCCTGAGCGTTCCTTTACTGATGTGCGTCTTCTGGTAGAGCTGGTCAAACGAGAAGACCTGGTTCTCTTTTGCCATGGACTTCAGGATTTCAATGGTCATTCCCCGGAGTTCCCCCTTAGATACATTAATGTTAACATTTATGTTAACATTTGCGTACTGGAGGGGGATTTATCCGGGTTCCCTGTTTGACGCATTAACTTCGGACAGATCCATTAGGCCGGAGAGGGACCGTCGTCAAATGCCGGTACGAAATCCAGACATCAGATCCGGCACCCGGGAAAACCAGGACTCCACAATCCGGCCCTGACTTTTGCCATTAAAACGTTGCTAAATCTGACCTCAATTATTCCCTTCGATAAACCTCTGTAATTTCCGGGCCCGGTTCCGCATTTTTGCGAATTATGACCTCTGTTTTTGGTGCTTTTGGGAAAAGAGGTACAACCGGGCTCGCAGCAGGCTCCGTTGTACCAGAATTCCCACGGGTGCATCCCAGCCTTCTGTGAGAGGGGTCACCGGCGGAGGTGTCGTCTGACAGGGTCACCGGGGAGGGAGGTGCCCATCGTCAGTTGCTGGTATCCTGAGGGCAGTGCCTGGGGATGCGGAGGAGGGGCGGCGGGAGTCTGCGAACAAGGCCCGGATAAAAAAATTTGTTGCGGACCGGGCCCGGCAAAAATATTTTTGGTTGCGCCGGGTTTTTCCGGAAAAATTTTGGTGTGAATGTGGTCGGCCCGGAAATTTTTTGCACGAACCGGTTCTGCCGGGATTTTTTTTAGCCAGAGCAACCGGACGCGAACTCCCCGCCGCGTGCGATGGGGCTCGTACCGATTGGGCAGACCCCGGGAGTTCCGGAAATACCGGTGACTACGGGAACATCCGGGACTTCCGGAGCTCTCGTCACAACTAAAATTCCTGCGACCACGAATACGCCTGGAAATCCTTCATGTTCGTCCGGTCAGACCCTTTACGATGGATCCTGTATCGATACACAGAGCAACAGTCAGCACTGTGGGGCATGCGGGAATGTATGTAATACCAGTGAACCCTGTTCCGAGGGAAAGTGCCTGTCATGGGCAGGATCCTGGTGGAGCGCGGATATGGCGAGGACGTTTGAGCTGACTCAGACCGGGACATCGGTGAGCGGCTTTGACAGTACTTATCATCACATTACAATATCGGTTCAACAAGCGGGAATCCGCCGAGACTTACCGGTACTTGGGTGTCACATGGTAAAAATGGTACTACATATCCTTTCTCCTGTACGTTTGATATGGCCCCGGATGGGAAATCGTTCTACGGCGGTTTGCTCGGAAAAAATTCCCTCACCTATACCCGGGAACAGGACTGACTTGTTACCGGGTGACCTTTTTTAATATTGCGGTGAAATTTATCGCACGTTCACTTTTTCCCATGTAACCATCCAACAATTTGTATGGCTCGCTGGACCGGCTCCCTCCTGAATCTGGAGAAGAACTAAAAATGGGTTATCGTTCAAAACTAAAACGATTCTGAAACCAAACGGGAATTCTTACCCGAGATTATTTTTCTGGAATTAATTGATAAAAAAAATTGACAGTAATTTATCAGCGTGATTAAAAATTTTCAACGGTATTGAAAAATTTTACACCATTTAAAATAAATATGTATCTCGCATTATTTTCTCTACAAGAATGTTGTCCATTATGAACAATAAAACACTCCCCGTCATTGTTGCCGGGTTGCTCTTCGCACTGATCCTTGTCTCTGCATGCACCGACACCTCCCAGCCACCTGTATCTCCGGCTGCCACGCAGACTACGGCCGTGCCATTAACTCAGGCAACATCAGGGACTTCCGGTACTTTCGTCACAACTGAAATTCCTGTGACCATGATTACGTCAGGAAATCCATCCTGTTCGTACGGCCAGATCAGCTGCGATGGAACCTGTATTGATATGCAGAGCGACAGTCAGCACTGCGGGGCATGCGAGAATGCATGTAATACCAGTGAACCATGTTCGATGGGAACGTGCCTGTCATGGGCAGGATCCTGGATCGATGATCATGGGGGGAAATACGAGCTGACACAGATCGGGACATCGGTGAACGGCACTGACTCTTATAATCAGGAAATATTTTCCGGTTCCACAAGCGGGAATCCTCCGAGACTTACTGGTACCTGGGTGTCACATGGTAAAATTTCATCACCATTTACGTTAGATATGGCATCAGATGGGAAATCGTTCTCCGGCGGGTTGCTCGGAAAAAATATCATCACCTGGACCCGGCAACAGGACTGACTTGTTACCGGGGGACCATATTTTTTAATAATGCGGTGAAATTTATCGCACGTTCACGTTTTCCCATGTAACCATCCAAAAATTTGTGTGGCTCGTTGGACCGGCTTCGTTCTGAACATGGAGAAGAAATAAAAAGGGGTATCGTTCAAAAACTAAAACGATTCCAAAACCAAACGGGAATTCCTACCTGACGTTTTTTCTGGAATTAATCGATAAAAAAATTGACAGTAATTTATCAGCGCGATTAAAAAATTTCAACGGGATTGAAAAATTTTACACCATTTAAAATAAATATGTATCTCGCATTATTTTCTCTATCAGAATGTCGTCAATTATGAAAAATAAAACACTCCCCGTCATTTTTGTCGGGTTGCTCTTCGCACTGATCCTTGTCTCTGCATGTACAGATACATCCCAGCCACCGGTATCTCCGGCTCCAGTGCAGACTCCGGCAGTGTCGGTGACTACGGGAACATCCGGGATTCCCGGTGCATCCGTCACAACGGGAATTCCAGCGACTACGATTACGTCAGTAAATCCATCCTGTCCGTCCGACCAGACCCGCTGCGATGGGTCCTGCATCGACACGCAGAGCAACAGTAAGCATTGTGGGGCATGCGGGAATATATGTAATACCAGTGAACCCTGTTCCGAGGGAACGTGCCTGTCATGGACAGGATCCTGGGTCGATGAGGGGAGGACGTTCGAGATGACACAGACAGGGACATCAGTGAGCAGCTTTGACAGTACTTATAATCACATAAATATATCAGGTTCAACAAGCGGGAATCCTCCGAGACTAACCGGTAACTGGACGTGGCGAAAATTGGGATATTCTGTCCCCTGTACATTTGATATGGCCCCGGATGGGAAATCGTTCTCCGGCGGGATCCTCGGAAAAAATAGCTTCACCTGGACCCGGGAACAGGACTGACTTGTTATCGGAGAACCTTTTTTTTTAATACTGCGATGAAATCTATCGCACGTTCACGTTTTCCCATGTAACCATCCAACAATTTGTATGGCTCGTTGAACCGGCTCCCTCCTGAATATGGAGAAGAACCAAAATGGGTTATTGTACAAAACTAAAACGATTCTGAAACCAAACGGGAATTCCTACCCGGGATTATTTTTCTGGAATTAATTGATAAAAAAATAAAGTTTTTTTGAACGAAAAATGCCAGGACGTGATTGATCATGCAATCATGGAGTTTTTTATCAGTGCGATTAAAAAATTTCAACGGTATTGAAAAATTTTACACCATTTAAAATAAATATGTATCTCGCATTATTTTCTCTACAAGAATGTCTGCTATCAGGAAAAATAAACCACTCCCCGTCATTGTTGCCGGGTTGCTCTTCGTACTGATCCTTGTCTCTGCGTGCACAGACACATCCCAGCCACCGGTATCTCCGGCTCCAGTGCAGACTCCGGCAGTGTCGGTGACTACGGGAACATCCGGGACTTCCGGTGCTTCCGTCACAACGGGAATTCCTGTGACTACGATTACGTCAGGAAATCCATCCTGTCCATCCGGCCAGACCAGCTGCGATGGGTCCTGTATCGATACACAGAGCAACAGTCAGCACTGTGGGGCATGCGGGAATGTTTGTAATACCAGTGAACCCTGTTCAGAGGGAACATGCCTGTCGTGGACGGGATCCTGGAAGAGGGATGACGGATGGGTATATGTGCTGACACAGACCGGGACATCGGTGAGCGGCACCGACTCTTATCAACAGGTAATAATATCCGGTTCAACAAGCGGGAATCCTCCGAGACTTACCGGTACCTGGACAAAAGGTAAAATATCTTCACCCTTTACGTACGATATGGCCCCTGATGGGAAATCGTATACTGGCGCATTGCTCGGAAAAAATACCCTCACCTGGACCCGGGAACAGGACTGACTTGTTACCGGATGACTTTTTTTTAATACTGCGATGAAATCAATCGCACGTTCACGTTTTCCCATGTAACCATCCAACAATTTGTATGGCTCGTTGGACCGGCTCCCTCCTGAATCTGGAGAAGAACCAAAATGGGTTATCGTTCAAAACTAAAACGATTCTGAAACCAAACGGGAATTCCTACCCGGGATTATTTTTCTGGAATTAATTGATAAAAAAATAAAGGTTTTTTTGAACGAAAAATGCCAGGACGTGATTGATCATGCAATCATGGAGTGTTTTTTTAATCAGCGTGATTAAAAAATTTCAACGGGATTAAAAAACACTCGTCATAATAAAAAAATGACCATCATTTAAAATATATTATCATATATTTAAGGATCAGTTTGGCAGGAATATCCGCTGCGTGAATGAATCACGAGACACCGGGTATAATGACTGTCAGAAAATGTGGGGCGGGTTCACCCAAGTTTGCACACTCGATGAACCCGCGCCTGCCTTGAGGCAGAAGAGTGATTGTCGTAACAGGATTTATGATTAACACCTCATGCCCCGGAAAAAGACAAAACGGAGGTAAAAAAATGGAAACCCTTGGAGTCATTGAAGATGTATCGCCCATGGCCAACTGCGATTGTGCGGCTAATTGCACAGCCTGCAACCCAGCAAACCCTTTTTCAAGTATTGAGAATACGAACAAGGCGATAGACGACGTGGACGCATGGTAAGCGGGTAACTGCCGATCCCTAATCCTAACTATTTTTTTGGAGGAAAAAACATGGAATTTGAAAGCCTGTCCGGAAACATCTATTATTATGATAATGAAATCGGGATTGCGTTTCCTTCGAACCCCCTCATGAAAAAATTGGTTTCAGCAAATCCCCGACAGATGGAGGAGATTGCTGCAACCGAAAAAAACAAGGAAGATCTTCTCTTTTACTCCCGGTTTTTGGAAAAACTTAACCGGATCCGTCCTAAACAGGATGGTGTTAAACCAAGGCCCCCCCTCAAAGCAGAGGACATCAGGCCGCTGATAATGCGGGAGGGACTACAGCAGATCATTTTGGGGGTAACCGAAAACTGCAACCTGAGATGCCGGTATTGTATTTACTCTGAAGCGTATTCGCTCTCCCGGAATCGGACCCGGAAAAAAATGGATCTTCCCACAGCGAAAAAAGCAGTGGATTATTATGTATCGTTGTTTCTTGAAGGTCTGGAGTACAACCCGACGCGGATGCCGGCAGTGACGTTCTATGGCGGGGAACCCCTGATGAATTTTGATCTGATAAAAAAATGCGTGAAATATCTTGAAACCACGTATCCTGAACTGCATTTTCTCTTCTCGTTTACCACGAACGGGACCCTCCTGACAGAAGAAAAAGACGATTTCCTGGTGGAACACGGTTTTTTTGTTAATTTCAGCATTGACGGGCCGGAAGAAGAGCACAACCGGAAACGCGTGTACCCAGGAAACCGGGGCTCGTTTTCCGATGTGATGAAAAATGTGCAACGGTTCATGAAAAAGAAGTCTGACAAATGCGGTGCAATGTGTGTATACGATTATAAGACCAATCCATTCGACCTTGATGCATTCTTCAGCCTCCCTGAGGTTCCACGGTTGGGAAATATCACTATCCCCAGTGACAGGAACGGGTGTAACTATTACGATCAGTTCTCTGGTGAGGATATCGCAGCGTTCCGGAAAACCATGACTGAGGCATTCCGGTATTTTCTTGAAAATGACCCGTATGATGAGGATGCACATGCATTCTTCTACCGGATCTTCGCGGAATCAGCAAGCCGGATCCTCTATTCACCCTCGGTCTTGAATTCCCGTGAGCGGATGGTTTTCCCCTATTCCGGGGCATGTATTCCCGGAAAGAAGATCTTTGTCGACTGCAGTGGAAATTTCCATGCCTGTGAGCGCATCAATGAGTATTTCCCGATCGGGAATGTCAGGACCGGGTTGGGCTTCCAGAATATCGCAAACCTGATAAACAGGTATACTGAACACCTGGACTCCTGTGGATCGTGCAGCATCAACAGGGCATGCGGGAAATGTTTTGCCAGTTTTGCCGGGGATGGATCTTTTGAAAACGCCTCCATCATTTGTAAAGATGATGAAAATCGGAAGAAAATTGAATTGTCCCGGGTATTCAGCATCGGGGAGGCCTGCCCGGATCTGCTCAACAATATGGTCAAGGATCATTATACCTGGCTCTCCCGGGTATCTTCGACATCAGGAGATTAATTATGTACTTCAGGTTAAACCCGGAATGTTATTACATCAAGGGCGCCAGAAATGGCGCGATCTATGATCTCATCGAGGGAAATGTCTATGCCCTTACGTCAGATGAATCAAAGCTGATTGAAGCATGTGAGAAAAACGGGGAAGCGGATCCGGAGAACCCATTCCTCCGGGATTTGAAGCACCGTGTTGTCGGCAACTTTTATCCAAAAAAGGTGTTTATTGAAAAGATTCGGCTGGGTTCCCCGATTGCAGAATACCAGGAAGGAAATCCCCCGGCGCTCAGCGCTGCGGTCCTGGAGATCGGCAATGAATGCGATCGATCCTGCTGGTATTGCGGACAGTCAGGAATTTCAAGAAGCAGGGGCTGCCTTGGCTGTAATACCTGGGCTGAAGACGGGATCCCGGTAAGCATGGACCGGTGGAAAGAACTCATTGTCGAGCTCAATCGCCTCCACTGCATGTCGATCCTGGTAAAAGGCGGCAACCTGACACGGGACTGGGAAAAGACCCGGGAAATCCTTGACTATGCAACGGAACATTGTGAAAAAGTAATCCTCATCGGCCACCGGGAACACTTTTCAAAAGACCAACTCGCGTACCTGGAGAATAAGGTAACCCTGATCCTGCAGACCGACGATCTGTCCGGGATCGGAGATCGCCACACCTATTTACTTCCCCTGGACTATGCAAAATCACCGGAATTATCCGGAGACCTGCCCAAAAATGTCATGACAGATATGGTCTCCCGGACCTTCACGCCCCTGCAACCCGGCTCTCCCCTGAACTCAAAAAAGAAAATTCCCCGGACAAATCTATCCATGTTCACCCATAACAACCGGTTGCATCCGTGCCTCGCCAACAGCGTCACGATTGCCTGGAACGGGGAAGTACTCCCCTGCCCCATGATGAGAAACCATTCTCTTGGCAATATCAACGACCGGAAATTATGGACGTTTTTCAAAAATACAGACGACAGTATCCAGAAGAAATACTGGAACCTAAGCCTCAATGACCTGGATAAGTGCGGCGCATGTGAATTCAGGTACAGTTGCTCTGATTGCAGGGCACTTGAAACAGCAAAGACCGGCGATCTGAAGAGGAAAGTATTGTGCGATTATGATCCCTCAGAAGGAACGTGGCAGCAACCAGCTGCTTAAGGGACTTATCCTGTCCCATCTTTTTGCAATCATTGCGTTAATACTCCTGAGTTTATTCGGGACCATCTTCTCTCTTGCCACTCCCCTGATCCTGGGCCGGTTGATCGATTCGGTCCTGATTGGGAAAGACACGACCCTGCTTGTACCGATCATCCTCGGAATGTCCGGATTATTTCTCCTTTCCGCACTGTCGGGTTATTGTTCAAACATTATCCGGGGCCGGCTGAACCTGGTACTTTTCAAAGAACTTGCACACGAGCTTTTCGGGGCGGTCCAGGAGGCCTCGTTATCGGATCTCCAGAAAATAAAAACCGGCGACCTGCTGACAAGGACGATAGGGAATACCTATACGGCAGTCAGTACCGTTACCTCGATTATTCCCCAGATTATTGTTACGATAGTTGGGTTTATCCTCCCCTTCATGATAATGTTCGCATTAAATCCAAATCTGGCCGTAATCATATCGTGCCCCATCGTCCTGTTTATCATCTCTTCGGTGTATTACGGAAACAAGGTAAAAAAATACCAGCGGGATTCGCTGGATTCCGCTGCCGGTATGAACTCTTTTTTAAAAGAAGCGTATTCGATCGTGCCGCTCACAAAAGTGTTTTTACTGGAGCAGTGGATTCACGATAAGTTTGACGTCCACCTGGCAAAATACACTGCTGCGTCGTTGGATGTTGTCAGGGTATCATCGATGAGTTCTTCGGTGGGGATGATAATTTACGGCATCCCGACGTTACTGCTCCTCATATTCGGCAGCATGGAAGTGATCAGCGGAACGATGAGCCTTGGGACATTTACTGCGTTTATGGGATACATCGGTTTGTTCTATTCACCCGTCCAGCTGCTGTCGATGTACTGGACTACGTATAAGAGTTCCCAGGCATCATTTGACCGGATCGGCGAGGTTCTCTCGCTGAAAAAGGAACCATGGGGGAAAAATGTCCTTCCCACACCCGTGGAAAGCATAGAATTCCATGCTGTCTGGTTTTCCTATGACACGAGGGCCATACTCAAAGGTTTCAGTGCAACCTTCGTCAAAGGCAGAAATTATCTCATCGGGGACAATGGATCCGGAAAATCAACGCTCATCAGATTGTTATGCGGATTATACCGCCCGGACAAGGGATCAATTATCATCGGTGGCCAGGTTCTTGCGTCCCTGAGCAGGGAATCTCTCCGTAAGTCTGTATCCGTAGTCTTTGCAGATGCCCTTGTTTTTGATGGTACAATCTATGAGAACATTTTCATCGGTGATATGTCTGCATCCCGTGGAGATGTTGAGAATGCGGCAAAAAAAGCGGAACTCGATGAATTTATTATGAGACTCCCGAACAAATATGAAACTGAAGTTGGCGAGTCCGGCCTGAACCTGTCCAGCGGAGAGAAACAGAAAATTGCACTGGCCCGCGTTATCCTGCGGGATTCGCCGGTAATAATATTCGATGAATTCACAAGATCCATAGATAGCGAATCAAAAAAATCGATCTATTCTGTTATTAACAAGCTGAACAACAAGACTATCATCATTATCACCCATGACATGAGTGATATCGAACAGGATGGCCGGATCGTAGTGCTTGAACGTGAAGGGACAAATTCCCTACAAGATCCATCATTCACAACACTTTCTGTTGTCAAACCACAGCAGTGCCATGGGGTTGAGTGATTTATTTTTCTACGAAAAACAGGTATATCCGGGGGATTGCTTCAACCTATCCCCATCCCATCAGCTCAAATGTCTGGATTGGGTCGTCGCCATCCAAATCCGGTCTTTGGATCCGGTACTGGACTGGCACGGGAATTTCATTAGAAATCCAGAAGGTTATTGGGAATTTTGACAGATTATGAAATTTTCCGGAATATGTCCGGGCATCCGGGAACGTACCTGCCGGTACGGTAACGGATTCAACACCTTCAGCAGAGAGTGACATGTTAATCTCTTCAAACGGAGAAATGAGCAACCGGCCCCAGTTGCGATCCTCGTGAAATATATCATCACCAGGAAGGAACTCTTCGGGTTCGTCCACGCCATTTCTCCTGATTGTAATGGTACCTCCAAGGAACCGTTTTGTTGATTTCTCAAAATACATGTTTTCAGTTTCATAATACGCATTATCAAAATTGTCGTCATCACCGGTTATTGTAATTTTTTCATGAATTGCTGGAATTCCGTTATATAATTCAGATGAGCGTTCGTTTTTTGCGTTATATTCCCACTGATAGCGGGGGTTGGGTGGCATGGTAACTGTATTATTAATCCGGTACTCTGCCCAGTGGTATTCCCCATTGAAAATCCTGATCGGGCTCTCTGTTGTTATTACGTGAACCGTTGTGACAGGGCGCGTTACTGTGGTCATTGCTACAGTCCCGAAGGATGTGCTAACAGGAGTGATCGTCTGCTGTACCTGTTCTGGAATCCCCGGCTCATCCTGGCCGGTGCACCCGGCAAATAAAACCGCTGTGATAACCAGAAGAATTGTAATAATTTCCCTCATCATCTTTCTCATCTCCGCTTGTACTTCCTGAACATGTAATACACCCCCCCTCCCACGATCCCGAGGACTAACACCCCGAACACGGCAACCATCGACTGCTCTTTGATGAGGATATGGAACTCGTCGCTCTTCTCGGTCTGGTCGGAAGTGACCTTAACCGTTATCTTGTACTCGCTTGCCACGATGTTTGCCGGAGGAATGACTTTGACGGAGACGATTGATTTCCCGTCTGGCTTGATGCTCGCGATGGTATCAGGAGTGATCTCCGCTGTCCATCCTTCCGGGGCCTCGACCGCGATCCTGACGCTGGTCAGCGGCCCGGCATCCCCCCCATTTATAATGGTGACGGGGAACGTGACAGCATCGCCCTTGTTCACTTCGTACCGGTACTTGTCTGCATAGAGATTCAGGTCGTAGTTCCCGCGGATCTTCACGCTCAGGTTCTGAGTGTAAACCGTTTCGGACGATTCAGCACTGACAGAGAAATTATAATCGCCGGTCTGGATACCATACGGGGGAATTGCCTCGACATCCAGCGTCTTATCGTCACCGGATTTTAAGTAGATGTCGGAGATATCCGACCCCTCGGTCCCGCTCTCATGGAACCGGACATACCATCCTTCAGGAGTGCCGGCCGAGGCGAGCAGGTAGGTGTCGTCGCTCTTGCCGATATTCCGGATCACCATCACGTAACCCGGGTTTTTCCCGATGGACGTCGTGATTGACGGAGAGTTGACGACCAGTTCAGCGGCAAAGAGAGACCGTTCCAGCATGATGGTCCCGGCCTTCGTGATGATGCCGCCCTTGACGGTCACGTCCTTCTTTTCGAGTGCAATATAGCCGACCTTGGAGATCTTCATCGTATACTCGTCATCCGGGACCAGTGCATTGACGCTGCCGTCCGCCGCGCTCATCAACCGGACTGTCGGGGAGAATACGTTCTCCGGGACCAGTTCGATAATCGCGCCTTTTACTTTTTCACCCTCGGTATCGACAATTTTCATCTCGAGGGTTCCTTTCTCCCCGGCATGGGTCTTCGACACCTTCGGGTACAGCCAGTACCAGCCGTCGCCGACATGGAGCCGGACGGTATAGTCGCCGACCGGGGTATCAGAGCTTGTCTCAATGATGAACGTAAGATTTTTCGAGGTGTACTGGTCGATTGCCAGTAACGTAATCTCGTTTGAATCGTCCATGAACTTCATCTTCCAGTCCAGCCGTTTCCCATCGAACGTCTCGTACCATAGCTTGCGGTAGATCTCCGGCCCATTGTTCGTTACCCTGATATCGAAACGTACGGTCTCGCCGGCCTCGATAACTTTGCCGGGGACATCGCATTTGATTATCATGTCGCTATATGTCGAGGAATCTATTGCAGTAACCGGATGACTGAAAACAATCATTCCTGTTACCAGTATGAAAAAAAATGGCCGGATCCCATTGGATATTCTCTCCGGAGAAAAATTCAGAAACAAAAGCCTCACCGGATATCCATTCTCATGAACCTGACGTACGCTAGCCCGAAGAATACTGCCGGCATGACCAGCAGGGCTGTGAGATTTCCGGTAAGCATGGCAAGGATGCTGTAAACGTCAAAGTCAACGATTTTTCTGGATTTATACGTGACAAGGATCGTCCTATCGTCATCGTTCATACCTCCGGATGTCCCTGCCCCCGTCAGACCGTAGAGTGTCTCGCTCATCGCGGTCGGATTTGTCATGAATGCGGAGATCCTTGCATAATTATTCGTCGGGGAGAGCAGTACCTGGTTATTGACCCACCAGGTAATACTCTCTTTATACGCCATGTTCTGTTCGCCGTATCTCTCCAATGCATCCCGGTTCTCTTTCTGGATCCGTTCGATTTCTGCAGCATGGTCTGAGGGATTCGCCGTGTTCTCCGCCGGGTAGGCGGTCATCTCCGGCATTTCCGGTGCCAGGCCGACGACCTTCTCCATCACGAGAGGCGACATGATCAGCGCGGGAATAAATGTCCCGAGCATGACATAGGTGATCAGGGTGTATACGAGCGACTGTCCGCTCTCTTCACACAGGGTTGACATCATGATGGAAATGGCAAAGAAGCTGAAGATGAGCAGGAATGTCGCAGCATAAAAGACCAGGATCGGGAGTATCTCAGATAGTGCCGGCACGATCCCGAAGAGAAGCAGGATTGCAAGCGACACCGCCATGGTACATCCAAGGGCGAGGATGATCGCTGCAATGCCGCCAAGGGTCTTGCCATTGATCACCTGGTCCCGGTACACCGGGTGTGCCAGGAGGATCTTCAGCGACTTTCTCTCCTTTTCCTTGGTGATGAGATCGAACCCCATGGCAATACCGAGGATGCCCCCGATCAGCCCGAAGGCTATGCCTATCTGGTAAAAGACAAGGAGCACGGACGGTTTTTGTTTCATATATTGGTCAACCGGTGATATCGACCCGCCAGATCCTGAAGCGGACTGTTGCAGGTTATTGTAACTTGTTACTGACGCATGATAATCAGAAACCCCGTTGAGGATCCCGATAACGGAAACAATAAGCAGGATCCCGAGGATGAGCAGGAACTTCCGGCTTATCAACTGATCGAAGAACTCCTTTCTGGCAATGGCAAGAACAGAATAATCCGTCATTTTTCATCCCGCCCCTGCTGGTTTGTTCCTCCGGCTTCCCGCCGCCGGGCAGTATGTCCGTCGTGTTTTTGTATGGTACCCGTGTAATAGTTTCCCGTCATTTAATTACCCCCTACCGGATATCCATTCTCATGAACCGGACATATGCAAGCCCGAAGAACACGGAGGGCAGGACACAAAGCGCGATAATGTTGCCGGTAATCATGGAAAGAATACCGGAAAAATCAAAGTCCAGGTCCGGCATGTAAAAGGTATCGACCGTCAGCGCATCTCCCTTGCTGTCAATCGTTTGTACCTGGGTCTCAACGTGAGTGAAGTAGACCACATAGCGGATCATTGTCGGATCAGTGAGACATGTTACAATCTTTTCGTAGTTCTTGACTGGAGAGAAGAAGTACTGGATGTCCCTCGTGCTCATCTGCCTGCCCCCGTATGCCCGGGTCTGCTCCTTGAAGCGGCTCCATTCCTTACGGCTCTGTTCTTCTGTCAGGTCATTCTTTTGGGACCCGCTCCCGCTCTTCTGCAGCGATGTCAAAACCTGGTCGCTCAGGGCATGGGGCATCTCGGGTGCAGGGCCGACAACCTTTTCCATTATGAAGGGGGTACTGAGCACGGTGGGGATCAGGGATCCGAGGACAATAAAGATCACGAGCGAAAAGATCAGTGCCTTTCCACTCTCCTCGCATACTGTTGATATCATGAGCGAGATGGCAAAACAGGTGAAGATGTAGAGGAAGGTGACAGCCGAGAAGATGAGGATATACATAAGTTCGAGTCCATCGGGGACAAGACCAGAAATAAGCAGGAGGGCAAGTGACAGTACCATTACCACCGCAAGAGCGACAGCGATGGCAGAAATCCCTCCAAGAGCTTTGCCGTTTATCACTTCGTCCCGGTACGCCGGGTGTGCGAGGAGGAGTTTTAGCGACTTGCTCTCCTTCTCCCGGGTGACGAGATCAAATCCCATGGCGATCCCGAGGATACCCCCGATCATCACAAAGAGCGTACCCATCTCGTTAAAGACCAGGAGTACCGAGGGTTTTAATGTCAGGTACTCCGGGAGCTTGGATTCTCCCGTGGGAGAAGCGGAAATTATACTCTGGAAGCTGTCGTAATCTTTTACTTCTGCATGGTAGTCCGCGATTCCGTTGAGAATCCCAACACATGCAACGACGAGCAGGATTCCCAGGAGAAGGAGAAACTTCCTGCTGCGGACATGATCGACAAACTCCTTCTTTGCTATAATGAATACTCCAGGCTCAGCCATTTTGCGGAACTCCTGTATTGTCATAGTAAGAAAGGAACATATCCTCGAGCGAGGCACCTTCCCGCCGGATCCCATGCAACCGGACTCCCGCCTTCGTGCAGGCATCGATGACAGAATCGGTGATATCCGAGCGGGCAACAAAGGTTGCAGACATCCTGTCGTCGGAATATTTTACCGAGAGAAGATCTGCATGCGAAAACTCCGGCATCGGGTCGCGGGTCTCAAGAGTGATCGTGATCCTGGCATCATTGCCGACACGCAGTTCCTGGCTCAGGTCCTCCCATTTCCCCTGCGCAATCAGCCGTCCCTTCGAGAGGAGCCCGATCGAGGTGCAGACCCGGCTTACTTCGGAAAGGATATGCGATGAGACAAACACGGTCTTTCCCTCCTCTGCAACACCGGCTATGATCCGGCGGTAATCGGCGACTCCCTGCGGATCGAGGTTAGCGGTCGGTTCGTCAAGGATGATAACGGACGGATCATTCAGGAGCGCATTTGCAATCCCGAGCCGCTGGCGCATCCCTTTGGAATACCCACTGACATTTTTCGTTACCCCATCAAGGCCCACGAGCGACAGGAGATCGGCGATCCGTTTCTGGTATTGCGCCCGCTCCATCTGGAACAGTCTCGCGAAATACGCAAGATTCTCTTCCGCTGTGAGGGAGGGATAGAATCCTACGTCTTCTGGCATGTAGCCGATGTGTTGCTTAACCGTGATCGGGTTTCTTGCCACTTCAACACCGTCGATCAGGCAGCGTCCATAGGTTGGTTCAATGAGCCCGATCAGCATCAGGATCGTCGTGCTCTTCCCGGCGCCATTTGGACCAAGGAGCCCGAATATCTCGCCGGATTGGATCTCAGCAGTAAGATCGTTCACTGCCAGGACCCCGTCATACTCTTTAGACAAGTGATCAAACTGGATCATGTACATCCTCTCGGAAATCTCTTTTTTGCAAGGGGATTATTGCCGTGTCCCCAATAGTATCCGGGTTGTTTACCGGCACCAGGCGGCAAATCCCGATATTGGAAATATCGGGTCGGCAACACGGTTTTAATTGGAGTACCCCCTCATGCGTAAATGTATTGATATTTACAATATAAAACATGTGTGGGTGGGGTGCAGGTATATTCCAATCCCTTGTGTAAAATGTTTTCATGTGCAGTATCCTCTCAAACATTGTAGAAAAATTTCATTCGGACAATAATTTGAAGAAATAATCCCTTATGAAAAAGATCTGAAATCTTTTTATCGAAGTGACTCAACATTCACGATTCTCCTCAGTACTGCCCGTCTTTTTTAACCGGATGGGAGCGGTTAAAGAAGTATGAGAAAACATCCTCGCCCCATTTTACCGCCATGGGATCGATACTCACGAGATCCCGTTTTGAATCAAATAATCCGGTTTTTGTGAATAGTTCCATACAGAGGTTTTTTTCTGTTACAATAGTGGAAAATCTCATGTCATCCTCATATACTGAAAGATGCGCATTTTCGTATTGTAGCCCCTCAAGAAAGAGATCATAATATTCTTTCCGGATTTTGGCGAATGCGTTTTTCGACAGAATAATCCTTACTTCTCTCCCGTCTAGTGCAAGAGACCGGAAGAGTTCCGGGTACACCGGATGGACTACCGGTGATATACCCGACACTTTTTTTGACTTCATGATCATGTCAAGGGACTGTGCATGCGGTTCCAGGATCTCGTCTGTCCCGGCCTCGTTAATCTGGGCCTTTTTTAATTCACCCAGCCGGAAGAAAAATTCCCGGGGTAATGCCCTGATATCATGTTCCTGCCAGTACTTTTTCTGCTGATCGATTACCCTCAGGGTCCTGTCGAATTGTTCCAGGTGAAATGCAACAATCTGCCCGGAATCAGTAAGCCGGAATTGTCGTCCCTCTTTAACGACCAGACCCTCGATCTCAAGGATCTTTATCTGGGGAAGCATCCCGGATGCCTTGACATTCAGCGTGTCTTTAATTTCCTCCCAGAGTCGGGGACCATTGAGTAAAAGGATAAGAAGGTTTTTCCGTTTTTCAGACGTGGTAACCGTTGCAAGAAGATTTGAAATAGAACCACCTCGGTTTTTATTATCATGGGCATTGTGATGTGGTGTGTACGTCCATACAGATCGGAGAGAAGAGGTTTTACGTGGATGTGATGTCTGCCTCTCTCCGGACTGGATGGCAGGACAACTGAATGTTGTCCACAAGTGCCCGTTTGATGGAGTATTTAAAACGGTTTATCGTTCAAAACTGAAACTATTCATCGTAACCGGGAATTTACCCTCATTATAACCATGATAATCCCGGACTGTCACTATCCATCCTGACCGTCATGATTTTTTCATGAATCCAGACATAATGCCTAAGAACCACAAGGATGCAAACTGAAAATTTCAGGATATTTTCATAGTAACCTGACCTCTTCCGGAATTGATGATGGGGTTGAGACCCCCATCCTATATAAAGATAAATGCCGCCGCAGTCCAGGATTTTCTTGAGAAGATCTTCTCCACAGCATTCGGCTTTCCCCCGAAGGGGCTCTCCCGCGGCGGATTAAAACTGTTGAAATTATTATTTGCCGATTTTCAGGGTTTCGAGTGTGAACTCCCGTTCCTGTACGTTTCTTCGGGATAACGATCCGGGAAGTAACTGTGATTGTGATACCATGTCCTTCCCGAACCGGCGAATATCAGGTGATACCCGCGTCTCCATGGTATTACATCGTGCCATAAATGTTCTCTCGTTCAAAACTCAATCTTTCCATGATAGTTCAACTTTTGAACAAGAACGAGTATTAAACCGAGATTCAGATGCTTTCCCGTGATACCATGAAGGTTCACTTGTTAGCACTATTGTTAGTGATCGGTGCAGCAGTGGCTGTACCGGCAGTATCGGCAACGATTGTTGAAGAAAAAGACGGGTACATCGTTATGACGGGACCGGATACATTGAACGTGGATTCATTAAACCTGCGGGATATGTCCCGTCTCAGTAGATCATCTATTTCCCAGGGCCAGTCCCAGTGGTACGCGACATCAGTATCTTCAGGAAATACTGCGTTTTATTCTGGTCTGAATTGGGGGAATCCTTCGAATTCACTTGCTCTTACAATCTATGCTCCGGATTCCCTGTTTGGTCCCTATTATGATAATGTCGATGGTGTCATTGATGGCCGGATCAATGTGCAGATAACCCGAACCGGAGGTCTTACTTCCGGCACATGGAGATCTGAAGTCTATGGACAATCTGTAACCGGTTCACAAAGTTACACGTATTCGGCATATGCAGTGTAAATCGAAACCTTTTTTTTATCGTATGGGAAATCTTCACAAATGCATAAATCGATTAAAATCATTTCGGTTTTAATCTTATTACTCTATTCACTATCGGCAGTCGCATTACCGGCCGGTGCTGTTTCCAATGGATACAGCGTAAAAACGGTGGCTCCTGAGGTAATCACCGATACACATCCGAACATGGCTGTCCCGATAGATGCCTCGGAAGTCCCGCCCCAGATCCTCCTCATGGCTCTCGCACTGTCTTTCACTCCTGTTGTTGCGTTCCCGTTGGAATTGTCCTTGTTTTTTAAGATGTTTTCTTATCTGGGATACCGGAAAATCTCAAAGAGCAGGGTTTTTGATAATGCTGCCCGGAGTCTTATCTACTCGTGCATACAGGACAATCCGGGTATTAATTTTAATGCCATCGTCCAGATGACGGGGATCAAATCCGGTACTCTCCAATACCATCTTTTTATACTTCAGACAAGGGAGAAAATTTCAGTCTTCACAAGGAAAGGACACACCCGGTATTTTGAAAATTCCGGACATTTTACCGACCGGGAAAAAAACCTCCTGTCCTTTATCCGGAACGATACTGACAACCGGATTCTCACCCTGTTGCTGATAAATCCTGACATCAGCTGGAAGGATCTCAGGGACTCACTCGGAAAACCCGGTTCCATGATCACGTGGTACATCAACCGTATGCGGGATGCCGGAATTATTTGTCTTAAAAAAACCGGGAAACATGTCCGGTACGAGATCGATCCGGAGATGCAGCAATACATGCAACGTTATCTTATCTGTCATGAGAATATCCTGTCATAAATTCGGTAGTGACCGGTTATTCAACTGATAATCAAACACCCGAAAGCGTACGGAAATTTTTTTTTTATTTCCATTGGATTTTAATGGCGCGTGATTTGGATCAATTGATGAGAACGATTGTTCACCGCAGATTTTTGATGAATTGTTTGGATTCCCCCGAATCTGCACGCTGGTTGCCTGGCATCGGCTCACCTTTATTTTCCCTGTTGTTCAATCAGAGATACTTCCTTTGTAGGTCTGGAATATACTAATCATTCAACTTCGAGAATCGGGCAGGTGTCTTGTCGGAGATTATATTTTATCCATCCCCGCTGTGTCCGGCGGGACCGGGCTGGTATTAACGGGCGGACCCGGGACCGGAGGATACTGAAATCGTTGCTAAGATCCGATACGGAATGCACGGAGGAATGACCGGGTTATTACGGTATGATCTCAACAACGCGATCGATTATTGTCCCTGGTGCCGGCCGTGGAGAGGGCGTAGTGCGATGCCCCGGCATTGCTTGTACCGGGCCCCGGTAACTGATCCCCTTTTGGCCTGCCTGGGGTGCCCACGATCGAACCCGGCTTTTTCACCTGTAACCGGTCTGTGTCGGCCGATTTTTGACAGGATAATCGGGAGAATCCTGGGAATCAGGGCCTGAAATCGCCTTCGTTCAAAACATGCGACTGATTTTTTTGCGTTTCCGGCCTAAAGTGTGTACCAAACCGGGCAATCGGAGGCCAAAATAGCCCCGGATGGGCTCACCCCCCCGGGTGAGGGGATTACCGTCGTGAGCGTGCCCGCATCATCCCTGTCAGTTGCGCCAGCGGGGCAGGGGTTGTGGTGTTGGGCGGACCCGTCGTCAAGTGCTGGCACTGGGGGTTCGGAACAGCGGCTGGTACGGACAGGTCAAGAAAGTCATGATGAAACAATTTATTCATTTGACAACATACTCAAAGGTAGAGCAGTCAGGAGATTTTTAGATGGCACCAGATTCCGGCGAATGGTTCCGGCAGGCGCAGTATGATCTTGGTACTGCTGAATCTCTCGTCTCTGCGGAGCGATATCCTCCAGTGGTTTTTTTCTGTCACCTTGCGCTCGAAAAAGGCTTGAAAGCATTGTATGTCGAGAAATTCAATGATAATCCGGAAAAGACCCACAGCCTGATCTTTCTGGTTGAAATACTCGGACTGGAATTACCACAAAAATATTTGGATTCACTATTCATTGTAAACCGCATCGGGATTACCGGCAGATATCCCCATAACCTTGATGAGGTTCTTGAACAATATACCCGGGAAAAGACCGAGAAAATTGTTTGCGAGACAAAGGAGATTCTTTTATGGTTGATGCAAAAGTCCTCGAAGCGGTAAATTTTTTTGGCGCGGTCGTCAGGGAAAACGGGATTCATATCCACGATCTTATTTTGTTCGGGTCTTCGGGTCGGGGAACGGCATCTTCCGGAAGTGATATCGATATTGCAATCGTCTCCGGTGATTTCGCAGGCAGGGATATTTTCGAACGTGCTCTGGTGACGAAAGAGGCAGAGATCCAGACCGTCAGGAAATTCAGAGTTGCCCTTGATGTTCTTACCTTGACACCGGAAGAATACCAGGACCCGGGATCGCTTATTGCCGGCACAATCCGGAAAGGAATCATTGTGCCGGTTACTTCATCAGCCTGAGATAATCCGGCATGTGCAGGTTGTCCCTGCTCTGTTTTACTGGAGCGTGCGGCGGAGCCGGACTTGGTGGGTTGGCCGGACCCGTTGTCACGCGCCACTCAAATCAGAGAACGGAAATAGTACGACAACAACATCGCCTTTTACAAGTCCGCCCATGCCTCGTCTTCCTCAGGACGCATCCAGTCCTTTTTCAGGGAAGATTCGCTGGCAAGAGCTGTTTCGGAAATTATTTTGCCGGCTTTCTTCTTTTTTGCCCGGATAAAATCAAGGATCTCAAGGTAGTGCTGGCGTGGCACCTGGTGCAGTTCCCTGATGATCTGTTCTTCGACTTCCACGGGTCTTCACCTGCTTCTGATCAATGCATTATGCGGAGGAGATAATCAGGTTTCCTGTTATGGATCTACTCACGTCCTTCGGCCACTGCGGTGGGGCGGGGCCGGGCTTGTGGGGGTTGGGCAGACCCGGAATCGGATTGTTGTGGATCCATCGTCAGTTGCTGGTATCCTGAGGGCAGTGCCAGGGGATGCGGAGGAGGGGGGGCGGGGGTTTGCGAACAAGGCCCGGACAAAAAATTTGTTGCGGACCGGGCCCGGCAAAAAATATTGTTGCCCGTGCCGGATTTTTCCGGAAAAATTTTGGTGCGAACGTGACCGGCTCGGAAATTTTTTGTGGCACGAACCGGCTGCCGGGAATTTTTTTCAAAAGCCGGAGCAATCCGATGCGAACTCACGACCGTGTGCGGCGGGGCGGGGCCCGGGATTGTGGGAGTTGGGCGGACCCGTCGTCAGGTTCCGGAACATCGGGGTTCCCCGGGTGGAGATGGGAACTCTTTTTAGAAAAGTTACCGGAAAAATCCGGCCACAAAATACCGTACGGGAAAAAATAGTTCCGGGAAA
>Ga0172381_10002138_pt1 | contig 22284 bp, 20 predicted proteins | sample Leawel6488metaG_FD_119754 | JGI IMG/M metagenome (GOLD analysis project Ga0172381, IMG submission 119754) | Leachate microbial communities from a municipal landfill in Southern Ontario, Canada - Leachate well 64-88 metaG | ecosystem: Engineered > Solid waste > Landfill > Unclassified | place...
CCGGAGGCATTATAGTTCCAGGCGCAACATCTTGGTTGGAAATCGGATCCGGTGCACAGAAAAAATTATAACGATGACCGTGCTCAATAGCTATTTTAGGATAATCAACTGGTGAGTATGTGCCCAGCCCTTGTTGTCTATCTCGCACCTGATTTATCCCCGGCAAAATAAGGTCGACATTTTCCGCAGTGATTGCCAAATCATGGTTTCCAGGAACATAGGTTACTAAAATTTTTCCGGATTTAATTATATTATTGAATTCGTCTATCACGGCTTTGTTCGTTACTGCAATACGCTGCACAAAATCACGCTGATCCTTTCCTTCATAAGTATTTACTGTTGCTGGTACAAACCATTCATCAAGTAAATCTCCAGCGATAACAAGCTCCTTAATATTTGGCGATGCTTTTATTTGTTTAAGTAGCTTTTGAAGAGAGTAACGGTTTTCATTGCACTCTGCATAGGCGATGTTTGCACCAAGATGGAGGTCGCTGAGAACAACTATCATATTCCTTTCGTCCCCTCCATTTATGAAAGGGTTTACTTTCGAAAACATTTTGCTCACCGAATTAAATCTATTGTACGATATAAATGCAATAAAAATTACTATAGCAACGACAATAATTGCACTTAAAATTGTAATTGCTTTTTTTACTATTTTTTTCATAAACGTGTTTGTTTAACAAACATAATTAAATTTTTTTAAATTATTTAATTATACCACGTGTCAAAAAAATAAAATAATGAGCCCAAACAAAAACCTGCGGAGGAGGTGGGACTCGGACCCACGAGACCCGTGAAGGTCACGCCTTTCCAGGGCGTTGCAATAGCCACTATGCGACTCCTCCAAATATGTTAATCAATAAGATTAACCTATTTTTCCAATAATGACAACGTAGTTTTTGCCGTAGGACTTGGCGCATTTTGGGCAAGTTGTGTACCACATATACATTTTTTTGACTTCAAATCCTTTTTCTTTTGCTGATTTTTCAAAATCTTTGCACCATTCTCCGGTTTCCTTAAAATTTCCTTCGTAAACTTTGCTGAAAAATTTTCCGTTCAAAGTTATGTTTTCCATTCCAGGAATTTCTCTATCAACTGCCAAATACAAATCCATATTCCACTTTGAAGTATGATCGGAAAGCCCCAACGAATCCACCATTTTAGCTCCAGCAGATTTTATTTTTCCCATTGCTTTTACAATTACCGAGCCAAAGTTCAAAGGCATAAAAAATAAAGTAAAAACCTTACCTTTCACAAATTTTTTGTCGCTCCACTCTAAAATTTTGTCATCCCAAGGATCAGGATTAAAAATTTCGCAACACCCTGTTGGCTTTATCTTTGAATCTATTTTTTCCATATTTTTTAAATTTCCATCCCACGCAAAGCTGCAATTCTTTCCTCGATTGGTGGGTGGGTGCTGAATAGTTTTATAAACCAATTGGTTTTTTGTTTTCCTTTGTAGGGTGAATCAATGAAAAGTGAGCTGGTGGCGTCGTTTGTGACTCGCATTGGGGTTGGGTCTGACGAGATTTTTTCTAAGGCTTTTGCCAAGCCTTCAGGGTATCTTGTTAGCAAGGCGCCGTCGGCATCTGCTAAAAATTCGCGTTTTCTGGAAATTGCCAGCTGAACCATTGTGGCTGCAATTGGAGCCAAAATTGCTGCAAAAATTCCCAAAACCATCAAAATTGCTCCGGCGTTTCCATTGTCGTTATCTGAATTTCTTCGTCCTCCTCCCCAAAAACTAATTCGCATAAACATATTTGCCAACATTGCCACAACTCCGGCTAAAACCGCCACAACCGTGCTAAGCAACATGTCTTTGTTTCCAACGTGCGATAACTCGTGCGCCAAAACTCCCTGCAATTCTGATTTGTCTAGCCTTTGCAAAAGTCCCTGCGTTACAGCCACAACGGCGTGATTTTTGTCGCGCCCAGTTGCAAAAGCGTTTGGCTGCATCTCTGGAATAATATAAATTTTTGGCAAAGGCAAGCCAGCAGTTATGCAAAGATTCTCAACAACATGATACAACTCCGGATTTTTGTTATGCTCAACCGGAATCGCCCGATACATAGCCAAAACAATTTTGTCAGACCACCAATAACTCCCAAAAGACATAAACACACTCAAAAAAACCGCAACATACAAAATTGCATCGCTGTTGAGCAAATAAGAAAACAACCACCCCAAAGCAATAATAAACACCAAAAACCCAGTCAACAAAAACCAAGTTTTCCGAGTATTAGAATCAGCTTGCGTATAAATGCTTGCCATATTTATTAATTAAATTACTTCTTGTTGATAACACTGCTCACAATAAACAATTTCCGGCCTGTCTGGAGCATACGATGTTTGAATTTCTTTTCCGCACTTTGCACATTCGCGATGCCAAAGTTTCATAGGATTTCTTTTGGCGAGACGTTCGTAGTGACGACAGTTGGGACATAATCTTGGCAAGGGTAAATTCATCTTTTTGTAAAGCTGCAACTCTTGAGAAGTTATTTTAAAAGCTGTTGTGCATTTTTCATTACATTTACCTTCATGAGCACATCCTATAATTTCACTCAAAATTCTTTCTGATACATCTTCTATCTTTTCAGGTAACTCGTCTGGCTTCTTAGTCACTTTATAATTTTTAGTCTCGTCTTCTTTCCATGAATATCCTTTTTCTTCGGCTTCATTTTTTGTAAGCGGAAAATATTCTTGCGCGATTGTTTCATTGTAAGCAAAAGGAGAAATTTCAATCGGGAAAAATTCTCCGTATTTATAAACTCTCCCCATCTTATCTTTATAAGGCATCTCATTCATGTGATCAATAATTCTTGTAATAATCTCATGATATTCATTTTCAGAGTACTGTTTATTAAACACACAGTAGGACTTGTTGCGTAAGCCAATACAGCCAAATAAATCATGAGAGCTATGACAATTAAGAGAATAATAAATATTATTTGAATGGTAAATAGTCACACAAGACAAGAGGCGTGCATTAAAATTTGCATCTACGTTGTCATATGTTAGCTCACAACGATATATTCCCATGCCGTCATGATTGTCACGCAGGTCGTATGAATGAAAAAGATAGGCGCCGTCTTCACACTTATCCAAAATATCAAAACTCATCCTGCAATTTTTACTGTTATAAATATTATCTCCAGTCGAATTTGGCGAGTTTACTATGTTTGCATATTTGCGAATAGATTGAGAAAGTATTTTAATAAAATTTTCACTAATGGTTTGCAACCCCTTTTTTGAGTCAATTTCCATATCTTTTACTTTTTGTCCATATTCGTCTTTAGTGTATGGCTGATTAAATATGTGATATGACTTGCTTATTAAGTTGGTGCATCCAATGCAGTTGTTACAACTTCTGCAATTGTACAAAAAATATGATTCCGCACAATTTTTACAATTCTGGCTAAAAAACAGTTTATAAGAATCTGTGCAATTAACATTCTCGTAGCACAATTCATTTTTAGAACACCCCAAAAGATCTAAAGAATCTTTGCAAAATCCCACACGCGTTAAATAGCATGCACGCTCATTCCATCCAGCGGCAAAACACAAGTAGCAGTCTTTGTTTCCGTCAGCAAAACTACAGTATTCGCTATTGGAAGGATTTATATTTGAAAGCGCAAGAGCGGGAACCCGTTCTAAAAGCTCCCTGAACTGAGAGAAAAATGACTTGTTAAAATCATACTCGCGCCCATAACTTATAGGATCCCAACCATCCGACCACCAATTTTTATGGCCATAAACAACAAATGGCTTATCTGAAGAATAAACCGAAATTATATCTTCTCCAGTCAAATCGTCTTTCCTTTTATACAAGCCTCTTTCATTTCTCCAAGAAAGTCTGCGCTGATTGCGGCACTCCGGGCAAAAAGTCGGTGCCGGCACTTTCATCTTTTCGTAGAAATCAAAATCATCGGGCTCGATTATAAAGTCTTGTTTGCAGTTTTGACATTGTTTTGTTGCTATTGACATTGTGCTTTAAGCGTGTATAATTAATATATAAATGGCTTCGGCCTCCGAGGACTCCGCAAGGAGTCCGTTTTTTATTGCAAAAATTCAGACGTTAATTTTCTAATCTCTTTAAAGTCTCTCTCAGAAAGTGTCCAAATTTTTCTCAGCAATCTCTTGCTACTAATAAGCCTAACCTGTGAAAGAATAACAGACTCTGGATTTTGTCTGTAACTGAAATTATAATAATATTTACCATCTTTATGTCTACCGGTTAGTGGCAATATCCATGAAACTTCGTTGTTAAATTTTTTAATTATTAAAATAGGTCTCTCAAATAAATCATGCTTGCCGTCTTCTTCAAAACCTATATTAACTCCAAGAGCACACCACCAAATTTCTCGTTCTTTAAAATAAAAATTCTTTGGTTTTTCTAACCCATGCAGTTCTTTTTTCAATTCGTTCCATTTATCAAATCTTTTTTCATTACTCATAATAATTATACCACTTCTTGTTGATAACACTGCTCACAGTAAACAATTTCCGGCCTGTCTGGAGCATACGATGTTTCAAATTCGTTTTGACAACCCTCATTCATACATTTTCTGTGCCAAAGCTTTAAGGGGTTTCTTTGAGCCAATCTTTCATAGTGTCTGCAGTTCGGACACAATCTTGGCAGAGGCAAGTTCATCTTTCTGTAAAATTGCAATTCTTGAGAAATAATCTTGAAAGCCTTTGTGCATTGATGATTGCAGTCTCCTTTATGTCCGCATTCTATAATCTTACCAAGAATGTCGTCATTTGCGTCTTTAATGTGATCTGGAAGGTCGTTTGATTTTATGTCTGTCTTGTAATTTTTATCTTCAGGGTCTTTCCATTGATAGCCTTGCTCTAAAGCCTGCTCTTTAGTCAAAGGAAAATATTCTTGGGCTATGGTTTCATTATAGCAAAATGGAGAAAGCTCGTTTGGAAAAAACTCACCATATTTATAAACTCTTCCTTTTTTGTCTATGTAAGGCATGTCGCTCATATGTTTCTTAATTTTTAACACAAGTTCTTCATATTCTTCTTTTGTATATTGTTTATTAAGAATGCAATAGGAATTTCCTCGTTGCATATAAGAACAACCAAAAAGATGATTTGCACTATTACAATAATCACTATATTCCGTAAAAGATACGTTATCTACACAACAAGAGCTAAATTTTATATTACTTACATTCCTGCCGCAAACCAAAACATCATAAATTTTCTCGGCATTATCGCCAAATTGTGTATAATCATAACAATCCTTACATGGTTTAACTAAGAGCCACATACAATAACGACAGTCTTGAGACCCAAGAGCAATATGACTGTTCAAAACGTTTTTGCTGTTATTAATATAATCACCCGAAACATTTATATTCTGCCTGCCATGAATATATTTATTAGGATATTTCAGCCATAGATCCTTAGATTTTTTTCTTAATTCCTCCAATTTGCCTTCAGAATCCAAGTCCAACTCTTTGATTTTGGCCTCATATTCTTCTTTAGTATACGGCACATTAAAAATATGATTTTTTTTATTTCTCAAATTCATGCATCCTATGCAGTTGTCGCAACCGATACAGTTTTTACAAAACCAAATGTTTTGGCAGTTATCGCAATCAATAGAAAACTTAGAGTTATAGCAATTGATTAAATTTATATTTTGATAACAAAGCTGGCATGAATCAATCATGGTATTGTCACAGCATTCTTTGGAATTCTCTATTTCCGAACCGTATGAACAGTTTTCATTGTAATCAGAATTAAAAAGCAGATAACAATTTTTAAGTTCGCTCGCAAAATTATTATATTCACTATTAATCCAGGTTGTGTGTAACCCCATCAGTGAAACATGCGGGACGCTCAGGTTTATTTTTGAAAATTGGTCAAAAAATGATTCTGAAAAATTATAGTCTCGCCCATAACTCTTAGCATCCCATTTATCAGACCAATAACAATCCGGGCAATAAACCGGAAACGATGCACTTTGCGAATACATCGCAATAAGACTTTTGCCACACAAATCACATTTTCTCTTATAGAGCGTTTGGTGATTTAAAAACGCTAGCCTTCTTTGCAAACGACAATCTGAACAAAAGGTTGGCGCTGGCACTTTCATTTTTTCGTAGAAATCAAAATCATCGGGCTCGATTATAAAGTCTTGTTTGCAGTTTTGACATTGTTTTGTTGCTATTGACATTGTGATTTAAGCGAGTATAATTACTATATAAATTGCCATTTGGCACGACTCCGCGCGAGCGGAGGTAAAAATCTGGAAAAACTCAAGAGATCAAATCCTTGAGTTTTTTCTTTATTTCATTTAATTCTTTATCTGTAATTTTGCCAAAAATATGGCTTAATCTCTTAGCATCAATTTATCAAAATCTTTTTTACAAACTTCTGAAACCATTTACTAAAATTTCACTGCGACGGGTTGTTTTTCGGCTTCGCTGGTGGTTTGGAATAATTCCATTTGTTTAAATCCAAATGAGCTGGCAATTAGGTTTGCTGGGAAGCTTTCTATTTTTATGTTTAAATCCCTGACGTTTGTGTTGTAAAACCTTCTTGCTGCCTGAATTTTGTCTTCTGTGTCGGTTAATTCTCTTTGCAATTCCAAAAAATTTGTGGAAGCCTTTAAATCTGGGTAACTTTCGGCTACAGCAAACAAACTTTTTAAAGTGCCAGATAATGCGTTTTCGGCTTCCGCTTTGTTGGAGAGCCCTGTAGCGTCTATGGCAGCAGTTCTGGCCTGAGTTACCCTCTCAAACAATTCCTTTTCGTGGGTTGCGTATCCTTTTACTGTTTCAACCAAATTTGGAATTAAGTCGTATCGCCTTTTTGTTTGCACATCAATATCCGACAAAGCTTCTTTTGCTCTGTTTTTTAAAACAACTAAACCGTTGAAAACCGCTATTATCCATAAGATAACAACCGCCACAACGGCTAAAATAACCCACAAAATTGTTGTCATGCTATTTTGGCAAATCCTCAATCAGCTCCGTTATATGCGGATGCTGAACAATGAACTTGTAATTTAATAATTTTAATAAAGTTAAAAAATCCTCCAATTCAGAACGAAACTTTTCTGGCCCATTGAAAACTTCCCATAATTCTATAGCAAGATTTTTTGTGTAGTGATGCAAAATTTCGTAATCAGACCTCTGCTTTAAATAATTTATTATCTGCTTAAATTCTCCTCTGTCCAGCCAAACGCCTTGGCACATTTTGCAGAAATCAACTTTTGTTTTTGCCTCGTCGTATTTAACTTCCACTAAGCTGACTCGGCAAACAGGACAATGTTTGATCCCTCGAGATATTTTAAATTTTGATTTGTCTCGCCACAAGTCAACATCAACCCAATTTAAATTTTTGTCCTTATTATCTTTTGCAAGCCTCAACTCATCTTTATCAAACCAAACACCCAAACACTTTGGGCAGTAATCAACTTCCACATCATGAAACAAAACCTTCTCTAAATATTCATTATCATTTGGACAATTCATACTTATATATTATATCTAATAACATCAAAACACAAGTACAAAAAAAGCCTTGTCCGAAAACAAGGCCATTAAAATCCAACGGGGGGTCAAAACGCAAAATGCGCCAGAGCAAGAACAACTACAACGCCAGTGGCTATGCCAATAAAAAGGCTAACCAAATATTGTCACCGGTGCCTCGCTTTCCAATTCGGAGCTCGCCATTTGCTATCGTCGGCGAGAAGAGAATCAATTTCTCTGTTTAACTTTCTCGCATTTCTGGACGATAGTTGATCAAAATAGTCACCTGCATCAAAATAAGAACGCATCGCTATTCTCCTTTAACTGGAATTGTTGATGTTTTCGTAACGACCACGCCATTCTCAACAAAGTAACCGCTGTTGCCCTCGTTTATCGGAGCTTTGTGTTTATCATAAACTCTGCCACATGTGTCACATGTACGAATATCCCTAACGGAGCCATCTCTCAATTTCAATATCCGCTTATTGCCCTCAACCGTGCCGTTGCATCCTTGTTCTTGGCATCGCATCGCTATTCTCCTACATTGAAGGTTACTTGACAATCTTAGCCAGACGGCGAGATTTACTGTGAATGTAAATTCCGCCAGAATCTCTGAGAATCACAAATCCACAAGATTTGAGGTATTCATCAACGCGCTCATGGCACGAACTCTGAAAAACAGACGTTCTGCCAGTTAACAAATACCTGATTCCATACATGACTTTCTTAGCCATCGCTATTCTCCTGTAAACGAGCTACTTAACCACACTACGATATTAAAACACTACAACAAATCCATGTTTTTTGCAAGAAAACAGCGGAGACCCGTTCTCCGCTGTTTTTGATGAACTTTTTTATTTTAGTAGTCTTGGCCGGGGATCATTGGGGGCATTGCGTGGTTAGGACAGCCTTCTTTCTTTGGGAGCTCTGAAACTACGGCTTCGGTTGTTAGGAGCATACTGGCAGCTGAAACTGCGTTTTCTAGGGCTGTTCTGGTAACTTTTGTTGGGTCAACAACTCCGGCTTTTATTAGGTCTTCATAAACCATGGTTGCAGCATTAAATCCAAAATTCTTATTGTCTTTTTCCTCCTTAATTTTTTGGACAACAACTGCACCGTCAATTCCGGCATTTTCGGCAATTTGCCTAACTGGCTCCTCTATAGCTCGTCTAAGTATATTAACACCAGTCTTTTCGTCACCAGAGACCTCAAGAGCCTCTATGGCGTTTAGACATCTCAAAAGGGCCACACCACCGCCAGGCACTATACCCTCCTCCACAGCTGCCCTGGTTGCGTGCAAGGCATCTTCTAGTTTATGCTGTTTTGCTTTTTGTTCAACTTCTGTTGCTGCTCCAACTTTTATAACTCCCACTCCGCCAGCCAACTTCGCCAATCTCTCTTGCAATTTTTCTTTATCGAAGTCCGAAGTTACGTCTTGTATTTGTTTTTTTATAAAACCTATTCTGGCTTCTACTCCTTCTTTATTTCCTCTTCCTTCTACTATAGTAGTATTTTCTTTTGTTGAAATTACGCGTCTTGCTTGTCCTAACATTTCCAGTTCAACATTTTCCAATTTCATTCCTTTTTCTTCGGAAATAACTTCTGCCCCAGTAACAATGGCAATATCTTCTAACATTTCTGTTTTTCTATCGCCAAATCCAGGAGCTTTTACTGCCAAGGCTGAAAAAATTCCCCTGATTTTATTTACAATCAAAGTTGTTAAAGCGTCTCCGTCAACGTCATCAGCAATAATCACCAATTCTTTTTTGCCAGCTTTCACTAATTTTTCAAGCAACGGCAAAATTTCCTGCAACGAGCTTATTTTTTTATCTGTGATCAAAATATATGGATCTTCCAAGGCCGATTCCATTTTTTCTGAATTCGTGACCATGTACCCAGAAACATATCCTCTGTCAAACTGCAAACCCCTAACAATTTCCTTTGACAAGCCAAAGCTTTTTGATTCTTCGGTTGTAATTACTCCATCTTTGCCAACTTCTTCCATAACATCAGCAATTAAATCTCCCATTTCTTTATCTCCTGCAGAAATTGTGGCAACCTGCGATTTTTCTTCTCTAGTGCTAATTGGTTTTGACATTTCTTTTAACGCCAAAACAACTGCATCTTTTGCCTTTATGATTCCCTTTCTCAAAGCCAATGGGTTTGCTCCAGCTGCAACATTTTTTAAACCTTCTGTTGCAATTGCCTGAGTTAATAGGACAGCCGAGGTTGTCCCATCTCCGGCAATATCATTTGTCTTACTAGCCACTTCTTTTATAATTTCAGCGCCAATGTTTTCAATATTGTCTTCCAGCTCAATATCTTTGGCAATTGTTACGCCATCATTTGTAATTGTTGGCGAACCAAATCCACTGCCCAAAACAACATTTCTACCTTTCGGCCCAAGTGTAATTTTTACTGCGTTGGCCACTTTGTCTAACCCAGATTTTAAAATTTTCCTCGCGTCTTCACTATATTTTATTTGTTTTGCCATATTTTTTTATTATTCTATTACTGCTAAAATATCGCTTTCTGTTGCGATTAAATATTCTTTGCCGTCAACTTTTATTTCGTTGGGGCCGTACTTTGTAAACAAAACTCTGTCGCCAGGTTTTACAGACATCAACATCATTTTTCCGTCTTCCATTTTCTTTCCAGGGCCAACAGCAATAACCAGCCCCTCTTCTGATTTTTCCTTTGAGGCTGTGTCGGGCAAAAAAATTCCGCCTTTTGTTTTTTCTTCTTCCTTAACCGCCTCAATCAAAATATGATCTGACAATGGTTTTATTTTCATGTTTTTTGTTTAGTTATTTATAATAATTGATACTAGCACTTTAATTGAATTAGTGCTAATCAATAATATATTTTGTTTTATAATCTATTGCGCAGATCCGCATCCGCCAGAAGACAAACTGTTGGAGCTTGATTTTTCGTAAGCAGAAGAAAATGACACTGCTGCTTGAGACACATTTAGCGCTTGACTGCAGAAGCTTGGCTTTGTTTCAAATCTAGAACAAACCATTGATTTTACTCCGTCTGCCGATCTTCCGCCATAGCTTGATTCATCAATTAATTTTCCGCCCAAAATCATCGTTGGCGAACCTAGAATACTATACTTTTCTGCTAGGTCAAAATCCTCTTTTGCATAGGACACTCCCCTGGTAACATCTGAAATACAGGCACTTAATTTAGAAGAATCCACGCCAGTTGATGCCTCGCAACTTGTTTCTGTGCCAGAAGCTTTCATTTGGCAACCAACATAATCCCAATATTTAGCTGGCTGTTCTTCCCTAATACAAATTTGCCTTAAATTTTCCGCAGCCTCTTCCTCTCCGTGCATTGACGTTATTGTGTTTTCCAAAACAGATCCTATATACCTTGCCTTGATATATTTGGCTAAGTCTGGTTGACCCTTTACCGCTTCGGCCATCGCTCTTTGCATTTGCAAACCATACGGACATCGTGCGACAACATAAGCTTCAAGCATTGGAATTTGATTAGAATTCTGTGACGTTGTTTGGTTAATTTCTTGCTGAAGTAACAATATTTTCAATTGCAATTGTAACTTAGTAATTTGCAATTTAATCTGATTGATTAGTTCTTGATTGTCTGTTGTTTGCGCCTTAACAACGCTGCCAAACCCACAAATTAAAACTACAAAAACAACCAACACCGCAAAATATTTTATTTTCATAACTTTGTATCTATATTTATTTTTTAAAAAACATTTTTTATTATACTATAATTAAAATTTACAACAAAATATCCGCCTTATATAAAAAGCGCGAGAACCTAAGCCCTCGCGCGCTGTTTTGCCAATCGGCAAAAATTAAGTATGCCCTGATGGTCTGTCCCATAGCCTTCCGTCTGGCGGAAACGAAATCTGACCAAAAGCAGCAACAAGATCTTCAACTTTCCGACGAAACAGAGAAAAATAATCTGTGGGAATGAGTTGCTGATTTTTCAGGAGATGGAGAAACCATTGAGGCGGCGAATCGGCTGAAACAGAGACAATCAGCTTGTGTATTCTAACATTGATGGAGTTCATCACCGCACTCAGCTGAGTGTGCGAACGTACAAGTTTCAGAATCTCTATTTTCCACAAGTCTCTTGGATCTTCTGTATCGCCAACAATCCTATTTGCTTGGGCAATAGCTCTGCCCGTCAAACCGTTGCTGATTCTCTGGCTGGCAACAAGTTGCAGAATCCCTTCTAGGTCAGCTGCCTCATCAAGCATTTTAGCTTGTTCTTGTCTGTCTCTGTCCAGAAAAGCCTCGAGTAATGATCTAAGTCTCTCGTTCTCTTTCATAGTTGCACTCCTTTGAAAATTACGGATACAAAATACGCTACCTTTGCTCGTAATGAGCGAGCAGGCCGACAGGAGATGCATAATGATATCCTCTTGAGCGACAAAGAGCAATGCCTGTAACGATTGTCATCGTAACAATCTTCTTGTTCGGCGACTGTTTTTCCCACTCCTTTTTCTTCTCGATAATCTCTGCAATCGCTTTGTCCTCTTCAAAGGATACTGGCGCGTTTACTTTAAAGTAAACCGTGCTATGCAGGTCGTCGAAGACGTTAGGCAGGATTTCTGATCCTCCTAGCAACGGCAATGGCTCCTTGTTCGCACGCTCCGCAACATTTGTTGCCGAGGTAGAATTTGTGCCGCCGCCACACCCAGTTGTCAAAGCGCTTATTACGAAAACAGACAAAACAAACATGATTGTAAAACGCTTCATTTTACCACCTATAAGTAAAGGTACTGTTTCTATGCCGCGAAGTGCTGCATAGATATCGAATTTTAAGTCGATAACAAATATTAAACCATTGCCTAGAATAAGTCAAACGTCATTGCAAATGATTTATTCTTTCAAATATTTTCCTGTGTGGCTGGCTTTTACTTTGGCTATCTCCTCTGGTGTTCCTTGCGCAACAATTGTTCCGCCGCCTTCTCCGCCTTCTGGGCCTAAATCTATTAGCCAATCGGCGCTTTTTATAAAGTCTATATTGTGTTCAATAACTAAAACTGTGTTTTCTTTTTCAACCAAACCTCCCAAAACAGAAATAAGCTTTTTAATATCATCAAAGTGCAAACCGGTTGTTGGCTCGTCTAAAATATACAATGTTCTGCCAGTGCCTTTTCTGGAAAGCTCTGTTGCTAGTTTTACTCTTTGAGCTTCTCCGCCAGAGAGCGAAGTAGCTGCTTGTCCTAACTCAACATAAGAAAGTCCTACCTCTTTTAAAGTTCTCATTTTTTCGTGAAGGCTCGGAATATTTTTAAAAAATTCAACCGCCTCTTCAACTGTCATTGCTAAAACATCGGCAATGTTTTTGTCTTTGTATGTTACTTCCAAAATTTCTTTGCTATATCTTTTGCCGTGACATTCTTCGCAATCAACATAAATATCCGGCAAAAAATACATTTCAACTTTTCTCTGACCTTGCCCTTCGCAAGCTTCGCATCTTCCGCCCTTTACATTAAAGCTAAATCTGCCAGCAGAATATCCACGCACGCGAGCTTCCTTTGTTTCTGCAAAAATATCTCTTATATGTGAAAATGCTCCGGTGTATGTTGCCGGATTTGATCTTGGAGTTCTACCAATTGGGGATTGATCAACTAAAACAACTTTATTTATATTTTCAATTCCCAAAATTTCTTTGTGTTTTCCCGGCTCGTCTTTTGCTCTATAAAATTTTCTTAACAATGACTTTGCCAAAATATCATTTACCAAAGACGATTTTCCAGATCCCGAAACCCCAGTCACACAAACAAATTTCCCCAAAGGAATTTGAACGTCTATATTTTTTAAATTATGCTCTTCTGCGCCCTTAATTGTTAAATACTTTTGCCCCTTCTTGTCATCCTCGCGAATGCGGGGATCCACGTCGTGGATTCCCTTCTTCAAGGGAATGACAGAGGATGCAGGAATGACACGGCTAGGTTTTTCCAAATTTACGATTTTTCTGCCAGATAAATAATCTCCGGTTAAGGTGTGCGACTTTAATATTTGGTTATAAGTTCCCTCAAAAACAACTTTGCCCCCGTGCTTTCCTGCCCCAGGACCAATGTCAATAATCCAATCTGCGGCCTGCATTGTTTGTGGATCGTGCTCAACAACCACGACTGAGTTTCCCAGTTCTTTTAATTTTACCAATGTATCAATTAGTTTATGCTGGTCTCTGGCATGCAAACCAATTGAAGGCTCGTCTAAAATATACAGCACTCCAGATAATTTTGAACCAATCTGTGTTGCCAACCTTATTCTCTGCTCTTCTCCGCCAGCTAATGTTCCAGACTTTCTGGATAAAGTTAAATAAGCCAAGCCAACATCATTTAAAAATTGTGTCCTATCAATTATTTCTTTTAAAATTGGCTGACTAACTTTTTTGTCGGCAATGCTCAATTTTTCCGGCAATTTAATAAAAAAATCTTTAACTTGTCCAAGAGGCATATTTGTAATTCTATCAATAGACATGTCATTAACCGTTACAGCCAAAACTTCTGGCCTTAGTCTTTTACCATGGCATTTTGGACAAACTTTTATTACCATATACTGTTCAATTTCCTGATGAGTCCAATCCGAGTCGGTTTCGTGATATCTTCGTTCCAAATTTGCTACAACGCCCTCATAATCGCCCTGCCCGCCGGTTTGGTGGGCATCGCCAAATAAAATGATATCAATAATTTTTTGCGGCAAATCTTTGACTTCTTCGTCTAATGAAAAATTATATTTGCCGGCCAACTCTGACAATTTTTGGTAATAGTATCCTTGTCTTCCAACTTTATGAGAAGCGCGAGACCATGGCCAGATTGCCCCTTCTGCTAAAGTTAAATTTTTGTTTGGAATTACTAGTTCTGGGTCAACTTCTAATTTTTCGCCAAGTCCCGTGCACTCAGGGCAGGCCCCATAAGGATTATTAAAAGAAAACAACCTAGGCTCTAACTCCGCCAAAGAAATCCCGCACTCCTCGCAGGCAAAATGCTCGGAGAAAATAAGGTTATTTTCCGGATCATTCTTTTGCCCAATCACTACTATTCCCTTGCCCAATCTTAAGGCGGTCTCCAAAGAATCCACCAGCCTTGACCTATCAAGTTCTTTATTTAAAATCAGCCTGTCAACAATGACTTCTATGTTGTGCTTTACTTGTTTGTCTAGTACTTTGTCCAGCGATTCTTCAACCAAATAAACAACTCCGTCAATTCTCGCTCTCACAAATCCGCTTCTTTGAATTTCCTCCAAAACAGCTCTGTGTTCGCCTTTTTTCTTTTTGATAACCGGGCCCATTATTGTAATCTCAGAATTTTTTTGCAGTTTCATTACTTGATCAACAATTTGATCTATGGTTTGGCGAGAGATTAATTTTCCGCAGTTAGGACAGTGTGGTTTTCCAATTCTTGCAAACAAAAGACGCAGATAATCGTAAATTTCTGTCATTGTCCCAACAGTTGAACGCGGATTGTGTGTAGATTTTCTTTGATCAATTGAAATTGCCGGAGAAATTCCTTCAATTTTATCAACATCTGGCTTGTCCATTACACCCAAAAACTGCCTGGCATAAGCCGACAAACTTTCAACATATCTTCTTTGGCCTTCTGCATACAAAGTGTCAAAAGCCAAAGACGATTTTCCAGATCCAGAAAGCCCAGTAATCACAACCAGCTTGTTTTTTGGAATATCCAAATCAACATTCTTCAAATTGTGAACTCTGGCCCCGCGAATTTTAATAAAATCTTCTGCCATAAAAATAATAGTGGTTTATTATACAACTTTATTCAACTCCGCGCAAGACCTAAACATGCAAAATAAAACCCCGGCCAGAGAAAACTCTCTGCCGAGGCATAAAACTCACTGCCCATTGGGCCTGCTACTGTTTAGCATCTTCGTCAATCGGAACACTGGCGATGTAATTGACGATGTTACCGAGCGTGTCCAATTCAAACAAAAAATTCCTCGGAAATGGCACCTCTTTGAACTCGTCCTCAAATCTCAAAGCCAAATTGGCCGCATCTAAGGAATCGTCTGCCAGACCTACGACCGACATGTTTCCGTCGGTATAATTTCCGCTCACCGTATCGTTAAAGTACTCTCCCAGCAAGGAGACAACCCGCTTCTTGACTTGCTCGCGCTTCACCAATTTAGCCTCCGTATGGGCTTCCAGCGTAGGTCCTGATTCGTTTCCAACCATTTTCATCTTTTCCCTTTCACTAGAGATGCAAAACGCAAAATTAGTTAGCCACCGATGTTTGCAGGACGGCAAGAGGCTCCTCTTTGGCGCGCTTGATCGCATGCCGAATTCTTCTTCTCACGGAGCCAAGAAATCTTCTAGGATTTCTGATTTTCCCATCAAACCTTTGCTCAACAATAATGGTCGCGGTGCCAGGGGCATCGTAGAACGACTCGGTGACAATGCAACTACTAGCAGCAAACTCAAGTTTGAGTTGGCGTGCCAGGCGCTCTATGCTCGAAACATGGAGATCGGTCACAACCAAGGTTGCAACTTGCCCAGTAACTCCAAACAATGTCAGTGTTCCGCTTGCGCAAGGAACTGACAAAAGAGGCCTGCGGGTGCGTGGATTCATTCCAAAACCCTTTCAAAGAACAAATTAGTTAGATGTTTATTGAGCCAAACTTTTGGCTCAGAAGAACGTTTCTTCTCTATATTCATATCACAAATTTTTCTTGCCGTCAACAGTTTTGGCTTGAAAATTGAGAGTTTTTGTGCTTTAATACATAAAATGGACAAAATAAAATTCATCAAGGATAAACATTTTGACAGGCTCCCAAAAACTAGCGGAGTTTACTTTTTTTATTCAGGAAAAGAGCTCATTTACATTGGAAAAGCTATAAACATAAAAAACAGGGTAAAAAACCATTTTCAGCAGCCGAGCTATCGCGATAACTTGTTTGTAGATAAAGTAAACAAAATTGGCTTTTTGGAAACAAATTCAGAAATTGAGGCTCTGGTTTTGGAAGCCGGTTTAATAAAAAAACATCAGCCAAAGTTTAACGTTGTCTGGCGCGACGATAAAAATTATTTTTACGTGGCAATTACAAAAACCGAAAAACCAATAATTTTTATTACTCACCAAAAAAATAAAAACGCAGAATATATTGGCCCATTTGTTGAAGGGACGCCTCTTAAAAAAACTTTGAGATTTCTGAGAAGAGTTTTCCCATACTACACAACCGCAAAGCACCCTAAAGTAAAATGCACTTATTGTCATTTGGGACTTTGCCTGGGGCCAAACCCAGACTTATCTGATTACAAAAAAAACTTAAAAAAGCTAATTTTGATTCTTCAAGGCAAAAGCCCGGCTGTTTTGAACTCTCTCAAAAAAGAGATGGCGTTGCTGGCAAAAAATCAAAAGTTTGAAGAAGCTGGAGAAATCAGAGACAGAATTCGCAGCTTACAGCAAGTCATGGCGCACACAAACGTAATATCAAACGAAAAAACACAAGATTCTGCTTGGGCAAACACAGAAAAAACACTGCAAACACTAATTGACCAGCCCAAAAAAATCAGCAGAATAGAATGCTATGATATTTCAAACATTCAGGGGAAATTTGCAACCGGCTCAATGGTCGTTTTTACTAACGGCAAGCCAGACAAGAGCCAATACAAAAAATTTCGCATAAAAACAGAAAACACACCAAATGATATCGCAATGTTAAAAGAAGTTTTTGAAAGAAGATTTGCTCACCCAGAGTGGAAATACCCAGAAGTAATTTTGATTGACGGAGGCAAAGGACAACTAAACGCCGCGCTTGCCGTCATTGCGAGGAGCGAAGTGACAGTGATGGCAATTGCCAAGGGCCGGCAGGAATTATTTATAGAAAACAAAAAAAATCCAATTCCCCTAAAATATTTGCCAGCAGACATCTACAACCTAATCAAAAACCTAGATAACGAAGCCCACCGTTTTGCCATCACCTACCACAAAAAACTCCGCAAACAAAACCTGCTTAAATAATTTTTGCAATAAAAAAGCCTCCCGCTAGCTTGTCGCAAGCGAGAGGCCGGAGGTGAGGGTGGCCAAACCCTCATCTTGTTTCCGAACTTGGCCTCAAGTCCGGATTATTGTTAAAGACCCCATTTGCCGTATCAAAACGAGGCGGGATTTCAAAGTAGGAATAAATTACCCGAATATCGGGCTCAAATGGGTTGTAGGTCTTCCGTTCAACTATGGCCTGTCTTTTGCTTTCTTTGCAAATTTCCCAATGCCCTGTGGGTAAAGTGTCGATGCTTATCGGCTTCCCAGCCTGAGCTTTTAATTTTTGCTCGGCCTCGGCAAGCTTTTTCTTGACCTCTGCGAGTTCCTTTTGTGCTTGCTGGGTCTGCTGTTGCGCTAGTTGCACTTCAGCTCTACTCCCCTCAAACCACATCTTGTAAACCATCAAACAGACGCAGAAACCAAGAACGAACGCACAAAGGTCCGGTGCGTAATCACGCATCATAGTAAAGCTCCTTTTCTTTAACGTGTGAGTTTGATTCCCTGCCATAGGAAATCAAACCATTGGTAATGTACGTACTCAATATATTTATTATATCATTTATAGACGTTCTTGTCAATATCAGATGAACCGAATTCAACCTGCAAGTCGTGATATTGTATTTATTTTTAAAATCTGCTATAATAGTAAGCAATGAAGAGTTTACTCTCGCAAATTGTGGCTGCCACATTGGGCTTGTGGTTGGCAACATTATTGTTGCCGACAATTGTTGTTAGAGCATATCCTAGCTCAAACTTTTTTGGCATTCCTTTGACGGCTCAATGGCAAATTTTCCTAGTTTTAGGAATTACTTTAGGATTGCTGAATTACTTTTTAAAGCCACTACTCAAGGCTTTCACTTTACCACTGGAAATTATTACGCTTGGACTTTTTACTATAGTAATAGACATGGGATTGCTTTGGATTCTAGACTACATATTTGACGAATTATATGTTCCCCTATTTCTGCCTGTTCTATATACTATATTAATTACTTGGGTTATAAACGCTCTTATTGGATTCATTCTTATTAAAAATCACAAAGAATATTAATTATAAAATCATGAATACATATTTATTTTATTCACAAATTGCAGTATCTATAATTTTAATTATACTCATTTCAATTCAGCAAAGAGGAACAGCTTTGGGAGCTGGTTTTGGAGGCGGCGGTGAAGTTTACTCCACAAAACGCGGAGCTCAGAAAAAAATATATTACGCAACAATTGCAGTTGCAACCATCTTTCTTGTTTTGGGCGTATTAAATATATTAATACCTTAAATAACTCTCTAAATAATGGCAAAGTTTCCTAAATTTTCTCAGTGGAAACAAATTTTTAAAACATTAAACAGCGTAGAAAGAGTATTTTTTTTAGCTCTTTTAGTTTTGGCTGTTGGATCTGCAATTTACCTTGCAGCTTATCTTTACATAAACAACACAAAAGTTGCTCCTGCTTTTGGCGGAAGCTATACAGAGGGCGTTGTTGGCCAACCTAGATTTATAAACCCGATTTATGGAGAAACAAATGATGTCGACCGCACGCTGATTGGCTTGATTTATTCGGGATTGATGGCTTACAACAAAGATGGAAAGATTGTAAATGATTTAGTAAAAGATTACCAAATTTCTAATAACGGCAAGCTTTACACTTTTAAATTAAAAGATAATCTTTATTGGCAAGATGGAATTGCATTAACATCCGACGACGTTGTTTATACAATAAAAACAATTCAAAATTCTGATTACAAAAGTCCTCTAAGGGCAAATTGGCTTAATGTGGAAGTAGCAAGAATTTCAGATAAATCGTTTACTTTGTCTCTAAATAGCCCTTATAATTCCTTTTTGGAAAACTGCACGGTAAAAATAATTCCTCAGCACATTTGGAAAAATGTTTTGCCGGAAAATTTTGCCTTGTCCACTTACAATTTGCAACCAATTGGCTCTGGTGAATATACCCTCTCAAGCCTAGAACAAACAAATACCGGATTCATAAAAAGCCTAGGATTAATAGCCAATAATAAATATTACGGCAAAGTACCTTACATTTCTAATTTTTATTTTCAATTTTTTAGCAGCAGAGAAGACTTGGTCAAGGCTGCTAATCAAAAAACAATTGATGGTTTTTCTATTGCATCTTTAGACGACAACGAAGCTCTTGCAGAAAAAGAAATACATCAAGGCTGGAGCACCAAAGAAAAATTCAACGTTTACTCTTTTTCAATGCCAAGATATTTTGCTGTATTTTTTAACACGCAGAAGGCAAAGCTTTTATCTGACAGCCAAATAACCAAAGCCCTCAGCTATTCGGTAAATAAAACCGAGCTTGTGCAAAAAATTTCCGAGTCTTTTAAAGAAAAAATTTCCGCTGTAAACTCGCCAATTATTCCTGACTACTTTGATTTTGTTCAGCCAGCAGCAATTTATGATTTTGATTTAGATCAAGCAAATAAACTTTTAGACAAATCTGAATACAAAGACAACGGCCAGGGTCAAAGAGTAAAAGCAAACACAAAGAAACCTGCCTTCCAATTCAAAACCTACTTAAAAACCGGATCAAAAGGAAGTGAAGTTACCGAGCTTCAAGGATGTCTGGCAAGGCTAGATTCAAATTTTAAAGAGCTTTTGCAAGCTGAAACTAACGGAAAATATGGAAAAGGAACAGAAGACGCAGTAACCGCATTTCAAAAAAAATACCTGCCAGATGTGCCTACAACAGGCGAAGTTGGAACGGGCACAAGAAAAAAACTCAACGAGCTTTGCTTGGCTCCTCAAAACGATTCGATTCCACTAAAATTTACTTTGACAGCCATAAACCAGCCTCAAATGGTTCAGGTAGCGAACTTGCTTAAGGATTATTGGCAGAAAGTTGGTGTTACAATAGATGTTAAAACAGTTGAATTATCGGACTTAAAAGAAGCAATTAAAAACAGAGATTACGATGCTTTGCTTTACGGCGAAGCTCTTGGAAGCGAGCCAGATTTGTATCCTTTTTGGCACTCAACACAAATTAATGATCCCGGGTTAAACCTTTCAGAATATCAAAACAAAAACGTTGATCAATTGTTAAAAGACGCCAGAGAAGCTCAAGATAGCAACACAAAAGCCCAAAAATATGAGCTTTTGCAAGATACAATTCTTTCAGACGCTCCCGCCCTATTCCTGTACAATCCAGATTATATTTACTGGGCTTCAAAAGAGCTAAAAGGCATTAACACAACAAAAATTGTCGACCCAGCCAAACGATTCGCAAATATTGCCGAGTGGTATATAAACACAAAAAGAGTCTTTAAATAAAACATAAAACATGGAATACGATTTAACAAAATTAACACCAGACGTTAGAAAATTAAGCGACATGAGAAGTGTTGTTGCCGATCAGGAATGGTTAAAATCTGCAGAGGATTCTGATCTTTATTTTATGTACAGAGGCTTAGAGATGAAAGACAAAATCAGATATGACATAACCGTAGTTGCCGCAAAAATACTGGGAAACGAATTTAACAAAACAAAAGGGCACTATCACGTTGGAAGTTTTGGCGAAGTTTACACCGTTTTAGAAGGATCTGCCATTTATTTAATGCAGAAAAAAAATGAAAACGGCGATATAGAGGATGTTTATGCAGTCAAAGCAGAAAAGGGAGACGTTGTTATTATTCCATCTTTTTACGGACACGTCACAATAAATCCTTCTGAAACCAAAGAATTAAAAATGGCAAACTGGGTTTGTGAAGATTGCAAAAGCGATTATTCTCTCTTTGAAAAAAACCACGGCGCTTGCTATTACTACACAAAACAAGGTTGGATTAAAAACGAAAATTACAAAAACATTCCAGAGCTGCGTTTTGAAGAACCAGTAAAAACTTTGCCAGAAGATTTAAACTTTCTAAAATAAAAACTGTCGCGGTGGCGGAACTGGAATACGCGTGCGTCTCAGAAGCGCATCCCGCAAGGGTTGAGGGTTCGACTCCCTCCCGCGGCACAAATAAAATATAAAACTTATGATAAATACAAGATCGAATAGAATTAATATCCCCCAAAAGGCGGGCAATCTCCGGATTATTCCTTTGGGAGGGTGCGAAGAAGTTGGAAGAAACATGACCGTTTTTGAATATGGTAATGACATTGTCATTTTAGATATGGGTTTACAATTTCCAGAAGAAGACATGCCAGGAATTGATTATGTAATTCCAAACGTTGAATATCTAAAAGGAAAAGAAAAAAATATCCGTGGAGTCGTTTTTTCTCACGGCCACTTAGACCATATTGGAGCTGCTCCAATATTATTGCAAAAATTAGGAAATCCGCAGATAATCGGCAGGCCTTTAACTTTGGAAATGGTAAAACACAGGGTTGAGGATTTGTATCATGGAGCCTCAAAAAAATTAAAAACAAATTACGTACAAGACATAAACCAAAAAATAAATCTTGGAGCCTTTAAATTAGGTTTTTTTCCAATTGACCACAGTGTTATGGACGCAGTAGGAGTAATTTTAGAAACTCCAGTTGCTACAGTAATACACCCGGGAGATTGGACAATTGAAAAAAATCCAATAGGCAGAAAAGCCATAGACTATACCTCTCTTTCAAAATTAAAAAGACCGACAATTTTAATGCTAGAGTCTTTAGGGTCTACAACCACCAAAGAACAAGTCACCGAAGAAGAAATGTTGAAAAACCTTTATATGCTAATAGCAAAAGCTCCAGGCCGTACCATCATTGCCACATTTTCTTCTCAAATAGAAAGAATAAGACAAATACTAGAATACGCAGCCACAAACAATAAAAAAGTTGCGCTTGA
>Ga0172381_10002139_pt1 | contig 22284 bp, 27 predicted proteins | sample Leawel6488metaG_FD_119754 | JGI IMG/M metagenome (GOLD analysis project Ga0172381, IMG submission 119754) | Leachate microbial communities from a municipal landfill in Southern Ontario, Canada - Leachate well 64-88 metaG | ecosystem: Engineered > Solid waste > Landfill > Unclassified | place...
CCTCCATTAGCACCAAGATCAGTTGCAGGTCCATTACCTCCTATATTCCCTTCTCCTGCTGGACTAGGGGATGGAGATGTTCTAGCAGCACTATTTGTATTTATGGCATTTGCTCCTCCTCCAGAAGAACCACCTGCTAATGGTGCTCCTTCAGTATCACGGTTTGCTCCTTTACCTCCTCCTGTTGCTGTTATAGAAGAAAAAACTGAATTACCTCCAGAACCCCCTCCTCCAGTTCCAACTGTAATAGAATAACTTTGAGGAGTTATTGCAAAATCTTCATCATATCTAACTCCACCAGCTCCTCCTCCTCCTCCTCCGTTACCTCCTCCTCCTCCTCCAGCAGCCACTACAAGAGTTTCAACCAAAGAAGTGTTAGATGCTGCAGTTGTGAAGTTAACATTATCACCATATGATGTACCAGCTGCATTTATAGCATAAGCTCTAACATAATATGTAGTGTTTGCATTTAACCCAGATATTAAACCGTAAAAAGAACCAGTCGTCCCAGTTACTGTTTTTTTACTATTAGAAGTAGTTGGATTTGTTGATGTATTATAACAAAACCCTCTCTCTGATATTAATCCTCCACCATCTGCTGTTACATTTCCATGTCCGGTTCCAGAAGATCTTGTTATTTTATTAACTGCTGACGTTGTAACTGTAGGAGCAGTTACATTACCTATTAAAACAAGTGCCCTTCCTTCTTTATCTGCTCCAGCTTGAATAGTCACATTAAAAGATGTAATAGCAGAAGCAGAAGTATAAAGTCCAGATGCAACACCCAAAGACCACCTATGACTACTACTACTTCCATATTGATCAAAATCTTCCTGAAGTCCTGTTGTGTATTGTGTACTTCCTAATGTTACATAATCTACCTCCATTGTAACTCCATTTTCTGTACACCAGTCATATCTCCATCCTGTCACACTAGAGTTTGTCCAATAAGCATTTGCTGACATGTCTATACTTAAAAAATGCCAAGCTCCATCACTATTTAACGCAGTAGTTACAGATTGATCTTCACTAGCATAAGTTCTTCTACTGTTTAAAAAATAGAATTGACAAGCACTAGCAGTACCTGCTGTAACTCTATATCTTATATTTATATATTTATATGTATTAGGATCAAATGTACCCAATGAAGTCATCGGTATGTATGGGTCATTACTAGTTGAAGTAACATTTAAAATTCCTCCAGTTGAATTAACTGTTGTTGCAACTGCGCCACTATATGGCTGTGTTAACCAACCTTCACTAAAGGCGAAAGAATCTCCTCCTGCTATTGTATATCCAGTAAAAGTAGTTGGATCACTATCATTATCTCCACTGTTCCCTAAAATTACAACTGCATTGTTACTTACAACAGGGGTTAATCCTGCTCCATCTACAGCCAATTGAACATCATTAAAATTACCTTCTGGAATTCTATATATAATTCCTCCTATACCAACGGAATAATCATTTGTCCATGTAAAATAAGTAGCAGCAACATCTGTAGATGTTGCTATTTTTTTATATATAGAAGTATTATTGTATGTTATATTTTTATTTCCAACAGATGTCCATCCTGAAGGAGGTAGAATTGTTTTATAACAACTAACTACAGCAATCATCAAATCACCAGCTGCTAAACCAGACGGTTTTGGTATTGCACAGGTTGATACTGTGTAATTACAAATACTTGTTGATGCTATGTTTATTGACATTTTATACTTGTCCAGGACCTAGAGCTTTTGCAGAAATAGCATCATGAACGTTTACTGATAAAATAGAAGGATCGTTATTAACGATAGGCTTCTCTTCTATTGGCCCAGTTTGGAACTCAAAAACTACATCCTTTGGTGGATATATTCCTTCGCCCGCTATTTGAAACCCATCTAGGTATAATTTACCTAGACTAAATAGAATTTTGTGTTTTCCACTTTGTATATTCATGACTATATTTTACCATAGTCTACTGATTTTTCATTACTGTTTCAAATTACTCACCAATATACTGAACATTTAAATTTGAATATTCCATAACTAACCCTACACTACCTCCATAGTCATGCCTTACTCTTACATCTAAATCTATAGGTACTGTTACTACATCTATAAATCCAGTAAATGAAGCAGAACCTGAGTCTCCAGCTGTTGATATTTTTCTTTTAACGTGAATGCTATTTTGCTCTACACCATTCAAAAAAGTAGCTATTCTCCATACTACATTATTAGTATCATCATTAAAGTTAAATGAACCACTTATTCTATACTTCCCAGTTTTTGTAATTGTTATTTTATCATTAGTTGCATCTGATGTGCAGTTATTACTCAATCCATTATTAGTATAATTTGTAAGTTTTGTATAAGTTGTTCCAGTTGGAATACTTTGAGAAGCAGATGTATCATGATTATATATTTCAGCGTAAATTCCATCATGTAATAATATACCAACAATAACATTCCCTTCTTCATCAATATCAATAGAAGATTCAGGTGAATTATTATCAATAGAAACAACTCTATGTTGTAATGCATGATATGGGTTTAATGTATCTGTTGATTGAGGTAATATCTTTGTCATAATCATATCATATCATAGTCTCAACACAAAAGCCACCTTTCGGTGGCTTTTAATTACTTAATTTCCTTTGGTTTTACTCCCTTAATTGGAGCGTTTTTTAAAGGAACTCCTCCTAATGGATACATTCTACCTGTGTTGTCTATATGCTGCACAAGGATATTTGTATCAACAAGGAATGGATATTTCTTCTTTTGTATTTCAGGGAATCCTGCTTTTGTAAAGATATTATCTTTAATCATACGTTTACAAAAATTAAGATCTGTTGTTCCACGTGTATAAGCAAATCTTCCACTCCCCTGGTTTTCTTCTTTATCTGTATTATCAAAACCGAAGTTACCTACATTAAAGTTTGGGAGTTCGAAGACTCTTCGTGTTACTTCATTACCTACCATATATTCCTCAGATTCATTCCATAATGCTTTAATTATAGATCCATGTATTAGAGTAAATCCAAATGGAATTCCATCACACCAAACTAAATCTCCTAGTTTAAAGTCTCTAAATGATCCATTCCCTCTTCCTCTATATAAAATTGGTTCTGGTGGAACTGATTTTGTGTAATATAACCCAGAAACTATTGGAATTGAACCGTCTGTCATATATTCATTTATTCGGATAAAAGCGTCTGGTGGAATAACATTGTCTTGTTCTATACTTAGAAACCATTCAAAGTCTCCTTCTACTACTGCTTTAGCAATTAGATTTTCTGCATCTGGAAGTTGATACTCCATAGGAGCATATGTATTCATCCACTGCAGCATTTCTACTTGAGACCAGTTAGTTGGTATTATTTGTCCGTATTTAGCCATTACCCATTCCATTCTAACTAGTCCTGTACATGGAACTGCTATAAGTATCCTGTTTGTCCATACATGGTTTTTTGATGCTGGATTTATATCTAGTTCATGATATATTTGTCCCTTACAAGAATAGTCATCTCGTTGTTTCTTAACTGGAACATTTTTTGTTAGTTTGTTTGTTATTTTCTTTTTCATATTATTTATTTAAATTTCTTAGTATTTAATTTAAGAATACGTTGATATTCCTTATCGACGTTATATCTAGGCAATATATCTCGTTTTACTAATACAACTTCAACATTACCACTTGAATTCCATGTATTTACTTTTATTCTCCAAGGTAATGGAGCATAAATTTTATATAATTGTCCTTGATAAAAATTATCCTCAGGATCGAAGTAACTCCATGTTTCTTCATTAATAAAATTTATATGAGATGGGTCTCTAAACATACCTACAGATGTAGCATATGGAGCTCCTATTATAAATTCACCTTCAGGTTTTAATATTCTCCATACTTCATTCATAAAACTTAAAAAACCACCTTTTGCAGGGTTTATATGTTCTACTACATGGTTCGCTAGGGCCGTGTTAAACGAGCAGGAAGGCACCTCCCACGCACTTTTCTCTAGATCTTGTACTAAGTCCACCCCTGGGAGCTTTCTATAGTCAATTCCAAACCAATTTGGCCCTTGTTTGTTTGCCCCACACCCTATATCCACCATTGTAACTTTTCTCTTCTCAATAATATTTTTAACTTTTGACATATTAATATTCATATTAATTATAATATTAGTATTGTAGCATATTGGAATAAAAAAAGCAAAAAACCACCTGTTAGGTGGTCTCTTGTTTTTATCAAATAAAATTATGCTGATGCAAATCTTATTTGATAAGTTGCGTTAACAGACTGGTTGGTAGCACATGAACTTGAAGCGAATGTATTACCTGCGAAGATAGTACCTGCTCCTGTTGTTGATGTGTTAAACAAACCGATGTTCGCAATGTTTGCACTTGCAGTTACGAAACTGTTTGCAGATGCGAATGCTCCTGTAAACTGTGCTGTACCTGATGCTACTATTGAACTTGAAACTGCTGCACGTCCACTTGTTGAGTGAGTTAATTCACCTGATAGAGACGTAGCGTTTGAAGCTGGTGCAGTTCCTGTACCGAGCGCCATATAAGTAACGCTTTTTCCAGCTCCTGATGTTAGCCAGTCAACGATATATTGTTTAATACCGTCGTTGGTAACCTGGTTCTTTTGCCATCCAGAGTCACCGATAACTCCCTTACCTTCTTCGGTTAACTGAACTCTAAAGAAACCAGCCACTTTCATGCCATCTGAATGGCCTTTTGTTTTACTCATGATTTTTATAAATTTATTTAAATTACTAATCTAGATTAACATTTTAATGGTATAATTCGACTATACTCATAAAAGTTTTGATATTAATATTCATATTTATAAAAATGTTTTTAACTCTTACATTATACAATATCTAAATAAAAAAAGATAGTGCCTTTTGCACTTCTCTTTTTTATATAATTATTATTTTTTAGGGATCCTTTCGTTTATTATTGTAGCTAATTCCTTTATATTTAAACACATTCCATTTGTTTGTTCTATGAGTCTATCTACCTTAGTATCTACCGTATGAGTATGATTATACGCCATTTTAAAAGCATCTTCTATTTTTAACCCTAAGTCTTTGAATTTAACTTCATTTGCTTCATCTTTCATTTTCATTCGAAGTAACAACATAGAAGATTTACCCTCCATTTCCTGTTCGGTTAAAGCCTGGTCTTTATCCAGTTTTATTTGTGGGTTTTTTATTTTCTCCCAGATAGTAAAAATCAACCCTATTATACCTAACGCAAACATTATATTTGATGTTGTTAATATATTTTCCATATTGTTTTTATAATTTATATTATGATGGTTCACCTACTGTTAAATTTTCAGTGGTTGTTATATCATCGTTTTTATTAATAATTAAATCACTTATTGTAGCTGTTTTACTTTCTGATATTGAAACGTTATCAACTTTAGATACTGCCATATCATCAGCCATTTCTGTTGTTATTGCTTCACTAATTGTTAGTTTATCTGATTCTGATACCCAAATTTCAAAACTTGAATCTTCATTACCTTCACTCATTAAAAATGATTGAATACTTTTACCTAAAATGTAATCAAGAAGGAATATATTTGTACTATCACTAGCCAAATAAAAACTTAATGGTACATTAGGAACCGTAATATCACTAACTCTGTATTTAAATTGACCACCTATATAAAAGGTTGCCATACCTGCTTCCCATCTTATTCTAAATTCTGTATCTGTATCACTCCAATCTGAAACCCAATCTATTACTTGTGATGTTGTATTTACACCATTTGATGTTTCTGCTGTTAAAACACCTTGATCTATTTTAAAGTAAAGATAAGCATTTTTAGAATACTGTATTAATCCTATTTTTATATTATCATCAATAGCTGGAGTTTGTAATTTAACACTAAAATAAAAATCACCACGTAAAATATCTCCGTAATGTATAATTTCGGATTTATCTAGTCTTAATTTACCCCCTGTTACGTATGCGTCTCCATGTATTGTGTGCCATGAAGAATTATCATATCCAGATTTTGAAGGGTCATATGAAATGTTAAAAAATTGATTTGCCATAAAGATTAATACATGCTTTGGATATCCTTTGCATCTATATATTTTAATAATAATGGGTTTGTACTGTCACTATAAACATATAAACTTAAAGGATCTCCTGGGATTGTTATATCGCTTAATGTTGCCTTAAATTGTCCTCCAATAAAGAATGTTACATCTCCAGCTTCCCATTTTATTCTAAATTCTGTATCTGTGTTATCCCATGATGAGTCCCATGTTAAAGATATACTGTTTGTATCTACTCCATTTGAAGTTTCTGCTGTAAAAACATCATCTTCTATTTTAAAATACAAATAAGCATCCTTATTGTATTCAATTAATCCTATTTTTATATCATCTCCAGCAGCTGGTGCTGAAATATTAACATTAAAAATAAAATCACCTCTTAAAATATCTGCATAATGAATTATCCCTGCATTAGCTATGCTTAATTTTCCAGCGGCAACAACAGGAACGCCAAGGATCGTATTCCATGTAGTGGAATCGTATCCTTGGCGTATTGGGTCGTATGAAAAATTAAAATATTGGTTGGACATATGTTATTGTTATAATTATTTTATATATTATATTTTACCATAGTCCTATAACTTTTACTATTCTTCTATTCCCTTTTCCTTAGTTTCAGTTTTAGCCTCTGGTTTTAACTTTGAAGATAATTTTTCCTCTTTATCCTTCATATCTTTTGCCATATCTTTTATGATATCTTTAAGAATATCAGGATTAGATTTTAATAGATTTGGAAGCATTTTAACAGCTTCTGATTCTATTAATCTCTTTAATTCAGGACTCATCTTTGTTTTTTTAGAACCTTGTACTCCTACAGCATGACCGTATTTCATTTCTTGTATAAAATGTTCTGGTTCAATATCAGAACGTACATCACTATATGGGTCTACTTCATCTTCTTTAATTTCAAGAAAATCTACACCAAAAGAAGGATGTTCTCTTAGCATTTCTATTATTTTTTCTTCTTTTACATCTACTACACCTCCTGAGAATTTAACATATATTCCAGGAATTGCGTGTGTTCCGAGGGCTCTATTACCCTCAACTCCTGGTTTTAATACTAATGCATAGTTAGACATTTTACTTACAAATTTTGTTGACATAATATTTTTATTCATAATTAATTATTAATATCTCTGACCTTAATTTGTGAGAGAAATTTCTTTCTCTCACATATAAAGCCAGAGGCTTTATCTCACAAAAACTACTACTCTATTTCACCAACTACTCTGATGAATCCACCGTCTGCTAGAGAACCTGCGTCCTTAACAAGAGCGATTAATTCTTCGTCTTCGTTTGATGTAATACCCTTTACTCCACCTGCTACAGCGAATGTAATTGTTGTTTCAGTTGTATCAACTGATAACTGTCCAAAGATTTGGGTTTCTACTCCATTCTTTCTCTTCCATATCTGTACACTATCTACAGCTGCTGTTCCAACGTTTGCAACATATGTTATAGCAGAAAGAGTTACTCTGTGGCCTTTTGGTGCCAAGAATCCTCTTGATGCTGATAAACATGCTCCATATTGGAAGAATGCTGAAGAATCTGTAAAGATATCATAAACTGCGTTACCCATTTCATCTACATAGTTTGTAGCTGTTAGGGCTCCTGCAAGAAGATTATTGTCTGAACCTGCTGAACGAAGTACGTCAAGTACTTTACATTCAAAGATTCCATCTGAATTGATTTTATCTGCGAGTGCGCCCATAGTTGTATATGTTGCGAATTCGTATGTGTCTGTTCCACCATCTGAAGTTATAAGTTCTACTGATGTAGCTGTAACAGTTGTTACTGATGTAACAGATCCTGTTCCCTTATATTTCAAACGTAAAGCAACTGACTTATCTGATCCAGCTTGGATTACTGTTCCTTTTGCTAATAATTTTCTTATTTCTAATGAGTCTTTTGATGCCATAATTTTATTTTTTAATCAACCATTTACCCGTGGTCTAATCGGAGCGGAGTTCGAAACTCCGCGCACTCCTGATTTTGATTCCCAGGAGTGCGAAGGAATCTCTTAACTTAACTTAATCTTAACTTGTTACTCCAAGAAGCAATGCATGTTTTGGAGCTTGTTCTCTCTGAAGACCACATTCTGTTAGGTATTGATCTACCTGTCCATCTGCGTCTGGAGATTGAATATTTGTCTGGAGACTTGTATCACGATTGTTCATAAATCGGTATACAAATGATTCCATATCCATCAAGAATGCATATCCTGCGTAATCTTCAGCAAACAATGGGTTGTGAACGATATTTACTGTACCGAACGCTGTAACCCACTTACTGATTTTCATACCGTAAGATGTAGCTTCTGGTGCCATTAAGATTTGACCTCTTGCAATTTCGTTAATTGCTTGAAGAACAACTCCTCCTGCGAACACCATTTTCTCTGTGTTACCGTATGTGAATCCTTCTCGTAGGAATGTGTTAAGATCTGGAGCTGTTAATGCACCTCCTTGATTCTGAACATATGAATTTCCTGCTTGAATAAATTCTAGAACTCCACCTGTTGAACGAACTGGGTGTCCTTGTGTACCTGTTGAAGCGTACTTCTGACCCCACCAAAATGCACGTTCGATATCAAGAGCATGTTCTGTTCCTTTCTTAGCTCTCTGATAAGGTAAGTCTTTACCTCCGTAGAGATTAGCTTCCTTTTCAGTGTTAGAAAGTGCGATTGTTGTCTTGAAGATCTGTGTGTAGTTGGTCTGAGGTGTTGTTCGTGTTGCGTTAACATTACGAGCACCTCCATTTTCTTCATTAACGTTACCGATAATGAATAGTCCGTCACCATCTGCCATTGCTGCTGCTGCTGTTGATCCAAAACCTCTTAAGTGAAGTTGGATTGTTGTTGCTGCAACTGTACCTACAACTGCACATTCACCTGTACGTGCGTTCTTAACTACATCTCCTGCTGTGAAGATATAACCAGAGTTTGTACCTGCTCCTGTAACTGTTGGAGTTTGATCTGCTGCGGCTGAACATGTTCCACTAACTTTAGCGTAACGTCCCCCGTAGAAGTCTTCGAACCATTTGAACTCAGGGTTACCTGTAGCTCTCTTCAACATTCCTGATCCTTTCCATGCTTTTCCATCCCATACTTTACCTACGTTTGTAAGTAATGTAACAAGAGGGTGCTTGTTAGGTTCCAATAGGAATATTTTGTCTACCGCGTCAACGATTAAACGTTGTTCCGCTGCGGAGACTGCAGTTGTTCTTCCTGCGTTTGTAGCGGCCAGAGTTATCGCAGCACCTGTATCGTGCGTTGGTTCTGTGTAATAAGGATAATTTGCCATATTTTTATAATTTTAAACTAACTAATAATCTAATAATGAAAACGTGTTAAAAACATTTTTTATTTTTGATAACACTCATTAAAAGGAATTAGGATTTGATTTACCAGCAATTAGAGTATCAATAAAGTTTGGATCATTTGAAAATCTAGTTGCATTTGAGTTTCCTCCACCCATATTTAATGCTCCAGACTTCTCTGCTTCTGCTCTATCTATTTCTGCTTGCTTTTTTGCCTCTTTTTCGGAAAGTTCACCTTTGACTGCATAGTACGCAACAGCAATATCTGTTACATCATGTTCATCAAGCCACTTATCTACTTCAGCTGCGTATTGAGGGAAATCAGGTGTTCTTGCAAGAAAATCATTAATACTTGACATAAAAGCAGCTTCGTCATCTCTGTCCTTCAATTCTTTTTGAAGTTCATTTTTGATTTCCTTTGCTTTATCTTCAACTAATTTTGATATATCTTCAGAACTTGCGCCCTTATATCCTTCTTTACCTAAATCTTTCTTAACTTCTTCATGAGCCTTATTAACGATTTGAGCATCACTGATTGAAACTTTACCTTCGATAGCAGCTCGTGCTAATTCTGGTGTAATGTTACCATCAACAATGGCTTGTGTTATTTCAGGACTCTTTTCTAACTTATCTAGTAATGGTGCAATATCTGAAAAGAATTTTCGATATTCACCTACTTCTTGTCCTAATCTACCAGCAAGGCTTTCTAATTCCTCATGCTGTTTTGGATCTATTGTTACCCCAGTTCCATTGGGTTGTGTCTGCCCTCCTCCAATTGCATTTGGATTAGGAACACTATTTTGTATTAGGCTACCCGAATTATCGGACCCGTTAAACATATTATCTGTCATATTTTTTATTCATAATTAATTAATAATAAACCGACTGAGCTCAAACGATTTAACATCTATTTCTTTTTATCAAATTTCTTTGAAGAAAGTTTTTTAACGATATCAACTAAATCAACCTTTTCTTTTTTAGGTTCCTCTTTAAGCTTTAAGAGGGCCTCAGATATTGTTGAACTTATTTGATCTCCTGATGTTTTTTCCATATTCATATTCATATTTATAATTCTTATTTATTAACAAAATGACCTATAGCTCCGCTGATAGCACCGACATTTGCTTTTTCACCGGATTGTGAGGTTGAACCCTTAGCTCTAAGGGTATTCATTTTCTTATTTTTAAGTTTACTTTTTACACTATTAACAACGCCTTCATTCCCAATACTCCCAAAAGGTTTCATCCCTAAAAGATCTGATTGGTCATGTATTGCTGTTTTTATTTTATCTGTATTCTTCATCTTAATTTAATGTCTTCAGGTATTTAAATTTATAAACTGCCTGCAGCATCTCATCCCTGATATTGAGAAGTGAGGAATCTTTTATTGACATACCTTTTAGGTAATTAATAACCTTATCTGGATCAACCTCTTTTGTAACCGATCCTACAAAAGTTGGTCTTTTCCCTTCATTCATTCCAATACAAGCTTCTACAAAGTCATCAATTAATCCATCTAATGTAGATTGTGTCATTTCTACTGCTTTATGTAATTCATAACTTGTTGTTTCCCAGTGAGTCAATCTTAACCCAAGCGAAAAACCTTGAATACAATTAACAAATTCAGGTAAAGAAAAATCTTCTCCTCCTATAACTCTAGAAATTATTCCTTTTTTGATTGAATCGTTCATATTATTTGTTTTTAACTAATAATGTTTTAATTTTATTTTTTAATAACTTCTTTTTTCCTAAAACATCAACTTTTAATCTACCCTCCTTTTTTGAGTCGGTTGTACTTTTGGGTCCTTGATAATTTATTTGATTAAAATCCAACATTTTTTGTTTTCTTAATTGCCTTTTTAATTAATGCGATTTTAGGTGATTTTGGCAATTTTGCTATTTTTGTATATTTTTTAAAGTCAAAAGGCTTAGGTTCCTTAACCTTTGATTCTTTTACTTTAGGAGTTTTAATACTTTTTGTTTTAAAATCCTTCATTGTAGATACCTTTGCACTTAATTTAGGTAATCCTGCTGCTTTTAATTTTTTAGTAAATGATGACATATTATTTTTTATTCTTACTTACTGAGACTACTCCTATTTCCTTTATTTCTAAATTAAAATTTTCATCTTTTTTGTTATTTCTTTCGCTTAATGAATGTGATGTAACTTTTGCTTTTATAAGTAATGTTATTTCATCTTCAACTTCTGAATCAACTAACATAGGAGCTTCTTTTGTATCTAAATACAAACTAGGATAATACATTCTAGTTTTTTCATTAGATGGACAAGGGGCACAACATTCTAGCCCATATTTATCTTTAACTCCAGCATCGACAAGTTTTACCTTATCTAGTGCTGATTTTAAAATTTCTTTTTTTGAACTTTTTGTTTCCATGTTTTTCTATTATAACATACTTTTAAATAAATTAATAGCCTTTTCCGTAAGCACCTCCTAATTCATCTTTAAAATCCTCTTCTTTCTTTTTTGGATCCTCTGCATGTAGTGAATCATATTTAAGAGTTAGAACTGCATCTTGAAGATCTAATATACCCGTAATTGTCCCTTGGTATCTAGATATCTTGGTAGGTTCTTGGACTGGATCTAATGTTAGAAATGAATCTTGAACATTCCCTACTCTTTTTAAATTATATTTTAATATAGCAAACCAGAAATGAGTCCCTTCTAGTGCTTTTAAACTAGCTTCCATTTCTTCATTTGTCATACCATTAATTCTTTCTCTTATTTCATCTGTGTAATAATCTTGCTTACTGCTATTTATTTTATTCATATTTATATTATATAATTAATTAATAATTACCTTCTTTCCTTAATTTTCTTTTTATTTTAACAAACTCATCTACGTTAGCCTGATTACTTGAAACATTCCCCTGAATCTTTTTTGCTGCTGCATCTAATTTATCTTCTTTTTCTTTAAAATTTTTATATTTTGTAACTCCACTTTTTATTGTATTTGTTATTCCTGTTGCTGTATTCTTTACAACATCACCAACTTTACTTGCCATATTTTTTAACATCCCTCCTTGTCCATCTGTTACATTTAAGGTTGCACCAGTTGCTGGAGTTGATGATTGTGTAATTGCTTTTTTAGCTGCACTCTTAATCATATTTTTCTTTTTATTATCTCCTGTACTTTGAATTTTTGCAACCTTATCTTTAATTACTGGTGCTGTTGGAGTTGTAATATCTGTTGCTTTTTTTATAGCATTCATTGCATTACTTGCATTATTAAATGCTTTTCCATTTGATTTTATACTACTTATTTTATTTTTTAAAATTGTTTTATTGTTTATCATTTTTGTATTATAACATTAACTATTAATTATTTCAATCTATCGACCTTTTTGTAGGCTCGATGCCCTATTCATTAACTGACTTTCTGGGTTACTATTTATACTATGAATACTTGTATTTGTATTCACTTTACCTATTCCACCTTTCCCTGTTCCTCTATTCATACCTCTTGGGTTAGATGTTGGTAAATTAAGTTTAGGTGCTGTTGGTGGAACTCCTCCTGCATTTAATAAATTAATAGGAGAATTAGCTTGATTAAAAGATGAGGGGGCTGAAGCTCCTGACCCTCTCAACATTGCTAGGGCTTTCTTAGCTGTATCTGGTGAGATAGTTTTTGTTTGTGTTGTTGGTGCTTGTATTGATGGAGCTCCTCCCATTATTTCTGCTATTGGGTCTGTTTCTTCTTGAATAGGTTGTCCATCAGGACCCACCATTGGTTGTCCATCAGGTCCTATTTGTGCTTCTGGTGCTTCTTCTCCTTTAACAACTGAATCTAATGACCAATTCCAATCTACAAGAATTTTTTGTGTAAGTTTTTGTGGATCAACAAAAGGAAGATTGATAAGCAACTGGAATAGATCCATGTCTTGTTTCTTTTTAATATCTTGCTGTCCTGCGATAGAAGGAAGAACTGAAGCTTTATAATCGAATTTACCTTCCAGATCATCTTTTTCTATTATAGGGAACATTTCTTTACCGTCGTCTCCTACTATTCTTATTATCATTTCTTTTGTAAAGAATTGACGTGACATATCCATCCAATAACGCATTAGAATTGAAAAACCATCTCCTAGGTGATTAACAAACAAACGTACACGTTCTAGTGTAGATTCACGAAGGTGACGAACTTCTGTAGCTGAACTTGCTCCTCCTCCTGCACCCATTGAGAAATCATCAACTCCAGAAGCATAACGCATATCTGCCTTAAGTAAATCTTCTTCTTTGTATGCAGATGCTTTAATATCTGAGAATTGAACCTCACGAACACCATTAGGGTCAACTGAATAAATAATACCAAAAGGACGTGTTACGAGTTCTTCTTTATTTATATTTGCTAATGGATTAACAATCCACATTTTATGAATACCAAGAGTTGCAGCATCTAAACGCTGGTTCTTAATCATATTCATCATAATTTGAGGATTTTCAAGAATCATCGGTAATCCATAACCTTCGAACTCTCCTGGAATCTTTAAGTAAGGGAAATCAATGAAAGTAGCCTCTTTAAAGTCATAAGGAATAGGCATCCATCCTCCTGGGAAAATAGGGGTGTATGAACCTCCTACGTGAACTGAATAAATATCTTCAAATGGTTGAGTCCACTCAAATACTTCATACATTTGTAACTCTGGATCTCCATATGTATTATATTTATCACTTCCATATCCAAAAGAACCGTATGTTGGGCCATTAAATGTATTTATTCCGTTGAATGTGTTTATTCCCTTAACAATAAGTTCTTGGTTTTGTTTTACTTGTGTTCGTATTGATGCGTAATCTTGTAAATCTCCACCTGGATTATTAAAAGCAAGTTCTAATCTTTCAGGATCTGCATTTGGATATCTTCTTCTTATTTCAGGTGCGGTTAAACACAATCTTTTAAACCAGTACTGTTTACTTTCTCTGTTTGTGTTATGCCAGTCATACATCAAAGAATAATTATCTACCCATTCTGCATAAGGAGCATCATAAAAAGTCTTTTTTTCTTTTTTCCACTCATATTTCTTTTTTAGTAAATCTTTTGTTCTTAAAAACTTTTGCTCACGAACATCCTTTTTCCAATAAGCCTGAAGATATCCAGTTCCGTAAACTAAAGAAGAACGGACCACATCTTCAACTGTTCTATCCATTTTTGATATTTCCCATATATAATCTCCTAGTTGTTGTTGTTTTTCTGATTTTGCCTGATCTTCTGCTGTTCTACCTTGAACATTAAAATCTGGTCTAGCATCAAGAACACGAGGCATAAGTGTTTCTACTACAGCTTGAACATATGGAACGAAAATATTAGACTGCCATGACTTTATTTGTAATTGACGATCCCCATTATATGCGATATATAACTTATAAGATCTATCTAGTCTAGGTTTTATAATACGTAAAAAATATTGCCTAGAGTCTTGCATTTGTAGATGGAACCTAGATTGAAAATCAACTTCATCTTGTCCGAAGTCTGCTGGATTATATGTATTAAACCTAGTATATTTATTTTGTGATGTTGTCATATTATTTTACTATTATACTATAGTACTTTAAAAATTAATAGCCCACTGTTGGTAAATGTTGTGTATAATTAAGTTGAGTTTGAGGTTTGTCACTTAACACCTTAAACCCTTGTAACGCGATTGCTGTTGCAAAAATACAGTCATCATGATAACTATCCATACACACCATATTATTTGCATCATTATATATAAATACAGTCATTTCATCTACTGTCTCTTTTGAGTGTAATGTAATATGACCTTCTCTAGCCATTTGTTCAAATTCGTCTATAAGAATTGGACGAGTCAATTTGGTTGTTTTCCATCCCAACTTATCGCTCCATGGATTTCCTATTCCATCAAAACGTGATGGTCTGAAATAAAGAGATGGATATAACATATTTTTTAATACATTAAGAACAACGTTTCCATGTGCTTCTGCTTCTACCACCATTAGAGCATTCCCATAGGCTCTTCCTATTTTATTTAAAACTTTAGCAAATCTATCTGGAGCAATATGTCCTCTCCAAAACCCAACTTCTTCTCCTGTTGTTCTATCTAATACAATTGCAACAGAATAGTCTCCACCTGAAACACCCTCCGCACAGTCAGCCCCTACTACATAAAAATGTCCATCCTCAAAAGGTTTGTATTGTACAAATCCATCTTCAATTACTTGGACTGTACATTCTAATCCATTTTCTAGTTTTAATTTATCTCCTACTTTAACAGTTGTGCTTCTTTGTGCTAATATTGTTTCTTGAGTAAACACAGATCTACCTGAAATAAGAAACTCCAGTGCGTAGTTGTTGTTAAACTTACGAGGATCATTCATTCTTCTTCTTATTGTCTCAATTTCTTCTTCTGTATAATTCCACCACCAACCATATTCTTTTTTTATGTAGTCATTATCTGAAACCCACATTCTATGGAAGTAATCTCCAACAGCTCCTGGAGATGATTCAATTATTATTTTACCGTCAATTGGAACAGACGCTTCAAGTGTACCCATTTTTTCTTCTGCGTTTTCCCAGAATGGTAACTCCGTTAGAAGAGCATAGTTAATCGTATATCCACGACCTACGTTATCTGTAGAAGGAAGAACAATTATTTTAGAATCATTTTTAGGAAAAGAAATTTCATATTTTGAGTTATAATGAATTGTAGGTTGAAAATCAGCTGGTGTTGTTCTTATAAATGTTTTTATTTTATCTAGAAGTTCGGCTGTAAGGTCATTGTTATAACCAACTATAGCTGTTGAAACTCCATCTGTTGTAATTGTTTTATGATAAAGAAAACCAGTCACTGCTGTTGAGAATCCAATTTGACGAGCTTTCATTATTATAATACGATTATATTTTTGTATTGTATTAAAAATATCAAGCTGGGCTGGCTTAAGTATAAATGGTTCAAGACCCTTCCCTAATTTACCTTTAATTTTACAAAAACTTTCAAGATAAAAACGTGGATCTAATAATTGTTCAGATAAATCACTATTCATATAACTTTTTATTTATTGCATTCTGCTCTTCTTTTGCTTTTTTAACATGTTCTGGCATTTGTGGAATAACAACTTCATACTCTTTAACTGCTTCTTTTTTAATAACCCCTTCCCCTCTTTCTTCTTTTAATTTAGCAAGTGCATCTTCCCAGTTTCCAGAGTTTATCGCAGATTCTTCGTATTTATCTAACCCTATTGATTTAAGTAACATGTTAATTCCATTTAACCTGTCTGATGATTTTTCTGCTGTATCTATTTCTTTTTTTAGATTATCTACAATATAATCAAAAGTAATACCCTTATCAGCTAATGATTTGTGATATTCTTTTCTCATTGCAATCTTATCTAATGTTCTATATACCTCTGCTACTGTTCTAACCCCAATTAATTCTCTCAATTTATTTGGATTTTGTGTTATTTTAAGAGCCTTAAGTAACATTATTTGTTGAGATGTATCTTGCCTATTATAGGCATATTTACCTTGTACAAAAACAACTGGTTTTAACGACATATATTTTTAATTCTTTTATCTTCTAATCCTTTATCAGTATCTTTAATATAAAAAGGAAAATTCCTATCCTGATTTTGTTTTATTTGATACCTTTCACGACCAATTTCTTCGTTTATTGAATAAACATGATTAATAATATAATCAAGAAAAACAGCATAAGTCATATTTTGCTTATCTGCTAATTTAAGTAATTCTATTCTATCATCCAATTGATAAACTACAAGCAAAAAATCCATCGAAATTTTTTCAAATGGGAATTTATAATATTCTGGATTTGTAAATGGATTCCCTTCCATAAAACCTGGGTATAATTCTTCAAAATATAATTCCAACTTAGAAAAAAACTTACTTCTAGTTATAAGTTGGATATCTTTACCTACATTTCTTCTTAGTAATTTAACGAAAGCCCCATTTAAAATTTGTGAATTTTTATGCATTGGTAAAATTGTTTTTTTACCGTAATACCCAAATTTTCTTCTTAACCACGATAGTTTTACGCAAAAATCAAAAAGGTCTAAATAGAATTTATTTAAAAATTCCTTAAATGTAGAAATATATTTATCTAATGGTATATCTTCAACAGATATTTTATCTATATATAATTTAGCGCTGTTTTTTGGTTTATCTGTTGAATATACGTCTTCATATGTTTTCTTGTAGTGTCTCATTTGTATTTATATTCATATTTTCTGGTGATTCTTCATCACCAATTACTTTTACTAGAATTGCTTCTAATTTTGTATAAAGTTCTGGATTTTCTACTTTTAATTTATCTAAAAATTCCTTTACTTGTTCGGCATTTGTTAAATCAATACCAAATGATTCAAATACATCATATAATGATCTTAACATCATACTTTTTTGTTCTTCAATCTTATTACTAGAAGAAAATTTTTGAGTATTAAACTCTTGATATTTATTTTCTATTTGCGACATAAGATCTTGTAGGTTAGTTTTCATCTCGTCTTGAGATAAAGCTTCTCCCCCTTCTTGAATACCTGGTACCTCCTCTGGAGATGCTGGTACTGAAGCAAACTGTTCTTGTGTTTGATTTTCCATTTTATTTAAATTATTTATTAATGTTATGGTACATATTATATCATATATTAAAATAAAAGAAAAGCACCTATTTCTAGGTGCTATTTCTTTACTCTTTCCAATTTGCCCATTTTTGTAGAGCTAATATTAACCCAGTTAATCCACCAAATGCGAATGCTATACCTAATGTATTAAATGTAGGTAAAAAACCACTCCATGTATTTGGTAAAACTAATGGTACTAATGCCATTGCTGCTACTCCTCCAGCTATCAACCCTTTTAATAATCTTTTAAATACTGCTATTACTTTTTCCATATATAATTATAATTTTTATTAATAATTTATTCATTCGACCTGAGGTTACTTTATAATTAATGTAAAGTCTTTACCCTCATAAAATGAATGTAATTTTGTTAACGTTACTTTTGTATTAGTAACGTCTTTTTCTCCGTCATTGTTTATGTCAATATGATTATCTCCTAATAATATACATCCAAGTATATCAAACCAGAAATTACCTGGGTGTCCGAGTATCCCCATTCTTCCTGTAACATCATAAACTCTAAACACCCAATTCTTAAATTTAGTTGAATATTCCCATTTACATATATACTTTCCAGGTGTTATACATGAAACGTTTGGTTTATTATTATCCCATAATAATTCAAGTGTTTTTCCATTAAATGAATTATTATTATATGTTGCAAGAAATTCACCTAATGTTTGTTTTGAGTCACTTGATAATCTTGTTATTCTTAATGTTGGTAATGCCTTATTTTGTTCAAGAATTTCATTTGGAATATCTGTAAATACCATCATATCTGATAACTCTTGATCAGACCAGTAGAAATATCCATTACCGTGATCTCCCCAATCTTCACCCCATGAATTTCTGAAGTAAAATTTATTTCCAGAATACCCGTAAGCTACAACTCTATGTAATCCTTCTTTACCTTTTTTTATTCTTGTTTTATATCCACCAACTGATATCGTAATAGCAACTAATCCATTTTGAAAAATTGCTTGTTTTAATGATTTTTTATCATTAAGTACTTCTGCATAACCTTTATTCCTGTATGGATACGCATCTGCTATTATTCCTTCTGTTTCTATTATATTTATATAATCTTCGTGTGATAAATCTGTATTGTTTAATACTGTTTTTTCTGTTGCACATCCTTTCGTATTACTTATTTTTGAAGTAATTTCTGGATATGTCCCCTGACCTAATATACCGTCTATTAATTTTGAAAATGCATATAAAAATCTTGCAGATAATTTTTCGATTTTTCCAGTTTCTATGTAATTATGCCATATATGTATTAATACATGTGCATGCCCAACACATGCTCCTAAATTTTTCTGATTCAATACTGGAAGCATTGAAATATCTGAAATATATTTATTGGGTATTTTAACTGGAGTTTGTACTTGAGTTAATTTTACACGTCTTAAATCAAGTGGGTTTTTAATTGCACCTGTTAAATATTTCTTATCTATTTTTTCTTTTTTTAAAAATTTGAACATTTTTTATAAAGTTAATTAATAATTATTCACTTGATACTTTTGTTGGATCTAACATATAAGCTGGGATACCTGTTCTACTTAATACAGCTCTTAATGTTTTTCTAACTGCGTCTTCTTTTGTTTGTTTACCTATTGAACTCTTCCCTTGTGTTGCTTCTGCTACACTTCTAAATCCATAACTTGGAACAGCTTGTATTGCCTCTGTTGGTAAGTCTAACGGAGCATTAACAACACCTGCATATCCAGCTATACCTGGAACTATTGCTTCACCAATAGACCTTAAGGCATAAGGAAGTTTATCTTTTAATCCAATATCTATTGCTTCACCTGTTTCCTCGTCATAAGCTGGGAATAATGGTTGTCCAAATTGTCCTTGAGCTACCTCTCCAGAACCTGCTAAAATCCATGGTTGTATCCAATAATCTTTAAGAACTTGTCCTACTGGATCTTGGAATAATGGTAATTTATCTGTTGCTTTCATTATCTCTGCTTGTGTTGAATTACCATAGTTCCTTTCCGATGGATTAAACATATTCATTGTATACCATGGTATCCAGTTCTTTACATTTGTATTCCACATACCAAACATTTTTACAACTGTAGGAGATTTTAAATATTGATTATATTTATCATCCATTGCAGCTTTTTCTTGTGGTGTTCTACCTGCGTTCATTTCTTCCATAGCGAACCCAACTTTATTAAATATTGCTGGGTTGTCTATTGCTGTTTTTGCTGATTTAATTGCCATTGCATATGGAAATGAGAAGAATGAACTACCAACTATAGGAATTGCTCTCATCATTTTAACAAAATCTGGCATAGCTGCATAGTTCATGTATGCCTCCATAGCAACTTCTGATGCTTTTAATGGTTTTAGTTTATATGTTTTTTCTGCTCCTTTTGTAATAACTTCAGTAATATCATTTTTTGTTATAGGAACAGACCTACTTAATTTAATTAATTCTTCTTCTCCTACTCCTGTATGTGTTAAGAAATCTGTTGTCCCAATTTTCCATATTTGGTCGATTCTTTCATACCCCTTAGGCATTGAATTAACAACAAAGTTTGCAATTTGATATATTGGATTATTAGGATTGTTTTTTAAGTCACTAGCTATTTTTGCTTTTATCTTACTTACTGTTTCTGCTTGTTGAGACAACTCAGATGTTGTCCAAGATGACATATCATCACTAGCTGTTATTGGTCCACTTTCAAAATCCCTCTTTAGTGTTTCTGATGCTGTTGAATATTCAGGTATTTCTTTATTTAATGCCTTTCTTTGTTCTGAAGAAAGTGATTCTTCTATTTCTATTAATTTATCTGCTCTTTTTCCTTGTTCTGATCCTATATCTATTTTATTCCAAACTTCTTCTAAATAGTTTGCTGCTTCTTTATAAGAATTTTCTTTTGTTATATTACTTGCTATTTTTTCTTTAACAGAAAGCATTACATCTATTTCTTTTGGATCTAATCCTGTTAATTGTCTAAATCTCCCAGGATTATTTTTCATCATATCGAAGAACAAAGAAGCGTCATCAAAAAACATTTCTTTTATTTCTTTTGTTCCAAGTTTGCCTTTTAGTAAATTCTTGGCTTTCATCATTGAATTATAATATTCAGATTTCCATACAGGTAGTCCCATCATTGCTCCCATAAAAAAGTTACCTATATTAGCCACAACGTGAGATGAAGGGTTCATTGGAACCTTTGTTGACTTGAATAATGAAATAAATTTAGGATATACTGTAAGTATTTTTTCTAATGGTTTAAAGTTTTTGATTTTACCATAAGCATTTACTGTTTTAACAAGATTATCTGCTTCTTTTTGGACTGTTTCAGTTGCTTTTTCTACTTTTCCAAGTTTTCCGTGGAAAATATCATCAATTGTTGTTGATTTTAGTTCATCTATCTTTTTATCATACCAATTAAATCCAGTTTTACCTGGTTCTGTAACTTTATATGCCTGTTTAAGAGCATTTTTATCAAAATCAACCTTTGCTATTGATAATAAATCTTCTGCATTCTTTTTTGTGTCTGTAATTGTATATTGTTTAGTGTAATTTTTATTAAGAACACCATCTGCATCGCGAATTGCAATCTCCATTGCTTCTCCTTCTTTATTTTTTATAGAAATTGTTGCTTTTGGATCCAAAAATTCAGATACAGTTGCAAAATTACCTTCTTTTGCTAATGTTGCACCTTGTTCTTTAGCTATATTTCTTGCTGTGTCTCTTACATCTACAGCTTTAGCAGCTGTTTCTGGTGAATATCTAAAGAAGTCAGCAATTTTTTCTCCATATGGAAGCTTTTTAACACCTTTTTCAAGTGCATTAAATGCTGTTCTTGATGTAACTCCAGGTATTATTCCTGTTCCAAGTCTATCATAAACACTTTGTCCTATTAATCTATCATATTTTTCAGAACTAGTTATTGCTTTTTTAGCTAAGTTCTCTGTAAAATCTGTATATTTTGTAGCGCCTTTAATAACAGCACTTCTAACTGCTGATTTTTTCCCCATTTCTTCAACAACTGGTTCCATTGTTGATATTTTTTTAGCTAATGGAACCATATTAGCCACAAATGAGGCGTCTTTTTGTATTCCAGATTTTAATCCTTGCCATCCTCCTTTTAATGCTCCTTCTAATCCAGATTCAACTGCTTCTGTCCCCCCTTTTTTCATTGCTCCTCTTACTATACCAGTTCCTACTCTTGGAACTAACGCAGATGTTCCTGCTGTTAACCATGTTACTGGATCAAACATAACATCAAGAGCAAACCCTAATGGTATTTGTACCCCTCTTCCTACTCC
>Ga0172381_10002140_pt1 | contig 22281 bp, 33 predicted proteins | sample Leawel6488metaG_FD_119754 | JGI IMG/M metagenome (GOLD analysis project Ga0172381, IMG submission 119754) | Leachate microbial communities from a municipal landfill in Southern Ontario, Canada - Leachate well 64-88 metaG | ecosystem: Engineered > Solid waste > Landfill > Unclassified | place...
ATCTTTTGCGCCAACTCCCCAAACACCCCATCCACCCATAATATTTGCACCTGAAAGAGCATCCCCTCCCCTTCCGGTTGCATATAAGGATGCTTCGTTTATTTTTCTGTCAATGCTGTATGCTTTTGATGCGGCTTCTAGAGCCATCGTTAATAAAAAAACACCTTTATTTTGAAACTTGAATATCTCTTCGAATATTTTTCCAAAATCTTGTCCGCTTTTAGCTATGTCTTTTAATCTATTGGATAAATCCTCAAGATTTTTTGCACCAGCTTCGACTTTTGACATGCTGGATTGAAGAGCCATACCCACTTTATATAAATCGTTATATTCTTTTTCTGTGTAGTCTTTTTTCTTTTTTTCTAACTCTTCGAAAAATTTAACCCATGATTTGTTGTAATCTGAAACTTCTGATAAACGTCTTAAATGAGCGTCTTTTTCTACAGAATTCATTTTGTCCATATCAGCTAGTAGAGCACTCAATGTTGTTTGCCCACTTTTTAATATTTTGGACATCATTTGAACTTGACTGGACGCATCCTTAAGCGCATAAAGATTGCCCTGTTGTAAGTTTTGTTGTATGTTTTCTGTTTCAGCCATAGTTTTTATTCAAACACTTCCGGCAGATCGTCAAATTGTTGCTCAACAACGTCAAATTCCATATTTTCAGGAAGTCCTAACCCTTTCATATTTTTAATGGCTTCTGTTTGTTCTTGTTTAAATTTTTCTTTGCCGTCTTCTTCTTTTTTTATATGCCAGTAAAGTTCATTGTTTAACCAAGGTTTTAAAATTTCAAAAACATCAGTTATTTTTTCATTTAAGTGTTCTTCGTCTTTTCCAATATTGTTTAAGGCCCAGATAAGTTGCTCTTCATCCATGTTTTCTAATTCGGATTGAGTGAAGTGTTTTTTTAACTTCCAGTAGTAGCGTCCTTCCGGGCCTGATAAAAATTTCTGTATTTATCCTTTTTCGCTTTGTTTTCCGCTACCACTTCTGTATAAAGGTAAAAATAAAAAGTAATCAATTCATCATCGAATGATTCAAGTATGTTTCTTATTGCATCCTCTACCTTAGATTCTTTGTTTTCTTTTAAATAAATCTGAACATCATCCAAAGATTGAACAGGAATTCCGTTAATAGAAACCATCGATTTACATAAAATAGGTATACGACTTGCCGCTAAATTTATTATAACATCTGTGCAATTGGGGAACTTAAAAAACACTTCTTGGTTTATTTCTTCTTTATCTTTTGTGGTTAGAGATTTTAAAACAATAGAAGTGTTTTCGGAAATTTGAAAATTCTTTATTGTGGTTTCATTAAATAGAATTTCTTTCAGGTTCATTTTCGGCAATTCTCCTGTTGATATAATACTGCATATATATTTAAATCTTATAAAATAACTCTTGCAATATTATACAAAATTTTGTATAATATGTTATAAGGTAAATTTAGGAAAGGAGAATTTATGAACAACAACACACTTCCCATTAATCCTAAAATCGCTTTTGACAAAGCTCTCAAAAAACTTCCCAACTGTTGTGCCGATGATCCTTTTCACACCAAAACGGTTGAGGATTGTTATTTCCTCGCACTTCTTGAAAAGGATTTGTTTGAAGAGGGCGAAGTGGACACTTGCTGTACACGAGCACAGTATAAACAAGTTTGTAAATATCTCGAGTGGCTCAAAAAATAAATCTTGCAAAATAGTCAAAGAACGCAAAGCAACTGCGAGTGAACAAAATGAACATCATAAATGACTACATTATAAAAAAACTAATAAACGACGTTGATTTCTTAAAGTTAAAATCGTTTGAACAGCATCCCGAATTTCATCCAGAGGGTGATGTTTATACCCACTGTACACTATGCGCGGAAAAGATGAAATCTCTTACATCCGATCCGGTTATGATATTTTCCGCATACGCACACGACTTAGGAAAATCCAAAACCAAAGGGTTTCATAAAAATCGAGTAACGTATTTTGGTCATGAAAAAGAAAGTGCGGACATGATTGAAAAATTTTTAAACAATCATTGGATAGACACAAACCAGTCTAAAAAGGTGGTTGCACTGGTGAAATATCACATGGCACCGAATCATTATAAAGAAGCAAAAGTAAAATCTTTGAAAAAGTTGTATAATATATTATGTGAAAGCAAGGTTGACATAGGAGAACTTTTGCTTTTGTGCATGTGTGATATATTGGCTTCTGATAATAATTTTGAAGATTTGGATAGCTTCAGAGAAAGATTTTTTGAAGCCAACAACATTAAGTAAATTTCACGTTTAGCGAAATGAAAAACAACGGAGTCTATTATGAAATTCAGCGAATGGCTGGTTAAAAATGGTTATAGTACATCCACGTTTGCAAAAGCTGTGGATATTGATTATGCAACAATAGCGGTTTGGCGCAGAAAAGAAACTGCAGTGCCTCGGCAGATTTATCTTGATAAGATAATAGCCAAAGGTTTTAATGATTGTCCTTTGCTTGTTAGGAAACATAATGCCTAAAAAACTTCCTTTGTCGGCAATATTGCAAAGGGTGAAAGAGCTTAATTATCCACAATTGAGTTTGGTTGTTTGCACATATAAAAACATATACCGTAAGTGTCTATGGCATGATAGTGAATATGGATATTGGTGGTGCACTCCCAAAAATATATTTGACAGAAAAGTTCATCATCCAAAACGAAGTCAAAACGTTCAATCTAAAAAGAGAGTTCTGCCATTAGATGTCGTTAAAGATAGAATTTTTAAAGTTTGGGGAAATGTTATAAAAATAGTGGATTCTTCATATACAAACTCATCTACAAAGTGTTATTTTATAGATTCTAAATATGGAAAATTTTCGGCTAATCCTCAACATATTTTTAACGGACATGGACACAAATTAAGAGGTATAGCCAAATACGCAAATAAATGTCGGTCTACCGTTTCTTATGTAGAAAACAAACTTTATGGTGTTTGGAAAAATCAAATCAAAATAGACGGATCTACGTATATATCATCCTCTCAAAAGGCTAGATTCATAGACAAAAAATTTGGAGAATTCTGGGCACTGCCAAATAACGTGATTTCAAAAAAATCGGGACATCCTCTCAATAGCGCAAACAGATCTAGACAAACATCCATGAAAAATTGGGGAACGGAATTTCCAAACCAAAATAAAACAGTTCATCAAAAAACTCAAAAAGGTTGTTGGAATACTGTAATTATAAAACATTGGAAAGATGGAAGAAATATTTTGTGTAGAGGTTCGTATGAATATGGTGTTATCAACAGGCTGAATGAACTTAAAATAGAATATGAAACTCAAATAAAAATAGAATTAAAAAATTGTATTTATTTTTGTGATATATATTTACCAAATCAAAAAAAGTTTATTGAAATAAAAGGTTGCTGGTGGAACGATCGTAACAAAGGTAAGTGGGAGGAGTTTCATTGTAAATATCCAAATTCAACGGTTTGGTTTGAAAATGATGTTAAAAATTTCACAAAATTGTCTATTTATAAGATAAAAAAGCAGTTTAATAAAGTGCGACTGTTAAATAAACCGGAGAGCAAATGATAAAAAATTGTAACGATGTCATTGTTCCATCAAACCCTAATTCTTCAATTGTGCCAGATGTGTCAGTTGTTCAAAATTTTTACACAGTTCAACTTCCTATTGAATTTGAAAAAATGGAAGATTTTACTCCGATTTTTAAACTTCTTAGAATGGTATCCGAAAACGATATTGTCCGCATAGACATCAACTCTTATGGTGGAAGAACGGATATTGAACGACAACTTGTTGAATGTATGAAAACCACCAAGGCAACAATAAACGGATGTTTGTATCAGGCATGGTCAGCGGCGGCAGTTGTGACGCTTTATTGTGACAACCTGATAATCAACGATTCTTCTTTTATGATGATTCATAATGTTTCGTGCGGAATAGGAACGCAGAAAATCAACAACAATGTTGAGTGTATGGATTTCTATAAAAAACACTTTAATGAACTTGCCAAAAAAGATTATAAAGATTTTCTTACGCCTCAGGAAATAGAATCGGTTCTTACTGGAACGGATATTTATTTGAACAGTAAAGAGATTGAAAAGCGTCTTAAAAACAGAAACAGTAAACAATCTAAAAAGTAGTTTATAAGGACATCTTATGTTTGTTATAAACGGTGAAAAAACGTTTGCAAAAGTGGTTGCAACTCCCGCAGATATAGAACAAACTGCCTTAGATCAGATAAAAAATATTTGCGATCATCCGGCATTTAAGGATTCTAACATTACAATTATGCCAGATGCACATGGTGGAACTGGTTGTGTAATTGGTTTTACGTGTAAGGTTAAAGATTATATAGTTCCTAATCTAATTGGAGTAGATATCGGATGTGGCGTATTGACCTACAAAATTTCTAAATGTGATATTCCGCTAATTGACCTCAAAAAACTTGATGAGTTTATTCACAAAAACATTCCTCATGGGTTTTCTATAAGAAAAAATCCCCATAAATTCGCCAATTTTTTCAAAGATGATTTTTATAACATTAAAGATTGTAGCTTTAGGCAATTTTGTGAACAAATAGGAACTAACGAAAGAGACGTTTTAAGTAGCGTTGGATCCCTTGGTTCGGGTAATCACTTCCAAGAATTGAGTGAGGATGAAAAGTTTTATTATTTCACAGTTCATTGCGGAAGTAGAAATTTTGGCTTGAGGGTTTGTAATTATTATCAAAAAATTGCAAAAGAAAAATGTAAAATGTATTTTTTTGATAAATTTGACAAATGTGAGTTTCTACCAATGTGCGATGGTGGAATAGATTATCTTAAGTCCATGAAATCAGCTCAACGATTGGCCCATTGGAACCGCAGAGCGATTATTTCCGATGTTGTTGAATATTTGGGTCTTGCCTATAATGAAGAAAACCTCATTGAAAGTGTTCACAACTATATAGATGATGATAATATTTTAAGAAAAGGTGCAATCAGCGCAAAACCGGGTGAAAAAGTTGTAATTCCTCTCAATATGAGGGATGGAATAATTTTGGGAACTGGCAAATCAAAATACGAGTATAATTTTTCTGCTCCTCACGGTGCTGGCAGAACAATGAGTCGAACCAAAGCAAAGGCCTCCATATCCCTTGAATCATTCCAAAAATCAATGGAGTGCGTGTTTTCAACATGTATCAATGAAAGTACCATTGATGAGAGTCCGTTTGCCTATAAGCCAAAAGAAACGATAATAAACAATATCGGTGAATTGGTTGAAATAGAGCAAATAATTAAGCCAATATATAACTTCAAGGCAAACTAAAAACAAAAAGACCAGCTTGTTAAGGCTGGTCTTTTTTAATCAATGGTAATACTTTATTTATAATCTTCAAGATGATCGATTAGTTTTTGTAAATAACTCGCCTCTTCTATAAGTTTGCTTTTTTCAGGTATTGCAGGTGTAAAATCCTCATCGTTGGCAACCTTTTCTATAAATCTTTCCAATAGTTTTTTTGATGTCATTAGTTGTTTTTGTATATTACTTATTTCTGGCTCATCGCCAGTTGTTGTATATTCTGCTGATTTTATCCATTTCATTTGTTTATCCTTAAATTAAAAATTTGTAGCGGACGGCATTTCCCCAATGGATTTTATGTTTTTTCCAAGATTTCTGTCGGTTGAGGCAAGTATTTCCATTGCCATTTCAACATCAGAAAGATAATCTGCTTCTCTTTCCCTGTATGTACTCAAAAATCCTTCTACTTCGTAAACACACTCGCCATCATCTGTGCATTGTGTTTCTGTAAGACTAACGTCGATGTCACCTAAATCCCCACCAATTACACCGCTAATATCACCCTCTTCCTCTCTTGAAAGTTGATGGTCTGTCTTAATGTAAAACAAAACAGGGACCACTCTTTTCTTGTTTTCATAATCTGATTTTATCCATTTCATTTATTTATCTCAACTATGTGATTCAAAGTATTTTAAAACTCTATCGCATGTTTCTCTATCGTGCCCACCAATATGCCACTCTGTGTTGTTTTCTGGAGCATCTTCAGATTTGTAATCATAAATTGAAAAAACATCACCGCCAATTTTCCCATTCCATTCACATTTAATTTTACCATCACCACTTGGTTCTAAATATTGCGGTTCACCAAAAGCACTTACAAGTTGTTGATAAGTTGTGCCATCGGGAAAATAACCTATTAATTTGGTTCCAGTTAAATCAAAATCTCCCATTGTGGGCTTAAATTCAAAAAAATCAGTGTCCTGCTCTGCTTTAACTTTGATCCATTTCATATTAATAAAACCTCAGTTTATCTTCAATATTTTGAAGTTCAATTTCCATATCCATTAATTTCTTAATTTCAATGGCTTGACAATCCACAATCAAATCGTTAATTTCTTTCAAATCGCGTTCCTTTTCAGAAATATCTTTCTTTAAAAGATTTCTGTCACGCACCAAATCATTTTTTGAGTTTTCGTCATCATGTGCCAAAGCAATTTCTTCATCAATGTATTCATATTGCTGAGTCATTTTGGAAATTGTTTTGGTAACAAAATCCTTGTATGCTTCAAGCTTATCAATTATTTCTTCAATGGTCAATAATTTTTTTGATGATTTTTCTTCATCCATGATGTTTAATCCTCATTAAAACTTTCGTATCTTACTGATTCCAACTTTCTTCTTACTTTATCTGTTTCTAACTGTATTTCGCTTATTGCGTTGATGGCACCGCTGTATTTACTTTTTCCAATGCAAAATTTTGCATAAACGAGAGTTTGTTCTATTTTTTTAAACTCATCATAAATTTCACATAAGATGGGATTGTTTTCCATAATTAGTTATTTGCGGTTTGGACAGTTCTATAAACAACAGTTGCCGTTTCGGTTTCTCTAATATCCCCACCAGCAATACTTCTTGTGGATCCCAAGTTACTAATGAGGCAATCTTTATAAATTTTGATGGTTTTAATTGATGCTTTGGAGGCATCGGGGTTTGGTGTACCATCGGCATTAAATGCCGGAACTGTTACATTTTCTTCAATATCAAATGGAGTATCCTGTTCATATAAAGTTTCTGCACCAACAGGTCCACCAAATGCTTGAATCATGTTTTTAGTATAAAGACGGAGGCGAGTGATGTTCAAACTTTTGGACCTCACTAAGCCCGGAACAAGTTCGTAAGGTTCACCAACTCTTCCACCTAACGTTGTTCCAATTTCAAAAGATGGGGTTACGTCCTTTGCTTCCGAAGGATTCAAACTTTGAATCGCACCAACTTTTGATCTAACACCATCAGAATTAGTCACATACATTTCATACGATGTAACTAGTTGGGTTCTTGTTGCGCCGGGTTTAATGTTTGCCATAATTTTTTATATTCTCCGAAATTTAAGCCGCAGTTACATTCTCAATAGAAAAGGACACATCTACCCATTTAACGGCCCACACAGGTTGAATTTGGAACGTTAAAATTAACTGTCTAGGGTCTGTTCCTTGTTTACAAGTGATATTCCGCTTTCCAGTTAGAATTTGTGCATCAATAAAGTTCTGTAGAAGTGCAGAAGTTGTCATTTCGATGGAAGATTTCACACTTAGCAGGTTTTTTTGACCAATGTAGCGTTTTTCAAGAGCAAATCTCACTTCTTTTCTAACCTTGTCTTTAATTCTGCGGATGCTTCTTTCTTGTGTTTCAGCAGAGGTTCCATCGGTTGTTAGCGCATCAAAAATGGTAACAGCCTCAGTTAACACATTTCTTTCAAGAATAAGGTTGTTTCCGGCACCCAAAGATAATTTTTCAGCACGAATGTAATCATAATCAGGGTCAATTGTTATCTTGGTTGAAATTTGCTTGTTCAATAATGGAGTGGCAACATCAAAGTCAGCCGAAGATTCCATACCGGAAATATTGGCTCCGGCATAAATCGAAGATAATGCTGTTGTTACACTTTCCCCTGTACCGTAATCATAGGCTGTAACGTTAACTTGTGGAGGGGTAATCATTGTCACCCTATCGTTTGCAATAGCGGCAGAAAGGGCATTTATGGTTGCAATAGAGGCCGTTAGCGTTTCGGGTGCACAAAACATTGTTCTTTCATGCTTGTTTGATTCGCTAGACATTTTGGTACAATGTTGAATAGCGTAATTTCTAACAGTTGAGTTTGTAACACCGGAGCAAATCAAAGTATCGACATCTTCAGTTTCGAGTTTGTCAATTGCATCTAAAAATGATTGTGTCATTCCGTCGGTTGTCTGAGTGCAGAGAATACTTCCGTTGCCATCCCGACCTTCCATTTCAAGCATAGAAAGCATTGTCATCGGATTTACAACGCCATTTACCAACTCATATCCATATTGCGTTCTGCAATCGTCAACTGAATAAAATCTAATCGGAAGATAATCTGCGGCTACTTTATTTCTTGTAATTGACACATAATATTGAGCACCTTCTGCAGGTTTGTTTGATGACACCCAAGTTATTACGTTATCTGCAATGGTATAATCGGTTGTGACCGTATAGTTTTCAAATCCCGGCAAATCACCAATCGCCGTAACGGAATTTACAACACCAGCGGCGTAAGCCGTTCCGTTTGTATCAACTATGGTATCTGTACTTCCAGATCCTTTGGTTTGAACAATGTTTGTGATAGGTATTGTTGAACTTGCAGGAGCCACAATGGCGGTAGTATTGAAAGCACCTGAAGTAGAAACTGAATTTGGATTTGCAACTTCTTTTATGTAAATTCCGGGTGCTCTATATGTTAATGACATATGTGAAAATTCTCCAATTAAACCTGTATATTATATTTAAATCTAAAATATTGAGTTTGTTGTACCATCTGGATTTTCGGTAATTAAACCATTTATATCCGGTATGGTAATACCCTGCACAATATCAGATTCTTCCGTAGTAACAAACTGTTCCCATTCGGAATAGGTGTTTAATGTTATAACATAGGTTGTAACATTATCGTTACCAATTATTTCAATTTGTGGATCTTGTGCTGAAGCAGATTTTATTTCTATTCCGGCTTTTTTGAATAAGAAATATCCAGTGTATAAAATAAACGTTGCAACATCATCGGCTATGGTTTCACCCATAAACGGATTCATACTTTTTATTTCAATTTTTATAACTGAATCTAAGGGCATTCCATAGCGACTTCCAACACTTACATCCCGGTTTATTCCATCTATTGATTGTGTTTCATATGATTCATCTTGGAAACCACGATCAAAAGCTGGTTTAAAAAATTCAGGCGAAGATGCATCTGAAATGATTATGCAAGGATATTTTCTCTGGATTTCGGGAAATTGTTCATCTATGAAAATTTTAGTTTGATGGATATTTTCTTTATATGGAAATTTTGCATGAGTTGTAAAATATTGTCGCAAAACCGACAATAAAACACTTTTTACATATCTTCGGCTTTTGAATATCATAGAAGTTCGTTTATCCTTCCCGAAACATCCAATTCTGAATTTTCATATACTGGATCGGTGGATTCCAATTTTATTAAATCAAAATCCTGATGGGTAACTGCACCTCTAAAACGGTGCATGGTTAGGTTTACAACCTCAAAGCGTTCATTGCGATTGTTTATAATTATGTCTTTATTTTTTATAGTTGGTGTAAATATAGTCCAGCTTCTAGGTGCTTTACGCGTTACAATACCTTGGGTTTGATATTGCTTTGTTTCTTCGGCATCCACAAATCGAATCATTATAACAATAGGTTCATAATATTCGATAATATCGGGATTATCTTCTCTTGCATATGAACGCCGGAATTCTTGAATGTTTTTACTGTTGTTAAAATTGTTTTGGGATCGTTTTATCAAAAACACCTTTTCACCAACATCTTGAAGGAGCCAAAGTTCATCTCTGATTATTTTATTGAATTGATATCTTCGCAAAACATTAGATGGAAGTGGATTTACTGATTGATAGCTTTTTTCTTTTCTTCCAGTTGGAAAAACATCGGTGTGAGGGTTGTTTACAAATGCGTAAGAATCATTCCAGTACCCACCAATTCTATTTTGATATTCTATGGTATTGGAGTTTGTTTGAGGTTCTGAAAGCTCACCTTCTCCGTTTTTATTTATTGCTGATACCCTATAATATGTGTCGGTATCATAGATAAAATCTGTGTTTGAGTCAACAAAAAAATTGTTGGTTATTGCATCGGTATTTATTTGTTCAAACGTTCCATATGGTACATGATTTCTGTAAACATTGTAGCCCGAAACTCCATCCATTGATTTCCAAGTAACTTCAAACGACATTGTTCCAGCTTGATGGCCAGAAAGCAAATCATTAACAACTATATCGCTTGGAAAATTTGGAAGAATCATTTAGATTTTTTGCAAGTGTTCTGGTGTTACAACAATGGACTTTCCATTAAAATCAACAACAACATCTCCGTCGGTGTTTATTTGTGTAATTACCCCAAACGATCCTACATCAACCGGATATCCCTCTTGAATAAGTTTTACGGGATCGGAATATTGTAAATAGGTGGATGCTTTTTTTGGCTCACCGTAATGCTTTCCTTCGGATTCCCTTATTGATTTTTTCTTTGATTCGGGCAAATCTGACCAAATTTTTCCAAGAATTGCTGAAGCATCTTTTGCGCCTTTTTCTTTTTCAATATTTTTAATATGTGAATCCCACCATTTCTTTGGCGGTCTAAGGCTAGGATCTGATGCGATTATTTTTATCCAGTTCATTTATTTGTCCTATTGGTTTAATCTTATTGCATTTCCATTACGCTCAACCCTTCCATTCATAATGAGTTCTTGTATTGCTCTGTCGAAATATTTTTTTCTACCCGGAGCATCATTTTGTGGTACATACAAATCAACAGCCAAATCATCAACTCTTGTAAAAACTCCGGGGTTTAGTTTATCTTCAATTAAATTATAAAAAAACATTACCTTTTCATGTTGAGTTTTTGCGTTTTTAAAGCCACTGATATAATCAGAAAACTCCTTGTCGGGATTGTACTCAGCTTTAATTTTTATCCACTTGCTCATACTTTATTTCTCCATTAATTTTCTAAAATCTTCCAGTTTTGGAAATTTTGAACCCGGACAAGTCTTGTTTGCAAATTCGTTATGATAATGATGGTTTTCGGGTTTTAAACCAAGTTTTTCATTTAATTCTTTTGCAAATTCTATGGCTTTTTTAATGTGCTCATCGTTCGGTGCTTTTATATCGAAATTTCCAATTAAACAAATTCCAATAGCTTTGGTGTTTTCACCAACACAATGTGAGCCAACCATTGATAAGGGCCTTCCTAGTATAATTTGGTAATCGAAATTAACCCTTTCTACAAGAAAATGATATGCGATGTCTTTCCAAGGCCACTCGAACAATTTTCCGTCTTTTTTGTCAATTCTATATAAAAATTCTTTTTCGGTAACAGTGTTGCCGTCAATTCTATAACTCATGTGATATTTTCTAATATTTTCAGTATCACGAATATCACCATCTGGTCCGGCAGAATGATGCCACACCACTTCCGTCCAAGCCCTAGAATTTATTTTTGCTTTTTGCCAATCTATTAAACTCATAAATCCTTCTTATTGATGAATTCCAAAAAATGATTTTATTTTCCAAAAAATTATACCAACGCAACCTGCCAATACAGGAGCACCAACGTATTTAAAAAAATCAAAAACACTATCATTAAATTTTTCTAATGCCATTAAACGCCCATTGTGTTCATCAATTTTGCTATTGAGTCCTTTTATTACACCATCTTCACTTCCAACAACTGCAGTTTTAAGTTTTTCAGTGGAGGTTTTCACTTTTTCAACTTCGTCTATAAGGGTTTCTTGGCGATTGGACATTAGTTCAATCTTACCAAGAATTAAGGTGATATCAGAGTTTGTTGATGGCATGTTCATAATGGTATCAATTTATTGCAGTATATTTAATCTCACATGAACAGGTTTCGCCAGCGGTTGCGGCTTTTACACCAATGCGCCAATAAGTGTGAATATCATTCAATGAAGTGTTTGCATATACCGTTGTTCCGCTCAATGTTGTTTCGGCTTTGATTGCTTCATCATAGCCAAAGTTTGCAATATCTGTGGTGTTGTCTGTGGTGCAATCTTCGACGCTTGCATCTATGATATATTTGATACTTGTAGCTAACAAATTTTTTATAATCAGTGTTTTGTTTTTTAATGATCTAAAGTCAATGTAATAATATGTGTACGCATCAACAGGAGCTACCGTTGATTTACCGGAAATTTGAATACCGTTTTCAAGAAATTTACTGCTCATTTTAATCCTCCAAAATTTCTTCTATATAATATATTTAAATCTTATTATGTTTCAAATCCAAAGGAGTACTGTCTGAAATAAACATTGCTTGCCATCGTTTTTCAACGAGTTCCATATCTTTAAGATTCTGGTCGATGCGTTGTTTGTGTATCGGAGATGCCATTTCACTCATGTTGGATTTGGCAATTTCATAACATTCTTTGGCTTTGGCAAAATTTCCTTTCCAAAAATTAAGAGTTCCCAAATCAGACCATGCGGCCCAAAACTCTTTAGATGCATCTATTGTTTTTAGGTAATATTCTTCGGCTAAATTGTAATTTCTAATGGCTTTATAATGGTGGGCTAAAGCATAGTAAAACGAAGGATCTTTGGGGTTTTTATCAATTTCTTTAATTAAAATTTCAGCGTAATGAGCGTGTTTTTTCTTTAAAGATTCGGAGTTTCTCAAATAACCATAATGGTCAAAGTGTGCCTCACTTCTTGCAACCTTTACAGGCTCATCGGTGATTTCTTTGAAGCTACTGTCAATATCTTCATGAATAGCTTTTTGATATCTGATTTTTGGATGGCGTTTGAAAAATCTTAGTGTTTCACTTATGAAAAAGCTAGGATTTTCTTTGTCGGTTTGTTCAAGATAGTTTTTAATGGGAACAATAAAGGCTTTAATGGATTCATCTTTTGCCTGAGCCAAAGACCAAAAATAAGCAAGGGTATTTACTGGAATCCTTTCATCAGCATCAATCCTTAAAATCCAATCTTTTGTGCAATTTTCAATGCCCAAGTTTCTAGGTTTACTGAAATCATCTTCCCAAATTGTTTTTACTATTTTTACATTTGGGATTTCTTTTAAGATGTTCAACGTGTTGTCAGTAGAACCAGTATCAACCACCACAATTTCATCGACTATCGGATAACAGCTATAAATGGCCTCAGCAACCCAATCTTGCTCATTTTTAACCATCATGCATAAAGATATGGTTTTGCGGTTTATAACGCCTTTATGACGCAATTCTCGCATGAATTCGTCACGTTTGGTTAGATAGTTTGATTTGTTGATGTATTCAATCATTTTATGGTTATCCATTTGTTTGAAAACAACTTTTCCTTTTCGGGCTCTTCTTCGGTTTGTGTTTGTGGAATGGGTTTGTAATCTTCCTGAGGTTTTTCTTTGGAAGGTTTGGGCTCTATTTTTTGATCGGTTTTTGGTTGTTTGTAATCAGGATCCTCTTCGTCTGGAAGTTGAGGAAGTTTTAAAGCAAAGAGAAGTTCTTGTTTTTGTTTATATGATAAATCTTTGTTTAACTTTTCATATAAATTTTTAGCTTCTGTTTCGAAAAGCGGCATTCCAAATTTTTTAGAAAAAGTAACGGCTTTTACCGTATACCACGGATCTGTGGGAACTCTTTCTATTAACTTTATAAACGCATGTTTGATAAAACTCTCATCTAAATCAAGCTCAGATATAGTTTTTTCAAGACTTAGATAGTTGTTGTTAGCAATACATTTATTTAATGAAAAAATTATTGTTTCATTGTCAGGCTTAATATCGAAAGATTTGTATATTTCTATTGAAGAGTGGGTGTTAAGGCCAGCTAAAAACACATTGGTGTAATTTTGTAAACTTTTATCCACTTCTTCTTTCGATATATCAAAATATTCCAAACTTTTATAAAAACGGTTAACGTTTGTTCCCCAATTGTTTAAAAAACCTTGGATTGCGGTAGAAATAATTGATTTTTTGTCGGGTTTGGTGTTTAAAACATTAGACAACTCTATGGCTTCATCAAAATGAGCACTTCTTAAAAGTCTTTCAATACCTTCACAAGAACTTGCATAGCTTGGCTCAACGTTGTATTTTTTTAAGGCTTTTATTTTGTCTATTTCATATCTCTGTGCAAAAAAATCAATGGCTCTTTCAAGTACTTCTTTGCTAGGCTCTACATTTAAAAACTTAGACGCTTCTTCTAGTTTGGATGGATTACCAGCAACAATGTTGTCTATATATCTTTGTGCTTCCGCTTTGCTCACTTTTGGTTTGGCGTTATATAATTTAAAGTATTCCATCGATACATCATCTAATTCTTTGCTGGCTAATTCAGTTGCTTTTGGAATTGCCTTGTGGGCAATTATTTCAGAATACGCCAGCCATGTGTTTCGATCGTTGCTTCCCAACCTCTTTTCTATTTCTGGAATTGGGCCCGTATCTTCGCGTAATCCAGAAATAGCGAGCATTTGTTGCATGGTATCGCTTGAATCAAGCGGATTATAATCAAAATCATCAATTAGTTTTTTAAGATATTGTTCGCCATCTTCAGTGGAATGTGTATTTATTTTTCCTTCAATTGGTTTCAACGGCCTTCCCAATTTAATCATTATCTCTTGAAGTTTTTTATAATCGTTTTCAAATACGTTTATTTCTTTTATTCCATAAGCCACATTGGATTCAAAGTCAGAATCAGTTTTATACCAAACTCCACCATTTTCACCAGCGATTGCGGCAAATGGAAGTTTGTTTTTAAAAACAATGGTAAACGGTCCTTCTCGTTTTATATAATCCTCAGCTGTGCTTGCACTTCTAATACACCAAGCACTTCCTCTAGCTAAAGATGATAACGCTTTTGCATCGGAGGTTTTTATAGCCTCCCATTCACCATCGGAATAAACAACTTCAATTTTATCAAAATCTATTTTCTTAGAATCAGCCTCTCGCTCTTTCTTTGTTTTTAAGTCCTTTACAGCATTTTCTAATTCACTGAAGTTTTTATATTTTTCAATGGGCAGTAATTTTTTTGATTCTTTGAATGCGTCCCATCTTTTCAAATAAATTTTCAGAATATCAGGATCAACCGTTTCGTTTTGTTTTTTAAACCTATTATAAACGTCCTTGACGGTTGCTTCTGAAAGAACGGCAGTGATGTAGATCCAAGGCATTTTCATAATTAGAACATTTCTTCGATAAATTTTTCAGCTTTGCTGGTTAGTTTGTAATATTCAACATTGTTCATTTCAAAAATGTTGTCAAGGTTGGCTTTAATTGAATGAACTCTGTCAATTTTGAAAATCAGCTTATCTTCAAGCAATGCACTGAAAACATCTTTTCCGTGGTTATCGGAAATTTCTTTTTCGCTCCATTCATTATCATACAGAGCAAGTAACGTTGATTGTTTATCAAACACCTCATGGGATGGCGTGTTGGTGGGAACTTGATTCCATGTTTTTGATTCTGCGTTATAGACCCATTTATAACCGCTTGCTGGCATATCGGTAGGTTTTGGAGTTGTGGGAGCTTCGGCTTTCTTTTTAAGTTCGGCTAATTTTTGGTTGATGTTCATTTGATTATTCCATTATTCAAAAAGTTTTTTAATGAGAGCTTGTTCGGTGGAATCTTCTTGCAACATTTCCTCATCTTGGTTGTCATAATATTCGGGTTCTTTGTGTTTTTGTCCATCAAAATAAACCTTTACGTCCGGTTTGCGCCCTCTCGGATCAAAAACCACCATAGGACTTCTGGCGTTTACGTGTACATGGGAAAAAATAGGTGCGCTATGTCTTGTTGTGTTTATAAATGTTCTTAGGTACCATGTTTTTCCATTTAATTGTTGACACACAGGACAAGCATCGGGTAGAGCTTCAAATCTCACCCTTTTGTATTTGTTGTTATATAGTTCTACAAACGTATCAAGACTTGTGTCTTGTTCAGCTGAAATTCTTATCCAAGGCATATATAATATTTAAATCTAAAAACACATAAGGCCCTCCATTGCTGAAGGGCCTTATTTTTAACTAGGAGGTTTTGTTTATTTTACAAAATCCTCTTTTTCCAAATGAATCGGTGTTTTGTATGTGTCAGCATACAGCTTCACACCACGAACAGATGCCCTACAACAAAAATCCCGATCTTCGCCATTAATTTCCTGTGGAAGAAAATTAACCCTATCGAAATTACAACCACGCATAAAAGCGTCTTTGAAATAAACTGTACAAGCACCGAGTCCACCAACTTCATAAACACCTTTTTGTTTAAGCATGTTGATGAATCCCGGTGTTACGTTCCAGCCGCCGTTTATCCATACATTAGGCCACTTTCTTGAATCATTGTTGCCCCATGAAGCCCAAAACACCTCAGATAGCACATCACGTTCCAAGGAAACCATATGGCGCAAGGTATCGTTTGACTGTAGGATTATATCGGTATCAACCATAAAAATAGCGTCTAGGCCCATTTCTATCATTTTTCCGGCTACTTTATTACGCATATAAGACATATTAAGTAGCTTCTGTCTACTCCAGCTGTGGTCTTTTACATCGCAATTGTTGAAATTAACAACCTCAATTTCAATTCTTCCATTGTACTTTTTGTCAAATTTTTTCTTAAAATCTTCAACAATTTTTTGGCTATTGTCGGTGCTATCATTTACAATAAAATACCACGAAATGTTGTCGGAACTATATTTTTTGGACTGTTTTTCCATAGCATCCAAATATTCTTTTAGGCACCATTCGCGATTTTTAATTAAAGTTGCCATTAATATTTTATGCCGATCGACAAAATTGGTTTTTTTAAGTTCAAAAAGGGTTGGATTTCTGTACATAACAGTTATGGCATGTTCATTGTTTATATCACCAAAGCCTGTTTTGTTGAGGTAAAATTCCGATTTTGACTTTTTGTCATCATCGTTTAGCCAACCATAATGGATAAGGCGAGTTTCCAAATCCAAGCAATCTTTTAAATCACAAGTGTATTTGGGCAAACAACCACAGTGGATTTTACCAGTAACCCCAAAAGGTTCGTTTTTAAATTTGTATGCACGTGTAATACGAGGTGACCAATAGCCGTCAACTCGATATTTCAAAATCCCTTCGTGCTTTTCCCATAAATCTATGAGCCTAAAGGTAATTTTTTCTGCATTTTCTAATTCGGCTTTTTTAAACGATTTTTTTATTTCGTCAGCATAGAAAACCTCATCGCAATCCATGGAAACAATCCAATCATCTTCTTTGGCGGTTTTTCGTACAACGTCCCAAAGTTTACTTCTGAGTTCGGATTCGTTTGTGTTGAAAATACTTTTGCTGTGTCCGGTTTTTTCCAACATAGTGTTTTCATAAGACAAAATGAGTTTTTCGGTATCTTCATCAGCGTTGTCGCTAAGAAAAATCATTTTATCGGCCCATTTGGAGGTTGCTTCAAGCATCATTGCCAGATATCTTTTTGATTCACCTTTCCCAACTATTGATTTTGTGATTATCACTTTAATTCTCCATTGTCAATTCATTTGTTTCTTTGATGTTGCTAACAAATTTATCAGTGAAAAACTCACAAATAGTTTTGTCTTTATTTGTTTGTGCAACAAATCCACTTATTCCGTTTAACTTACACTTAGCAACCGAATATGTTTTTTCAAGATGGTTTATTTTCACGTTGTGGATGTCGTAATTAAACGAAATGGGAAAATTGGTTTTTAAGTTTATGCTACCATTATAAATGTCAACTCCAAAAGTTTTTTTAAAATAATCTTTGTTTGCCTCTATATAAAAATTTTCCGTTCCAGATCCATTGATATACTTTGCATAAAATTTTTTATTTTTAACTGGAAAATTCTTAACTCTACTTATAGCATATAAGCCTCTGCTACCGTTATATGCTGGTGTTTCTGTTATTTTTTTTATTTCACAATCAGGACAGCATTCTTTTATTTTATCTTCCAAATGATTTTTGCCCCAACCGTATGATTGACCAATGGTTGTGTCGGTTTCAAAAAACATAGTGTTTATGGTGTTAGACCATATTTTTTTGAGACAGTTTTCCATGTCCTGAATGGTAACGGCATTTCCATTCCTAAATGTGTTGTATAACATTAAATTGTGCATAACACTAAGAACTAACGAATAGTTGTATTTTTCATCAGTTTTGTTAAAAAAATCCAAAACATCAGATTGAAAAAAATAACTATTGCTTATCTTCAAACATTTTGCCGTTTCTTCGGCGGTAACAAGCGGCTTTTCGGAAACGTGTTTTGCGTTATAAATATTATTATTGTCTATTCCTAAACAATTTATTCCAAGTATGCTCGCCATTGAGTTGGAAAAAACACCATCGTTGCATCCCACATCCAACAAATTATGATTTTTGTCAAGATTGCCGTTGTTCTTGATATGTTTTATTATGGACAGCAACCTTTGAAATGTTTTCCTAGGTTCATCAACGTTTTCCGGCAGATTTTCATTTTTCAAATCATCCAATGTTTCGGCGGTAAGTTTTGGTTGATAACCCATTATGCCGCCTTTAGAATGTTATAAATTTTTTCACATGATTTACCATCGCCAAACGGATTCACATTTTCGAACTTTCTGTACCAAATTCCTGTTTCCATGTAGTTTTTTATTTTTTCATGTATTGTTTTTGGATCGGTTCCTATCAAATTAATGAATCCGTAGTTTACTCCCTCCATGCGCTCTGTTTTATTTCTGAGAACAAAACAAGGTTTTCTTAAAGTGGCGCATTCTTCTTGGATTCCACCCGAATCAGTAATGACAAACTTTGCGCTGTTTAATAGCTTAATGAATTCCAAATATCCTTTTGCCTCAACGCATTTTATTTTGCTTTTTTCTATTTGGGATTCTTCAATACTTTTAAGTACTGCAGGGTTTTTATGTTTAAGTAAAGTAAAATTTTCATTGTTGGGCAATTCTTTAAGAACGTTAAAAATTTCAGTAAGGTTGCTTCCCTGAGTTTCCCGGCGGTGCATTGTTATTAAAACGTTTTCAGATTTGTTGGTTTCCTTGTAATCAATTTTGTTTTCAACAATGTATTTTAAAGCATCAACTACTGTATTTCCAACATTGTAGGTTTTACCGTATTCGTTGGAAACAAAAGTGGTTTCAAAACTCTGACCAGTGGGTGCAAAACAGAAGTTTGAGATGGAATCTATGATTACACGATTTCCCTCTTCGGGATAAGGTGATCTCAAGTCGTAAGTTCGAAGGCCAGATTCAACGTGACAAATTTTAATATTATTGTGGAAAGCAACTAGTGCACCAGCTAGTGCCGTGGTTGTGTCACCTTGCACCACAATTGCCTCAGGTTTCGTTTTTAGCCGCAAAACGTTGGACTCTATGCAAGCATAGCAATAATTGAACACAGCCGATAATTGATTGCCTTTATAGCCAGTTTCCAAAAACTCCAACCCATTGCATTGATGGGTGGGCTTTATATCAAAAATATCATAAACCTCTTTGCCCAAATCTCTATGCTGATTGGTGTCTATAACGGTTAAATTGATTTCTGACTTGGAATTTAAAAGTTTTATCAAAGGAGCCAATTTTATTCTTTCCGGTCTTGTTCCTAAAACTACACAAATTTCTTTCATGCTGACAGTTCTCCTGCGTTAAAATTACACTTCACTATATATTATACAAAAAAGGACCGAGATTTTCAGTTCTCAGTCCTTTTAATTTTAATTAGTTGGTTCTAAGCGTTGATTACAGCTTTTTCAAACTGCTCGGAAACCATTTTGTCGAGGTCTATGCGCCGTTCAACCGAACCGTTGTAATCATGGCTAAGAAACCAAGTGAAGGCGTTGTATATGTCCCACAACTTCACATTCTGGTTTACTGAAAACTGATTGTAAACCGTTTCCATAATTTTCTTGGGGATTTTAGAACTCTCGCTAATTTCATTAAGAACATGCATCGCATTTACATCACGCTTTTTGAGTACTTGCCACATAGGAAGAACCGAATTGTTAATGAAATTCATTGAATCTGCGGCAGAATTAGCAACGTCATCAATGTTGCAATTAACACTATGTTTGGCTTGCATTTCAAAAAGCTTGGTGTTGGTCATCATTCCGTTGGTGCACACAAGGCGAAGTGCGCCAATCATGAACCCGAATTTACGAAGGCCGTCATAAGAATTGGTAAGGGTGAGTGTAGGACAAACATAATCGTTAAGACCTACATCCATACGTCGTTCGGACATAAACGTTGCATACATTCTTGCACCATTGGCACTTACCGAAAGGTTGCGAAGTTCGAAGGTTCCAAGTTTGCCAAGAGCAGATTCTGCCTTTCTAAATCCGTCCATATGAGGAATGATGTTGTATTTTTTGGAAACTACACCAAGAATCTGGCGATTGTCGGAACGGATGATGGCATCACGCTTTGAATCTTCCAAGCCCACGTTAGTAATAAGACTCTCACGCACTATCGGAAAATCAATTGATTTAATGCTGTTTTCAATAACGTTCATTGTGTTTCTCCTTGCTTCAAATTTAACTTATAACATATTATACAAAATTTTATACAACATTGCAAGGATTATTTTTTCAATTCAGACAAAATATTTGCGGCCTCTTTAAGCTGACTACCCAAATCACCAATTACGCACAAAAGCTCATTGTTGCTTAATTCATTTAGAGCGGATCCTTTATATGTATCGTTCTTTATAGATTCAACAGATTCATCGGAAAACCAAGGTTTCTTAAAAGAAACAACTTCATATGTGTTGTCTGGATTTATTTCATCAAGTTGTTTTTTTGCAACTGCGCAATACTTCCCTTCCATTTCACAACCAATAAACTTCCTTCCGGTTTTTATACTTGCCACAGCGGATGCGCCGGAGCCCAAGAACGGATCAAAAACAATCGAATCGGGATCGGCAAAGTTTTCTATAGCTTTTATCATCAAGTCGGTAGGCTTTTGGGTGGGATGAATCATATGGCCGGGAAATATTTTAGGAACATGCCAAACCGTTCCTATTCGTTTTCCTTTTATGTGGCACTTCCCCTTGTGAGCAACAATAGCCATTTCAAAATCTGTGCTTAGGGTGTGCTTTAAATCACCAATGCCACCGCCACCCTTACTCCAAATAATAACGTTTTTAACATCAAACAACTCTGAAAGCTGTTGGTATTCTTCGTGATAGTTTTTCCATGAACAAAACACAACAGCAACGGAATTATCTTTGAGAATACGATGAAATTCTTTAAAATATTTACGATGATCCATAGACTCATCGTTTTTAATTAATGAAAACTTTTCACTTTTGGTGCGCATATTGCTTTGATAGTTTATACCATAAGGGGGATCCGTCAAAATCATTCCAATGGAACTGTCTGGAATTTCACCCATTGTTTCCATGCAATCTTGACAAAAAATTTTGTTGGTTAATTCTTCAATTGTTTTCATGTTTATATTTTATCAATCCTGTATTTTTACTTTTGTCTTCCACCCAAACAGGTGCGAAAAACTCTTCTTCCTTTGTTGGTATGTGTAGGTGGGAGTATTTAACCTTTTTGTATTGTTTTGAAGTAATTGCGTTTATTAAATATTTTGGAAGCGCAGTGCAAAGAAGATGGTTTGCCTTGTTATAAACAACCGCAATTTCTTTACCACAAATCACTAAAATCCCTACCGTGCGAGAATTACTTAAACAGTAAGCGTGTTTTATTTCAACTTCGTTATTTTTTATTTTGCATGAAAGAGAATGAATTTGCTCTAACGTTAATTTTATGTGATATCGACGAAACAGCCGTTTGTGAAAGTGTTTTATGGTTGCTTCTTTTTTGTCACCGTTGTATATACGCAATGATTTTATCGACATATAATTATTCCGGCAAGAACAACACCAACCAATCCCATGAAAAAAATCATGATGGAGATAATGGTTAAAAAGTCGGTAATTTTTTGTTCTAAATCTTTATCCATTAATTTTTGAAAGAGAAACAATTTGTTCGCTGGCGGTTTTGAGTTGTTTACCCAAATGAGCAATGACACAAAGAAGTTCTTTTTTGCTGAGGTCTTTTAAGGGAGCTCCCATAAAAGTACTGCTTTCTGCTTTCTGTTTAGTTTCTTCACTGTACCAGTCTTTCATTTTCCCACCCTTTTAGATTTTTTAATTTGCTTCAGTGTGACACGAATAAAAAGATTCCGCATTGCAACCGGGAAATTAGGTGAGCGAAGTTTTCTTATTTTCATTGTCATTCTCCTTAA
>Ga0172381_10002142_pt1 | contig 22277 bp, 23 predicted proteins | sample Leawel6488metaG_FD_119754 | JGI IMG/M metagenome (GOLD analysis project Ga0172381, IMG submission 119754) | Leachate microbial communities from a municipal landfill in Southern Ontario, Canada - Leachate well 64-88 metaG | ecosystem: Engineered > Solid waste > Landfill > Unclassified | place...
TAAAGATTTTCGTAATTATGTCGATTATTTAGTTAATGATACAGGTAATATTTCTTTTTATTCTACATATCAAAATATCTTAGCAATTTATACAAATACAATAAATAGTCATCTCACAACCTTACTTCAAAACAAAACTGATATAAAAAATTTTAAAGAGTCTTTTCCAACTTCTGATCTTGATATAAGAAGTTATGAGATTCTAGTAAGACAAAAAGAAGATTTGTTGAAAGATGCTAAGAGTAGAATCTCTGATTATTATATTAGAGCACCATTTGATGGAATAATTACTGATATTTCAGTGTCTCCTGGTGAATTTGCATCTGTCGGTTCACCAATAGTATCAATGATATCAAAAGATAAAAATGAAGTTTCTGTTGATATTACCGAGGATGATATTGCTTTTGTTGATGTAGGAGACGAGGCTTCCATTACTTTTGATGCCTTTGATGATTTACTTGTTAAAGCAAAAGTTACTTATATCTCTCCAAATACAAAAACAAAAGATGGCGTTGCTGTTTTTGAAGTTATTCTTCAAATTACAGAAAATGTGAAACAAATAAAAGTTGGTCTTTCTGCTGATGTTGATATTTTTACAGAAAAATTAACAAATGTAATAGTAATTCCTCGTCGTTCTATTATAGAAGAAGACGGAAATCGTTTTGTGCGTTTATTAATTGATGATAGTACTTATAAAAAACAAATTATATCTACTGGCTTACAAGGAGAAGATGGTTTAGTGGAGGTAAAAGATGGTCTTGTTGTTGGTGATACTATTATTACCTTTATAGACAAAAAAGAACTTGTTAATTTAACTGAGATAAAATAATGTCATTATTTGAAGTAATTAATTTAAAAAAAACATATTACGGTGATGAAATAGAAACACATGTTTTAAAAGGATTAAATTTTTCAATAAAAAAAGGAGAATTTGTTTCTATTATGGGACCTTCTGGTTCTGGTAAATCAACATTGCTACATATTTTGGGATTTTTAGATAATCATACTTCAGGTGAATATTTATTTAATGAAAAAAAATATAGTGATTATACAGAGAATGAAACAGCAGATATTCGTAACCAAGAAATGGGTTTTGTTTTTCAGCAATTTAATCTTTTACAACAAGAAAGTGTTTATAGTAATATTCTTTTACCTCTTATATATTCATCTATACCTGAAAAAGAATGGGATAGTAGGATAAGGGAAGTAATTGATCTTGTTGGGCTTACTCATAGGACAAATTATAGGACCTCTAAGCTCTCTGGTGGAGAAAAGCAGCGTGTTGCTATTGCTAGAGCATTAATTAATAAACCTAATGTTATTTTTGCAGATGAACCAACGGGTAATCTTGATTCAAAATCAGGTCAAGTCATAATGGAAACCTTACAAAGATTACATGATGAATTTGGCCATACTATAATTCTCATAACTCACGAGACATATACAGCAGAACATGCAGATAGGATTATTAGGATAAAAGATGGGCTAGTAGAGAGCGATACAAAAGTAAAAGAAAAACGTAGATCAGAAATTGCTTTTATAAAATAAATATGAAATTTAAATATACATTACAAACAGCATTAAAAGCATTAAGGACGCATGCATCGCGTTCTGTTCTTACTATACTTGGTATTGTAATAGGAGTTGCTGCTATAATTGTAGTTATGTCTATTGGTGGTAGTGCTCAGGTATTGATATTAGATCAAATTAGTGGAATGGGACCAGAGACTGTAGTCGTTAGACCTGGAGGTGGATTGTCTGATATTACTGGAACTCTTTTTGCTTCTTCTTTGAAACAAAGTGACATAGAAGATATAAAAAAAAGTGGCAATGTTCCAAACCTTGTTCAAGCAGAACCAAATGTTGTAGTTGGTGAAAATATAGAATATAAAGGAAAAAAATATCGTCCCATGGTCATGGGTGTATCTATTGAATTTATGAGTGATATGTTCGATCTAAAAATGGCTGAGGGTTTTAAATATGACAAGAGTGACATAGAATCAAATGCACGAGTTATTGTATTAGGTGATGAAATAAAAAGAGAAATTTTTGAAAATCGTAATGCCATTGGCGAACAAATAACAATTAAGGATGTAAAATTTAAAATTGTAGGAATCCTAGAGGATATGCCACCCATAGCTGGATTTAATTTAGGTGAAGCAGTGATGATACCCCAAACAACAGCATTAACATATTTAACAGGAGGAGATTATTACAATGAACTCATTGTTGTCGGCGATAGCCCAGCTAACGTTGAAAAAATGGCTTTTGATATTGAAACGACATTAAGAGAGTCTCACAAATTAGATCCTGGTGAAGATAATGATTTTACTGTACAAACCCAAGAAGAAGCAATTGATCAAATTCAATCTATCATTGCAATACTAACAGCCTTTCTCTCTGTGGTTGTTGCTGTTTCACTTGTTGTTGGTGGTATTGGAATTATGAATATTATGCTGGTTTCAGTTACAGAAAGAACTAAGGAAATAGGATTACGTAAAGCTTTAGGTGCCCATAGAGCTGATATTTTAAAGCAGTTTTTATTAGAAGCTGTAATTTTGACAAGTATTGGAGGAATTGTAGGGATTATTTTAGGCGCATTAATATCTTTTGTGGCATCTATAATATTAGCCCAATTTGTAGATGAATCTTGGAGATTTACACTTCCATTAATCGCTATTCTTCTTGGAGTGGGAGTGTCTTCTAGCGTCGGTCTTATTTTTGGAATTTATCCCGCATCTCAAGCTTCAAAGAAAAGTCCAATAGAAGCATTACAGTATGAGTAAATTAAAATAATATGATATAATATTTTAATATTGGTCGAGATATTTGATTAATAATTTATAAATATAAAAATTTAAATGGATAAAAAAACTAATAAAAAAGTTACAAAAGCAGTTGAAAATTTTGTTGTAGGAGTTGCTGTAAAAGCAAATAAGCTAGAGAAGAAAAGTGAGAAGATGATTAAAAAAATTGAAAAGAAAGTTGAAAAGAAGTGGGAAGGCACAAAACCAGAACGAATGAAAGTAGAAGCTAAAGTAAAAAAGGTAGTAAAACAAGCAGAGAAAAAGGCTGGCAGAGTTTATAAAGATTCTGTTCAATTAAAAAATGACATTAAGCTCGGAATAAAAGAGGGAATTAAGGAAATAAAAAAGAAAGGTAAAAAATAAAACGAAAATAGAAATAAAAAAAGAGTCATTGTATTAATTACAGTGGCTCTTTTTATAAGAAAATCTTTTTAATAACTTCTATGGAAGAAATTCCATTAGATATGTTTACTTTAACAAATACCCCCATAGATATGCTTATTAAAAAACAAATTAATATACAGATAATGGATATTTTTTTATTAATACCAGTTTTATACTTAATATACTTGAATAGAAAGCTTTTACAGAAAATTACTGTTAAAACTGGATCAAAGAATATCAATATAATTAATATAATTAATAAAAAAATAATTTTTATAATTTTTAAAAAGTGTCTATGCTTCAAAACCACTTTTAAAAATTTAATTTTTTCGGCTAATTTTTTTATATTATTTGCACCAGTATTCATCTTGTCTATACCTTTTTGTATTTTTCTTTCTTTTTTATTTTTTTCTTCTACTTTGTTATTTAAAATATAAATAGCAGATAAATGAAAAAATAAGGTAATGAGATAAACATAAAAAATACGAATTGAAATAGAAATAGAATAAGATAAAATACTTAGTGATATATAAAAAAATATCACTGATAATATTAAATACGCGCCCCCAAATCCAACAATGAAGGCCAGCATTTTATTTTTTAGTTTTTCCAATGGGCACCTCCATTTTTAAGTTGTTAAATAGCAATATTGCTTTTCATAAATATTAACATAAATTATAAAAAAATCAATAGCATATTTAATTTTCAGCATTTCTTTTTTTGTAAAAAATGTGTAATATAAAGTTATGTTTATAAGAATTAGTGCTTCAATCATCCTTTTGTTTTCAATATTATTTCTGCCATTTTATGTCTCTATTATTATAGCCATAGCCGGTATGATTTATTTTCCTTTTTTCTTTGAGGCAGTAATTTTGCTATTTATATTAGATTTACTGCATGGTGTAAGAGAGAGTAGTCTTTTGTATATAAATTCTATATCTTTATTTGTTTCAGTTTTTTTTATTCTTATAATAGAACTTTTAAAGAAAAAAATGAGGTCTCGTTTTTAAATTTCAAATATGATTAAAAAAATTTTCAAAAAGAATAAGTTAAGAAATGCGAATTTTATTGTTGAACCAGATGAAATTTTTTTAGATTCAAAAAATTTACAAAATTTTGATAGCCAACAATTTGAAGGACGTATTGAAAAACCAATTCCCAAAAGGACAATTTTTCTTTTGGGGACGGTTTTTATTTTATTTATTGTAATTTTTTCATCTAGGTTGGGATATTTACAAATACAAAAAGGGAATGCTTATTTTGAAAGAAGTAAAAACAATACTCTGGAGAAGCAAATTATTTTTGCTGATAGGGGAATAGTATATGATAGAAATCACATAGAGTTAATATGGAACAAAAAGTCTGGAGAAGAAAGTAGTTTTCCAATTAGAGCATATTTATCACCAGGTTTTTCACATTTATTGGGTTATATAGGCTATCCAACAAAAGATAAATCTGGTAAATATTGGCAATTTGAATTTGTCGGTAAAGATGGTTTAGAAAAACAACATAATGATATTCTAAATGGCGATAATGGTACTATCATCGTGGAGACTGATGCTAGGGGCAAGATTCATTCACAAAATATTGTAAATAGTCCCAAGCGTGGAAAAGATATTGTTACAACAATAGACTCACGTATTCAAAAAGAATTATTTACTTTTATTAAAAATTTATCAGAAAGTAATTCTTTTAAAGGAGGTGCTGGTGTAATAATGGATGTTCAAAATGGAGAGATAATAGCTTCAGTCAGTTTTCCAGAATATAATTCAGAGATTTTATCTGAAGGTAAAGACTCAAAAACTATAAATAGTTATTTAAATGATAAAAGAAATATTTTTATTGATAAAACTATTTCTGGTTTATATGTTCCTGGTTCCATAGTAAAACCATTTTTTGCCTTGGGTGCACTTAATGAAAAAATAATTGATCCATATAAAAAAATATTGTCTACTGGATCAATATCAATTAAAAATCCATATTTTCCAGATCAAAAAACTGTTTTTAAGGACTGGAAGGTGCATGGTTGGGTCAATATGATGGAGGCGATTGCAGTTTCTTCTGATGTGTATTTTTATGAAATAGGAGGTGGCTTTGAAGACCAAAAAGGACTAGGTATTCTTAATCTTGAAAAATATGCAAAACTTTTTGGTATAGGAACAAAAACCGGCATAGATCTACCAGGAGAAACTAATGGAACAATACCAAGTCCAGAATGGAAGGCTAAAAATTTTGCTGGTGACGCTTGGAGAATCGGAAATACATATCATACAGCTATAGGTCAGTACGGTTTTCAGGTCACCCCAATTCAAATGGCTAGAGCAATTGGAGCAATTGCAAACTATGGAAAATTAGTGACACCGCATCTTGTTTTGAACGATACATTTAATAATACAAAAAGCACAAATATTGATTTTAAAAAAGAATATTTCGATGTTATTCACGAAGGAATGAGGCAGGGAGTTTTAAATGGAACTGGTATAGCCTTAAATGTACCTTATGTAAAGGTTGCTACAAAGTCTGGAACTGCACAATTGGGTGTTTCAAAAAATAGAGTTAATTCATGGATAACTGGATTTTTCCCATATGAAAATCCAAAATATACATTTGTAATTTTAATGGAATCTGGACCATCTTCAGGTGTTGTAGGTGCATCATCAATAATGCGTCAACTTTTTGACTGGATGTCAGTAAACACACCTGAATATTTTGAATAATATTTGCTTTTATACTAATAATTGATATATAATAGATATATGTTGAGAGCAAGAATGATTTTAATAATTGGTATTTGGGTGGCACTGTTGCCGTATTTAGGTTTTCCATATTTATGGAAAAATATTTTATTTACTATAACTGGTTTAGGGATTATATTTTTATCTTTTATTTTACTTAAGGAACACAAGGCTAGAAATAACACAAAAGAAACTTTTGATAATTTTTCAGAAAATAGTGATTTTAATACAAATTTGAATGAAGAAGATACTCAATAAAAAATTTGTAAGATTAGTATTATTAATCTGTTTTTTATTGATGGCTATAAGTTATTTTATTGTTCCTAAAATATATGGTTTAAAATATACAGCAGAGATAAAAACTGAAGTCACACCATTGGTGGAAGAAAAATTAGAACTTCCAATAAAAGTTTTAACAGCTGAAGAAAGTATAATAGTTACTCACCTTGAAACACCGAGTCCGGTTAAAGCTCTTTATATATCTTCTTGGGTAGCGAGTAGTATTTCTTTTCGCGAAAAAGTAATAAAGTTAATTGATGAAAAAGAAATAAATTCTATAGTAATAGACGTAAAAGACAATACTGGAAAAATTTCATTTTTAACTGATGATTTAAATTTACAAAAAGTTAATTCTGCTGAAAATAGAATCCGTAATATTAAAACTTTTATTGATTCATTGCATAAAAAAAATATATATGTAATAGGTAGAATCACGGTTTTCCAGGATCCATTTTTAGCTAAAAAGTGGCCGGAAGTTACTGTAAAAAAGCTCTCTGATCAGAATGCTTTTTGGTTGGATGATAAATGCAAGAGAGCTATTAGTAGAAATAGCGAAAAAGCATGTACATATTGGGTTGACCCAGGTTCTATAGATGTATGGAATTATATTGCTAGTATAGGTGATGTAGCTTATAAGGTTGGCTTTGATGAATTAAATTTTGACTACATTCGTTTTCCAGCAGATGGAGATTTGAAAGATGTATATTATCCAGTTTCAAATAACCAAGTTAGAACAGATGTTATAAATAATTTTTCTAAATTTTTACATGATCACTTTGCTGGATTAGAAAATGAAAAAAATCCACGTCCAAAAATATCTGCGGACATATTTGGACTAGCGACTACTGAAATAGGGGACTTGGGGATTGGGCAAATGTTAATTCCATTTGCAAATAATTTTGATTATGTCATGCCTATGGTTTATCCATCACATTATGCACCTGGAACATATGGATATAAAAAGCCAGCAACAGTACCATATGAAATTGTAAATTTTTCAATGAAAAAAGCTGTCGATAGATTAAAGATAGAAAATATTGACCCATTAAAACTTCGACCATGGCTTCAAGATTTCAACCTAGGTGCAATTTATACAAAAGAAATGGTCAGAGCTCAAATAAAAGCAACATATGATGCAGGTCTTATTTCATGGTCACTTTGGGATCCAGCAAATACTTACACAAGTGATGCATTATTAATAGATTAATATCATTTGATTTTAGTTGAAATTTTTGGAATAATAATATGGTGAAAAAAATTTTTAAATTTATTAGAAGAAATGAAACAATTGCAATTATTTTTATGGCAATTGGTTTTTTTGCTTTTGGTATTTATATTGGTTTTAGTAATCAACCAACAATAAATAAAATAACTAGTATCTCAAATAAAAATAGTCCAAATGAGATAAAAGCTGATTTTGAGACTTTTTGGAAGGTTTGGAGCACTATTAATGAAAAATACCCAAGTGCAGACAAAATAACTGATCAAGAGAGGCTTTATGGGGCTATTTCTGGGCTAGTAGGGTCATTAAATGACCCATATAGTGTCTTTTTCAACCCTGTCGACACCAAGACCTTTCAAGATGATATAAAGGGTACATTTAGTGGTGTAGGTATGGAAGTTGGCAATAAAGACAAAATTCTTACTGTTATTGCTCCGCTTAAGGATACTCCAGCATATAAAGCTGGAATAAAATCAGGTGATAAAATATTAAAAATTGACGCAACCATAACCTCAGACTTAAGTATGGAAAAAGCAATTGCTTTAATTCGTGGAGAAAAAGGCACAGAGGTTTCTCTAACTATTTTTAGAAATGGAGAAAAAGAACCAAGAGAAATAAAAATTATTCGAGATATAATAAATACACCAACAATAGAAACTGAATTAAGAAAAGATAATATTTTTGTAATTAAGCTTTTTAGTTTTTCGGCAAATTCAGCAAACTTATTTCGTGAAGCCATGAAGGAATTCTATGAATCAAGGTCTGATAAGCTTCTGCTTGATTTACGTGGAAATCCAGGTGGTTACTTAGATGCATCAGTAAACATGGCAAGTTGGTTTTTACCAAGTGGAAAAACTGTAGTTATTGAGGATTATGCAAATGATACTAAACAAAAAAATTATAGAAGCGCGGGTTACAATATCTTTAATGATAAATTAAAATTTGTTATTTTAATAGATAGTGGATCAGCTTCAGCATCAGAAATTTTAGCTGGCGCAATGCAAGATTATGGTAAAGCCAAGTTAGTTGGTGATAAAAGTTATGGGAAGGGTTCAGTACAAGAAGTTGTAAATATTACACCAGAAACAATTCTTAAGATTACAGTAGCTAAGTGGTTAACTCCAAATGGCAACTCTATATCAGACAAAGGTCTAACTCCTGATTATGAAGTTAAATTTACTCAAGAGGACAATGCTTCAAATATATTAGCGGAGAAGATCGAAAAAGATCCACAAATGGATAAAGCGATAGAATTATTGAATAATTGGATACCAATAGTAAAAGATAATATATAGATATATGAATCCATTAGAAGTTAAATTTCGGGAATAAATAATTATAAGGATTAATTTAAGTTACTTAATTTTATTTTATAAAAAAGTATTATTAGGATAACTTCTAAATGAAATGAAAGTAATATTTTTAAAAGATGTACAGAGGGTAGGGAAGAAGAATGATATAAAAGAAGTAAATGATGGATACGCTATAAATTTTTTATTTCCAAATAAATTGGCTGAAATGGCTACACCTCAAGCTGTTTCAGCTTTAGAAAAAAGACAAAAAGAAATAATAGTTGAAAGGGAAATTCAGGAAGATTTATTAATGAAAAATCTAGAACAAATAAAAGGTAAGGTTATTACTATAAAAGGTAATGCAAATGAAAAAGGAAGTTTGTTTTCAGCAATTAATAAAAAACAAATTAAAGAAGAATTAGAAAAAGAGCATAAAATAGAAATTGGTGAAGATTTTATTGTTTTAGAAAAACCAATAAAAGAAGTGGGTGAATTCGAAATCCCAATCGAAATAAAGAATAAAAAATCATCTTTTCAACTTAGGATAGAAAAAATATAAACGATTAATGCAATTAAAAAATCCCCTACTTAAGGGGATTTTTATTTTAGCTTAATTTAGATAACGTTTACTACTTTCTTTACCATTGTTTTATTATTGAAACCAGTTTTGCGTGTTCTTGAAAATTTAACTGTACCAGGCTTCAATGCAAATAGGGTATGATCTTTACCCATTGATACATTTTTACCTGCCATGATAACTGTACCTCTCTGGCGAATAATAATTGAGCCAGGCTGCGCCTTTTCACCATCATAAAGCTTTGTACCTAGGTATTGTGGATTCGAATCTCTTAAGTTTTTGGCTGTTCCGCCGGCTTTTCTATGTGCCATATTGTTTTTGTATTATTTAATGATAAAATTTATGTATTAATAACGTGAGATAAGTATAAACAATTCTATGGAAAAAATCAAGCATTTTATTGAAAGCGAAAAAGGGAAGGATATTTTAGTAGTTTTTATAATAATATTAGTAGGTATAGCATCATTTGAATTAGGTAGACTATCGAAAGAAAATGATTCAAGTGGTGTTAAAATTGAATATATAGGCCAAGAGGCCAATACAATAGAGGGGTATAACAACTTAAAAGGGGCTGTTTTTCAAGATCAAGAAGAAATGTATAAAAATAAAATAAATTCTAATAGTAAAAATTTTTTTGCATCAAGTCGAGGAAAAAAATATTATCCCGTTGATTGTTCTGCTGGTAAAACTATCAAAGATTCAAATAAGGTTTATTTCAGCACTAGGGAAGAGGCAGAAAAGGCTGGTTTTGAGCTTTCTTCGTCCTGCCAGTAGAATAGATAGATGGTCGCACAATATATCTTTTACGACATACTATATATTAAATTAATAAAATAAGATCAATTAAAATCAACTTGCGGTGCTGCTTTTTGCATATCAGTAGGTTCATTGTCACGAATTCTTTCCATATTTGATATAAATGATGCCCAGAATATCTTTAACCATATTTCATTCCAAAAATATTGAGTTGGTTCTTTTAAATAATCATTCCAAATATTAATACTTGAACCCTTAATATAGTTTATATTTTCTTGTGTAGTTGGTTTTTCTACCGTAGCTTTGATATTTATATTAAAATAACTTAATACTAATACTAAAATAACTCCTAAAAGTAAAATTCCTACGATGCTTATTCCTCCTTTATTGAAATATTTCATATTTATATTTTATCATAAAGTATTAAACTAATTAAGTAAATTTATCCTTTATAGGGATGGTAAATATGACATTGGGTTTAGGTATGCATTTGTAGCAGCTATTGGTTGAGTTAGATTATGACCTGGGCAAGATTTACTAGGTAAATTTTGAACATTTACTGCATCTCTTGGATAAACGCTAAGGTGCAAATGAGGCCCTGTAGAATATCCAGTATTGCCTGTATATCCTACTATTTGACCACGGACTACAGAGTCGCCCTTTTTAACCTTTATGAGTGATAAATGACCATAAGTACTTGCTAGGCCATTGTTGTATTTAATCAATATAAAACGACCAAAGGATGCTCCAGGACACTGAACATCTGTATCTCCAGTACCACCGATAACTCCATCAGCCATAGCCTTTACTGGTACTGGGGTTCTTGCTCTAAGGTCAATACCGCTGTGAAATCCTGCAACCCCATTTACCACCCTTGCACCAAAATAAGAAGTTATATATATATAATCAAGAGGCCAAGACAGTACACCTTTTCCAGGTAATTTTTTCGGATCTAAGATGTATTTAAGCTGCGATTCATAGTCGGATAATTCTTTTTGAAGTGCCTGCATCTTTGCTAAATTACTTTTCAATAGATTTTGGTAATTAGTCTCATTATTTTTAGTTTGACTTAAGATTTTCTTTTTTTCATTTACATTCTGATCAACTATTTTCTTTTGATCCGATAATTCAGTTTTTAGAGACATTAATTCAATTTTTGCACTAGTCGTATCCTCTCTGGTGTTTTCTAATTGCCCTTTTACAACACCAAGGTTTACAACGTTGCCCCTCAATCTATCTCGTAATGTAATTATATTATCAATATCAATCCAAGCATCAGAAATTTTTTCATTAATTAAAAATTTTTCAATCATAGATTCTTCCTCCATTTCACTAATTTGCTTAATACCAAGAAAGATAGCTTCTTTATTTTGAATTATTGATACTTCTTTATTGCCTATTTGTGAACTTAATTCTTTTATTTCTAGATTTTTTCTTTCAATTTTATTTTGAGTAATTGAAATATCTGAATTAAGTTTTTTCTTTATTAGGTCTAATTCTTTTATAGTCTTACTTAAAGAATTAGACTGATTGCTTAGAACATTTAATTGTTCCTGAATTTTTTTATTTGTATCTTCTAAATTATTTATTTTACTACTATATGAATTTATTTGATTTCTTAACTCTGTGGCATTTTGAGCATATGAAAAAACAGTAGGAATGATTAATAAAAATCCTACTAAAATAAAGCTAAATTCCCTTTTGTAGTCGTGATAATGTTTCATTTTTTCCTAAAATTTCTGCAATTATAAAAGGATCTGGTGATTTGTCAAGACCAGAGAGTGCCATACGTATAGGGTGCAATAACTCTCCCCTATTTTCTAAATTATTGGCAATAGACATTAAGGCATTTTTAATATTTTCAACAGAAAACTTATTCTCATTTATTTTTTCTAATACATCAATAGCTAATTTTAAATTAGCTGAAATTTTTTCCATTGATATATTTTTATAAATCAATTTTTCTTTATTATAAATTGGTTCTTTAAAAAAGAAGTCCAACTCCCCTGTTTCAACCATTTTTTTAACATCAGAGAATTTAGAAATTCTTTCAGTAATAACTGGAATTAATTTAGTATTTTGCATTTCTTTTGGTAAAAATTCAAAAATATATTTTTCTAATTCTTCTATTGAAAGTTTTTTAATATGTTCTTTATTTATCCAGTCGAGCTTAATATCATCCCATTGAGCACCAGATTTCTGGATTCTTTCAATTTCAAAAGCATTAATAAGCTCATCCACTGTAAATATTTCTTTTTCTTTGATGGATTCTCCCATGACCGAGCTTTGCTCTGGTGCTGGGTGCCACCCCAAAAGAGCTAAAAAATTGATCATTGCTTCTGGTAAGTAACCTTCTTCCTTATAATCGAAACAATCCTTAGCGCCATCTCGTTTACCAAGTTTTTTATTTCCGTCTTTACCCATAATATGTGGCAAGCAAACGAATAAAGGTATTTTAGATTCCAATGCCTCATATAAAGAAATAAACTTAGGTATTGAAGAAATATATTCTTGTCCACGAATTACATGGGTGATGCCCATTTCAATATCATCAACAATGTGACAGAAATTATAAGTAGGAAAACCATCACTTTTTATTAAAATAAAATCATCCAGTGCCTCAGGTCCAGCTGAAAGATCTCCAAAAACCATATCATGCCAATGATAACTTCTTATTTCAGGCACCTTAAAACGTAGTGGCTTAGTGCCGTCCCAAATATCAAATTTTTCTGGACGATGCTCTCTGTATAAAAAAGCTTTTTTGTCTACTTCTGCTTGTTTGCGAAATTTTTCTACTTCTTCTGTTGTATAAGGATCTGGATATGCTAAGCCCTTATCGATTAATTTTTGAGCATATTTTTTATATAAATCTAACCTCTCAGATTGAGTATAAGGAGTATGTGGGCCACCTATATCAGGACCTTCATCCCAATTTATTCCTATCCATTTTAAAACTTTTAGTATGTGTTCTATGGCTCCAGCTATTTCTCTTTCTTTGTCTGTATCCTCAATCCTAAGAATAAAAGTACCATTATTTTTTTTAGCCCAAAGCCAAGCATATAATGCTGTCCTTAAATTTCCAACATGCATAAAACCAGTTGGACTAGGAGCAAATCTTGTTATAACTTTATTTTCCATCTATCTATTCTAGCATTTTTTAATGAAAAAATAAAAAAAATATTATAAAAAACCTGGATTTACAGGTTTTTTATAATAAATTAATTATAGATTTATTTTTCGTGCTCTAAAGCAATATTAATTAGTTCGTGAGCAATTTTTAGAGCAGCATCAGGCTTATTGAATGCTTCAGCACTCTTCTTCATTCTCTCGTAAATTATTTTATCCCCAACTATTCTATTTACCTCTGAGCATAAAATATTAGCAGTCATATTCATTTCTTCTATAACACTACAAGCTCCAGCTCGTGCATAGTTAAAAGCATTTTTTCTTTGGTGATCTTCATTTGTTGTTGTTATTGGTATCAAAATTGATGGTATACCCCAAGATGCAATTTCAAACAATAGAGAGCCAGCCCTAGAGATAACAATTGTTGCAGCACCAGAAGCCATCTTCATCTGAAGTGGGTTTAAAAAATTCATTGGTAAATATTTAGATTTATTTTCATTATTGCTTAATATAACATTTGCTTGAGCAGTAACATTTTTAAAATTATTAATTCCAGTTTGGTGTATAATTTGATAATCCTTAAGTAATCTAGGCAAGGCATCTAAAATAGTATTATTAATTAGTTCAGCTCCTTGTGATCCACCTATTATAAAAATAACAGGTATGCTAGATTCTAATTTAAAATACTCCAAAGCCTCATTTCTTGATGCCGGATGTTCTATTTCAGTTCTTAGTGGGTGACCAGTCCAAGCTACATTTTTTTTAGGGAAATATTCTACCGCCTCATTGAAAGATATTGCTATTTTTTTAGCAAAATTACCAGCTAATTTATTTACTCTACCTGGTGCTGAATCTGACTCATGAATTAATATTGGAATCCTTAATATTTTTGCAGCAATTATCGTTGGAAATGATGCATAACCACCTTTACCAAAAACAACATCTGGATAAATCAAGAATAATTTTAATATTGCTCGTATTACACCGAAAAACATTTTAAAAAGATCAAAAAAATTTTTTATTGACGAATATGTGCGCATTTTTCCAGCATTTATTTCTTCATAGATAAGTCCATGTTGAAAAAGAGCTTCTTTGTCATAAGGTTTATCAGAAAAATAGTAGAGCTTAGCTCCTATTATTTTTTCTTCATCAATTATTTTATTAACTTTTTGAACAACGGCTATAATTGGATAGAAATGTCCGCCTGTTCCTCCTCCAGTAAATACAATTTTCATAATATTATTTTTTATAATTTTAATTTTTATTATACTTTGAAATTTGAAAGATTATTCCTACAACTAAAAGATCGATCATTAATGATGTACCTCCTTGGCTCATAAAAACTAAGGGCACACCAGTTAAAGGAAAAACACCTATAGTAGATGCAATATTCATAAATGACTGCGCAGTAATCATTATAACAATTCCTGAGACTAGAAGTCTACTAAATAAATCTGGAGAATTATTGGCTATTTTCAAGCCACGTAAAGCAAAAAAAGCATAAAGTAAAACAGTTATGGTTGTTCCAATTAAACCTAATTCTTCGCCCAAAACTGCAAAGATTGAATCACCTTGAGATTCTGGTAGATAGCTAAATTTTTGTATACTTTGACCAAAACCACGTCCAAAAATACCACCAGACCCTAGTGCTATATAAGATTGTTGTATTTGATAAGATGAACCTTTTATATCTTGTGATGGATCAAGGTAAGTTTTTATTCTTTCTTGTAAATATGGCTTAAAGCTAACCAATAACCCTAAAACAACAATAGCCCCGAATCCTATACCAAAAATATATTTAAGAGGAAGACCAGAAATGAAAAGCATACATATACCAGTTAATACAATTAAAATAAAACTTTTTGTATCTGGTTGCTTGAATAAAATTAAAGCAATTAATGAAACCATAATTGCAAATGGTAAAATTCCAAATTTAAAATCCTTAACTCTATTTTTTGCCCACGATAACCATGCTGCAAAATAAAGAACAAAACCAAATTTTAATAATTCAACAGGTTGTAGTGTTCCTAGTGGGCCTAATTTAATCCATCTTTGTGCACCACCATGACTTAAGCCAAGTTTTGGTATAAAAACAGATGCTGTTAATAAAATAGATCCTAAAAAAATTAAAAAAGCATATTTACGCCAAAATTTATAATTAATTTTTGAACATAAATACATTCCAGTGAAGCCAAGACCTAATCCTAGTATTAATTGGCTAAATAAGATTGAGTAAAAAGTTTTTTCATTTTTTGCTAATATTCCCAAAGATGCAGAAATAAACATAGCAACACCAAGAAAAACAAGCATAAGTGTAATTGTTAAAAAAAATTTATCTATCTTTCTTTTTTTCATACTTAAATTTTATTTACTCACAATATCTAAAATTATTCCCAAGATCGCACAGATAATTGATAAAACCCAAAAGCGCATTGTTACCTTATAAGAAGGCCATCCAATTGCCTCAAAATGGTGATGAATTGGTGCAAGTTTAAATAACTTTTTACCATTACGTATTTTTTTAGATAATATTTGTAATATAACTGAAAGTGATGTAATAACCAAAGGTAATGCAATGATTGGCAATATTAATATTGAATCAGTTAAAAAAGATAAGGTTGCTATCGTAATGGTCAAACCCATCATTCCCGTTTCTCCCATATAAAATCTAGCTGGTGGAATATTGAACCATAAAAATGCAAGAGTTGCCCCAGTTATAGTTGCGGAAAAAGCAGCAAGATCTATTTGTTGATTAGAAAAAGCTATAACAGTATATGCTGCAAAAATAGATGCTAAGACTCCACCAGAAAGACCATCAATGCCGTCTATCACTCCACCAGAGAAAGTAGCAAGTGATACTATAATAAAAATAGGAATAATTAATATTCCAACAAAAAATTCTCCTCCAAATGGAATGTGTATCGTGGTCATTCCGAGTTTATAAAAAAACCATAAGCCAATTAATAGGGATATAAAGGTAATAATGAGAACCTTCCATCTACGCCAAGTTTTATCATCACGAGCAATTTTTCCTTTTCCATAAATTTGGATTAAATCGTCCCAAAGTCCAAGTATTGAACCAAGAATCAATGCAAAAAATGGAATAAGTGTCTGACCTCGGCTCAAAAAATTAATTTTAGAAGAAATAACCGAAGGAAAGGATAAAGAAAAAATAAAAAACAAAAGAATAGTTAATGATATCGAGAACCAAATTATTATACCTCCAACCCTCGGGGTCTTTAATTCCTCTTTTTCATTATGTATTTTTTGAAATTCAAGATTTGTGGATTGATTCCTAGAATATTTTTTCCACATTTTAAATTTATAGAAAAAATGACTAGCGATAGGGGTTATTAGTATACCTAAAATAAAAGCAATAATTGCCGGTAAAAATATTTTTATATAATTGATAAGCATATAAGGATTATAACCTTTAATTAGATTTTTATCAAAAAAAATTACCTTAAAATAACACTCTCTAAATCTTTATTAAATTTAGTTAAATTATGATAACTATTTTTAGTTATTAAAATCATATCCTCAATCCTAACTCCACCAAAATTTCTAAAATATAATCCTGGTTCAATAGTTATTACACATCCAGTTGGAAGTATATCCTCACTTTTATTTTTTAAATTTGGCCATTCATGAATTACTGTGCCAACACCATGACCTAAACCATGAGAAAATCTATTCTTCCCGAATTTTTTATGTAAATAATCCCTTGCTAATGTATCAATAACATTGGCCCTTCTCTCCCCTTTTGATATTTTTTTTAATACTAAATTCTGTACATGAAGTACTGCTTTGTAAATTTTTTCTTGTTTTTTATTTATTTTATTAAAGAAAAATGTTCTTGTCATATCTGAGCAGTAATGGTTTATAGTACAGCCAAAATCAAACATTATAATATCTCCTTCTTTTAATTTATTTTTAGATGGTCTATGATGAATATTTGCTGTATTTTTACCAAAAGAAACGATTGGAGGAAAAGATAAAATAGGAGCATTGTATTTTACAAAAGTTTTTTTAATAAAATTCTCAACTTCAGTTTCACTAATTCCAACTTTTAATATTTTTAAAACATCACCCAAAACCCTCTCACTAATTCTCTGTGCTTTAATGATATTGTCTAATTCCTTTTTACTTTTTACTGCTCTAACTTCGTGAATATATTTTATTTTTTTCATTACTAAATTCTACCACAGAAAATCATTTATATAGGATTATCATATTTATTACACATATACGCCATAGCGTATATGTGTATCTAGTCCTACAAACTCTGCCATGGCTGAGTTTGTAGTATAATTATTTAAAATTCAACTTTAAACAATCTGTTGAATAATTCGTACTTTTAAATTGATAATTGATTAGTACACTTCCTTCTGATAACACTTCTCACAATACACAATCTCAGGTCTATCTGGCGCATAGGAAGTTTCAAATTCATTAGTACATCCTTCTTTCATACATTGTCTATGCCAGAGTTTTAAAGGATTTCTTTGTTTTAATCTATCATAGTGTCTACAGTTGGGACATAACCTAGGAAGTAGTAAATTCATTCTTTTGTAGAATTGATATTCTGGTTCTATTATTTTAAATGCTTCTGTACATTGAGTTTGTTCATTTCCTTTGTTTTTACATTCAATTACCCTATTTATGATACTTTCATCTACTTCTTCTATATTATCTGGTATATCTTCGTTCTTAATATCTATAGTATAGTTTCTTTCTTCTTTATCTTTCCACCTATATCCTTGTTCTAGGGCTTCTTCCTTAGTTAGTGGAAAATATTCTTGTGCTATGGTTTCGTTATAGCAGAAGGGACTTAATTCTGGTGGGAAGAATTCTCCGTATTTGTATACTATTTCTCTTATTTCTTCTTCTTTAATTTCTTTACCATTTTTATCTTTAGAAACTTTATAACTTTTAACTTTTGACTTATACGGCATATCATTCATGTGCTTGATGATTTTTGGTACTAATTCTTCATATTCTTCCTTTGTGTATTGTTTGTTGAGGATGCAGTAGGATTTATTTTTGAGACCGACGCAGCCGAAGCAATTTGAAGAAGAATTCGAAAAATTTGAACAAAAACAATTAAAACTACCACCAAAAGTATAAGCTGAAAAAAATGCATTCTGAACACCATCCCCGGCCCCTAAAACATCGCAACAATTTTCTACATTAACGCCAAACCCATAGGCATCGTAAATATTTTCAATTTTGGTAACCCCATAAATAGAATGCGCTAGATCCTTTGCTGGACCTTCAATATCAAAACAATTTAAACAATTTTTTGCATTTTTTAAATAATCTCCCGAGCAATTTACTACATGTCTAGAATTTATAAATTTACGAGGATATTTAGTTAATAAATCATTAAATTTTTTTAAAAAATATATATTTTTAGAAAACTTTTGCAATTCTAATTTCTCAATTTCTTTTTTGTATTCTTCTTCAGTATATTTTTCGTTTAAAATAAAAAACTTCTTATTTCTTAGCCCAGCACAACCAATACAATTGGAACAATTATTACAATCATATAAAAATAAAGAATCTATACAACCTTCACAATTTATTAAAAACTTACTATTATAACAAATTTCACTATCTAAAATTTGATAACAATTTTCATTTTTTCTAGAACCAAGTAAATCATAAGAATTTTTATTCTCGATTGAATGATATAAATACCCAGTATCTTCGTTCATATCACTTGCAAAATTTAAATAACAATTTTTTGACTGATATGTAAAATTACAATATTCACTATTAACCTGATTTAAGTTAAACACATTACATAAAGGAATTTGATATGACAACTTATTAAATTGCTCAAAAAAAGGTTCAAAAAAATCATAATTTTTTCCATAATCAAGTGGCGACCATTTGTCTCCCCACCAACAATCATGGCAATAAACAGGAAATAAGACATCCCCACAGTAGGCAGAAACAATATTTTTTTTACACAAATTGCAAGTTCTCTTATATAAAGTTCTTTCATTCCTGTGAATCATCCTTCTTTGCAATCTACACTCCGGACAAAAGGTTGGAGGTGGAACTTTTATCTTTTCATAAAAATTAAAATCCTCTTGTTCTATTACAAAATCTTTTTTACAATTCTGACATATCTTTATTTCACTTTTATTTTCCATATTTTACTAACCCACCAATTATTATTTATTCAGTATCTTTATCCTCCTTCATTTCTTCTTCAATTTTTACTCCGGCTTCATTTAAATTATTATTTATATCTACATATTCAGGTAATTCTTCTACATTTTTAACCCCCATAAAAGAAAGTAAATCAAAAGTAGGCTTATATATATAACGTCTATTATCTTTTAGGTCAGTAGTTTTTTCTACTAATCCTCTAATTGAAAGCATCCTTAATGTAAAACTAGAATTTACACCTCGAATATAATCTATCTCAGCCCTAGTAACACTATTTTTATATAAAATAATTGAAAGAGTTTCCAAGCTAGCTTTTGAAAGTTCTTTATTTAATTCTTCTTTTTGTAAATCTTCAATTAAAGTAGAAAGTTCTGGATTAGTGCCCAATGTTAGTTCGTCTCCCTTTTCTACAAGGACGATACCTCTTACATTTAAATCATTATTCAAATCTATTAATGCCTCTCCTATTTCCTCTTTCGAAACTTTTAAAATCTCCATCAATCTTTTTATTGAAAGCGGTTCTCCTTTAAAAAATAATATTGCCTCAATTTTTTGTTTTAATTCCATGTTTTTATTTTAATTTATAAATTTTCTAAATTTTCAACTATAGCTTCTTCGATTAATTCTTGTTTTTCCATTATTATATCCTCAAAGTTATTTTCTTGAATTACATTTAAAATACCATTTCTTACAAGCTCTAGCATAGCAAGAAAACTAACAATTACAACTATCCTTTCTTCTTTTGTTACGACCTTACACTTCTTGTGTCCAGAAAAATCATGGAAATTCATTTTCAAAGAATCTTGAATTCTTTCAGTTAGGCTATTAATCATTTCTTCAATATTTATAACCTTCTTTACTTCAACCTCAGGTAAAAATATGTTTTTAGGCATTCGACCTAAAACATCACTAACTAATGTCATCATTGTCTCTTTTGTTATTTGATCATCTGGTAAAAAAACTAAAAAATTTTGTTTTTTTTCTTCTGCATAATAAATTATTTTTTTACCAAAATTTTCTTTAATATTTAATGAGAGTCTAGAATATATTTCGTATAATTTTAATCGATCTTCTAAGTTTTTTATATCACCCTCTTCTTCTTCTGTTAAATTTAAATTAGGAAGTAGAGATTTTGATTTTATTAAAATTAAAGTAGCAGCTACAATTAAAAAACTAGTGATTTCCATTGTTTCAAGATTTTCTAAAGAATTTACATATTTTAAATAATCTTCAGTAACCTGAGCTAATGAAATCTCATTAATAAAAAGTTTTTTTTCTTCAACTAAATTTAAAAGTAGACCAAATGGTCCTTCAAAATTAACAGTTTTTACATTATAAACACTATCATTCATCTCCATATTATATATTAAACAACCTAAAATTACAAAAATAACAAAAAATATGCTAGATTAGAAAAATGCTCAAAAATATAAAAAATCAAAAAATTATTTCACCCAAGGCTATAATTTTATTTACAGTCTTTCTGGATGTTTTAGGTATTGGATTAATTATTCCAATATTACCATTTTATGTGGAATCTTTTGATGTACCTGATTTTGTTATAACTATGCTTTTTGCAACATTTTCTCTTTTTGCATTCTTTAGTGCGCCGATACTGGGAATGATTTCAGATAGGGTCGGACGAAGGCCTGTCTTAATAATAAGTTTAGCTTCAAGTGCTTTTGGTTGGCTTATTTTTGCTTTTTCTAAAACAATTTTTGGTCTTTTTTTGGGAAGAATAATAGACGGTTCTGCCGCTGGTAATATTTCTACTGCTCAAAATTATTTAGTTGATATTTCAAAAGACGAAAAAGATCGTACTAAAAATTTAGGATTGATAGGTGCTGTATTCGGTATAAGTTTTGTGATTGGGCCACTTGTAGGTGGAGTTCTATCTGGAATAAACATGAAATTACCTTTTATTATTGTTGGATTGATGGCGAGTATTAATACAGTTTTGGCTTATTTCTTTTTGCCTGAAACAAACAACAATAGAAATAATAAAAAAATTTCACTTAATCCATTTTCTCCAATTATAAAAGCATTTAAAAATAAAAATATTTTACCTCTTTATTTGTCTTGGCTTTTATTTGGAATTGCAATTTCACTTAATCAATCTGTATTTGCCTTATATATAGGAAAAGTTTTTTCTTGGACAGTTGTGGCATCAGGTTTTTTGATGACTTTAGTTGGAATCATTATTTCATTGAATCAAGCCTTCTTTTTGCGTAAAGTTTGGTTGAAATATTTTAAAGAATCATCTTTGATGATTTATTTACTTATACCATTTGCCATTGGATATATTGTAATGTCCATACCTTTTAAATTCGCTTTTATCTTTGGTTTAATTGTTACAGCTTTTTGTAATTCAACTCTTCGTGTAGTAATGAACAGCCAAATTATAGGTTTCTCTAATAAAAATGAACAGGGAGAAATGATGGGCATACTTTCATCACTAATGTCTTTATCTATGATTCTAGGTCCAATAGTTGGTGGAACAGTATATGAAATACATTCTAGTTTGCCTTTTGTTTCGGCCGGAATTATTATTTTTATTACCTTTATCTTCATATTCAAAGCTTATAAAAAGATAAAACCTAGGGCTCACATAGAAACTCCACAAGTGGAAGCAATTTAATATTTACTCTATTGGGCAAGAATTTTTACCAAGAGCCGCATATAACCCACACCAAGAAAAAATAGCTTCAAAAAAACAAAAACCAGAGATAAATAATAGAATTGGATTCCATGTGGTAGTGATAGCTATAAATAAAATTATCAATCCTAAAACAGCTCGAATAATTCTATCTTTCTTGTTAATATTTTTAGAAATTTTACGGACAGAACTTGATGCCATTTTTCTTAAAACTAGACGATAAACAAAACCAAATATAAAAGATAAGATATATATAAACAAAA
>Ga0172381_10002143_pt1 | contig 22271 bp, 42 predicted proteins | sample Leawel6488metaG_FD_119754 | JGI IMG/M metagenome (GOLD analysis project Ga0172381, IMG submission 119754) | Leachate microbial communities from a municipal landfill in Southern Ontario, Canada - Leachate well 64-88 metaG | ecosystem: Engineered > Solid waste > Landfill > Unclassified | place...
AAGGGTGCTTAACTACTGTACCAAGCATGGGCAGATAAGGGCCGAGTGGCAGAGGGCGAAGTATCATAGGATGCTAGAAGCGTTTCAGGCACAGGTCAGGGTAACAGAGACACCGAAAGGGGCAGACAATGACACAGGATCAGAAGCAGTTAATGTTTGAACTGGTGGACCTGCTGGAGCGTTCAGAACTTGGGCGGGATTGTCAATGTGAGAACGGCGGTGAGCAGTGCTTCAACTGTGAGGTTAAGGAATCGGTGGCAAAGGCTAAAAGAGTGCTTAAGGAAGAAGGGTACCATGTATAACACGCCGGAGATAGACCTTATCAGGAAGTCGGATGAAGTACATGAGGCGGTATTTCAACTGTCTAGCATGATGAGTAGGGATGATATCAAGACGGTTACTGCTCTACTGGAACAGGCGGGGCAGATTATCGGTAAGGCTGAAAGGAGGACTCAGGATAGGAGGGGTAAATAGAATCAGTGTATTGATCTTATTCAACAAATCACCCAGCCATTAAAAAGCTGGGTTTTTTGTTGTCTAATGGTATACCCATGCACTCCAATACCCGTACACATCTCTATATATAAGTACCATTTTGCAGTGCATGGGTGTGGATAACATACTTGGGACATTGGTATCAAAGGACTTAGATACGATTTTTGACCCCTGTCAGCGATACCCATGAAATGACTTTGTGCATGGGTACGAAATTCGGGGTGCTTAAACACTTTTACAAAGTAATTATGCATATTATTGATTAATATGGTTGAATTTGGTTTTATTAAAGAGGAGACACTATTTTGTAGAAAGTTTGCTTGCCTATACAGTCTTTTCGCTCAATTTTTGGTTTAAAAAGAGGGTCAAGAATTATGTTTTTTATATATCTGACACCAGCTCCGGTATGGGTCATTATGTCATGGGTACTTGTTTCTTTTTTCTGTTCGTAGCATTTATTAAGGTAGGCTAGGATTCGGAGTTTCTTATTCTCTGTTACATACTCATCGGCTAAGATCGATATGCAGGTGTCATGGTCAAATGTTAATGGGATTTCCTTTGCTAGGACTCCAAAATTATCCTTCTTACGCACGAGAACACAGCCAGACTGGTCTTTTCTTGGGTCTAGTTCATACATACCAGAGACAAGAGCATCGAGCCATGTAGAGCCGTAATAGGCTTTTGCTTTCTCTATCTTATCGCCGTCTTTGTTGTAAGTTTCTCGGCTGGTGTGATGGTTTAGCCAGAGAGAGCAGGAAAACTTTGATTGAAGTACATTACAGAAGCGACAGAATTGGGCAGAGGGTTCATCCTTAGAAAGTCCTCCAGGAACTAGAGAATATATAGGATCGAGAAAGATAATATCAGGATGAGGGCAGTTTTGCTCAATACGCTTAATCATATATTCAACATGGGTCGGTTTTAGAGTATCGGCTCCCTTCATACAATCATCTATCCAAAGATGGTCATGGTTTATTGGGATACGCTGTTTCATGTAGCGCATTTTATCAAAGGCTTCGAAGGCGAATCTCTCTGCCATGACATAATAGATATTTAGGATTCTCTCTGTCTTAAGACCACGAAATGCGAGTAGACCGGAGGATAGTTCACAAGCAAGCTGAATTGATAGGGTTGATTTTCCTGTGCCTGGAGGGGCTACGAGCATTGTGATTGAGCGTTCTGGGATTAATGACTCGACTAGGAATTTAAGAGGTTCTTTTTCTGATTCAAGTTCTTCTAGAAGATTGATAGAAGTAAACGGTGGGCGAGCATTGAATGGATTTTCTGACATGAATCTCCTATATAATAGGAAGGCATGATAGCACCGTTTAGATTTCAGAGTCAAGCCTATAATGAATTTACCCACCTTTTACCCAAAGAAAACCCTTGACAGGCTAGGGCGATAAGACTATAATTCTCGCATCTAGGAGGTGAAATAATTATGGCAGAAGTAAATTACAATCTAACGATTGATGAGAAGTTGAAAGACAAATTCGAGAAGATGGCTAAGTTGGAAAACAGGTCTATTGCCAGTCAGATCCGGCATCTTATGGAAGCATATGTTGAGAATAGGATGGAGATAAAGCAATGAGTCTTGCCATTGATGTGGATAAGATAAAAGGCGTTCTACTCTCTGATGGCTGGCATGAGGTAAGTAAGAAAAGTTTTACTATGGATGCCTACGAGTTTCTGTGGTTTCAAAAAGGTAAAGATTTTGGAGGAAAAGAAATAGAGCCTAGAATTTTACATGGGGGAGGCAGTTGTGGGGTGTGTGCCGCTGGATTTTGTTTCTCAAGCGAGAAGAAACTTATATTTGGTCCACTTACTTCTATATTGGCAGTTAGGTACTAATGATCCTCTCCATCTACTCCAAGAGATGCCAGTACTGCGGGGAGGAGTTTATCTTTAAGGCGAAGTCGATGGAGGAGAGGGTGTATCTCAAAGCCCTGATCGATGCAGAGTGGGCGAATCATATGATGGAGCATATTTTTAAGAATGACAAATACGACAGTCTATTAGACACGAAAGGTCAGTCACCTAGTAGTAATCATGCTGGATAAATAACGAGCCACATGACTAAGTCTAATAGCGGGTGAGGTGTTCTTTAGAAGAGTCTCTTGCACCACCAGCGTCAAAACTAAGAGACTGTCTATGAACCCCACAGTGAAAACTCAAACTAGAGTAAGTAGCTGTGGGTAGTAGTAGAAAATTATGATGGAGCATATAGGGGTAAAGCATGAGCAAACTTGAAGGTGGGGCGAAGGTGCTGGAAGAATACTTCAAGACGCTAGTTGATGATGGTCTGCTAGATATAGGAAGTGTTGATCCTACTGACTGTTTGGCGTTATGGGATAGGGCGATTAAGGCGGAGCAAGAGGTGAGGAATAAGGAGTTTGCTAGGTGAGTGGAGAAGTATTTGAAGGTTATGATCGCATCAGTCAGGTATCTTCCTTTATAAAGACAGAGGGGTATATTGATTGGTGTGATAGGACGGATAAGAGGGAGAGGAACCTGGCTATTAAGAAGGCTCAGAAGATTGGGACGGAAGTTGATGGACATATTAAGTCATTGATTAATCACTGTGTTTATATTGATAAGGGCGGTGAAGTTGGAAATTGTGTAAACTCGTTTATGGCTTGGGACAAAAACTATAATATCAATCCAAAAGTTGGTAAGCGTTACTTCTCCGATACACTAAAGATCACTGGTGAGACAGACCTAGAGACAGAGGATGAGATTATAGACATTAAATGTTCCCTAGCGATACGTCCTGAATACTGGCTACAGATGGGAGGTTACTTGCATATTCGTCCAGCTAAAAAAGTTTCTATTCTAAGGCTCGATAAGAATACCGGAGCCTATGAATACCAAAGTGTGTGTGATGTGGATAGGTTGAAGGTGTTGTTTGTGTCGGTGCTTAATCTGTATAGGTATTATAAGGAGAATGAAAATGGAGACTATGGCTGTTAGTGCGCTAGACTTCTCGAAGTCGGGGAGTAATAAGAAGTGGGGTAAGCAGACTATTTGTGTGATTGGGGGGCCTAAGATTGGGAAGAGTGAGTTGTTTGCCGCTGGTGAAGGATCACTATTCCTCGACATTGAAGGTGGGCTTAGCCACCTTGATGTGATGAAGTTCCCTAAAGACAGGCCGTTTATTGATTATGATGAGCTTGAAGCCACGATCAATAGTCTTGTGGCTATGAAACAGGGTGGTAAGTTACCTACTCACATAGATACCGTGATTGTTGATACTGCCACACGCCTTACGCAGTTGGCGTCTGACAAGGCGGTTGAGATACTTAATAGGAAGTTCCCTAATAAAGGATGGGAAACGATAGAGGAGATTAGCTTGGGTGGGACAGCAGGAAGCCCTGGGTGGCAACTGCGGAGCAATCTCGTTGATGCACTACTTGGTAAGCTCAAACAATTGGGGTGCTGTATCGTCATTATCGCCCATATGGAGCATAAGAAGGTTAAGAATGAGATGATGGTGGAGATTGATAAGCAGACCATAGACATTGGTGGTCAGCTTGGAAAGGCTTATCTGCGTTACTCCGACCACATTATGAACATAATCTCTAAGAATGATGGTGGGATTATCACTAGGACTGTTAGAGCTTTACCTACGGCAACCATAGAGGCTGGCAGTAGGGGTCTGTGCATACAGGATAATTGGGTGATGGAGAATCCTAAGGCTAGGACTAAGGAAGCGTTGGCGGTTGCGGCAAAGTCGAATTACGATAAACTAAGATCATTTTTTGAATAATAAAAAGGAGGAAGTTATGGAAAGAACAGTAATAATTAGTGAGGAAACGTATCAGAAGTTGAAGGATCAGCTTCTGAAATATGAGCAATATAAAGAAGTAAATTCGTTGCAGGATATGGTTGGGGAGAAGTTTTTCTTCCGAACTGTAACGTATCATCTAACTGGTAAAGTTAAGAAGGTTATTGGAAATATTATACAGTTGGAAGAAGCGGCGTGGATTGCTGATTCAGGACGTTTTATGCAAGCAATTAAAGAAGGAAAGTTGAATGAAGTGGAACCTGTTGGTTCGGCGTTCCTTAATATTAATTCTATCACCGATTTCTTTCCTTGGAAACATAAATTGCCTACAGAACAGAAATAAGGTGAAGTATGATAATGGTGAGTGGATATGATTTATGGTTTAGGAGCAGGAGCTGGAGCTGGAGCAGGAGCAGGAGCAGGAGCGGGAGCAGGAGCAGGAGCGGGAGCTGGAGCAGGAGCAGGAGCAGGAGCGGGAGCAGGAGCAGGAGCAGGAGCGGGAGCAGGAGCAGGAGCTGGAGCTGGAGCAGGAGCGTATAAAGAATTACTCATAATAACCAACATGGGTAAGATATATCGAGAATACCCACATAAATGGTTATATGATAATAAGGATCTTGGGAAGATTTTTAGGCAAGGTGAGACTGTAGCGGCTGTAATAGCTTTGTGATGATGGTGATGGTGGTAACGGTTAAAACAAAAGGAGAATGACATGGGAATTAGTGATTTACTGAAGCAAGCAGGGTACACCCCTGAGAAATCTACAGTAGGAGAGCGAGTAATCCTTACTGGGATTTATAAGGTCATGTTGGCTGATGGTCAGGTGCAAGAGCCTAACCAGTATGGACAGTCTTACATGGCAAAGTTTAAGATTACGGAGACTCTTAAAGGGAAGGAAAGTACGGTACAGTTCCCTGAGTTCACAGAGTTCTTCGCCATTGATGATGCTAATGTGGCATCGAAGGCAAAGGGAATGGCTAAGTTGCTGAATGGGTTGTGTTCGGTGGGTATCACCATTGACCAATCAAGTGATGAAGCATTATATGCTGGACTTAAACAGCAGATTGGCGTGGCTGAATTGTATGTCCAGGCTAAATCCAAGAAGAAAAAGGTTAAGGATGCGGAAGGCAACTGGATTGAAAATGAAGATCCTGATGGTGAACATAAGCAGGTGATGTTGTTTATGACTGAGAAGAACGCTAGAAAGTTGGCTGGAAAAGCATAATGCTAGTACTCCTTCAAGACTCAAGAGAACAAGCCCCCTTGGACTTTTCGGGCCATGAAGGAGTTGATAAGGTAGAAACCATTGGACTTCCTTTTGGAGATTACACAGCGATGATGGATGGAGAGCAGATTCCTGTGTGCTTCGAGAGGAAGTCTATTGGTGATTTGTGGGGGACAATGACTAGTGGGTATGAGAGATTTAAAAAGGAGATGCAGAAGGCGAAGGACTGTAATCACAAGTTGATATTGGTTACGGAATGTACTTACGATGATGTGCTACAGGGATTTGATAGGAGTGAATACTTAGGGACTTCTATGGTGCAGAAGTTACACACACTTTATGTTAAGTACGATCTTGAATGGTTTCCTTGTGATGGGCGTGAAGAAATGGCTCATCATATTTCTCAGACATTTAGTGCTATATACCGTTGTTGGAAGAAAGAAAAGCGGCCTATTAAAATTAGTTAAACTTAGTACAATAGTTCTTTCTAACAATTTGCTGGTGTGGCGTTCTGATGAAAACGCACTTTACTGAGCAATAAGTGCAATGGTGAATACGGGATTACAACTAGTATTCAAAGTAGGTAAAAACCCTACCACTAGCAAAAGAGGGGTTTAAACAACCCTGTGTCCGACAAGCGAGAGCGTAGTGTGTTGAAGTTGATGCCGTATGATCGTAGTCCATACGCAAGACCGACCCGAAAGGGACATCCGGGAGCATCATAACACATGAAAATCGTTTCTCCGTAATTCCCTGCTACGGTGCGGAGATAGGATAAACTTTTAGGAGGTAACATGACCAGCAAAGAACGCAGGATAGACGAAGCAATAGAGAATCTTAGGGGTGAGGTTAAGAGGTGCGAGAAGATTGAGAAGAAAGAAGTCCGAGAGGGAAATTATATTAAGGCGTTCTGTTCCAAGATGTACTGTGAGCATATAGACTGGGTGTTGGATCAGATTGAGTATTATCTGGAAGAGGGGAGGATGCCGTGAGTGAGAAGAATGAAGATTATATAAAAATAACTCCACCAACAGAAAATTGTGGAATGTCTCTTAGAGACTATTTTGCTGCGAAGGCGATGCAGGGTTTATCTTCTGATACTACTTACTCTGGAGATTGTTGGATACAAAGACTTGTTACTGATTCTTATTTGGTTGCCGATGCCATGATAGCCGAGAGGGATAAAAAAGCCCTAGAACAATATGGGAAGTAAAAGTTTGCTGTGATTGGAAAACAGAAGCCTTAAACGGAGGAAATTAAAATGTTAATACCTATTTGTCTGCTAGTGCTTTTAATGGTTCTTTTAGCTATAGACATAGCAGAACGACATAATGGTTGGAGATAAACCTTAAACGGAGATAGGGGGAGGGGAATTGGCAATCCTTACATGATTGGAAAATGAGAAGTTTGTAATCAAGATTATTGTGTCGAGTGTTCAGAATCTAAAAGACCTGAGAGGTTTTGCTCTAAGCAATGCGAAAAAGAAGCAAAAGAACAAATCAGAGAGATTGAGAGGGAAGGATAATACATGAATATGTCGGTGGGCGTAAAGGTAGATCGCTACTACAGAATATCGTCTATCCCGTACCTAGAGTACGGTAAGCATAGGGGCAGTTCCTATCACCGGCTCCAATATTTTAAACCATAACCGAATCTAGGGAGGGGATATGCGAGGAACAAAAGCAAAATTAATCCGTAAATCGTTACCGCCGATGGAAAAGAAATACGAAACACTTTCCAACGGGCAAGTAATTTGTAAAAAGCGAATGATGTATCAAAAGGCAAAAGGACGATGACCCCAGTCACAAAGAACTCTTGGGAGAAGAAGAATCCCAGTTGTGTTTGTGGGCATAAGAAAGACCATCATTGGTTTTGTGGTAATTCTTTCTCTCCTTATGTTGGACATAATTTACGAACTAGATGCTGTGAAGAAAAATGCGATTGTCAAGAATATCGACCCACCTACAAGAAAGGAAAAGAAGATGCAAACACTAACCGGAATTGATTTAGAAGTTGGAGTGAAGTGGAAGTGTAAACATTGTGACCATCGTCTTGAATACGTTGACGGTCAAGAATGGCAGTTTCATTGTAACGACACTATGAGCATGATTCCGTTTTACAAACTTCATCCGGTTATCTTAGAAGCTGAGAAAGGAAAAGAAGATGACCGTCAGTGAGTTTATAAATAAGTGTAATGAGATTGGATGCACAGGAGACGAGCAGATAGCCGTTCATGTTTTTGGGACTCTTGGCGGCTCTCCCTGCGTCAAAGATATTTCAAAGGGTTTTGATTGGGACAACAACAAAATTGTTCTTCACTTGCCGTTCAGCGTAAAGATATTTGACAAAGGAACCCACCATGCCCAAGGAAGATAACCAGAAGATAGAAAAGACAGATCAAGAAATTAAAGATGAAATGATTGAAAGTATGCTTACAGATTTGGGTGTTGGTTGTATGGAGTATTCTCCTGCTACCGCACAAAATTGCCCATACTGGTTATTAGAAGTGTGCGACACATTAATAAGAAAAGGTTGGAGAAAATAAAATGCCCAAACTATTCCCAATAGTCTTAATAGTGTTGGATGTTCTAGCCTCCTGCGTCTACTTTGCCTTTGGTGACTTTAAGCGTGGGGTCTATTGGATTGCGGCGGCTGTGCTTACTTTGACGGTGACGATTTGAAAAAGTACCAAGTCGGTCTATTAAAAGAAAAGATTATTACTTGTTTGCAACGTCACACAATGGAGGCAGTAGATTACGACAATAGAGAACCTTTCAGGACTAAAGAGGGTTATTGGATTGAGCAGATTTTTGAACAGAATTACAAACTTATTTATAACTATGATTCTATGGCCAGGGAGGTAATGAATATTATGAAAAGGAATTTAGGTAAGTGCCGCAACGGTTCACAGGTAAAACTTGATTGGTTCTTTATTGATATGCTTATCTCGTTTGCTAATGATAAAAAGAATTCAGATAAGGTGCGGTCACAAAAACATCAAGAAGTGTTTAATTACAATGGTTCTCCTTATACCGTTACTTTCCAAAGAGGGGATGTGTTAAATGGATAAGAAATATCAGATCATTTACGCCGATCCCCCATGGCAATACACCAGTAAATCCGTCCCTCCTGAATGGGAAGTGACGAATCATTACAAAACTATGCCGATAGAAGATATTAAGAAACTGCCTATTAAAGAATTGGCCGATAAAAACTGTTACTTGTTCCTATGGGTAACTTCTCCAATTCTTGACGATGGGATTGATACTTTAAAGGCATGGGGATTTGAGTATAAGACCATAGCGTTCTGTTGGGCAAAGACTTATAGGGACAATTCTTGGGTGCTTGGAATGGGTAGTTACACTAGGTCAAACGTAGAGATTTGCTTACTTGGGACTATTGGGAGACTGGAAAGAATAGACGCTAGTGTTCGTCAACTTATTGTGTCGCAACTTCGGGAACATTCTCAGAAACCGAGAGACGCTAGAGAGAGAATTGTACAACTATACGGAGATCTTCCAAGAGTAGAATTGTTTGCTAGAAAGCCAAACCTTTTATTTGATTTAGAAAAGTATGACGGTTGGGACGTTTGGGGAAACGAAGTCCAGAGTGATATTCAACTAGGAGAATCCGTATGTCAGACGACTTAAAAAAGGATTGTGAGAGGGTAAACAGCCTGACGCTTAAATGGGGAACTCTCAAAGCGTGGAGTTTTCATACAGATAAAGCCAAGGAGTTGTTGAGAGAATACGGAGAACTTGGATCATGCTTCGGAGCCATGCAACAAAAAGATACTCCAAGACAGAAAGAAATAATCTGCGAATTGATAGACGAGGTTGACGGAACAGTTACCAATGACTTGACTGGGGATAAAATGACTAAAGCCGAAGCCAAAGAATATGTGAGGAATTATGAAAAAAGATAATCTTAAAAAGGATTGTGAGAGGAAGGCGAGGGAGTGTCTTACTAGAGCGTTTAACTGTGGTTGGGTTATTGATGAGGCAAATCTTGAACCGCTACAAGAATTTATTGCAGAGGCGTTAATCTCCGAACATCTTATAGTCCAGAAGAGGGTGGAAATGGATACTGAGAAACTAAAGCAAGGTCTTAAACGAATTATGGAAGAAGCCGAAACTATCGGGCAAGCTCAATGGTTCGCCCAAGTTACTTTGGAGGATTTATGACACTTGAAGAAGCGCAGAAGCAAATCGACGAGTTGAAGAAAGATAATGAGCGTCTTGCGAAAGGTGCCCCTTGCTCGGATCAGTTATTGAATCAGATCGACGAGTTGACGAAGGAGAATGTTTGGTTACGTGACGGATTAGAGGTTGTCCGATTGGCGAGTATCGACATCACCGACCAAGGAAAGTTTATCTACGACACATGCCGAGAGAGGTTATCTGACTGCTCCCTCCCCGTCAAACAGCTTGAGGCGAAATTGGAGGCTGGACGAGAGGCTGCGGAGGCGTTAAGACAGCTATATTCTGAACTTGTTGAAAGTAATAGTCCGCGATGTGACGAATGGTCAACTCCTGCAAACATAATTAAACAAGCCCTCCAAAAACTCCATGAGGCGGAGGCGATTAATGGAAAATAGACCGAATATATCGCTACAAGACCATTTCAAAATCGTAGATTCGCTCAATCAATGTCTTGATATTCTGAGGCTTCACAGGATGCCAACAAGGACCGAGGCATTGACTATTACGAAGATTGAGGAAGCTATTATGTGGCTTGAGAATGGAGCTGCTGGTGGAAAATAAGATCCCAACCACGCAACAACGCCGTAGGGAGATTTTGGAGAAGTTCCTAAAAGTAATGGCACGGGAAATTAACTTCACTGTTAGTCGTGGAGAAGAAAGTGGCGTCATAGATTTTTCAAAGCAGATAGACCAAGCCCTCTCCGAGCTTGAGGCAATAGATAGAGAATTACAAGCTGACCATCGAGGCGCACAACAGAGAGGGATTGAACTGCAACGGGAAGAAATCTCCCGCCTCGAATCCTTGGTTGATAAATACGAAAAGGCTCTAAAAATTTATGCCGATGAATCCAACTGGGGGAACGGTGGATTTGAAGGGCATCCGAACGATTTGTTTCTGCTAAGTCGGGATCAAGTTGATAGGGCGTGGAAGATAGCGCAAGAGGCGATTGGAAAAGAGAGGGGTTTAGTGAAGTGAAAAGTATGGTCGTGGCCTGATGGACGCAAAACATCAGGAGGAAGCAAAAGAACGGCGGGTGAGAGTCCTGCGGACCATGCGTAGTGCGCTGACAAGCACCAATCGTAACCGAACGGTGTTTTCTGCTGACGAGCAGGATAGGCGTAAATTTTGAGGAGAATAAATTCTACGGTTGGCTGAAACTAACAGCACAGGGTTGTAAGTCGAGAAGCACACGCATCCCTGGTATCTCAAGGTGCTAAAGAGATTACGGGTATAAATCCCGTACCGTAAGTTATTAATAATAAGGAGGAAATATGAAAAAAGTAGTAATGGTGTTTATGTTTATTTTTATAAGTTCTGTATGTGTAGCAAAAGATGAATCTATAACTATTCATGGAGGAGTTCTACATACACAGAACTCTAATTATGGAGATTCTATTTCATCCGTTATTAGAGTAGAAACTGTATTAATCAAAGATTTAAATATTGGTGTTGAATATGGGTATCATGGGCCAACATCCCATGAGCCCAACTATGGGGATATGTCAGGGCATTCGGTACTAGGAGATCTTATCTACTACCCACCTGTTAAGATCGCAAACTTTAGGACATATGTCCTTGGTGGTTTGGGATGGTCTTGGTGGAATTTTGACAGGTCTAGCGACTTAGAGTATAAGGGCATACAGGTTGATATGGGTGATAGTTTAGCGAAGAAGGTTGGCCTTGGAGGAGACTATGCTATCAATGAACACTGGTCAATTAACTTGGAGTGGAACTACTTCCAGTCTCACGTTCCAAAAGAGTCGTATTATGAATCTACTGGGTCTTTTGCTAACGTGGTTACTGATGAGAAGACGATTGGGCAGGAAGAGACTAATATAATGGTTGGTTTAAAGTATAGGTTTTAATATATGGGTCATAGGAATATAAACAGCCGATGCGGACAATTACAACATATCCTTTGCAAAGTAGATAGGCTATGGTTACATCAATTAGATTTAGATCAGTATAAGAAATTAAAAATTGACCTGTACAAAGAATTGGATGAGTGGTTTATGTTATGGTACAACGATGGGGAGAAATAAATGATAGATTTCACCATACATCGTCATACAATACAGACTGAATTAAATAAGACCACACGCCTTAAGCCGTTCGGAGATGTTCACTACGGAAGTCCGGCGTTCCATAAAGAGAAGTGGAAAGAGTTCTGCGATTGGGCTAAGTCCGAGCAGGAGAATATTTACATCGGGATTGGAGACTACTTCGACAACCTATCAACGATGGAGATGAAGAAGTTCCTTCATGCGGAGTTCCATGATAGCACGGTAGAGAACTATGAAGACATCCAGATGTCTATGGTTATGAACTTCTATAAACAAATAGGGTTTATGAAGGGTAAGACTATAGGGCTTCTTGAGGGGAATCATACATTTAGGTTTTCCGATGGCACAACCTCAACACAGCGACTATGTACATTGCTTGGGTGCAAGTATCTAGGAAATTCATCGTTCATAAGGCTGACATTCAAGATGGATGATAGGTACTCTATCTGCTATGACATCTACTGCCATCACGGGAAGGGTGGGGCGGCTCGGCAGGTAGGATCATCAGTCAATATAGTCCAGTTCATGTCTCAGATCTGTGAGGCACAGCTTTACCTTCAGGGGCATGACCACAGTAAAATAGTAGGTATGAGGAACAGGCTCTATCTACAAGAAGGAAAGAAAGAACTTCACCTTAAATCTAAGAAGGTTATCTTTGCGCGTACTGGGTCATTTCTAAAGGGATACGAGCCTGAGAAGTCGTCTTATGTTGCCAAGGGACTTATGGCACCTAGCGACTTAGGGACTATTTCTATCAAGATTACTCCTCATAGGATTAGGACTTGTGGACTTAATGAACTTAATCTTGATGTGCATGTGAGTGTGTAAGTATGGGGTTGAAATCCCGTGGAAATTGGATGATGGGAATATGTCTTCCAACCTGGAAATGTAGGAGCTGTAGAATGGATAGATTTGAAGAAGCGAAGAGCAGAATTTCAGATGAAAGAAAAAATATTCGTATTAAATTAGCAAATGATAAAAGAAAACTTTATGAAACAATATACGATCAAGATGTAGCTGTAATGGGGAAAAAGAGAGTGTATTTATATGGGCAGATGAAAGGTAACTCTCACCTTGAAAAAACTATTAAGAAGCAGTTGCTTGGAGAGTAGTTAGTTATTTATCAGAACCATTTGTATTACCAAACTTTATAAAACTCTCAATAAGCGACCAACCTCTATTAGTTTCCTCGATATTGTTCGTCGTGACCTGGCCTTGGTTGGTTCCGATGCTTTGAGTCTGGACAGGTTTCGGCTTAATGAATTTACTCTTAACCACAGAATAAACACAGAAGCAGATAGTAAGGACAATAGCACCACAAATACCAAGAATAATTGCCTTTGCGTAATTGCGTCCGTCAAAAATTCCGAGAACAAACTTTCTCCAAGACCAGTTTTCCTTATCGGCCATGTTTAGTCATTCTTCTTAAACAGCTTCGCCAGACCCGCATCAACTAGAGGCTTAAAAACATACATAGCCACAAGACCTACAAACAGACCCTGAATGAAGTTAAACATATATTCTCCTATCCATGAAATAGATCATTAATTAGTTTTATAACTACTCCGGCTATTACTACATACAGCCATTTCACCCTATTCTCAATTCCTTCTATCTTTGAAACATGAACAGGGCATTGTAGATTTGTTTTAAGTTCAACAAACTGTTTTGTAAGCTCATCAAGCCTACCAGATATATCCTTATTCATCTGCGCTAAGAACTCGTAGTGATTCAAGAATTTCTCACTAAACACAGCAACATCAATTTCTAGGTCTTTATCTTTCTTCTCATAAGGCATTAACTATTCCCTTCAAAACACCAACACTCATACCAACTTGTTATTTCAGTGTATTCTTTTAGTTTTTCCATTAGTTCACCATTCCGAATACGTCTATCGCTTGGGCTATGTTGAAGTTGTCGATGTAGAATGTATTGGCAGAATCTGCATTAACAACAGTCACTATTACCGAATCAATCGCATCTTTATTCGCATCTGAGACTCCAGAGATATTCCAATTAACTTTTTGCCAGGTGTTGGCTGTAATGATGCTTGGAGTGATCTCTGTAGTTGTCCCACCAGCATCATGAATACCAATCTTGATATTCGCTCCGGTTCGACTTGAATAGATGTCGAATGATAGGTTTCTAACACTAGTCAAGTTGCTATTGGTTGATAGGGTTTTTGTTAGAGTCTTGTTTATAGAACTAGTATCAGCAAGAACCTTTAATGAATAAGACCCCTGTGTTTTAATTGTTCCTTCTGAATAAGATTGAGGGCGAAGTTCATAGGGTAATGTAGGAGGGGTAAATGTAGTGGTCCATCTGGCTATGCCCTTTGAAATCCTAAGCTCGTCTATCCAGCCATCAAATGATTGCCCCCCTTCTGAATTTGAACCGACTGCCAGGATAGCTGAACTATTAAATAGTGTAATTCCTGTAACGTCATCAGTTGTTCCGATTTGCGTTCCATCAACAAACTTGTACATATTATTACCACTTCTGACTACTGCGATGTGATACCATACGCCATTTGTTGGGGTCCATGCAGAGGAATCTACTACATTTGACGATGTTCCTGCGGTGCTTCCCAAAAAAACTAAGTTACCGCTACCACTATAATAAATTATCCAAGATCTTTGGTTTGCGGTTGAGTCAAATTGATTCACTAAAACACCAACTGAAGCACTAGTGTTGAACCTTACCCTAAAATCAACCGTCCAATCACCAGAACCAAAATCCCAATCTGCGTGATCTGCAACGGATAAATAATCACCAGATCCATCAAATAAAGCAGATCCAGTACCAAATGTTTTCTGAGCAGTGCTAACTTGTGCGCTACCAACGGCTGTTACAGTTTTTCCCGTTGCAGCATCTGGAAAAGACGTTGAGGTGTTAGTGCCGTCACAATGTAGTAATAATTTAGTGTAACTATCCCATGTTCCATTAGTGACATAAGCGGCTTGAGCATTAGCGTCAGAAGAATACTCCATGTTATCAAGTTCAAGATTTGCCATAGTTATGCCAATGTATATTCCCAGGTTACGATTACTTTAGTTACTGCTCCAGAAACGCTCGTTGTCTTCCAACCGAGGTAGTTATCAGCAGCTATCCCAGGGTTAGATAAAGTTCCATCATCGTTAGCATTGGTTCCTGCGGTAGCGGTAATGTCAGATGAATCAACCGTTGCACCATTAAGTCCATTAGCATCGTACTCCCACATTTGGCCTACGATGTTTGTTCCGTCCATGCAGAGAACGTGAATCGCAGTAATGGTTATTCCTACAGGGCAACGCCATACAGGACCACTGGCTGTAGATGTTGGATTTGTAAGAACGAATGATTTTGAGTATGAAACTGTTGTGCTAGATGGAGTTTCCCAGGTAATAGTTCCAGTAGTGTTGGTTAGAACTTTTGTTCCCGTGGTTGAGGTAACTGCGGATATGGTATTAGCCGAGTTAGCCACCACAGCAGAACCAGCAGCAAAAGTCGATAGTCCAGTCCCACCATCTGCAACAGCTAAGTCTGTAATACCAGTAATAGATCCACCTGATATGGATACATTATTAGCTGCTTGTGAAGCTATAGTTCCTAATGTTGGCTTATTCGCTATTGAGTTTCCACCAGTTGCTTGATTCCAATCGATGTATTGAGCCGTCAGCCCTGCGGCGGTTCCTGTTGTGTTTTGATTGAGAGTAGGAAAGGTGCAATTAGTAAGCGTTCCGCTGGATGGAGTTCCTAGCGCTCCGCCCGAAGCAACAAAATAATTTGAAGCGTGTCCTTCTAGTAATGAAGCGTTTAGGTTAGGGACAACCGTTGTGGAAGTTATAGACATTGGGGCCGTTCCGGTTGTTATTGAAGAAACTAATTGAGCCCCTTCTACGTTTGACGCGCTTTTTATTCCAAAATCCCCCATATCTAGGTCTTTGGATGCTCCGGTATATGGAACCAAAACGGATGATAAGAATGTTCTAACCGCAAGACCAGAATCAGTGTCGCCTCCAACGCCAAGAACTATCGTAGGATTTAGGCCGGCTGTTCCGCTATACACCGCCCCCATCTTTAGAAGAAGTCGATCCGTTGGTGCTAACGTAACCTCATCAGTTACCCAAAACTGCATGTGATACTCACCGTCAGAGTCAGTTATAAAAGTTAACGGAGAAGGTCCGATCTCGGTTTCGGTATACGGGGCGGCTTCCATTCTTTTGTATAGCCATCCATACACGCCTATCTGAATCTGAGCGGGATCGCCAGTGTGCCGCGCATGGATATGAACTTCAAATATCCCGGGTAAAAGTTTCGTTAGACTCGGCTCTCCGAGTCCTGTTACAAAAACAAACAGGTCATTGTTATACCCAACAGTCAGAGCTGGCGTAGTGATGGTTGCGGCCTCGGCATGAGATGACGACATAGTAAGTTGTCCACTACCAAGATCGGAAGCTGTATCAGAGAAAAACTCGTTAAGACCGACTGAAGACATACAAACATTTACATAATTTTTATTAGCAATTTGATATTTATTGAATCCATTTGAATCGTCTAAAAGTGCATTTCCAAGTATAGTCTGAGCATCTTCTGGGTTGGCGTGTTGCTGATCTAATTTTAGATATCTTAAATCAGCAGCGGATAATGGAAGACTTACTGGTGTTTGTCTTATACTCAAGTGAGTTCTTTCCCAACCGCATTAGTAATTGTTTTAGGAGTAATGTAGTTTGGATGAATCACATCTATAACCTTCTCTCTTATAATCGCTCTCTCCACCTCAACATCTTTGATTATAGCGTTTGTAAGGTGTACATCGGTCACTAGCGCATTGACTACTGGCTTGTCTATAGGTATACAATTAGTAACTTCTACATCTTTTATGATAGGATTGATTATTTCTTTATCAACGTAATTCGGGCGAGATACGTCAACATCTTTGAATATTGGGCGTTCTACCTCTACGTCCTTGTACTTAATGACCAATTCCTCGACTATCTTGGGAGACTTAATCTCTGATAGTCTACCCTCTATGGCTTTTTCGAGTTTTTCATCTATATTCTTTAGGACATATGCCATAACCTTATCTGAGATCTCAAGGGCAAGGGCGTTGATAACTGTATCGTAGCCTGTTGGGATCTTTATAGGCTCATCGACAAAGACTGGTTTCTTGACGATGTAGTCCTCGAATACGGGAACATTTACTTTAACCTGAGTCTCTACTAACTTAATCCCTGCGATAATCTCGCGCTCTACGACTCGATTCTCTTGCTGATTACGTTGCTCCATGTTACTCCCTCTCGTAGGTTACTGAAAGTTCGCTTCCAGCACTTCCAGTTTGATAACACTTAAACTGACTCATTTGGTTCTGACCTTTAAGGACTAGGATTCCACCGTCTAGGAGAACATGACCGACAGTGCCTGATGGCGTAGTGCCATCGTAGGTATAACGGATATTCCCACCATTTAAAGTAATGAAGGCATCTGTAGCACCACCATTAGAGTCTGCATACTTGGCTGGAGTTAATACCTGAACCGATGTCGTGACTGCCAATTCCTCATGCGAATATCCGATTGAAGGTCGAAAAGCTACGATGCTCCCACTCATTGACTTTTGCTCCTTTTGGTGTATACTTGAATCATGCTTACTCTATGGTTATTCATAATCTTATGCATTGCAGTAGCCTTTGAGGTTCCTAATTAGTATCTCCTTGAGCCTTCTGTAGTATCCTTCCACCGATACCACCAGCAATACCACCGAATGCCGCAGCCCTTACAGCATGTGCACCAATCTGTTTAGCCTGTTGCCATCTTTCAAAAGATTCAATCTCACCCATAGACTTGTTGATTAAGTTTCTAGCTTTAGCGCTAGCCCTCTTGATTTCACTAAGTGCAATCCTTGAAGTCTGATCTGCTGACTTACTAACTTGTTCGGCAAAAGAACCAACCCTTGTTGGTAAATTAATTGTTGGGTCAACAATGCTCTTCTTGATGAACCTTCTAGCTTCCATGACCTTGCCAAATGATTCGTCCAAGTTAAGCAAATGCTCTATTTCCTTCTTATCCATTTTTGCCTTAGTCATAGTATCTTTCATTAGTTCCTTAAGATTCCCATAACCCTTATTCAAATCCTGTATATCTAAGGTTTCTTGGATTCCATGTTCAGCTTTACCAAAAGAATTAGGTTTTAGTTTCCCTATGTATGTCTTAAGTTCTCTAACAGCACCAATTGTAAGACCTTTAGCAAAATCTTCTAGTTTCCCAAACTTTGTTTCTATTTTATTCAATACTGGTTTCGGAATATCAGATATACCATTTAGAAACTCTAATCCATCTACCCCAAGGTTATCAGCACCTTTGGCGTAGGCATCTCCAACTGTTTTGCCAGCAGCTGCTTTAGCCTCATCAACCGCATAAATTAAATTGTTTCCTGCTTTCAGCAGCCCTTTATCAGACATCTTTGAGATATTCCCAAATGTCTTGGCAACTCCCATATAGACTTTTACTGGTGAGAGATTAAGAAGTAATCCAGCGGAATCAGCGAGAAGTGGATTATATCCCGCATTTTTCATCACATCACCATACTGACCTTGTTTCTGTAGTGTGAATCCAAGGATACTTTCTTTAACTAGATTGGCGGGATTTACATTACCCTTCTGAAGTTGAAGCATTGGATTTGCAATACCAGATTCAATCGCACTAAGTGGTGCTGATGCTAATTCTAATCCACCAATTACCTTCTGAGCCACACCGCCAGAAGCAACTTTCTTGACACTACCTTGTATCTTTCCTCGTTCCTCAATCTTTTTATCCGTAACAACACTCTTAGATTTTAAAGAACTATCAGATTCATCAGAAGTGGCATTAGATAGGTCGATAACCTCGCCCGTTTTCTTATTAACTATTTTCATTCGACCACCTCGTAATCTTCTCCATAAATATCCTTGGCTAGTTTTGGGTATTCTTCGAGGACTTGAGATATTACACCCTTAAATATCCCTGACTTAGATTTCGATAACATCTTCAAATGAGAAATGACAGCCTTGTTTTCACTACCACTTTTATCTAAGACGTTGATAATAGATGTGGATAATAACCTCTTATTCGTTACGCTTGGATTCGCTAGACCACTAGCAAAAGAATCTGCATATATCTTTCTATCATTATCAGTCACTTTTCCACTTTCAATATCCCTAGCCATTTTATTAGCCATAGGTAACACTTGAATGCGAAGTGCTTTTGTTTCTGGTAGATTGTCCAACTTTTCTGCAACAGAAGCTACTTGCCGACTCGTCCAACCACCAGTACCAACTTTATCAAACTCAGGATCAAACTTTTTTAGTTCATCAAACGAACGGTCAAACTGTTGCATGAATCTATACTGACCCTGTTCCATATTAGTAATGGAAGCTATGTCGCTTGCTGCCTTTTCTTCTGCTTTAAATGATGCTTTGGAACGAATTGGTTTGTTGAGTAGTTCACTACCACTTGTTTTTGTAATAGAATCAGCAACGCTACCACTAGGTGCAATACTAGACTCTACAGATTGTATTGGTTCTGTGGTAGACGTTTTGTTTGATTGCGGCATACTACCAATATCTTGCAAAAGTCTATCAGAAGCACTTTTTCCAAAGTCTTGAAGTGAAGCTGCAGTGATGGGAGTTCCATCTGCGAAAGTTCCACCACGTTCAGCAAAGGACTTAATGACTTCGGTTATTCCAAGCATTCCAGATTTGAAGCGTTCCTGAGCCATTGTTTGAGAGAAATCAGTCTTATCTTTCTTAGTTGCTTGAATTTGTTCGTATAAAGACTTTGCAGATTCTGGTGTCCAATCCTTTGTTTGATCTCCAATGATCTCTGCCATTCTTTTCTGAGTCTCTGGGTCGGCATCTTTAAGAGAATCTGCGGATAGACTAAGATAGGAAGTAACCTTTTTGGTATCTTCAGCTTTAGCAGTTTCCTGCTTCATCTTCTCCTTCATCGTCTCCAATGCCGCATTAGACCCAATCGCCGCACCAGTCTTAAATGAATCTGCAAAACTACTAGCAAAGTTTCCCATGTTATTTCACCAATCCTGCACCAAGTTTGGTGCCAAGCCCACCCATATATGAACCCATACCAACTCCCGCAATCGTCCCAAGTACATCAGGTTGACTCATGGAAGAGTTCCACATCCCCGCCTGTGTTCCATAGATCGAGGCATTCATAGAGTTCACATTAGACTGATAGCCCATGATTGAACCAGTATCTCCAGTAGCACCAGCATAAGTCCCTATGGGCTGTCTACCAGAAGTCGTTAAGGCAAGATTAAGCCGTCTGTCTTTAAGTGACTGTTTAAGACGGGCTACCTGTACCGACTCATCAATAGAACCAAGAGGACTAATATCACCGATTCCCCTGGCTGACTGAGCCGAGCGAACATCCTCAACTAACCCAGGTCTGAGTGCATTAAACTCTTCTTCATCTGTAGACTTTAAGAAACTAGATAAGGTATCTGATGCACCTTGGAGTTCAGGATTAAGTTTGCGCTGTAACTCTGTGTACTGCGTCCCATACTTTTCAGTAGCAGCCATGACTTCTGGGGCCATCTCAAGTTGGTCTTGAATAGCTTGCTTGTAAGTCTGGCTTGCTGAAGGTGCAGGTGCTGGAGTAGGCTGTTGCGGATCATCTCCCACAAAGCACCCCCTTTTCTACCATCTTCTCAAAGTGTTCTCTAGTATACATTTTACTCACCCTTCCTCCATACTTCCTGCGTTGGAAATAACAGTGTGTCGCACCTTTACTTTTTCTCAGTATCTGAGAAGCCAAACTTAACCAAATAGATTTATCTCCCCTAAAGTCAGGGTGAATCCAGAAGTCTCGGATGTAGACGAACTCTCCGTAAAGTTTATCGAAACCACTTTGTCCGACCTGCACCCACTCGATGTAAGATATAACTCGTTCATCATCATCCTTTACTACCGTAACCATATCATATTGTTTATAGACATAAATATTTAAATGTACAAGTTCCTGTCGGGCTCCCTGTCTTGGACCAAGTAATAGTAAATCCATCCGCATCAAAAGATTTCCATGATGCACTGGCAAAAGTTGTTGAACCGTTTACCCTCATATTAATTAATTGAGTTATTGGTATGTAAGTACCGGCTGAACTCGCATTATCATCAGATATACCCCCATTTACCGTCCCATCCGTCAGACCAAATGACATTTGAGCGGTAGCATCTACTGCCGCAAAAACAATGACCAGTTTCGGAGTAAATCCAACAGAGGCTATTGCTTGGTCTCCTACCGTTGATATATCATGTGTGGCACTTCCAACTTTCACATTTTGAATAGAAAGAGTACCAAATGCCCCGCTTCCAAGCAGACAATTTAAGGCACTGGGGCTTCCACTACCAAGATTAGCCACGGGGATAACTCCAGCACCAGAAGGAATACCAGCGAGTGTATTTAATGCCGCACCCAATACTTTTCCAGCTGTTGAGATTGTAGCCAACTTCGTATCAACAATCCCTGCCGCCGCTACGATATTCGTGTTGTCTAATTTTCCATTACACTCGGTAATAATTGGCGTAACTAACGCATTCAAGTTCGCCACATTGACCGTCTGTGGGTCTGCTCCGAAAGTTGTTACTGTAATTGTTCCCATTATATTCTCCCCGCGTATGGCCTTGCGTGAACCGTATACTCATAGAATATCGGAGTCTCGCTTGCCGTTGTGTTAAGTATTTGAAAGCGGACAGAGTTCCCGCGTCCTATGAATTTAGTTCTAAAGTTGCTGTGAAGTATCTCGTTCCCGCCTGTGGTTGCAGGGGTAGTAAATGGGGTCTGTAGTGAACCTGCAAGCGTCATAGTTCCACACTGCGTGAATCCTGATCTATCCACATCTACCGATATCGCATAGACAGCATCCGAACCTGTTTCTGCCACCATCTGTGCGGGGTCAAATATCTTGTCTATGAATGGATCACCAAAGTCATGTTGACGAGTAATGATGCGTTGATAGAAAGCTGTGCCGTTGTCAGTTACGCCATTAAGCACCTTGTAGCATAGCGAGTTGGCTAGAGATGAACCACCCACAATCGTCTTAACATTATCCCCGAATCCAAAGGATGAGAAGCATGACATATTCCATTGATCTACTGGAATCGTGGTCCATGCGGAGTTGGGGTCACCATTGCGCTTGGCTGCGATAGAATCCCATATCAAGAATCTATTAGGAACTGTAGATGTGCCTACAGGAACCCCAAGAATGTACAGCCCATTCTCAAACCACCCACAGGATGTCTCTATTGCGTCTTGGTTAATATCATCAATAATGTCTTGGATTGGTTCTGAGATAATCCCTGAGCGAATCTTGTCGAAGTTAGTACGAGATAGCAACCTCACCCCATCGTTACTAAGGAAGATATGGTCATTGCCAATATCCTGAACTGTGCGGCCCGCAGGACACCCAACAGCAGTTGATAGAGGAGTAAGTTCCCAGTCAGTAAGTGGGGTTGCACCTGCAATATTCAGA
>Ga0172381_10002144_pt1 | contig 22249 bp, 22 predicted proteins | sample Leawel6488metaG_FD_119754 | JGI IMG/M metagenome (GOLD analysis project Ga0172381, IMG submission 119754) | Leachate microbial communities from a municipal landfill in Southern Ontario, Canada - Leachate well 64-88 metaG | ecosystem: Engineered > Solid waste > Landfill > Unclassified | place...
ACATGGGCGGACGGTAAAACGTACCGGAAAGTGAGTGAAAGCAACTGGGAACCGGTATCAGACCATGACTCAAGACATAGATCCGGATCTCCTACCGGTGGCGGTGGTGCTGGCGGAGCAGATAAGGATGACGTGAGCACTCCGAGCAAGTTACATGAGAAATTTAGGGTGGCACTGGAAGCGATGAGTTCTGAACACAGGGCGTTGTTCCGTGGTGGCAAGATGGATTTCGATAAAAAGACATTCTCCTCTCCTGACGGAAAGATTTCTCTTTATTATAAGGATGGAAAAGTCACCGCGTCGAAGATGGAAAAGGCGGATGATCTAAATTTCATGGATGATGTCTCAGTAGTTGCAGGAAGCAATTTCGAGATAGGATCTTTTGATCTGACAGAGCTTGCAATGGGAATTCAGGTCGAAATGGAGCATACCGATGATGTCGAGGTCGCTTGGGAAATAGCAACAGATCACCTTGACGCAGACAAGAAATATTACTCAAAACTCATGGCGTCGGGTCTTATCGATGAGGATCTTTCGAACACTTCAGATATTATCGAAATACTCAAAAAGATTGAAGCAGAATATACTCATGAAGCGGAACAAGTAATGAATAAGGCTCGGACGGTTAAATATATCAGAAGGATTCCGAATCCAAGCGGTAAGGGATATCTCTACTTTTACAATAAAGCAGAATATGAGCATTATAAAAATACAGGTAAATTGCCAGAAAAAACAAGGTCTGTTTTCTCTCAAATAATGTCTTTTTTTGGGCTTGGTTCAGAAAAAGAAGCAAAAGAAAAAACAGACAGATTATACACAAGTCATAAGTCAGTGCTGGCAGATATTGATAAAAAGACATTTTCGGATCATGTGATTGAATATATTTCAAACAAACAGAAATGGGATAAAAAACTTTCAGCCAAAGAATCAAAAACGAATACCCCGAAAGAACCAAAAAAAGAAAGTCCAAAAGAGCACAAGGACACAAAGGGGAAAACAGAAAACAATAATTCTGTTAAATTTAATACACAGATCATGCGCCTTGTCGCAGGAATAGTTAATGAAAAAGATTCTGACAAATATAAATTTTCAGACAATGGTATTCTAAAAGACAAGGATGGTAAAAGAGATTTTGAAGTAGCGAACGAATCAATGGCGGATCTGATCGTAAGAAAATATAAAGAACAATACGGTATTGATATTGTTTCCATAAAGGATCACGGATCGTTTTCTTTCCAAAAAAAAGAAAATTATGATAAAGACAATGAAAAAAATAATTTCGAGACTATGCCGGAAGATGATAAAAAAGACATTAAAGATGAAAAAATTGATAACGACATAAACAAAGTTAAAGAAGAAGTCGTTAACCAAGAAAATAAAAAAGAAGAAATTGAAGACGAAGAAGACAAGTTGGCAAAAGAAGAAGAAGAACATTTGAAACAAAAACCTGAAAAAGTGGATCGGCCAACAATCCTTGGTGAGCCGGGACAAAAATATTGGAATGGAAAAATATATGGTAATGAAAAATATGGTTATAGAGTATATATTGATCAAGACGAAAGAAAAATATCAAAAGATACAATGGAAAGTCTTGAAAAATATGCAAAATATAAAAAAGATTTAAGCGGTTGGAAAGGGAGAAAAGAAGTTATTGAAGGCAAAAAAATAAAACTTAAAAATAAAAATGAAAAATTTCAACAGATGATAGATAAACCTATTGATCATCTGAAAAAAATCGCTGAAGACCATTTTCTTTTACAGTTGGATCGTATGTTTATACATGCCACATATATGAATGACCAAAAAACAATTATAGTCGATAGTGAGCAAGAGCAAAAACTCATTGATAGAATCAAGGATTGGAAACCTGAAGATTTTAAAGACCTGATGCGGGAAAGGGTTATTTCATCAGTTCAGGATGAAGGGACAAAAAAAGAAAAAGAAGCGATAATGATTCTTAATGCGGCAATTGACAAAAGTATTGATAAAAACTTCGTCGAACACATTAAAAATGTCATAAAATCAAGAATAATTGAATTAAAATCTGAACAAGTGAATCAATCAGTTAAGATGAAGGAAAAAGCAGAAAAAGATAAAATCAGACAAGATAAAATAAATGAAGCTGAGAAAAAATATATCCAAAAAGGGTATTGGAACGGAAAAATATACGGTCGTCACGGGAATTATAGTATTTATGTCGATAACAAAAAAAGAGACATCGACAATGATACCGCCGTAGAATTGATGGGTGGAGAAGAAGAAAAACCTTTATCCAAAGCCTCCCTCCTCCTCGAGCAAGCTCTTCTCAAGGCAAAAAAAGCGCCTGTCGGAGAAGTCCGGACATATGCCAATGGTAAGAAATACCGGAAAGAAGCGGAAGGGAAATGGGTTGAGGTGAAGGGAGAAAAAAAAGGCAAAGGCAATGACGAAGAGAAAAAGCCTGAAGATAAAAAAAAAGACGAAGAAAAAAAGTCAAAGAACGAAGGTGAAAAGGGATGGTTCACGGATACCCTAAAAAAAGTTGCGAACGTTCTGGCAGAAGCATTAAAAGGACGTGACACGGTAACCCCTGCGGGTCAAGCAGTAGAGTCTACTGGCGATAAAATGAAAGGGAAAAACACACAACAGCCTCCTGAGAAGGACAAGAGCAAAGAGAAAGTGAAACTGACAGGAAATCCACAGGAGAAAAATAAGGATGAACAGCAAAAACGAAAAAAGTAATGGCAGTGAGATAATTATTCCAGACGCAATGCATCTTTCTTGCCCCAGTTGTGGGTCTACATACTTGATCGAGAATGCCGACACGAAAGAACGTTTGTTCCGGCAAGTGTCTCTCGTGTATATTGATTCCGGGAAAGGAATAATAAAGCTCAAATGTCGCCAATGCAGAAGCATGATACAGATTAAAACTTGACAAATTTAATTTAGTATATTCATTCTGTTACGTTACCAGCTACAATTCCATTGACTAGGAAAAGCTAAAAATCACTTTGGGGATTTTATGTTTTTTCAGGTTAATGGTCTGCAAGTAAAATTGATGGAAAAAGCAACTGCGAATGATGATAAAATCGCAGTCGTAGACATCATCGCCAACCATTTAACAGAAGACACTGATGGAGAAACTGTTCTCAAGGAAGCATTTAGTCCGGAAACGGTCGCTGAATTTCTTGACATCGGTGTTATCGAATTCTGGCATGAATCAAAAAGTCCCCTCCTTACAAAAGAAGAAAAGAACGCTATGATGCTGGGCAAGCCTATCGCTTTCAGATGGGAAAACGGACTACCTATGGTCACGGCTCATTTGACAAAAAAACATCCGATTGTTGCGGAAATGTTGCCTCACCTCGAAGCAGAAAACCCCGTATATGCGGCGTCTATCGGGGGGTCAAAGATCGTTCTTGAAGTTGCGGGACCGAACGGACAAGTCCATCACGTTATACCAAAAATCAAATGGGATCACCTTGCGCTGGCTCCGGCAAACATGGTTGTAAACCGTGAACCCGGCGTAAACGTGAAGCTCCTACATAAAGCGAATGAACTGACTCTGTTCATGGATTTCGACAGCATGAACACGTTCAAGCGCAGTTCAAATCAATTCTTTTCACAAGAACAGCAATTATGTAAGGCTCTCTCGGCTCCTGGAAGCGTTGGAGATATGCAGTCGACTCCCGGTGGAGTGATAACAAAGCAATCCCTCGAAAAATCAGTGGTAGCGTTGACTTTCTCAGATGAAGAAGCGCAAAAGCTGATCGACACCATATTGAAGATAAAAAAGGGCGGAGTGATTCCTTCCGACGAGAAGAGATATCGCGAGTATTTTGCCGCTCAAAATGACAGCGAATTTGCCGATAAATCGTATCGGCTTTTCAGTGAATATTTTAAAAAAAATTCAACGAAGGAGAAATAACAACGATGTTTACTAAAGAACAACTGTTGGCTAAAGGGGTAACGCCCCAGGATGCAGATGAAATCATCGCATCGACAGCCGCAGGAACCATCGTGTCACCTATTGATGATCTTGCCAAAGCTCTCAATCAGACCGATGAATCCGTGCTGGTTAAGGCGAAAGGTGGAGAAGGTCACGCTGAACCCGATGATGACAACAAGGGCGGGAAAAGCGATGATGATGACGATAACAAGGGTTATGATGAAGAGTATATGCGCAAGTACATGAAGAAATTCATGAAAGACAACAAAAAGGAATGCGCAAAGGCAGCGGAAGAGGCTGGTATCAACGAAAAGGAACTAAACAAGGCAATTGATGATATCAATCGCAGTGTCAACGGTGCTCTTGTCGAAATGGAAGATCTCAATCCCTTCCTCCAGAAACAGTCCGAATTCAATGCGGGTATGCTCAAGGCACTCGAATTTATCGGTGAACGCATCGATCTTATCGCGGGACAACACGCAGCGTCTTTCGATCTTCTCACAAAAGCCGCAAGCGTTGATCTTGAAATCGCTCGTAGCATCGATCTTGTTTCGGCTCAACCGACAGGAAGAAAGGGTGTAACTGCGATATCTGCGGATCTTGCGAAAGCAAATCAGCCTGTAAACGAAGTCCTTGCGTATCAGACCCTTATGAAAGCCGTTCATGCGAAAGACCGTCGTGCTGGTGAAATCGTAGGACTGTATGAAAGCTCTGGTCGTAAACTTGCGGCACTCAGCCAGAAAGATCGTGAATATATCAATCAACTCATTACGGAGGGTAAATAATCATGGGAATGGATGACAATTTCCTTATGCTCGCGGATAGCGAGATGAGTCAGAATACCGGGGCTAATCTTGCGGAACTTTCAAAAGCTCTGCTTGCTCCCGGTAGCGTCGATGACATGTATCAAACACCGGGCGGATCTCTTACCATGCAATCGCTGGAAGGGATGCTCGCTGACCTCACATTGAATGCACAGGATTTTACCCTGTGGCAGGATATGAACAAGATCAAAGCGTTTTCAACTGTTGAAGAATATGATCAGCAGATCGGACTCGGTATTTCTGATGGCGGATTCGTCGGCCAGATGGAAAATCCCGAATTCGCGGATGCTGACTTCCTGAAACAGGTCGCAATTGTTAAGTTCATGTCAGAGGGATGGAAAGTCGGAGATGTTCAGGAAGCAACTCAGACCATCATCCAGGTTCGGTCACGTCAGCAGCGTTCAGCAATGAATCGTCTTCTCCGTAACCTTAACCGCGCACTGTATAACGGTAACTCCACATGGATACCGGAATCTATCGACGGCTTGGCAAAGACAATCTCTGCAACAAGCTCTGATCAGATTTACGATATGCGCGGAAGCTCCGTGTCGATGAACACTTTCAACGGTATCGGTCAGCTTATTACTGAAGGTAACGGTCACGCTGAAAATGCGAAAGTGTATTGCTCACCGGCTGGAATCCAGAACCTCAGTACGATCATCGAAAGTACCGGCGACGGCACGAACAATCGCAAGATTATTCGTTCTGGTGACGGAAGTGTGACTATCGGTGGAAAAATTTCCGGGATTATGACCAATTTCGGGGAAATGGTCCCTCGTCTTGACAAAATCCTCGGAATGGAATACGAGGGACAGCGCGTTCCGATGTACTACAACAATTCAACTAAAACTTGGATTGAAGGTGCAACTTCGGAAAAAGCTCCTGCGACTCCTTCTATCGTACTCACGAACCAGACCGCAGTATCCGGATCAGAGTTTTCTGCGTCAGGTGTTCGTCCTTCTGGTCAGACCATGAGATACCGTGTGAGTGCTCGTAATAAATACGGCCGCTCAAAAGCATGTGATGTTGTGGCTTCTGGATCGGCTGTTGCAGCTGCGGGAGCGATATCAATCGCGATCACACCGAACCAGTTCGATAGCGGCGAAAAAATGCCGAGTTGCTTCGTGATCTATGCTGAAAAAGTTGCCGGATCAGGCGTTTATCAGTACATGGACACTGTTGCAGCGGCATCGAATCCGCTCGATGTTGCAACATACGTTGACAAGAATCTCTACATTCCCGGTTGTGCGAGAATGTACGTGATCGATCAGACCACTGCTGGCGAAAGCCGCGTAATGGCATACTCTCAGCTTCTCCCGATCCATAACACGGATCTCGCGAAAGTTGGACGGTATACCCAGGGTCTTATCAACATGTACGGAGCGGTGAAATACTACAAACCGAACGTGCTTGTTGAGATCAGAAACATCGGCGTATCTCAGTCTAATCCGAATCTTTTCAACACGATATAAGGTAGGATCGTATGGCAGCGTATTATAGAGCATCGGCGATGAACGGAAATCCTTTGGTAAGCTATCACCCGAGTAATCGGGTGACAGGCCAAATCATCGGTTCCGGAGCTGACTTTGAGATTGTGAATGAAAACTCAGTTTTTTTTCTTGAACAAATAGAAGTCGGTTCCGGAGTTACGGTCAAAGTGTCCGATGGAGCAGGGAATGAAATTATTCCCGTTATCGGTCAATTATCGTGCGAAATGAGCCCTATACGCTGTGATAACGGCATCGTGATTGATGGAACAGTGTTAATGGTAAAAGGGTTCTTTATAGAGGATTCAATACGATAATGATTTTCTCCAATGAAGAACGTGAACAGTTTCAAAACATTCTACCGGCTCAAGGGAATCTGAAAACTCTTGAGTTGGTAGATAGTATATTGAAGAAAGTATCGGAAGGAGAAGGAAAAGAAATAGAATTTTCGAATCTCGAAATAAGTCTTTTAACGATATCTATTTCGACACTTGATCGTCAATGTTCTATTTGCTTATCTTCTCTTCCTTTGATCAAAAAACTTATGGAGGCATACAACAATGCAAAAACAGGGTTCTAATGATGTGAGCCAGGGAAGACCGGCTCTCGATTATCTTGCATATCTTCAGGACAACTGGACTCCGGACGATATCGCTGATGCAAAAGCAACAGTCAAAAAGGTAAAACTTTTCGCGGTAACAGCCGACGCGAGCGCAGGTCTGGAAATTACTGGTGTCCCTGTGGGTGCAGTAATCATCGGCGTTCATGTGATTGCCACTGCGGGTAATACTTTGGGTACACTCAAACTTCGTGATAACGCGGCTTCTCCGAATGATATCACGAATGCGATGGTGTGCGCAACTGATAAAGCGGTCGTGTATGCATCGTCAATCGATGATGCTTTTTACACCGTGGACGCAGACGGGCTCAGTGTACTCGCAGGTGGAACAGATGCGACCGCAACTCGCGGTATCGTTGTTATCGAGTACGTGTAAGATAAAAAAGAGTTGATTTTATTGTCAATACGGGCGCTCCATATCTTATGATTATGGGGCGCTTGTATTTTTAACGGGCAGGAATGAAATGGCGGAAACCAGAAAAGGATTTTCTTTCGATAATCCGGATTTAACGAGTAATTATCATGCACCGAAATGGGGCTTACTTGTTTCGCCTGATGATCTCAGATATGATGAATTGTACGGAAACGATTTAATCGCTGAAGCAAATAGCCAGTCCATAACTGATGATCAGCTTCTCGACTATTCCAGAGTAGCTATTGCATGGATGGAACGAGAACTCAATATTGACATCCTCCCACGTCTTATCAGATACGAAAATAGGATCGGTGGCGATGGGAATGAAGTCATCAGACCCGACATCGCGGCAGATGACAGATTCCTGTCTACATTGAAAACAGCAAAACAGAGAAATGAACTGTATATCAGGGAACCGGGATATGCGTACCGTCTTATCCAAGCGCGGCATGAGGCGAGAATAAAACTCCGTCGCCGTCCGGTCAGAGACATTCTAACTGCGAAATTTGTTGACCCGTACTTTGGAAATACCGTGATTGATCTTATGCCTTATCGCGTGGTGAGAAAAGATTATTCCGGAATATGCTTTTTCCGTCCGAAAATACTTTCCGGTCGTGGATACGGGTTCAACTATATCTGGCAGACATATTTAATGATGCCGTATTGTCGTGACATGCAGGACATTTTCCTTATAGATTACACGTCCGGCTATGAATCATGTGCGCATGTTCCGGATGACCTGCGTCAAATAATCAGGAAGACCGCTGCGATTACATTAATGGCAAAATTCGGTCTTGGTAAAATTGCCGGTATCGCAAGCAGGAGCGTAAGCCTTAACTCTGTATCAGAATCAATCAGCACAACACAGTCGGCAACAAGCTCTTATTTCGGGTCGACAATCCTCCAATACCAAAAAGAAATCAAGGATTGGCTCAAACAGAATAGATCAAAATTCAGTAGAACTGACATCGGGTGTCTATGATAACACAGGAATTCTCAGACGGCACACATGTTATCAAGATAGAACAGGCCGAAAGTCTTGAAGATGCGGAACAAAACAGGTTTCCGGATGGGGAATATACTCGATATTTTGTCGACGGCAAAAAATACCCGTCATACATGGAAATGATCAGTTTCATTATTAAAAAAACAGGATCATCTCGTACTTCTTTTATCCCGAAATCATATAATGAACTTGAGAATATCCGGAATAAAGTGTTGAGGAATCAACAGGCGGAAATGCAGACGGCAATGATAGCGATGAAGAAAAAATATGCGGATATGAACTTCCCACCTCAAGCAATGAAGGAACTCGATGATATGATCGAAAAGCTGGATCTTTCCGGAATCAGGGTATCTGAATAATGGGAAAAAACTTAAATATCGGAGCGGATACCTCATTAACTGTATTCGGGAACCCGGAAAGTTTTCGCAAGCTCATAAAGAATCACGGTCAATTGTGTAAAATAAAACAGTCTCTTCCATGCCCTTGCATGGCTCAAAACTTCGGTACTCCAAACCGCCTCTGTACATTATGTAACGGGACCGGATACCTGTATACATATCAACGCCGGTTCCTTATCGCTGATGAAAACCCACAATGCAATGATGATGTGACGGAGTTGTATCCATATTTTGTCCCGGTTATGGAAGTTTCGAAGGTCGAGAATGTGGTATCTCCCATCCAGGGCGGGATCACACAGGCCGAAGTTGTGAGCTTTAACGACACCACGATCAAAATAAAAAATCCGGGGAATGATTTCAAGAAATATGACCGGAGACGAGTCACCTACTTTTTCGATGGCTGGACGCATATTACCGGCGACGTCCTGAAGGTCGACGCGGCGCACGGGCTGATGTGGCCGACAAAGACATATTATGATGCACAGTATCAGAGCAGTAACCCCTTGCTTGCCGAAGCTGATATTGCCGCAGTGGAACGGTTGTATAATAAAAAAACGGGCAAGACATTTGTCGAAGGAAAAGACTATAAGAGATACGGAAATACCTTCCGGACAACAAAAAAGATAACTCAAGGCGATATGGTCTGCGATTATTACTATGCGGATCTGACCCAGATTATAACCGCTGATTTAAAGACAAAAGACGATCTTGAAAAGTGGACAAACGATATGGAATCCGGGAATATTCGCCTCGCGATGTATCCTTGGTTCAATATAACAAAAGGTGATCTCGTCGTAATTGCGGCGGATGCACAATACAAGAACCAACTTCTCGCACATAGAGGCGATCTTGACGAATTATGGGAAGTTGAAGTTTTCGAACTTAATGATGTTATCGTTGATGAGGATGGCGGAACATATTTCCGTGAGAAGGATTTCATACTTATCGGGAACAGATATATCCTCTGGATCAGTGATCACCGGCCAAAAGACGAAAAGAATATATCCGTAAAATACGGGTATAAACCGACTTTTATCTGTTTCGAAGACAATCCGGAGCCGAACAACCTTGAAAACAGGCGGTATCCTAAAATCATATACACAAAGAGATGGTCGAAGACAAAGGCCGCAGATATTACGAAATTACTGGGGAATGCGGAATGAGTACGACTATTATATGCGAATTTTCTGATTACAGAGTGCAATCCACTGAATTTTTCCTCGACGGCGTAAAGGATTACATTGTTAATCGTGACTTGTCCGGACTCACAAACGCACAAATTAAACAAATCAGTTTTGCGAAAGAACACCCGATTATAACCCTCATGTCTAGTATGCTGGCTCCGGGACACAATGCCGATACAATCAGAGCAAATCTTATCCCCACAATAAGCGTAACCCCTGGGGATCTTGATGATCAGGGATTCACGCTTGCAAATGCTCCACAGGTGATAACGATAGATGATGAATATATCGCAGGACTGAAGGAATGCCGGAACCTATCGCTTATCAATCGGTTTAAGGATGTACTGATTACCGATTCGCAGATTGATACGATTATTTCCGCATACAAAAGAGCGGGGAAAAAGAAATCTCTTCGGTGCGAATCTCGGGAATGGTCATGGAACGAGAAATTGAACCTTTCCGTGTGGGCCGAATCAATAGATGATTCCATCCTTATGAGTACGCTGGCAGATAGCGCATTGATCAAGATAAAAACCGGGATCATGGGGGATAATTCCCCGATGAGGAATTTGTCATATCGCCCTGCGCGGGGGCTGACCAATTTCAACTTTGGCCGTGTTTTATACGGTTCAGAATTCAACTTGACATTTTTAAATACATACAAGAACTATACGATATATGAAGAGCCCACCATCGGGACGGATGTAATTCTGAACGGAACATTCACCGTTCCCAATGGAGAATAGTATGCAACTTCACGAATATCTGTCTCAGCATTCCTCGAAGCGAAATGTCGACAAAGTGATCATCAGATGGTACACCCGCAATTATAACGACAATCTCAATCGTTCAAAAGAGGATTGGGATAAGATTGTTGAGTCGTTTTTCAATGAAACTGAAAAAGACGGATTCCAAAAGGTTTCTCTCGAAACACCTTCCTCCACAAAATCAAAAGCAGGAGATAAGCAATAATGGCACGTTATTATGACTTTGCCGGTCAATCAATCATATTGCCCGGTTCGTACACAGACAGATTTTTCCCGAAAGACCAGGGTGCAGGATCTATCAAAGGGAAAGTTCTCATTATCGGTGAAGCGACTAAGGGCGGAATCCCTTTCGACGCATACACCGATATTGATGATGTGATCAATGTGATCAATGGTCAGGCACAGGGTTTGAATGTTTACGGTGGCGGAGACATTTATTATGCGTCTGAATTTTATCTCACCCCGACAAAAGATGCGCGGTTCAAAACACCGTCTGAAGCACTCGGGATCGTTGTCAACGAAATGGATCAGGCGATAACTTCGCTACTTAATAGTTCCACAGCAATCATTGATATCGCATTCAATAAATTCGGGACGGACGGTAATCAGGCCGGAATAAAAGTCAGTGCAGGATCGGACGCAGGAAAACTCCTTCAGTTGCTATACAAAGGAGTTGAAACGCTGAAGATTGATAATCTGACTCTTCCATTGTTTGATATCCAGTATGTCGGATCAGGAAGCGCGGCAACGATGACTATAACCGCGACGAAATTGACTACGACATGTACCGGAGCTACAACTGATAATCTTGATATCACGTTCGCAGATTATGATGATCTCGGAAGCCTTATCAATTTTATCGACAGTAATGCCGCGTATACTTGTACATTAACAGGTAAAAGCGACGATATCCCAAATATTTTTGACGTATTAACCGCAGTGGATGTTAAAACTGCGGTTGTTTCATGTGTCGGTATCGTCGAAGCTCTTCTCCGTGCGATCAACGCAAGCGGAACATTCACCGCGTCTCTTCACACAGGAAGCACTCGCCTTGTACCTGATAATCTGACCGCGTTCAAATTCCTCACCGGAGGAACTGTTTCCGCTGCGACAACTCAGAGATGGACTGATGCACTGGAAAAACTGGAAAAATATGATGTGGACAACCTTATCTGCGTATCCGGCTCATCCACCGTCATGGGGCTTTTTAACGCACATGTGGAAAAGATGAACAGTGTCAAGATAAAGAAATATCGTCAATGGGGAGCGGGAGCAGGAAGCACTCAATCGACTAAAGCTCTAAAAATCGCAGATATGAAAGCGTTCAACTCTGCCTATGCGGAATATTGCGTGTCTTCATTCAAGAGATATGATTTTGTAAATAAACAGGTTCCGACAACCGACTTCGGAGCATATCTCTTGTATCCGATGATTGCCGGATTGCGGTATGCGAACAAGATCGGGATGGACGTGGTGTTCAAGTATCTCAATGTTCTTTCAACGCCCGAAATAACCGTTGAAGATCAGGAGGATTATGCTGAAGCAGGAGCAACACTGATTCAGAAAACAAACAATGTTCTTGATTCTACCCAGAATTTTGAAATTCTTGTAAACAATACCTGTTATCAGGGATCTCAGGTAACAAGAACGAATCCTTCGGTTGTGTATGAAATCAATAAGCTTACAAAAGACTTCGAGGAACAGGTAACGGAAAAGATTCGTGCGCTTGACGGAGTAGCGAACAGCCTTGTGATTGCATCTATCCAGAACTGGATCACCACGTATCTTTTCCCAAAATATCGTGATGATTACAAATGGATCACTGATTATACGGATTCGGCAACAGGAGCTAAACAGGCAGCATTCAGCAATGTGACTTTTTCACAGAACGGCGAACAGTTTATAACCAATGCGACATTGACAATGAGCGTTACCCCGAGATTCGCGTTCAATTTCTTCACATTCATTACACCAGGACAAAGCGTCTAAGGAGGATATGACAAATGGCAGGATTTAGATCAGGCGGGGAACCGCAGGGACCGGTTGGATCGGGTATAGATTGTTTCGTCATGCAGGACAACACGATCCTTGCCTACAGTACCGACATGCATATCACCGAAGACTATATGCTCGAAGGTATTCAGACTCTCGGATATTACGGATTCAGGAATTTGCTTTCACTCGGATACAATTGTGAGTTCACGATGGGAACATTTCTCCTCCGAGGAGCGGATGTTTCAGGGAATGTGTCAATGCCGGGTTGGCAGTCTGACGGGAATAATAACATCAACTCTTCGGGATTGTTCACTTTCACGGGGCTCGACGTGCATACATTGACCGTGCTATATACAATCCTCGGGGCAAAGTACGGCGGCGGTGATCTCAATGTGGCGCAGGGACAGTTAATGACACGCAGTACGAAATGGCGAGCGAAATGTTTGCTCCCCGGATTACAAGTTTCGTAATGAAAAAGTAAATCAAAAAAATTATAGGAGACAAAAAAGCGATGGATCTATTGAACGTCGAAAAAGAGCGATTTAAAAATGTCACAGTGGATGGAAAGGATTTTAAGATACGATGTATGTCTCCTCGGGACAAAGTTACCATTGCGCAACGGCGAATGAAATTGCAAAATGGTAATCCCGTCGAGGCAATGATGAATAATGATTTCATGTTTTTTGAAAACATCGCAATTGTTGACACCTGCACGGAGTCATTTCCTGCTGATTTCAAAAATAACCAAAGCTGTATTGATTGGCCTGATGAAAGTCTTATTCATGGCCTCGCGGAAGAAATCCGGAAACATACAATTGACTTTGATGCCAAGTTAAAAAAAAATAGACCTGTTGCAGGAGGCGAAGAACCCTGATTACTTCATAGATGCCTTTATGATTCGTCATTTTGGCATTTACCCACAGGGTTTCCAGAAAGATGATTTGTTTGATGAACAAAAAATCTTTCTGATGTATTTACTGGGACGAGTCCCGACACTTGATGATTGGGCGTATACGGTCGAATACAGTATCAGGCTCGCGGCAATTGATAAGATGACGATTGATGATGTTGACATTAGTCCGGAAGAGCTCGATCTTGCGGAATTCAGAGGCGAAGACATTGAAGTGATTAAGAATAATCGTCTCGAAGGACTGAAGCGGACGAAAACGCAAGAACTGAAAAAAGAATATGGGATCAAGGATGAAACCGAATCCGGTAATAAACCAAAATTTGAGATAAAGAATAAAGATGATCAGAAAAATGCAAAACAATTATGGGATCTATTACAGGGCAAAGGATTAGTCTGAAATGGACTATAATATAAATTTAAAATATAAGGCTGGCGGAGGAGGAGCTTCTTCCGGTGGAGTTAAGAACCAGAACTTCGGAGAAATCCGTAGGAAGGTTATTGACGCTCAAAAAAACGCGGAGAAGAAAGCCGGAACCGGCAGTACAAACGCGCAACTTGCTTCTATAAAACAACTTAATGGATCGATGGTTAAGTTGAATGAATCGATCAAATCATTGACGCAAGCGATAAGAGCCGGTGGCGGGATCGGTAAAGGCTCCGGAGTCGGAGGTAGTGGCGGAAGCGGACGGGTCAGTATGTCTGCCGGACTATCTGGAGCGGTAGCGGGAGGGGTTGGTTCCGCGATGGTTCTTGGTATGCTCGGATATACCATGCATAAAATATCCGAAATCGGTAACGCATACATGGATAAAACCGCCGAGCAATCAAAAAGTGTTGGGTATGGCGGATTCCGGTATGGTCAGGGCATGTATGGCGCGACAGAAATGGGCGCGGGAATGAAATCATACGCCATGTCTACCGGCAGATTCCAGCGCGGAAGTGTAGATTCGAAGCTGGGTAGCACGGGAGCAATGCAAGTCGGTGGGGCATATGGGTTATCTGCGGAGGAGGCATTCGGTCAGGCGGGAACATTTGCCCGTGCGGGTGTTCAATACGGTAAAGCCGCATATACCGTTGCCGGTGGTGGAATCGAGACTCAACTTCCGATGCTCATGCAATCCATGTCGACAGAGCTTGAAGATGCCGTAAAAAATGGATTCGATGCCTCTGAGATGGGTAAAAATATCGCGGAAGATATGACTGCGTTGACAATGGCGACTCGGAACAAGGATGTACGAACCGCAGATCTTATCTCTAAATCCGTATCCGGGATGAAAACCGGAGGGCAGAAGGGTCAAGTTTCTACGCCGGAAGAGCTCATGGCTTGGCAATCAGCGCAGAAATCCATGATGTCGAAAATGGGTGATTCCGGATGGAGAGCGCAACAAGTCGCAGCGGGTCAAATGACCGAAGAAGAAGCATCTCGCCTTGCAGGGATCAAAGGCGGACCATCAACAAACGATGTCCAGGCGATTCTTGGACCCAACGCATTGACTCATTTTACAAAAAGACAACTTCAGGATCAGACAAACGTAGAATATCTCCAAGGAATCGCCTCCGGATATAAAGGGATATATGGATCTGGTCCTGCTGCACTTCGGAATATGTCTACTTTTTCAGATGCAACCGGAGGTGTCGGATCTGTTGCTCTTGAAACGATGTCAAGATTTGATTCATCTAAAAAAGGTATTGATTTGTTTAAAGGACAAAGAGCGGTTGAAGGATTATATGGTGAAGTATCCGGATCAGCATCCGGAATGTCAATACAACGAGATAATCAAAGAACAAACTTCATGCTTGCGCATGGAGAAAAATTTGCACAAGCAACTATGAAAGTTGAAACAGCATTGTTGCATCTTGCGGACAGCGGTATAAAAACATTGGATGATGCTCTTCAGAAATTAGGTCTTACAGGTGACAAAAAACCAAAAACCAAAACGAAAGGAAGGGTTCTTGCTGGACCAGAAAAAGCAGGGTCTACAGATCCTAATTTTGACACAATGAATATGGGATATTAATAACGTGGAAACAGTTATTTCTTATGCAAAATCAGCGGCAAAATACCAAAAGAAAATAATATTCAATGCTGGGGTTGAAAGTTCAATCCGATACATTGAACCATCATCAAATTATGTGCCGAAGGTGACATTGCTTTTTTCCCCCTTTGGACTTCCTTTTGTGCCTCTTGAAATTATTGGTTCAAATTTAAAAGATATCATTTCCGGCATGGAATGGACAAAAGACCGCACGAATCCGGGCGGTATGCTCACGATGACGATTACTCCGGATGATACCGTAATAAATGAAATAATTCAGATCATTAAAAAGTTGCCTGGGGGAAACAAGTTCTCGAAATTATGGAGTGCGCTCGGGTTCAGTCTTGAGGATTTGTTTAAGCCAATGGCCTTGTGCCAGCTATGGATTGACGGGTATCACGTGATGACCGGAACCGTTCGCTCATGCCTGTGTCCAACAGGCGTATCCGATGATGGGAAATCAAAATCATACATATTGACTATTGACGAATTGGGAAACCTGTATACTCGGAATACAATTCGTATGGATACAATGATCCTTAATGGATCGGAGAAGCACATGCTCGATTCAATGCGGAAAGCAGTAGAAGAATCGGGTAACATTAAAGGTGTTCCTGTCCGAGAAGGAATCAAGTCTCTAATCAATGCATTTAAAGTATCTACATTCCTTGAACAAAATATAAGTATGAGTGACGGATTCCCTCTATTTTATCGATTATTGTCGGAATCAAATCCTATTGGAGGGATTGCTTTAAAATCATATATTTCGAATATGTTTATAAACTCAAATCTTCTTGAGCTCAATAATCAATCATTTTGGGATTATCTGAAAAACTTTATGCCAAATCCATGGATGGAATTTTTCACCGAATCAGGAGGGAGAACTATTGTAACGGATGCCGCAGTTCCACCTGCGGTTATGTTCCCTGGGTTCAATTATGTGGTTGCCCGATCTGTTCCGTATTCGAATCCACTCCTCGGAATGGTGAACGCGGCTCATTTACCCGCTACCGCTTTACTTGATTTGAACGCAGTGAATATGCTTCTTGGCGGTGATTTTGTTATTGTAACCGATGCAGATATCGAAGGAAAGAGTCTCGGATTTGATGGCTCTGGACAAGCAACATCTTTCCGGACAGTATATTCGGAAGGTTCAAGTACAATGCCTGCCGATATTTGTGATAAACCGATTCAATGTTCGGGACCACTAAACCCTTTGGCGAGTGGTGGCGTTTCCACTTTCGGGATCAGTGAGATGATTGAATCAATAAATTGTACTGGATTATATGATCTGGGGATTGCCGCAGATACAATATTGTCTCGTATCGCAAAAACGAAGATCAGTTCTCTTGGGATTATGTCAAAACCGGCATTATCAAATCTTCTTGCGGTATGGTTCCGGAATCAATCACGGTTCCGGGAAGGAACAATCACTACGCGGATGATGCCGTGGGCAAGACCGGGGATGTATCTTCTTTATCTCCCGGAGTATTCCGGAAACAAAAAACCGGAAAATATTCGTGATATCGGGATATATTATATCGATAGCTTGACTCATAATTATGATCTTCAGGACGAAGACGTGACAGCGACGACAACAATGAACGTGATCAGGGGATGTCCATTACCAACAACTGTTGCGCAATCAGCATTACTTTTGTTCGATTTCGAAGTTCTTCCTCCAGTATCAGGGCTATGGGATGGAGAGTATAAGGCATTGCAAACCGCAAGAGCCGCAGGAGTGGGAGGCTAATCATGGATAAACAGCGGAAACTAAGGCGTGATAAAGGGAAAGATACCCATTCCCGGTCCGTTGAAACTAATGTCTTTCAGAAAAGATCCACGCAGACATTCGACATAATGACCGGCGAGATAACAATGACTCAACCGGAACCGCTGTTCAGACAGACGGGTGTCACTGTTGGGCTTACTCGCGGAGGAATATTGACCGGAGTGGGATACCCTGGGGCATTTATTGAACCAAATTCCGGAAACATGCACGGGTTGTATGAGGGACCAATTGTCGGGCAAATGGTCACGGTCGGATTCTTGCGGGGTAACAGCTCCGCTCCGATTGTATTGAATCGATATCCTTACCAGGGAAAGCCAAATACCGCCGTTTCCGGGAAGTATATTCTTCCCATGACGGGTAAAAAATATGATCCCACAGACGTTATCATCGGACACTTTTCCGGATCAGTTATCCGATTCAACACCGGTATAATTTCAGGGAAATTACCTGGCAGCGTGTCTTTTGACGTAATGACCAATCTTGAGATATCGAGCTTAATCACTAAAATAGCCGGAACTACGCAGATAGAACTTACCAGCCCGACGATAAAACTGTCGGCAAGTACCAACATAGAATTAAACGGAACCGGTGATTATGCCACAAAATTCAATGCGCTGAAGACCGCGTTTGATCAGATGAAAACTGACTTGAATAATTTCATAAAGGCATACAATGGTCATGCAAACGGAACGTATGGATTGTCTTCTCCTCCGGCAATATTATCAACTGCCGATATGAGCAATGCCAAAGCTCCAAAGGTAACTCTGTAAAGATAATGTCTTGACAGAATGATATAATCAATGCGATAAATTCTCATTAGCCACTAAATAGGCAGACAATGTATACGGATAGGGATATCCATGAATCTGCCTGTATTGATTAAACAACTTTATGGAGAATTTACCCTCACCGGATTGTACTCTTTCGAGTTCGCGAACCGGGGGAAAAAGATAACTGAAATTTTCTTCATGATGCCTCCACAGGAAAAATCAGTCAGCGAATCGACTCGATCCACAACCAATCCTACACTATCATGCAATTATAATACTGACGCAGGAAACGCAACAAAGAAGATCGATATATCTGGGAACCTATGGTTTCCCATTGTCGGTAGTCCATCAAACCCCGTGACGGCCGATCCATCAGGGAACAATGACCTTATCGACGGCTTGACAGAGTTTTTCAAGATGCGGTGGATGCTGATTCGATACAGGGATTATACCCTTACTCGCGGAGCGAAAATCGATGTCCCCGTAATCCCGATGATGTTAAGTAACGAAATCACCGCATTGTACCGCAAGGTATCGAAACTGATGAAAGACGGACGCGGGGCGCTGTACGACGAGATACAGGTTATTTTCCATGATTATGATATGGATGACCACTGGTATTGCAGAATAGATGAATTTTCAGCGTCACAATCAGCGAGCAAATACATTGCAATCAATTATCGTATATCCGGGGAAGGATATGAACGGTATGTAACACACACGGCAAGTCCGACGCAGATAAAAACGACGCTCAACGAAGAAGTGAATATATCAAATGAGCAATTGCAGGGAATCGGATATCAGGAATCTCTTGACGCTATTGACCCCACGAAATCAATAACCAATGTTGTGATGAATAATTCAGATTTTTATTCGAATTCACTGGCGATCACAGAAGCTCTTGCCGCAATAAATACTGAAAACGAGAACATACAAGCGGGAAACGCCACACCATTTGATACTCTTTTGGGGTTACTTACGAATCTTGTTGCGTCCGTTGAGAGTGTCCAGACTGAATATATAAATAATCTTTTAACTGATACGCAACAAGCGGCATACGCGGCGGGGACACTTACGATTGATTCCATACTAGATTATACCCTGTTGTCTTTTTACAATTCACTGCAAAAAATAAAAATGTTCGCGACAAATGCGATAGGCGCAATTGTTTCAACACCAAAACAAAACACCATTTCTTTCTATGCTAACGCCGATGAGTATACACTTACATCTGATCAATTTGACAATACCGACAATAAAAAGATAATGAATGATTCCACATTCTACTATTATACAGTGCAAAGTGGTGATACCGCTCGAACTATCGCATATCGGGAGCTTGGGGATACTGAAAAATTCATCGAAATACTCAGGCTCAACAATATCACAGAATCAGACCTTATCGATGGAACAATCATTGGAACTAAAATAAAAATACCTTTTGATTCCGCGTCTTCAGTTAGAAGTGCGGATAATCTCGTATATGAACCGGATGATTCCGATTTGAATAAATTTCTCCACGGGAGCGCAATATATACTGATGTGACAAACAGCATGAAGCCGTCTCCGACAGGTGACATCATGGGTTATTCCGGCATTCAGGTCACATATGATTCCCTTTTTGCCCGGTTATCAAATCAAAAGGGATCGCTCAATGTATTTGCTCCGGATTGGGGTGTTATTCCTCTTGGCGATGGCGACGCTCCGCTCATGGTTCGTATCGACAAGTATCTCAGTGATCTCGTAAATCAAATTCAATCAGATCCACGGGTGGAATCAGTAAATCTTGATATAAAGAAGTTGAGACTTCAGGGCGAAGCCTTAACAACATACGGAACAATCAGCTTTATCGGGACTGAAGAACAAAAGGAAATGGTTGTAAACTCATGAGTGATATTTTAAAGATTTATACCGCTGAACAATTATATAATATGTATCGCCTCAAGATATTGGCTGATGGGGTGGGAATTACTGATTTCAATGATGGATCAAAAGTCAAAGCTCTTGTGCAGTCAAATGCGGATATTGTTTCATCAATAAGTATGGATTTCAAGGAAGCGATTTATAATGCGATTCCGATTGCATTGTATGAAAGCCTTGGATTTACGCAGCTCCCTGCGACAAACGCAACCGGATATCTACGTCCATACCGGAAACCACAAATGATTATCCGATATGTCGGATCAGGATCGAGTGCAAAGATTACAATCACAAATTCGTTGATATCTGCTGCGTGTGTCGGTGCTCCGGGAGACGCATTTTCATTTGATTTCACCACGTATCCGAAAACGGGAACAATGTACGCGGCGATAAACGCATTATCGGGATGGAGTTGCACACTTATCGCAGATGTCGATTGTACGAGTCTGTATAAGTGGACGGCGAAAGAGGTTATAGGTGAATACGATTACACGCGAACGCTTGGATTTGACTGTATGCTTGCGACAGATATCGCGATTCCTGTCGCAACCGGATATTCGGTCACTCTTAATGAAGTTGAATTTATAACTACGGCAGACGGGACAATCCTTGCGGGGACTTCAGGTGTTGCGTGTCCGGCACAATGTACCGTGGCGGGAACAGCCGGAAATATCGAAGCCGGAGCAATCGATACGGAAATGGGGCAAGGAACCATAAACTCTTCCATAGATGCAAGTATCGTCGGAGTGACAAATGATACGGCTTTTTCAGGTGGTGCAAATCAGGAAACAGCGAATGCGCGTAGACTCCGATTCAATGATACCATTTCGGCGCTCAACGCCGGGACAAAACAAGGAATCATTAATGCATTGCGTACAATCAGCGGAGTGAAAAACGTCGGCATGCGGACATCGTACCCGTTCCGGGGAACAAATACAATCATCCTGGATGATGGGACTCAGACAATAAGTGCGGCGCTTCTTGCGAGTGCTGAAAAAATACTATACGGAGATCCTGACGATCTCGTGAATTATCCAGGTAAAAATGCTGAAGGGATAGGATATGTATTTGTCGCCCCGACAATTGTGTCCGTTTCAATCGGTATAACCGCGACAAGGCTTTCAAATATCCCGGTCGACTTGACTACTATTCAGACTGATATAGTAACAGCGGTGGAACAGTACATAAATACTCTTCAGCTCGGACGGGATGTGCTCTTGAGTGAAGTGTTCAGAGTCGCAAAGAATTCAAACAACGCGATTTACGACATGGCTATTGTGAGCCCGTCAGCAAATATATCGATAAACCAAAATGAATTTGCAAGAACCGGATCGGGTACGGGCGGAACCGTAACCGTGACCGTAACCATTTCAGGAACAGAGTAATGGCAGAAAACATTGTAATCAGAATAAATGATAGCCTCAAAACATTATGGAATATAGATGACCCTATCTATAAATCCGTGATATGTGACGCTGACGGAACAATTCTATCGACAATTACCATCCCAACAGATATTGATATCGGAGCAATCGCAAGCGGGATTGAGTATTTGCGTCGATTGTCAATAGATCTGTCGAAGCAAATATATTTTAATCAGGCGGACACTGAATTTTTAAAATATGTCTTAAATGATTTTTTTAACATTCAACGATTCGCCGGAGAATCAGACGCGCAATGGTTAGCTCGTGCGGTAAGCATGATTTTTAAACCGAGAGTGTCACGGGCAACTATCATTTATGCCCTGCGTCCATATTCGGATCAGGAACCTGAAATAATTTCAGGGGATAGAGCTGCGATGTTCGCGGATTATTCCTTCGCGGATCGTTACAAACGGGACACGCAGACATTTCAGGGATCACCATTCCCGGTATTTCCTGCGTATGCATACAACAGTGAAGACACGGCGTTTTCATTAATTATAGTGCTTTACGGAACCGATACCGGGGACATCTTGAACGTGGTAAATTTACTCCAGAGCATTCTCGTCGCCGGAGTCTCGTATACATTGGAAATCAGATAAGGAGCAATATAATGCGTGATATGAGAACAGTGAATATGTCCATAGGGCAAAAAGCAGAATCGAAGAAAGTATTTAAAAGAATCGGGGATCTTGCATATCGTGATATTTCAATATTGGGTAAAATAGGGCTATTTGATTCCGGGAAAATGCTTATAACCAAAGGACTTCTGGTCAC
>Ga0172381_10002145_pt1 | contig 22242 bp, 22 predicted proteins | sample Leawel6488metaG_FD_119754 | JGI IMG/M metagenome (GOLD analysis project Ga0172381, IMG submission 119754) | Leachate microbial communities from a municipal landfill in Southern Ontario, Canada - Leachate well 64-88 metaG | ecosystem: Engineered > Solid waste > Landfill > Unclassified | place...
AAAAAGTATATCTTGGCTCAGTTATATCTCCGTCAACAGTTACTTGTTCATCGCAATACTTCGCGATAGAATAAAGCGTCCATTTAAGGGTGTCTAGGTAGCTTTCAGGAATATCATCTCCGAGTCCATATCGCTTTTTTTTCACCAAATCGAACAAAACCCAAGCCGGGTTATCGGACCATTCTTCTATAAATGTTCCATCCCAAACTCCATTATATGTGCGTGCATATGGATTGTAATTTGAAGGAATGCTAATCAGCAGGCCATAAATATCATAGGCACGCTCTGGAAGGCTGGAAAAATCTTCTGCATCAAGAGTTAGTTCAAAACCAGCAAGATACGGCCAAGCAAATTTTTCGTATAACAACTCTGTATATGAAAGCCAGAAAAGATCGTCATTATAATTTGATTCCACGCGGTCGTCAGTAATACGCTCGACCTTAACAGTCCATGGCGATCCTCCTGGCGGCAAAGGGACAACAAAGCTCGCATCATAAGGGGCGACGCATTTTCCAGAAATAGTAGAAGAAAAATCCCCAAATTGTTCTTGCAAAACTATTGTTGCCGTGCAATTTATGCCTAAAACTCTTACCCTGTAAATACCAAGAGGTAGGTTAGTGACTGTGGATTCAAGCACCTTAGCGGAGCTATCTGTCCATCTATCTAAGCTCCAATACCCCATTTCTGACGCGGATGGCGACGCAGATGGAACAGAAAAAGTATTCCAAGCCTTCCAGTCGCCCCAAGTAGCGCCGTTGAATTTAGAGAATTGAAAATAAATATGCTTAGACAATCCAATCTGCGAGGCGTCCTGAGTTATCTCGGCCTTAACATGCAATCCTCTTGCCTCTGCTGGCATTGTTTCTCCAATAGCCCATGGAGTCCACGCGGATGAATTATTTATTGCTTTAAAATTACCATCATGAGCTTGGACGCTAATTTTAAACTCTACTTCCGTACCCAGCGTGTCTCCATTTGACGGATTATTATAAAACAAGGCCGGGACTCGGAGCGTAACCCTGATTGCATCAAGATTTGGGTTTTCTATTTCCCTAGAGACAGAGCCATCTCCGCTCCCAGATCCCTCCGGTACGTCTTTAGTAACTTTTGCATTAACAGATTCAGTGGCCATACTTGTCGAAAAGCCGCTACTAATATCCGATGTTTGATCTGGTAAAAAAGCTCTCGGAAGGATAATTAAGTCTGTCCAATCCTTAAAAGTTTTAAAATTCAAACTACCAGATGACGTTCGGATTGGGGTGTTGTCAAGATAAATGCTTTTAGTCCCCTCTGCCAAGCCTTTGATTGGGCCCTCAGAAACGATATCTATAACATGAAATTTCGCCCTAGATTTCAGAGTGTTTGGGGCTTCAGTTCCCATGATTTATCTCCATTCGCCAATGGCGAATATATTTCATACTACTAATAGTCATCGGTAGACATTCCCTGAGAAACTGTTTGCGACCCAACTCGGAGCCGGCCATAAACCAGTGGAATTGCGTTACCCTGAGCAGAGCGATTCCTCGCTCCATTGAAAACATTCGACTCGTTGCGGTCAACAACGCTTTGTTCATATTTCGGGGTTTTTGACGTTGCTTCCGCAATGCCGCCAAAAAGCAAAAGAGCGCCAACAACGCCCCAGCTTGTAGCCGTATATCCGAGGCCAGCCGCGCCCCACAAGCCAATGCCTATGCCGGTAAAGGCCATGCCAATCATGGCGATTCCTACAATAATCTTACCAAGCCCCTTGCCGCCAGAACCTTTTAAAACAGGAATAAAATGAATCTCATCAAACTTTCCCATTTGAACTTTTACAGTCTCTTCATCGAGGAACCAGCCATTTATTAGCGGGCCCTTAACAACTTCGTAATCATATTTGGCAAATTCCCCGCGAAATTTCGGAAACAAAGAACTCAGTGCCACAATTGCTTCCAATGGAGTTTTAATTGCCAATTCAACAACTGCTCCGAATTGTTCGGCCAAAACGCCATGTAAACATACTTTTTTTAAAATAGCTTCTGACATGTCATTCACCTTATATCTTGGGGCGGCAACGGCGGGAGTCCTTGAAAAGATTTATGTCTTAAGCAAATATTCATGGTTTGACACCATCTGCTTAAGTCGTCTCTGCGGGAAACCTCATCTCTATAATGATGTAAGATTGAGCGGTTGTCAATAACCACGGCTCCATGATTGATATTTGTCGATAATATTTTGCCGAGTAAAACATCACCAGGGGCCAGATCAAAAATAGGTATTTGAATGAAACCGGTTTGCGACAATCCTGTTTCGTAAAGGTTTTCGCCCTTGTCTACCGAATCGTAATTGCGAGGAAATTCTGGCAATTTAATTCCATACCATTTAATATAGGCATCTTTTATTAAAGAATAGCAATCCATGGTGCATGGACGATACGTCCGGCCAATAAGAGGCGGAATGTTGTCGCTGCCCCAAAAAAACATATCTTCTACTCTAATTTTGCCAGAAACATCGTTTTTTTCTATCACACAAATTCCATGCGGCTTGGCAGACACAATCTGGGTAAGCATATCGTGCTTATTTGCCCATGCATTGCCGGTTGTATGAGAATGGAAAAGACAGATTATTTCATGAGACATGCCAGCTATCAACTGGTTTTCTTTAAAGACAAAATGATTTATTTTATCTTCTGCTACATTCGTAAGGGGTTTATATCCTTGCGTGGTAAAAATACCACAGCATTCTTCTGGAAAAGATTTCATGGCATGAGCAATTGCGTCAGATAAATGATCTGGCTCAATTCCCGCAGGAATTCTTTCATAACTATCTCGCAGATTATTTTCGGAACTCATAGCCTGGCTCCATTCGGATTTATTATTCTGATTCTTTCAGTCCGGGGAAAGCAAGAAAAGGAAGCGTAGCATTGTCGCCAAAACGTCTTTTGCATTCGCTTAAAGCATGCCCGCATTCATCTTTGTCGATTGTTGTCACATTACCATTGAGGTCGAAGTATGATTCGCCGGAATATGGACAACCACCATCGACCTGAGTTACGTAAACAAATTCTCCTTCAAGATATTCTCTGTATTTAAGCAAACAGGTTTCTTTGAGAAAAATTCGCTTAGGAAGCAACACACCGGATTGATCTAAAACGCTTGATAAGCGCCATTTAACCATCGCTTTGCTTGCTTCCATTTTTTGCTCAAAAATCCAAACCTCTTTCGGAAAAATTTGATCTGGATCTGCATCGGCTTCGCCATCAAGGAAACGAGAAAATGTTTTAATTCGCGTCAGCTTCCCGCCCAAAAAGTCTTTGTATTGGATCATTGCCGCCCGAAGTCCTGGATCGGCAAAAGTCTCCAGTGTTGGTTGAGGAATAGATCCTTGCGTGTTTTTCTCAAATCCAGACGCTTTTATTGCCCTTGGAAGATAGGCGTTACCATCGTAGGTGATCAAGCCCTGACTCTCCGACGATGAGTTTGTCCAGTATGTCAAACCGCCACCAATTATGGTCAGATCAACAATGAAAAGCTCTACAAGCTTTCCTGGAATAAACGATTGGGCGACTTCTTTTATTGTAGCTGTCATGCGTCTAAATCAAATACCCTTTCAAAAGTTGCAGAAACATTGTAAAGATTTCCTGATGCCCACGGATCAGACCACTTTTTACAGATAAACAACCACGCACTTGCATAATTAGGAGGAGTGTACCAAAAAGGTATATAGCCGGCTTTCCCTTGAAAAAAACTTACCATTGCAGCTGCATCTGTTGATGTGCAATTGCTCCAAACAAAAGGAAAATCTGATTGAATATTATTGATGCCGCTTGCCGCCCGCTGGCTATAGCCTTCAAATTTAGCTTCAAGAATAGAGGCTTCGTGATTTGCTCCACTGCCAATCGAAGGTTTTTTTGCTGGAGTAAAAGTGTCGTATGCCATTATCTCAATACCCCCCCGTTGCCTTTTTCGCGTGCCAGAACTTCATAAACAACATTTTTAACTGCTCTTTCGATGCTCTTGCTTACCTGGTTGGCGGCATCTTCATTCTGCTCTTTGGAACCGCCTTCTATTTTTATGTTGAACTGATTGGAAATAGCAACGGGGGTTTTGGAAGCAGAGGCGGGAACCTGAACACGCACACCAACGTCTCCATTCGACATGCGAGACGCCGGCATGAAAACTTCATCCCCGCGCTCACCAGCAATACCAATTGTGCCGTTTGGCATTGGAAATGCCGTAGTGCTCGTAAAAAGCCCGCCCTGACCGAACATTGTAACTTCGCTGCCGCCAAAGAATGCGCCACCTTTTGCGTGAGGAATGGCAACAGTATTTTCTGTTAAAATATTGCCTGCGCCCTTCCCGCCGCCCATTAGTAAACCAAACAAACTTTCCATGGCTTTGTTGGCAACCAATTTAATAACAAGCTCTTCGGCGGCATCACCAAGTCTGATAAATGCATCTCTAAAAGACTTTGCGTTTCTTACTGCGTCTACAATAGAAGAAGCCAGCTCTTTATTAACCTCCACCGCTTTCTTTACCTGTTCACGCTCACGTTCATAGCTTTCTGTAGCGGCATCTCTTAACCGAATCTGACGCCTTATTTCTTCTGCGCGATCATCTCCGTTTTTAATACCAAGCCGCTCAAGCTCAGAGATTATTTTTAATTCCTGTTCATAATCTTTCATTGCAGAGTTCAGCGCGTGCTGATTATGACTATACTCCATGGTCAACTCTTTTTTTCGGGTTGTTACCTGGATGTCGCGCTCGATATCATCAATATATTTTGAATAGGCTTCTGCTGCCTTCTTCTTTGCTTCGGCTTCTTCTTTTTCATTGCTTTTAGCGTTTTTAATATCTTGATCTGCTTTAAATTGCTGAGCAAATAACTCTCTCGCTTTTGTGATCTGACCACCATTGAGATTGGTGTTAGACTTAAGGAAGTCGCTCATTTCTTTTTCAACATAAAACTCCGAGCTATCAGAACCATATTTTTGAGCCTTGCCTGCAAGTTCTACCTGGTCAGCAACTTGTTTCTGAAGATCAAGAAAGCTCTTCAAAGACTTGTTTACGTCTTCTTGCTTAGACGCTTCGGTGATAAGATTTTGAATGCGCGTTTCTTCTTTTTTAGAAATGCCACCCTTAATGTCTCTGGCTTCAAGAAGAGTATTATAAATTTTCAGCTTAAGATTTATCAGATCTTCGTTGTTGCCAAATTCAACGCGAAGTTCGTTTAATTTTTTCTGTTCTTTTGCTGCACGCTCAAGATTTTTTACGAAGTTTTCGTAAGATTTGCCGCGATCTTCGCCTCCGCCGCCAAATCCGGCATCGTCATCCGGTAACTTTGGTTTCGGAACCTGAAAGATAGCGCCAGGGATGCCAGACATAATAGCCACAGCTCTTGATGCCGACTCCATGAGATTGTCTAATTTAACTTTTGTGATGTTTAAAGTGGTATTGGCGGCTCCAGCCGCAAATGTTAGTGTTTTATACATCTTAAGCATGGCATTTTGAGCCAATTCAAGCTGATCAAGATGCTTAAGCTTATCTACAGGCAACCACCAACCATAAGACTTATATTCATTAACAAGGTCGTTGATTTTATGCCAATCCTTAGCCAATTCTTTTGGCTTCGGATCATCGACCGTTATTTTGGCGGATGGTGTAATGTTAATGCTTTCAAACAACGCTTTATATTCTTCTGCGGTAACTTCAATAAGACTTTTTGCCGCGCCTTTAGAATAACCAGCCATTTCCTTGAGCTGGTCATTCATTTTACCGACCTGCGTGTTAGCAGCTTCGGTTTCTTGAGTCAGTTGGTGCATCTCGTAAATCAGCTTGCCACCGTAAAGTGCGTAAAAAATAATGCGAAACTTAAGAGTAATAAGACCAAGAACAGCTTCAAGCAATATGCCGGCCTGCCACGCCTTAGTGATCCCGCCAGCGAGAGCCGACAAGCCAAGAGCAGCATCAAGCCCCCATGCGGCAATTTTTAAGCCCACAATACTCGACAAAACCATAGCTAAATTTGCAGCTTGGTCTTTAACAATTTTGATTGCAGGAGAGGCTTTTTCTGCCTCTGTTTTTGATCCAGCAAGATTTACATTGAAACTTTTTATCCCTATTCCAAGCAAGCCAAGACCCTCAGCAACATCATGCGCGGTTTCACTATATCTGGTGAGGCTTTCAACGCTTTTTTCGGAAGTGTCCCACCATTCATTCCATGCGCCAACAACGTCCTTCGTCCATAAAACAACGTCTTTTGAACCCGTTGCCATATCTCTCATCATGCGCAATAATCCGGCGTCGCCAAGAGTCAAAATCAATTCTTCGGTAGCGCTGGCCAAAAGTCTGAAATCACCTGTTAAGTTATCAAGGCGGATTCTGGCCATTCTTTCTGCGGTTCCGGTTGCGCCTTTAATGCCGGTATTTAATTTATCCCATTGAGGAATCATTTTACTCAACGCCAACATTGCCGTTGCGGCTCTTGTATCAAAGATGGCGGCGGCCTGGCCAAGACCCATCCCCGCCTGAGAAAGCTTTGTCATTACATCATAAAAAGAATTGCTTCGCAGATTAACATCGTCAAAAGTTAATCCAAGCTCTTTAAGAGCTTTTTTAGCATTTTTGGTTGGTTCTTTTGAAAGCTGAATCAGGGATTGACGCAGGCTGGTGCCGGCCATACTCGCTTGAATACCGGCATTTGAAAGCGTACCCATAATAGCGGCGGTTTCGCCAAGATCCAATCCAACCGCTCTTGCTGCTGGTCCGGCAAACTTCATGCCTTCGGCCAGCTGCTCAACATTAGTATTTGACTTTGCCGCAGCATAAGCAATTACGTCTGCGGCCTGACCGAACTCGTTGGCTCTCAAGCCGAATGCAGCCATGATATTTGTTGCGATATCTGCAGAGCGGCCAAGATCAATACTTCCGGCAGACGCAAGACTTAAAGCATCTGGAAGCGTTTTCATAATATCTCGTACTTCCATGCCCGCTTGTCCGAGAAATTGAATGCCCTGCGCGGCTTCGCCTGCTGTGAAAACCGTAGATTTACCAAGACTACGGGCTTGTTTTTCAAGAGCGGCCATTTGGTAGGTCGTTGCTTCAGTAACGGCATTGGCAATTGACAAATTAGTATAAAAATCGGCTACGCTGCTTACTGCTCTGCTGATGCCCATGTAGGCCATGCCCGACAAAATCAATTGCATTCTTGTCAGTCCGGTGCTTACTCTACCGACAGAGGCATTTGTTTTATCATATTGCTGCTCAAGCTTGGCCAGTTCCGCCCGCTTGGTAGCCGCAACCCTGGCAGTAGCCTCAAATCCGGCACGTTCTTTATCTGTTACAACTCCGCCAGCTGCAGTAACTCGATTAAGAACTTCTTTTTGAATGGCAAGCTCAGCGGGCATTCTGCCAAACTGACGATATAAATCAATTTGTTGCTGAAGTTGAATGTTTTCATCAATAGCGCCACCCATAGCGCTATTGACTCTTGCCTGTCCCGCATCTTGACGCGACTTGCTTTGCTCAAATTCTTCTATGACAGCTCTGTTTGCCGCCATAACGCGAACGGACTTTTCTATTCTTGCCGCTTCACCTTCCGTTAAAGAATTACCCGCAGCTGTTTTTCGGTTAAGGATTTCTTTCTGGATGGCAAGTTCAGCAACATTGCTGCTATACTGACGGTACAGGCTGACAAGCTGTCCCGTAACAACAGTCTCTACATTCATAGAAGAGGGAGTTGTTGCCATTTGCGGAGCACCAGCATAAAAAGAAGGGGTTGCCGCAACGGCTTTACCGCTGGCATTTAACTGCTTAGAGATAAGTATTTGCTGTTCTTTGGCAATGTAAAGCTGCTGCAAAGAAGCAAATTCTTCGCTGTTAAAATCAATATTTAACTTTGTCGCCTGAGCAAGGAACTGTTTATAAGCCGTAAGCTCTGTCGTTTTAACGCCAAGTTCTGTTGCCCTAGCATTAACGCGAGAAAGGATTTCTGCTTCTTGAGACAAGGCAGTATTGAATGCTTGCCGCTTAACAATGTTTTCTTGGACAGATTCCTGCCTTTCTCTTATCCCCTTCAGCAAATGCAATCTGCGGATTAAACTATCAACAGCTTGCCCTTCTTCGGAAGTTGCAGCAATATGGCGGAGCGTCTGAGCAGTGTAAACAGCCTTTCTTTTAGCTGTTTCTTCAGAGGCAATCCCGAGTTTTTTATTTATATCAACAGAAAACTGCTCAACTCTTGCAAGATCTCTGAGCTTTAAAATGTATTGCTCGGCACGGCTTGTATTTTTGTCCTGAGCCTTGCTGTGCTCTTCCATCCCAGAAGTCGCCTTTTGAAACGACGTTCCGAGATTTGTTACGGCATTACTAATCGCCTTGGATTCTTCGGTAAAACTTTTACCAAGACTGTCGATCTGTTTTTGACCGGCAGTGATTGTGGTGTCAACCTGCTTAATTGCCTGAATGATCTTATCGCAAATGCGAACAAGCTCATTCCCGCCACTGACTGCTTGTTGAGAGCTAATACTGACATCTAATTCAGCTGCCACCAAAATCACCACCAATCATGTTTGTTTGCTTAACTGATAATCTGAAAGCTCCTGGTTAATGCCATTGATTACTTCTAAAATCGTTTGGCGATCTTGAGGATCTGAAATGTTCATCAGCGAACAATACGATAGAACTTCGCTGACCGGGATTTGCCCGTTTGCATTCACCGAAAATCGCAAGTCCTGAAAAATATTCCAATAAACAGAAAGGTGTTCCGGTAAACCCGGAGCATTTTTCAGCTCCGGGCACAGAACGCCTGTTCGCTTCGATATGGCTACAAATTTATCCCATAAATTCCCTTCGGAAAATTTGAGCCTGTAACCATAAAACGCTCTTACTTTTTTTCAGTTTCTTCCCATCTGAAGTTGCGACGATTGGCAGTTGCAGTCAGAATCATTTCAAGGAAATCTGTCATGCAATCCATATTCACAACTTCAAGGAACTTTTCTTTTGAAAAAGGAACTTCTTTGCCATCAAGAACAACGCCGCGCCAGTCAAGGATGACGTGATCAGCCCATAGGCGAGAATTGACTTTGTTCAGATCTTTCTGAGTTACCATGCCCATCTGCATGCGTCTTGAAAATTCAGCCTCTGCAAACACCTTAGATTTTGCAAGCTGAAATTCGGTGTTGTTGTCATCAGCGCGACGGGCGAATACTGCAAAGCCATTGCCGAACTCAATCCACGTTCCTTCGACAGCCTTCTTGGTGTCAATACCAAAAAGCATGCGAATGTCTGGAAGAGTTTCTTTGGCCACATCTTTGGTTTCTGGAACTTCTGGTTTCATGTTCTGGTTGTCTCCTGTTTGACCGCGAAAAGCGGTGTGATATCTATACGATACCACACCGCGTCAGGTCACGCAACGGCGCGAGTGATTTTCGCAGCATAACCAGCCACGCTATCATAAATAGCGGTGAATGGTGCAGTTGCAATTACGCTCTGACTGTTGCCAGCTGTCGGATGGGAGAAATCGCCGAATTTTACTTTGGGCAATTCGATTGTGTATTTTTGATTGGTGGTATTCCCAAGAGTAATTTCCAGCGGACCATCCAGATTGTCGAGGTAGGCGGTCAAAAGATTGATGTTGCGGAAGTAAAGCGAGAGAGATCCTGACGCAACAAACTGTCCAGGTACGATGCCAATTGCTTCGATTTCGCCGCAAGCATCATCAACCGTACAGTTGTTGTTGAGATCAAGAGTCATTTCGCTGATGAATGGTGCCGGCGATACGATAGCTTCGTTAACCAGGAAGGCGTTGGTTGCGTCAAATACCGGATTGGTATTGGCAGCAACGAAAGTTCCGGGGGCCACAAGAGTTTCTTCGCCGTTTGCGCCAAGATACGAAATACTGATCATCATTACCGCTTTTTTGGTAATTTTGATCGAGATAGAGTTGATGACCATGCCTTTGAACAGCTCATAAATTGTCTGAGACTGCTGACCGGTTTCCTTCTTGAGCATGTGAAAGCTGGTTAAAGCAGTACCGTTTGTGATGACGTTTGCATTCCATGCGCCGAACATTACGGCCTGGATAATGTCGTCAAAAGTTGCGTAGCTCAGCTCATGCTCTGTCCCGCCGCCAGCGTTGTTGCCAACAGCAATAAGATCGGCGACATTGCGGTCGTTTCGGATTTCCTGACTCTGTACTTTGTCGCGACCAATTTTCAGGGTTTCTGAGTTGAAGCGCAGAGTTTGAAAAGTCAGCGGAGATGGTGGAATCTTCCACGCCGACTCGATGGCGTAACCAATTTGAGAAAGTGAACTATCCATTTGTATTCCCCTTATGAATAATTGTCGCGTGTGAATGGACAAAAACCATTCACCTGATACATTTTGTCTGGATTCTCACCAATCTTACGAATATATGGAGCCTGAAAGACTACTCCGGTTAATATCTGATTCGATTTGAAAATCTGACAAAATCTATCGCCTAATTGTAAAGCCCGACTCTCGGCAGTGCCAAGTCCATGGCCTGCAAATATCTTAACAACAATGATGCCGGGATGTCTACACAGATTACTTCCAGGCGATCCATATCCTATCCGCTGAGCCTCCCCGTTAACAATGTGAAGGGCAACATAGTCCAGAAGACGACCTTCCGCATCTTTTGGCCTTTCAAAATCTATGCCTTCCCATGCTATCGGAGATAGTTCGCCAGACATCGGTTCATCCGGGTCCAAAATCCATTGCTCCCGGAAAAGTCCGTTAATGGCATCATTTTCTTCATTATACGTTTGCAGCATATTTAACCTTTACGTTGCTTTGCAGAGATTTTACCGTCTGTTCAAATTCTTTTCTTGCTGCGCCAATAGATGTATAAATTTCCTGCAAAGAAAGCGCTACCATGGCATAGGGCGGCGTATTAGGCCCCCAACCGTCTATCTCTGCCTTTAAAGCGTAATGCGTGCTGTTTGACAAATGAACAGTGTGCCCAAGTCCAGCCACGGTAAGTTCTTCAAGAACTCGCTCAACATCTGCGGCTTCTTCAGAAGTTATAACTGCGCCGGTTGATTCGGCAGATGTTTTTTTGTTTTCATCATAAGACTCGTCAACGCTATCTATGGTCAGAAGCCAGTTCCCTCGCAACACGCCCTTGTCTATAGGCGTCTTTGTTAAAATTAGCTGGTGCAGCTTCTGAACCAATATTTTTTGAAATTCAATTATGCCGGCAGGTACGGCGACATTGCCGAAATGAGATATCTCGGCAATCACTTCGCCAATATTTTTTATGTTTTTTGACATGCTGTTTTACCGGCACTGCAGACGATATGTGGCATCTGCAGGATCAATCTTAATGCTTTCTATTTTCCACACACGATTTGATCTGGGATCTTTAACGGTATCTGTTTTTTTATCTATAATGCCGCCAATAGTTGCAGGAATAGACATCGCTAAAACCGTGATTTTACAATCGTCTTTAAGAATTTTTTCTCCGTCAATTTCCCAATTTTTATAGTCAGACCGAAGGGCCAGGCATTCATGCTGAGTTGTGCTTTTCTGATTAACCTTCCATGGCTGAGTTTCAGATGGAGTTTCAATGGTTCTTAAAATCAGGAAAGTTTTAAACTCTCCCTTAAGAGCACCATAAACAATCTTTTTTACAGAGTCTAAAACTGCCATGAAAACACCTTAACCGGTTAACCGGTGTTAATAAGTCACGATAATATCGCTAACAGAAAATCCACTTGAAAAGGTCCCAGAGATATAATTTACCAGCAGCTTGTCCACAAATGGAATACTGGTAAAGCTCGATGCTCGATCCATAAATTCAATCGAAACCGTGTCTGCCTTGACGCTCTTGATATCTCCACCGCGTTCAAGGTCCGGCATTATGCTGTTTGGAGTAGCCAATTCTCGTAGAGCCAATTCGCATACCGCTTGTTGAATAGCGTCTGGAATTGAATCTTCGGCCTGTTCAATCTCGTTTATAACAACACCGGTTCTTGGATATTCAAGTGTTTGAACGCCGTAAGAAACCTGTTGTCCAAGAAGCTTGTCGCGGTAAATTACTCCGAATGCATGCGATGCGCGGATCAATGCCTGCTGTTTTTTCATGGGAATACCATCAGTCCAGGCGTCATTACCACGCAGCAAATGATAGTTTTCAGCATAGTCCCAATCTACCAATGTGTTGGCATCGGCAACAATAGTTCCATCTTCAACGATTAAAATGCTTGGAGAAATTGGCATATAAAAGAAAAGCGGGGCTGGCCGTTCGACCAGCCCCGCGCCTCACTCATTTACTTTCGTCTGAAGATTCAGACGAGGGAAGGTTGGTTCGCCGAGATCTTCTGGCTCCAGAGCCGACAGTTTCTTCGGTTCCAGCGACATCTGATGGAGATGGAGCCGAAGGACCTGCTGAAGGCACGCCGGGAGGATTTACTACTTCCTTCGGCGCTTCAACAAGAAACGCCCTTTCAGGCTTCGTAACCCATCCGTTTTGCCTGGCTTCTTTAGCGTCAATCGGCCAGAAATCGCGAATTTCTTCTGTCCCTGGATGAAACAGAGTCACCATGCCGCCATTCTTTTTCGTAGGAATAGATGATGGCTTGGCGATAACTTCTGTAATCGTTTTCATCGGCAGTTACTCCTTATCTGTTATTGGGAACCAGATATGTGATGTGGGTGATGTGGTTGGCCGGACTGTTCGGAGACGGCTCGTTTACAACGCTCCAGGCGCGAACTTTCTGATACGCGGTTGCGCCAACGACATTGGAATACGGGATGACGTATTTGCCGGGACCAATATCGACATTGCCCGGGAGATCTGCTGCATCGCCGAATTCTTTGGTTACAAGATCAACGATGTCACCAACAAAGCCGTCGTTAGAACCCTGAAGCTTGATGGTCTGTTTGGCTCCAGGAATAACACTGTTGGCAGAAACAACAATGACAAGATTACCGTCAGCACGAACCTTCGCGCCGAAATCTCTGACGGTTGCAACCTTGCCGGTACCAGTGGTGCCGACTACGCCAGTGGTCGAGGTTACGCTGTCAGCAGAAGCATCATTCAGAACCATATTAGCATCGTAAACACCGACGCCATTCTGTACGTTAATTTCCATTTTAAACTTCCTGCTCTATGGCTGTTAATATTGGCGAGAGAAGCTGAAGCTTCCCCCGCCAGCGTGATTACTTAACGATGGCGGCGTTGGTGACACCTTTGTATCTTGCGGCAGCGCGACCGTGTTCAACGGCGATTGCAATATCCCATTCGATGCGGGTCAGGTTAGCCGGTTTATTGGCATTCTGAGCAGCGCCGATTTGAGAAATGGTCATGCCTTCAGAACCCTGAAGACCGGAAATCATACCGTCTCTCAGAGAGAGACAATACAGAGACGTGGTAACACTGGAGTTACCGCAAGTCTCAGAGAACGGCAGAATGGTGTTGCCACCAAGAGCGTCTTCGATTTCCATGATCGGGAGGCCTGCGTAAGAAATTACGCGGCGACCGAACTGGTCAACGGAAGTGGTGATGTAGCCACCGATTGCGGTGTCGCGTGCAGCTGCACCAAATTTGGTTGCCAGAGCCTTAGACATTGCAAGGTGGGTAGGTTCGGCGACGCGACTGATGAGTTCGTCCAGCTGAGCCAGACTGAGAGCGCCACCGTTTTCAGCAGGAATGAAAACCTGTTCGCCGACGAGGCGTTTCTGGAGTCCATCCCATTCTTTTACGTTGGATTCGGAATCGCCCTTGAAAAATTTGAGCAGGAAAAGCTGATTGAGAGCCTTGAGCTTCAGACGGAGCTGAGCAGAGGCGTTACGTGCGCCACCGCGTCTCAGAATGTAGCTGTCGATTTCAATCTCGCCGCCAGCCGGAAGCAGGGTTTCGCTCTGAGGATTCAGAACGCCAGTGCTTGCGGTAAAGCTTTCGTTGATACCACGGAAAGCCACTTCGGGCAAACCGGCTTCAACGGTGTAAGAATAAGTCATTCCGGGAATGCCGTTGAAAGAAATGGACTGAAGGAGAGGATTGCTCATCGCAACCATTTCCACGATTACCGACTCTGAAAGCTGACCGTTGGCCACCATCAATTTGGCGGATTCAAGAAGTGTCATACCCATATAAGGATTCCTTTCTTAAAAAAGAAGTTACTTTTGCGGATTGGTTCCGCCGAATCCCCACATGCCATTCTGGTTAAGAAGATCCAGCTTCTGCTCCGGAGTCATCTTCGGATCAGCGAAGCGATTTGCAACCGCAGCTACCTTTGTAGCTGCTGGACCAGAAAATCTGCCACCAGGATTCATGCCGCCGCCAGATTTTTCAATCGGCTTCAAAAACATGTCTTTGTCCGGATGAGATTCTGCCAGGATTTGCAATGCTTCATCAAAGGGCGCTACTTCGGTGACGCGCTTCTTTGAAAGGATCTTGTTGCCATTGGCATCGACGCCATAAATGGTGCCGTTTTCTTCAACCTTGAACTGTGGGGCGAAATGTGAACGAATGAGAGAAACAGATGTGCCGGCACGTTCCTTCAGGAACTGAGAGCGTTCAAAAGCGTTGTCGAGAGTCAGCTGATTAAACCTCTGATCCCGTTCGCTTACCTGGCCAAGCAGTTCTTTTTCGCGTTCTGCTGCTGCAGCGGTGATTCTTCGGACTTCTTCCTCGTGACTTGCCTGGAAGGTTTTAGAAAGCTTGTCCAGTTCACCCTTTTTCAGCGCCTCGATGTTTTCCAACGTCTTGGCGGCATCAGCGTTTTTCTTGATGTCATCGAACGAAAGGCCTTCAAACTGCTTGAGAGAATTATACTTGTCCTCAAACTTGATCCGGGTCTGCTTGTTTTCTTCGTTGAGACTGTGAACTTTGTTGACGTGCTCCGTGTAATCGAAGGCAACTTCTGATCCACTTTCTTCATCGACAAAAACAGGCTTTCCATCTTTTACTTCAAAATTTCCATTCTGAAGCGTCTTAAGTTTCCATGCCATAAATCTGTTTATCCTTTGCGTTTCCACGCATGTATTTGTAGGCGTTTCCACACTCTACATCCTCAGAGTAACAGAAAAAAAATCGCTTGACAATACGATAATTCATGTTTTTGCAAAATTATGAAATTATTATTGCTTCTGCGATCCGCAATGCTGCTTGATCTTTGTCATACAGGAACTTTATCGCCTTTGCTATAACCGCATCCCTTGCTCCATAACGACGAAGCTCTTCGATCATTCTCTCTGTTTCTAGGTCTACAAAAATTGATACCTTTCTGGTGTCAGAAATTTCTTTCTCTGGTTTTTCCAGGAAACATTCTGACTTCCGTACCCGGCGACGGCGTGTCGATGGCTTTGTGTTTTTGTGGTCGTCTACGATTCTCATGTTTTTATCATACACCAGGTTGACTAAAAATAAAAATTTTGGGGGATTGACGATTTGTTGTTGTGGTGGTAATAATAGTTAAGTTTAACCATGAGGAGATTTTATGACCTTTGAATTTTTGGATATTGAATCTTTAAGAAAAGAAAAAAGATGACGCAATTTGCCCTGGCAAAAGCTGTCGGAGTTTCCCCTAACACGATCCGGCTATGGGAATCTAAAGTCACCAAACCGAGCGACGAGAATTATAAAAAACTCTTGAATGCTCTTGGTATTTCTTCATCTTCAGAGCAGTGATTTTATGAGAACATTTATAAATAAAAGTTTGCGATTTGCGGTTTTAAGTAGAGATAATTACACTTGTCAGTATTGCGGAAAAAAAGCTCCTGACATTTCACTTGAGATTGATCATAAATTGCCGGTTTCTAAGGGCGGCGACAACAGAATGGACAACCTAACGACGAGTTGCTTTGATTGCAACAGGGGCAAAAGCGACAAGCTTTGTGTAAGAATTGACCCAAGAAAAAAAGTGTCTATTGAACTGGACGCAGAGCTTGTCGATATATTGAATATTTTTGTTGCTCTTTCCGGTAAAAAAACAGACCATTTTATAGCAAACTGTCTCGCTAACGAGGTTTCTGGCGGCTCAGCGAGACAGTGGTATGGAGAAAGTCTTTTTGGATCTGCTATTAGCGTCTTAACAGATCTTGAATCAGAGCCGGAGGAATAATGTAAAATGGCAAGACCACGAAAGAATACTGTTGATTACTTTCCGCACGACTGCCAACATAAACAAACAATGTTTATTCTTGAAACCAGATACGGCAACGATGGTTATGCTTTTTGGTTTAAGTTGTTAGAAACACTCGGCAGCACAGAGGGTCACATTATCGACTGTAGAAACGAGGTAGCATTAGAGTTTCTACGGGCAAAAACCAGAACAACGCCAGATTTATGCGATGAAATATTAGGTTTGCTTGCAAAACTTGGCGCAATAGATCCAGGACTTTGGGCAAATAAAATCATCTGGAGCGATAACTTTTTAGACAGAATTAAGGATGTTTACAAGAATCGAAGGATAGAAATGCCAACCAAGCCGAGTTTCTACGAACAGAAACCCGACGAAACTTTAGTTTCTACAGACATAAATCCACAAAGTAAAGTAAAGGAAACTAAAGTAAATAAAAAGAAAATACTTCTTACTTATTCGGATGACTTTGAAAAATTCTGGAGAGAATGCCCCAACAAAAAAGATAAGGGTGAAGCCTCAAAAACATTCAGCGCTGTCGTGGAAGCCGGAGTGTCAGTTGAAGTTCTTATCGACGCAATGTCGAAGTATGCAAAGTCTGTCGCTGGCAGAGAATTAAAGCACATCAAACATCCGTCTACGTGGCTTAACAAGCAGTGTTGGAACGACACATACGATGCGATAACTCAATCCGATTCCAATACAGGCATCGCCCAATCTCAACTTGAAGAATTACAACGGCGCTTTGGACATTGATCTTCTTTAACCGATAGAAAGAATTCTGACAAACCATGGAAAAAGATATCCTGGAGGCACAAATCGACCTTGAAGCTGCCGTTGCTGATTCTGTTTTGCTTGAAGCCGGCAAAAACATCCACTGTGTAGACATCGACCTTGAAGACTTTACCTTTTTACCAGCCAAGGCGATTATCGGTTGCGCAAAAGACAAGGGCATCGTTGACGCCGTACTTGCCTCAACGTGGGCAGCAGATAAAGGTTTTAAGGCCTCGGTTGTCGATTGTTGTTTAAATGCAGCGGCAACAAGTCGCAACCTCACCACTTACGTTACTCAGTTCAAAATGCTTCTTTACAAAAAGAAGATCCGGGAATTGAAATCCAGGATCATGCTAGATGCCCGGACCACTGAAGATCTTTTGCTTTTTTCCAAGCAGATTGAAAAAGACGAAGCGGCTTTAAGCGCAAAATACATCGAGCGGTATTCAACATCAAACCTGATGGAAGCTGCTGCCGATCTTTTTAATTCCATCAAGAACGGCATCGACACCCCGGGACTCCAACCGACTTATATTCCCTTTTTCGATGAAATGCTTTGCGGGGGACTTCTCGGAAACGAACTGTTCATTCTGGCCGCAAGACCTGGTATTGGCAAAACGGCATTTGCATTGCAGATGTCAAGAGGCCGCGCTCTTCATAAAAAGAAGACCGGTTTTTTTTCTCTCGAAATGTCTAAAAAACAATTCGCGCCAAGACTTCTTGCGGCTGAGGCAAAACGAAGCACTCAGATGGCAGCACGCCAGGCGTCGAAGCTTTCCCCGAACGAGCGAAAAGAATTCCTTGATTGCTCAAGCGATGTTTTAATGGTTGCCGAGCATATCCTGGTCGAAGACTCTCATGATCAGTCCATGCGAACTATTCGCGCCAACGCCAGAAGGATGGTTGAAAAAGATCAGGTCGGAATGATCATTGTCGATTATATTCAACTGATTACGCCAGAAGACCGAAGCATCCCCCGGGAGCAGCAAGTTTCAGCAATAAGCCGTGATCTTAAAAACATGAGCAAAGAACTCGATGTTCCGGTTGTCGCTTTAAGCCAAATGAATCGTGGTGTTGAAAACGAGAATCGTTTGCCCAAGAAATCAGATCTTCGCGAATCCGGTTCTCTTGAGCAGGACGCCAACATTATTCTCTTTCTTCACTCTTTAATCGACATAAAAACTGCCAAAAAAGGTGACGACATCCCGACCGCCTATCTTCTGGCGAAGTTCCGGGATGGTGCCGAAGATTACTGCCAGGGCGTTTTTAGCGGCCAGTGTCAGGAGTTTTATCGCACTCGCTCGATGTGAACTCACAGGCAATTTTCGGCGAACAAACACATTCCTCATACTTTGGATGCAGCTTGAAAATATTATTCAACCTTGCAAAAGCATAAAGAATTGCTACTGCAATCATTCTGATCTGCTTCTGAGCCTTACCGTCAATTCTTAACGTGAAGAAATCCCACCACATCTGCATATTCCCGCTCATAACTATCGACGTTTCTGTCATCTCCGGCATAATGTCCCGAGCATCTTCTTTCAAAACACCAATCTCTCGCAGTTCGGCATAGAGTTTCCTGGTTTCGGCCAGATGAGCCATGACTTTATCGTGAAGCTTTTCGTGAGCACTGTCTGCCGGATGTCCAGATAATATTTCAATCGCTTTCGGCACAACAAACGCCGCATCCCGGATATCGCAATACCGCTGAGATTTCTCCAGATAATCAGCATGTGCTTTCCTCAGCAACTGTCTCCCGCACGCCCGGGAAATCTTTGAAATTCTCACGCTTGCGAATCCATGGCGCAAAATTGCATAATGCATTTTGTCCTTGATTACCCGATTTACCAAGCCCGGCCTTTTCGGATCAATCCCATGACACTCTGCTGTCGCATAAGGTATCGCTGCTGTTGTAAAATCTAAAATCGTGATTACTGGTTCTATCGTCATGATCTTTCTTCTTTCGTTGTTTTGATTAGAAATATATGCTCACGCTCATTAACATCTACTCTGAAATCATCGTCATTTTCTGGACCCGTTTTCGACCACTCGCGTACCGACACCCCCTGCTTCTCGAAAAAACTATAGATTGACTTCCTCAGCGATATTCTTTCCGTCGATCTTTCATGGCTTAACAAAATCACATTCTGAGCCGCCGTCTTACTACATCTTAACCAGAAATAGTCCCGCAAATCAATCTTTGGAAGAACAACTTTTTCGTAATCCTCTATCACCTTTGCATAAGCAATCTTCCCCGCCTTCCAACCATCCCAAAGCTCCCGATTCGGATAAAGCTCTTCCATCTGCCGTATCTGACTCATCCAATTTTTTGGATCTGGCGGCTCTATGCAATAAGCCACAAACCTGGCCCGATATATATATTCCCGATAACTCCTGAAACTGCAGGTGATGATCATACTTCTCGTCTCTTTAACGTGATTGCCTTGGTTTTGTCTTCCAAGTAACCAGCGCAGGCGCGACTAACGTATTTCCACTGCCCTCTTGCAAGCACGCAAGGATTTATTTGATAAGAGCCTCTATCGACCCTAACCATAAAGTCCACCGCAATCAACTCTGACAATGTAGCTTGAAAGCGAGACGCGCTAAGATCATGCCTGGCAAGCAACTCTTTTCGGACTCTTGGAGTTAAGTCTATCGTGCCACCTTTTTCCGCTTCTTCTCCCGCCGGATAGTCTGCTAAAAACGCCAGATCCAAAATGAGCGCTATAGAAGCAAACTTGATTTTGCTTAAAATAGATAATCCTTCTTGATACACCTTTATGTATGCCGGTTCTGACGGGCAACTGTAAAATCTTACTATGCTTGAAGTTTTACCTGTCGAATCAACCTTTTCTTCTTCATAGTAAACCCGCTTAGAATACCCATGTAGCCCGTTTGTATTCCTTGTTTTTTTCATACTCAAATCCTTTTCTATAGCGCGTTATAAGGCGTAAAATCAACCCCCGTTATACAATATTGTAACACGTTTGAGGCCAAAAGTCTTATGAAACAGTTGAAGTTCTACTGCCGGACAGTTGAAGTTCTACTGCCCCGTAGTTGTGTATTACTTCGACTTTCCTTTTTACTACCGCTTTTGCTAAAAATGCGCCTTCTTGTATTGTATTTAGCAAGAACTATGCCAATGTTAACACCATCCTAAAAAAGTCCTTTTATGGATTTTTCCGTAATAGGTGAAATTACTCAAATCTGTAAACTTAATCCGAAAATTAAACTCGATTGTTCCAATCCGCTTGCCTTGGATGCCTTAAATTTTGCGTTCGATGGTTTTTTAGACTCAATGGTCGTTAAATTTAACCAACTCTTGTTAAAGGGTCGTTTCCGTCGATTTTGTCATCCAGATAAAAACCCTTTTACGATTTCTCCTGTAAATTTGCCACTTTTTTCATTTATTGGCACTTCTACTGATCCTGGCATTTTCCCCTTTTAGCTTTTTTCTGTGAAAATTTATGCTTTCTTGCCGACCCTTATTTTTTCCCTTTTGCGATTCTGGGTTTTGTCAGAGCATGCCGGTTTTCGGGCGTTAAAAGGGGGGTAGGGGTAGTGCATGATGTTTAATCTGTATTATGTAAACTGTGACAATAATGACACACCATAAAATATAATACATTGTATTATGATACCGCGATGGTATCAATACCAGGCTGTGAGATAAAAAACTTTTGTTCACAAAGAAAAGATAAGAGCTAAAAAATTCTACTCGCCAAAAACTAAGATCACAAAAAATCGACCTATCAAAAACCATGCCAAGTTTAAGCGATCGACGCAAGGTTTATCTGGACGTGATAACCAGGTGTGACAAAAATGACACAGCGACAAAAATGTCACACCACGCAAAGAGTCAGGATTAACACGCGCGTATGTGATCCCGCATGGATCAATACCAGGGCGACACGCAAAAAAAAATAAAATAAAATAAAGCTTGCATTGTATGACGTTTTCGGTTATACTCTATATGTAAGAACAAAACGCGGAAGGAAAAAAACGAATAAAAAAAATAAAAAAAGATATAAAGTATCGACAAGTGTATGACGATATGTTATAATAGAAGTATAGAAAGATAAAGGAGTAAAAAAATATAGGCCATTAAAAAAGATTGTTTGACATTGCAAGTTATGATTAACTTGCCGATAGTATCAGATAATAATCCATGATACATAAAGCTACTATGTTAGCAGTAGGGCGCTTGGTTCGTTGCTATAGCGTAAAATACCGAAATATAAACATAGTTAAGTAGTCTGCTACGCCCTTTATGTAGCGGTATCAAAGCTTAGTATTATGAGATTAGAATCAGATAGCTATTGCCCTTGAAACGATTGCCTATAGGGTAATCAACGGCTGGCAGCATAGACGCTGTAACCATAACGGGCATGGTTGAGGATAAAGATAAACCAGCTTGAGGATGTAATAAAGTAAGAATAAATACATCCCTGCAAATCTCAATAGATTGCAGACATGCGAAGTTTTGAAGCTCTGTGAATAGGTTCATAATAGGTACGGATAACGACCAGCTTATTTTGAAGATACCACAAAGGGGCGGGATTACTTCGGGCAAGGGCGATACAAGCTAGTATTGATGCTCTTGCTGCAGCTGGCTAAACATCTGCAAAAATAGGTTTTTCACCTGATAAACAAAATAATCAAAGGTCTTTATCAGGTGGTTTTCATCACCAGAAAAACTGTAACTTGGTCGAGAATGTAACGGTAGAGCGTTACACGCTGTAGGCTAAGACTCTCGAAAATCTAACTGGCTATCACGTTCGATTCGTGAATAGACTAGTAGAGAGAAAAACAAGACCAGTTCTTTGATAGCGCCTTGGTTGAGGCTAGGTATAGATTCCTTCCCGCCATGGCGCTTTACTTTCCCAAAAAATCGGTGCCTCTTCGCGGCGGGAAAGATCAACAGGGCGCTTGTTGCGCTCTGGCAAAAACCGAAATTAGTCCAGTATGAGGTATGAAGAATGGAAAAAATAATCAATTCCATGACCGGGTTAACAATGTTTCTAATTCAGGCGTCGATTCCGGCGCTAATGATTCAGGCAATCCGAATTGCCTGCAGCTTATAAAAGGAGATCAGGCCGTGATAAAAACAACAGGATTTAAGACAGCTGCGATGGTTAACGCCAGAAATCCGAAATTAGACCGGGCTTTTTGGGCACAGGCTGGCGAATGGGTCCCGGTTGTTTACACTGGCGCTGACAAGCACAATCTGATTCGACAGATTAGGTCTGAGGTTGTAAACCGAGAAGGAGTAGAAGAGCGCAGGCTAATGACCGAATTCAAGCGCCGAAATCGTGCAATCAATCCCGAATTGCATGCGAATTACGGCGGCTATACTACGGCTTCACAATAATAAAGGAGCGGGT
>Ga0172381_10002146_pt1 | contig 22242 bp, 18 predicted proteins | sample Leawel6488metaG_FD_119754 | JGI IMG/M metagenome (GOLD analysis project Ga0172381, IMG submission 119754) | Leachate microbial communities from a municipal landfill in Southern Ontario, Canada - Leachate well 64-88 metaG | ecosystem: Engineered > Solid waste > Landfill > Unclassified | place...
ACCTGACACTACGGAAGCGGAGCCCGCGCTGCAGAAATTCGTTGTCGGAACCGAATAGAAGCCCGCGCCGTTGCTTGAACCGCACACGCCGTTCACAGCCAAGTTGGCAGAACAGGATGTGGATGCGCCGCCGTTGGAGCCGCTGCAAGTCCAAGACCACGGGCCCGAACCGGACACCGAGGACGCGCTCCCAACCGAACACAGGTTGGTGGATGGCGCAGAATAGAGGTTCTGTCCGTTGCTGGAGCCGCAGGAGCCGTTGGTGACAATCACGTAACGCAGGATTACGATGCCCGAGCCGCCTGCAGCGCCAGCGTATGTCTGCGCGCCATCGCAACGTCCGCCACCGCCGCCACCGCCGCCTAAACCGTTTGTTCCGGCAACTCCGTTGGCTTGCGCACCGCCACTTCCTCCGCCGCCAGAACCCCCGCTACCAGGAGTATAACCGCAACGCGTACCGCCGCCACCGCCACCGGCATAAGTAATGGCCGACCCGTTAATTGATGAGGAAGCTCCAGCGCCCCCGCCGCCGGCAACACATTCAACTGTCGCAATTCCAGTACCGGACGCCCCGCCTCCGCCTCCGCCGATAGAATACGTTCCGCAAGCAGTGGAACCGCTACCGCCATCATTACCTTGCCCGGACGTGCCGGAACCGCCACTAGTGGTTGAACCCCCGCCGCCGGAGCCACCATTCCCACCTGCGGCATCTCCACCAAAACCGCCGCCGATTGAAACAACCGTGTAAAAGCTCGAATTTGAACCCGCATAGCCGTAACCGCCCGGTGACGTAGCTGCTCCGCCGGCACCACCGGCACCGACAGTAATGGTATACGCTGTTCCGGACGTTACTGGGTATCCCGATGCGGTCCTAAACCCTCCGCCACCACCACCACCGCCACGGAATCCTCCTCCACCGCCACCGCCGGCTACGACAAGATAATCAACGGAACTGACCCCCGCAGGAACCGTCCAAGTGGTGGTGCCCACGGTCGTAAATGAAGTGACCGTGGGAGTATACGTCGCGTTGATTGTCGCGCAGCTTGCATTCGTGCCGCCGTAACTTCCATTGCAGAACCAAGACCACGGGTTCGAACCTGACACCGCCGAGACCGTGCCGGCAGAACAGGCATCCGCCCCAGACGGAATGGACGCACGGCCGAAACCGTTCGCAGGACCGCACACCCCATTCACAATAAGATTCAACACCAAGTTCTGACTTGAAGTAGCCGCGCCCGCAGTAAGCGACACGGTAGTGCTATTTGAAGTGTAACCAGACTTTGAAGCTGCAAGAGTGCACGACGAGCTTGCAGAGGACATCGTAATCCCATTAATCCCATACGAACCATCACTCGTAGACGCAGTCGAGAACGCGCCGCACGAAACCGTCGCGCCACTCACGCCCGCGCTTGAACCATCACGGATGAAACCAGACACCGAAGCGTTCGCATAAGACAAGCGCAAGTCCTGCGCGGAAGTCCCGCCCGCTGAAAGGGACACGTTGGTCAGGTTGGAATTGAAGGTCGGGAACTTCGAAGCGTTGAGCGTACATGCCGAGGTCGCGTTCGACATCGCAATCCCGCTGATGGCAAACAGACCATCACCGGCAGTCGATGAGAAGTAGTCGCCGCACGAGACGTTCACGCCACTGATGCCCGCGCTTGACGGGTCGCGGACGTAGCCAGTAACCGCGGAGCTCACGAAATCCAGCTCGCGCGAGTACATCGAATTGAAATCGGCGACGCTGGCGCTACCCGCGGATACCGAAACGTCAAGGCTGCGCGGCGAATAAACCGGCGACTTCGAGACAACCATGGTGTCCGAAGAAGACAGCCCCGCCATGACTATCCCTGAAACCAGGTAATTGCCATTGGCGGCCGTAACCGCCGAATACGCGCCCCAGGAAACGTTCGCGCCCGAAACCGCGTCGCCGTTAGCATCGGACACCATGCCATGGATGCTAGCATTCTGGAAGCCCAGGGTAAAGTCGCGGCTTGCCGGGCTTCCGGCCGCAAAGGACAGCACCGCAGCCGAAGGGGTGTAAGAAAAGTTCGCGCTCACGCTTGCGGCAAAAACAGCGGACTGCGCCCCGAGCGAGACGTTGAGGGAATAGTACCCGGACGCGTTGGCAACAGCAGGCTGCGACGGAGTGGAATTGGTCAAGTTCACAACCGCGCCCGAAACACCCGCGCCGTTGGCATCACGCACCCAGCCCGAAAGCATCGCATAAGGCGCGGGGGAAGGCGAAGGGCTCGGCGTAGGAGTGGGCGACGGAGTTGCTGCAACTGAAGGAGTTGGCGTCGGAGTGGACGTCGCCCCAGCGGAAGGGGACGGAGTCGCTCCAGCAGGCTGCGCGCCAGAAACCGATGCGTTGGCAGAACACTGCCCGGAAAGGGCCGGACCGACCTGACGGATTCCGGAGATGCTACCGTCAGCATACACGAAAGTGACGCTCCCAAACTCGAACGAGGTTCCTACAGGCTTGCCATAGCACGGGTTGCCCGGCACGCCAAAGGACGAGTTAGACAGGGTCGTAGAATACGTGCCGGCGAAGAAAGACTGGGTTGCTGAGCCGGACGGGGCCCACAAATCTATGGCGTCCGCGCCGTCGCCAAACACGACCTGGGTGAGCTCAAGCTCTTTTTTCATGCTGTCGGAGACTGCGAGCGCTATATCGCTGGATGAGAGCTTGAAAGAGGTTATTGCGAAGGGCGAAGCGCCCTTCCACGCAGCAGACGCCTGCTGCATCTTGACGGACGCGTCCGTGCCCGATGTGGCGCCGATGGCGCTGACTACGATTGCCGAAACAAGCAGGACCGCCCCGAAAATCACGAGGTATTCGGTCGCCCCCTGACCGCGCCTAGCCATGCGAATAAGACCACTCTGCGACGGGTTAAATAGATTGCCAAGCCAACAATTTTCCTTGATGGATATGGACAAGAAAACTAGGCCCTCCTGGGACGAGTACTTCATGCAGATTGCGCAGGACGTCGCGACGCGCTCGACCTGCGAGTCGCGCCACGTGGGCGCGGTCATAGTAGTTGAGAAGCGCATGGTCGCAACCGGGTACAACGGCGCGCCCCACGGCATGCCCCACTGCACCGACGTGGGATGCAAGCTCGTGACTGTGACGGAGAACGGCGAGAGCGACCAAAAGTGCGACCGCGTGCTCCACGCGGAGCAGAATGCAATCATACAGTGCGCGATGCACGGCGTGCCCTGCAAGGGCTCCACCATTTACACCACTGCCAGGCCGTGCAGGCTTTGCGCAAAGATGATTGCAAATGCGGGAATCAAGCGAGTTGTCTATTGCGACGAGCCGTCGGACAAGGAGCCTTTCGAGATACTCAAGGCTGCGGGAGTGGAAGCGTACAGGCTTCCGGTTGCCGCAAAGAAAAAGTGAGCGGAAGGAAATGCGAAAACAAAAGCCTGTGAACGCAAAAGGAAACCGAAAATGAAAACCAAAATCCCATTCACGGTGGTGATGCCGGCCTACAACGAGGAGGAGGGCATCGCCAGGGTCATCGACGAAGTCAAAGGCTACGCCGACAACCTCATCATAGTTGACGACGGCAGCAGCGACCGGACTAGGGAGCTTGCGGAAGGGTGCGCGAAAAAATATCCCGGAGCCACGGTCATAAGCCACCAGAAGAACAGGGGCAAGGTCGCTGCGATACTCACCGGAATCAAGCATGCAAAAACGGAAGTTGTCGTGCTGATTGATGCGGACCACACTTACCCTGCAAAGGACATCCCGGTGCTTGTGAAGAAAATTGAGGACGGCTCCGACTTGGTGCTTGGCAACCGCTTCTCCGACGGCCTGAAGAACATCCCGGCGTTCAACAGGATAGGCAACGGCGTGTTCTCGTTTTTGATTTCATTTGCAAGCGGGGAGGAGATTGCGGACGGACAGACGGGGTTCCGTGCTTTCAAAAAGGGGATGCTTTCAGACCTGCACATACGCTCCAACGGCCTGGAATTCGAGACCGAGATGACAATCAAGGCAGCAATCAACGGCTACAAGGTCACGGAAGTGCCCATCGAGTACCGCAAGAGGATTGGAAAGTCAAAGCTCAACCCGTTTTCGGACGGCTACAGGATGTTTGCCGCGATACTGCGCTCGGGATACTCGCAGATGTCGATAATCTCAAAGGGGTTCGCGCTCCCGGGGCTGTTCATCGTGCTCGTGGGGATACTGTTCATGCTGGCGTCGGTAAGCGACTACCTGACTTTCGGCAAGCTTTCGCACGAGTACTACCCGCTTCTTTTCGTGTTCTTTGCGCTTGCGGGGACGCAGCTCATCACGCTTGCGGTGTTTTCGGACGTGCAGCAAAAGAAGCTCTCAAGGATTGAACGAGACATCGCTTCGCTTAAGAAAAAATAGGAAAAGATGGCCAGTGGGAAAAAGGCGATTCCTTCCGCGCCACTCCCTGACCCCACAGCCAAAAACTACCTCTTTTTGAACACGAAGACCACCGGCTGGTCGACTACGCTCCCATTCTGGGCGGTTGCCTGCGTGGAATAATACTTCACTAGTTCGTACTTGTCGGTGTCCGCAAACAGGTGGTAGTACGTGTTTCCCGGAAGTTCGGTTCCGTTCTGCAATGCGGTGAACACGGCCACGAGCGGGGCATAGACTTCAAGCAGCGAGGTCATGTAGACCGAAGCGTTGAGGGTTGCCGAGTGGTTGAGGAACGTGGTGTAGTTCGGGTCCAGCCCAAGCGCGGGCCTGCCTGAGTATGCTCCGACCTGCGGGTGGCCGCTTGCCATCACCCACTCTCCGGGCTTGGTGATGTTTTCGATGAAGTACGAGGCCTCCTGCACCTGCGAATAGGAATCCTTCTTGCCTTCGTAAAGCGACCAGCACTGGTCGAGATTGCCAACGCTCGCGCTCAGAAGAAAGAGAATCAGCAGGCCGGACACGCCGGTCCAGAAGCCGATTGCCGCCTTCCCAGATGCCGCGTCCGCAACTGCATTTATGGCGTCGCCGAGGACCCTGCCCGCGAGCACGAAGGCAACGGGGAGCAGGAAGATGATGAAGCGGTCCTCCTTGTAGGAAAAGAGGAAGGTCATTATCAGGAGGGGCAGGAGGAACACGAGCGCGAGGATGGCTGCGTTGTCGTCCTTTTTGATGAATGCATAGACAACTCCAAGCAGCACCAGTATCGCGCCAAGGGAGTTGTTGAATATCCAGTTGGCCTGGGTGATGAAGAGGAACTCGTCGGCCTGGCCGTAGCCCTGCGCGCCCGTGAAGTAGTCGCCAGCAAGGCCGAATGCGGAGCCGGACTTTGCGAACTGGTAGGAAAAGAACGCCGCTGCGAACGCCACCAAAAGGAGCACGCACAGGCCGGTCATCTTGGGCGAGGATTGCATCGTCTTGAGGATTGCGTCGCGGTAAAGGTACGCGCCAACCGCAAGGCCGAGCACTATCGAGAAGAATATGTACTTGGTGAAGCCGCCGAGGAGTATGGCAAGCACGAACACGACCATCCAGTTGGGGCTTTTTTCCTGCACGGTGCGGAAGAACGCGTACAGGCCAAGAGCCGCGAAGAACATCTGCGGCGCGTCGGTGAGCACGCGGCTGGAGTAGAACCACAATAGGTGCGAAAACACGAGCAGGAGCACCGCGGCTATCGCGGGGAGGTCGCCGAAGAGCCTGCGGGCAAGCAGGTAGGTCGCAAGCACCGCAAGCGCGCACAACAGCGCAACTGCAAGGTGGCCGGAGTAGATGTAGTCGCCTGCGAAAAAGGACATCACGGCAGTAAAGTACGGCAGCGCGTAGGAGCGCTGGGAGAACGAGAGGATTCCAAGCGGGTCAGTAGGCTGTATTGCGAACTGGCCTGTTTCGGAGATGGACTTGGCAAGGAGGACGTAGTCGCCCTCGTCGGTCCAAAGCGAGTTCTGCACTCCGTAGACCAACGCAAAGTAGAATATCCAAACTGCGGCGGCAACGGCTATGAGTTCGCCGCCAGTCTTGACGTAAGAGTCCATCCGACAAAAGCCCCCAGTAGAATAAACAAGATTACGTTGCTTATACCCTTTTAATTATTCCAATGCAGAATTAATTCCTGCTTCTTTGGGCCCGTAGTCGAGTGGTTAAGACGTCGCTCTTACACAGCGAAAATCGGGAGTTCGATCCTCCCCGGGCCCATTTCTTTCGTTTCCTACTTTTGGAACCTACTTCTTACCCTTCGACTTCTTCTTTGCATTAGTCCGCGCAACAAGAAGCATTGCCACAGCAACGAACGGAACAAGCAGCGGGTTGAAGTCGGGCGCGCTGCGTATAGTGCCCTTGCGGTAATAGTAGTACTGGGTGACCGAGTCGCTTATGCAGCCAGTGCGGTTTGCGTAGATGGAGAACGTGTGGGTGCCCTCGCGGTAGTCAGCGAACGAAACCGACTGGTTGCCGGACGACGAGGGGATGTCCAGCTGGGTGCCGTTGTCAAGTATCAGCTTCGCCTGTGCGGAAACGGGCGAGTTCGAGGACGCGTTGGTGACGTTGATGACGACGTGGACGTTGGTGGTCCCGTCGGGAACAATCGGCGCTATGAATCCGTCGGATGGCGAGTCCACGCGTATGTGGAGCACACAGCTTGGCACCGCTGCTAGCGCGGGAGCGCAAAGGAGAGCAAACAGCAGGAACGAAAAAGACAGCCTCATCGGAACGACCGTTGCGGCGACTTGACTGCCGCAGGTTGTATTAAACTTGGCCGCAATAAAAACCTGTGCAGGTGCAAACTTACCTATGGTCCTTCTTGCAGTGTGTGGAAAGCCCAACGTGGGAAAGAGCACGTTCATGGCAGCGGCAACCGGCACCGCGCCGCAGATTGCGAACTACCCGTTCACGACCATAGACCCGAACAAGGGCGTGTGCTTTACCAACGTCCAGTGCCCGCACGTGCGGCTGAAAATAACGTGCACGCCGAACAACTCGCGGTGCGAGGACGGCACGCGCAGGGTGCCTGCGAACATCGTTGACGTCGCGGGAATAGTGCCGGGGGCGCACGAGGGCAAGGGGATGGGAAACCGCTTCCTTTCGGACGTGGCTGCGGCTGACGCGCTCATCATAGTCGCCGACGCCTCGGGCGGGACCGACGACTCCGGTAACATAGTCGCGTTCGGCTCGCACGACGCTGCTGCTGACGTGAAGCTTTTCCTCGACGAGCTGGATGACTGGTTCTATGAGGTGGTCGGCAGGAACGCAAAAAAATTCAAGGGCACGCACACCGTGCTCGAGGACTTCTTCCAGTCCCTTGCGGGAATAGGGATACCGTACGCAGACGCAAAGGACGCCTATTCAAAGCTCGGACTTGGGCCGGAGCCGCACAAGCTTTCCGATGCCGAGGTGCGCAGGCTGTCTGATATGCTCAGGAGGCGGACCAAGCCGTTCTTGGTAGCAGCGAACAAGTGCGACTCCAGTTATGCTCAAAAGAACATCGAGTCGCTGAAGGAAGCTTACCCGGACGCGCCGGTCATCGCGGTGTTTGCGGACTACGAGCTTGCGCTCCAGCGCGCCAAGACCTCCGGGATAGTGGAGTACGACGGGAAGAAGATTGCGCTTACTGCAAAAGGCGCGCAAAATGAGAGGGCTGCCGAGGCCATAAAGAAAATCGGGGCCGCGGTGGCGGCCTACGGCTCGACCGGGGTGCAGGAAGCGATTGACCGCGCGGTCTTTTCGCTTGCACAGCAGGTCGTGGTATTTCCCGTTGAGGATGAGACGCACTACTCCAACCACTTCGGCAAGGTGCTGCCGGATGCCATCATGCTGCGGCAGGGAAGCACGCCAGTTGAGCTTGCAGGCGCAATCCACGCCGACCTGGCGAGCCACTTCCTCTACGCGGTTGACTGCGAGAAGAAGACGCGCATCGGCAAGGACCACAAGCTCGCCACTGGCGAGATAATCAAGGTAGTGTCCACCAAATAGCCGCCCGGGCGCACGGCTTTGGAAAGCCGCTGCGGCAGGGCCTAAAAAACTGAAGGGCATAAACGTAGGAAATAAAAGCAAAAAGGCAGTTCAACCGTATAAACACGAAAGGAACTTGGGTGATTTTTCATGGCAACCGAACACAAGGTAACAGTATACTCCACGAAGACGTGCCAATACTGCCACATGGTCAAGGACTGGCTCAAGAAGAAGGGCATCCCCTACAAGGAAATCGACGTGGGGTCCGACCAGAAGGCCGCGATGGAAATGGTGGAGAAGAGCGGCCAGATGGGCGTGCCCGTAATCGACTTCGACGGCAAGATAATAGTGGGCTTCGACCAGCGCGCGCTGCTTGCGGCAATAGGCGCCTGAGCGTTCAGGCTACCTTTACTAGCCGGGTCTTCCCGCGGCCGCTTTCCGACTGCGACTCGCGCACGGAAACCAGTTTTCTTTTCTCAAGCGAGTTGACGTAGTTCCGGATTTGCCGCTCGCTCTCGCCGTTTCGCGCCATGTACTTTTCGTAAAGCTCGCCGGAGGTCATCTCGCCGTGCCTTGCAAGTATGTCAAGCACTATGCGCTCCGGCTCGGAAACTCCCGAGAGGCGCTGCTCCTTCTTCCAATCACCCGAATCGGAATATGATGCGCGGACGTCGGACTCCTCAATCCTTTTTGCCCCGCGCTTTTCGGCATTGCGCCCCGCCTTCCAGAGTGCCTCGAGAGCTACGCGCGCGTCGCCTCCTGCCTTTGCGCCGAAGGCGGCGCACAGCCCGAGGATGTCCTCGCTTGCCGCGCCCGGAAGGAACCCGTCCTTTGCGCGAGCTGCAAGGATGTCCTTCAGCTGGGATGGGAGGTACTTCTTGAACTCGACTTTCTCAAGACGAAGGGAACTGCGTATGCGGCTGTCAAGGCCAGCGGCAAGGTCGGGCACGTTTGACACTAAAATCAGGCCGAAAGAGGCGCCGTGGTTTTCCGCAGCGCGCGAAAGCTCGTAAAGCACAGCAGCGGAGTCGCCGGTTGCAACTCGGTCGGCCTCGTCAAGGACAACTATGCAGGCCTTGCGGTCGTACTTGAGCCGCTGCACGATTCGTGAGAACAGCTCGTCGGCGCCTATGCCGCGCTTCGGGAGCGCCTCGCCTATCTGGTCGGCAATGGAGGAATACACCGCCTGGCGAGAGTACGTCTCCCAGCAGTTTATGTAGGCGGTAACCGCCTTTTCGGTGAACTCGGAAAGTTCGGTTAGGACAAGGCGCGACGAGGTGGTCTTGCCGGTGCCCGTAGGCCCATAGACGAATACGTTCTGCGGCGGCTGGCCGCGCGCAACGCCCTGCACGCACCGCGCAATCGCCTGCACCTGCTCGTCCCGGAACATCAATTGCGGCGGCTGGTATTCTGGAAGGAGCACGCGCTCGTCGCGGAACACGCCCGACTGCAGGCTGTCGAAAATCCCGGCCATAGAACAGAATATGTGGGGACGCAGGATAAAAAAACGACCAGTGAAAAGCAAGTTTCAGCCCGCGCTGTCGTCGTACTCGTTGTAGTCCTCGCGGTTGAACTCGTAACTTATGCGGGTCGCCTTCTTCCCGTCGCCCGTGACGAAGCCCGATATTAGCTCCTGCTTGGCCTTCGCCGCGTCCTCGCCGAACAGGTTGGTGTTGTTGCACGCATCCAAAAGAAAATACCCATCCTCCTGCGAGCCGAAGGTGACTACCGGGTGGGTCGAGCCGTCCTCCAGAAGGAGCACGCTGACCATCGCGGTCTTGCACCCGAGCGAGGAAAGAAGAGAGCACAACAGGAGGCAGCGGTCGAAGGCGTCGGCGATGCCCAGCGACTCCATCTCCGCATAGGAAAGCCAGAACGAGATGGACAGTTCGGAGTGCGTCTTGCCAAGCGACTGCACCCGCAGGAACGCGGCCTTCGCGGCATCGTCGAAGTCGGTCTCCGGGTTGTACTCAAGCTCGCGGCTCTCGACAACCGTCCCGCCAGCTGCAGCGGTCTTTGCGGCGACTATTGAAGCGACGATTTCGGAACGCAGCTTCTGCACTGTGGGCTCTTTCGGGTCTATCGCGGCCTTGAGGACCGGGACGTTCTTCTGCTCGCCCTCGTTTATGTAGTCGCGGTAGCGCTCTATGACCGTGCGGTAAAAAGTTGCGCGCGCCTTCCAGACCGGCCAGTCGGCCCCTGCTGGGGCGGCGTCCTTCGTTGGCTCCCCGTCCGCGTCCATTACGACCTCTCGTCTAGCGATATTACGCCTTCCAAAATAAAAAGGGCAGTCGCGCCTAATATACTCCGGGAAATGCCCGCAAAAAACGGCATTTTCAAAGAAGCGATACTTGATGAACGTCACGTTTTTCGGCGCAGCACGCGAAGTCGGAAGGAGCGCCATACTGCTTGAAGGAAGCGAAAAAATCCTGCTTGACTGCGGAATCAAGCCCGCAAAGGAACCGGAATACCCGCTTTTGGACGCAAAGACCATAAGGTCGCTGGACCGCGTGGTGCTCTCGCACGCGCACCTTGACCACTCGGGCTACATACCCGGGCTTTATTCGCACGGCTACAAGGGCCAGGTGGAAATCACGAAGCCGACCCGCGACCTTATCCAACTCCTTCTTGCGGACTTTCTGCGGCTGAACAAGGAAAACCCGGCGTACGCGCAGGCCGACGTAGACCGGCTGCTCAAGAGCACCTCAATCCACGAGTTCGACGACCCGTTCAAGACCAAGTCGGCAACGTTGCGTTTCCGCACAGCAGGGCACATACTCGGCGCGGCCATGACCGAAGTGCATTCCGGCGGCCGCAAGATACTCTACACGGGCGACATCGACATCCGCGAGTCGCGGCTCTTGGACGGCGCTGCAACCAACCTCGAGGCGGACACGCTCATAATCGAAAGCACGTACGGCTCGAAAGCAGACAAGCACCCGTCGCTGAAGAACACCGGCAAGAACTTCATAGACTCGGTGAACAGGACGCTCAAGCAGGGCGGCAAGGTCATCATACCCACGTTTGCAATCGGAAGGGGACAGGAAATACTCTTCACCCTGGAATCCTACCTGCGTTCCGGGGGTTTGGAACGCGTGCCCATTTACCTTGACGGCATGGTCACCCGCGCCTTGCGCATCTATCGGCACAACGCAATCTACCTCAAGAAGGAAATCCAGAGGCGAATCCTCACAAGCGAGGACGACCCGTTCAAGAGCGAGTTCTACTTCATCCCCCAAAGAAAGGACCGGGCTGACGTGTTCGAGCACGACCGCGCAATCATACTCGCAACCAGCGGGATGCTCAACGGCGGGCCGGTGATGAGCTATCTGGACAAGCTTGGAGGCGACGAACACAACAAGCTTTTGCTGGTGGGCTTCCAGGCAGCCGGCACGCAGGGGCGCGAGCTGTTGGAAGGCCGCGGTTACGTCGAGCACGAGGGAAGGCGAATTGACGTGAACTGCGAAATCGAGCAGGCGCCGTTCTCGGGCCACTCCGACCACGCCGAACTGCTTTCCTTTGCAAAGTCGGTCAAGGGGCTCAATAGCGTGTACGTGGTGCACGGCGAGGGCTCCAAGTCCTACGAGCTTGCCGAGGCAATCGAGGCCAGCTGCAAGGGAGTGCAGGCCATTGTGCCCGAGCTTGGCGAGACGGTAAGGATCTGACTTTGTTGCTTTCCTGGCCTAATCTTTTGTCTTATAGCGAACCGGGAAAGTAATCCGAAAGACTTCCCGGTTACGCTATTAGCAAAACGTGGGATGGTGTCGGAAAACTTTCACGTTTTGCTATAAAATCAGGGAAAAATCCCGGCCAGTTTTTCGTAGTCTGCAAGGAACGCGTGCATGCCGAGCTTGCGCGCCGGCTCCAAGTCATGGGCCTCGGAGTCGCCAATCATCACGCAGTCCTGCGGCCGCACCTTGAGATGCTTGCACGCAAGCGTGTAGTAGGAAGAGTGCGGCTTCATCCGCTTGGTTTCGGTTGTGGTCACTATTGCGTCAAAGAAGTCCATCAGCCCCGCTGCCTCGAGCTTCTCAAGGGCCCACTCGCGCTCGGCGCACGTCACCACTGCAAGCTTGACTGAATAACCCTTCTGCAGCTTTTCGATGAACCTCCGCGCTGCCGGGTAGGGCGCGATTTTTGAAAGCATCAGTTCGCGGAATTTCCTTTCAGCGGCAACCGCCACCTGCGGCCGAATCCCGAACTTTTTTGCAATCAAGCCGTAGGAATAGGTGCGGAAGCGCTTCTCCGGGTCGTCAAGGGATCTGAGCTTTCCTATGGTGTCGTAGAACGCAAGAAGCACCTGCTTGTGGTCCGCGCCCTCGTCCTCGAAGAGCTTGAGCGCCTCGTAATCGCATTCCTTCGCTATGTCGCGGATTGGAAAGAGCGTGTTGTCCGCGTCGAAAAGCACGGCCTTGATTTTTTTCGGGTCAAAAACAACTTCTTTTTTGGCGGCAACTGCTGCAGAGGGGATTGCTTTCGCTTTTGCCGAAACGGCCTTGCTTGCAACAACCCTTCTTTGCTTATTCAACTTTCTCGCCATCCTTCACGTCGTGGTACGCCACTTTGTTCGGCATCACGCCGGCTCCCGGCCCGAGCTTTGAGCCGGGCATCACGCTTGCGTTCACGCCAAGCCAGGCGCCCTCGCCCATTATGGTGCCGAAGAAGTCCAGGCCCGTGTCCTTCTTCCCGTTCTTGGAGTCGCTTTTCACGTTCTCCTTGTCAAAGCGCCTGTTTGCGGTGACGCTGAACGCCGCGAGCCTGCAGTTGCGGTCGATTACGGAGTCCTCGACGGAGCAGTGGTGCGTGTGAACCGCCTCGAGCACGAGCGAGTTCTTGACCTCGGTGCAGTATCCTGCGACGGAGCGCGTCTCCAGGCAGGAATAGTTGCGCACAAGCGCGCCCGTCCCGACAACCACATCGGGCCCTATGTATGCCGGGCCTTTGATTACCGCGTTCTCCATTATCTTCGCGCCCTTTGAAACGTACACGCGGCCGCGGATTATCGCGCTTTCGTCGACTTCCGCGCCTGCGGCAATGACCGGCTTGTCCGGGAGCATGCGCTCCATTATGAAGTTCTTGAGCGAAAGGAGGTGCCAGGGGTACTTGAGGGTCGGCTGGTAGCCTTCGACTTTGGCACACAGCACCTTGCCTTCTGACACAAGCATCGCAAGGGCCTTCTCGAAAGAATAATGGTCCACGGGCGCTTTCCTCAGCACCGAGACGAACTTTTGCGAGAGCAGGTAGGTGCTCACTATGCGCAACCCCGCGTGGGACTCCTTGGGCTTCTCCTCTATTGCTGTCACTTTGCCCGCGTCCCCGACGCGCACCTCGCCGTACTCGGAAACGTCAGGCACCTGCCTGCAGCAGATTGCTGCGTCGCACGCTCCGAGCGCCTTGAGCGCGGCGTAGTTTTCGCCCGCGTTCACCGCGTGGCCGCTCGCAACCACGAAGGGGCCCGAAAGCTTGTCTGCAATCCTGAGTATCTCCGAACCCATGCCATCCTGCGAGCCGGACTCGACCACTTCGACCTTCACGCCGGGAACCGAGAGCGCGGCTTTCCTTGCGCCGTCTGCATCGCGGCCAGCTACCACTATGACCTGCTCGTTGATGCCGCTTGCTGCAATGCTCTCCATAGTGTGCGCAAGCAGTGTCTTGCCGCAGACTTCGTAGAGCGCCTTGTGCTTTTTGCTTGCCAGTGGCCACATGCGCGAGCTTGCGCCTGCCGCGAGGATTACCGCCTTCATCTTGGACCCACCAGGGACATTACTGTTGAAGCGATTTTATTTGCGTCGTGCCGGGCCATCCCGTTGACGTTGGAGAGCAGGTCGCAGGAGATTAACTCGTAGCCTGCAAAGTCCGGGGCTTTTGCGGCCACCTGCGAAGCGCCTTCCCTCGCGTACTTTGCCTGCGTGTCCTTTGAGAATGCGGTCGAATTCACGATTACCGCATCCATTTTGCATCCCGCGTACTTTTCGATCTCAGTAACGAAGTCGCGGCCGGAAAAGCCGTCGGTCTCGCCGTGCTTTGTCGCAAGCGGGAGCACGAACACCTTGCGGGCCCTGCTTGAGCAGATTGCCTTTGTCATCCCTGAAACAAGGAGGTTGGGAATGATGCTGGTGTAAAGGTCTCCCGGGCCGATGACGATGAGGTCGGAGTCCCGCACCGCCGCAATCGCCTTAGGCGAAGCTTTTGCCTCTGGCCGCAAGAAGACGCGCCTGATTTTTGGCCGCTTGCCGCTTGGGATGTCGATGTTGGTCTCGCCTTCGACTATGCTGCCGTCCGCAAGCTCGGCGCAAAGCTCGGCCTTGTCAAGGGTGACTGGGATTACATTGCCCGTGATGTCAAGCATCCTGCCCGCCTCGTCGATTGCCTTCTCGAAATCGCCCGTTGTCTTTTCAAGCGCGGTCAAAAAGAGGTTCCCGAAGTTGTGGCCCGAAAGCGAGGAGCCGTCCCCGAAGCGGTAGTTGAACAGGTCAAGCATCAGCTTGGGGGAATTGGAAAGGGCAACGAGGCACTGCCGCACGTCGCCCGGCGGGAGCACGCCCAGCTCGGTGCGAAGCCTGCCCGAGCTTCCACCCGAGTCGGTCATCGTCACTATCGCGTTAATCTTGACTGGCTGCTTCTTCAAGCCCTCAAGGAGCGTGAAGCGTCCGCTGCCGCCGCCTAGGACGGTGACTATTGGAAGCCCCCGCTTGCTTGGCGGCTTGCCTTGTTTTGCCCCTGCATTTGGTTTGCTGCCGATTGCAACTGCTTTCGTTCCTGCCATAAAAACCATCACTTCACCGTAACCGACTTTGCCAAGTTGCGCGGCCTGTCGGGGTTGTTCTTTCGGAGCACCGCAGTGTGGTATGCAAGGAACTGCAACGGTATTGAAAACACGAGCGGGAAATGGTGCTCCGAGACTTTTGGGACTTCGATGAGCTCGTTGAATGCGGCATTCGGCTCGTCCGAGCACCCGATTACGAACGCGCCGCGCGCAGCTGTCTCCATCACGTTGGAGATGGTTTCCGCGTGCGTGAAGTCGCTGGGGCAAATCGCGATTACCGGCGTTCCCTTCGAGATTAATGCAAGAGTGCCGTGCTTGAGCTCGCCTGCCGCCATGCCCTCGGCGTGGATGTAGGTGATTTCCTTGAACTTGAGCGCGCCCTCAAGAGCAGTCGGGAAGTTGGGTCCGCGCGCGATGAAGTACGCTGCAGGCTCCTTTGCAAGGCGGATTGCGAGCTTCTTGGCAACAGCATCCCAGCCTGGAAGCGCTTTTTCAAGAATCTTGGAGACCTCGTCGAGCTTTTTCTTCTCTTCGTCCTTCTTTCCGACAACCGCGGATGCAAGCAAATAGAGAAGGGAGAGCTGGGCCACGAAGGTCTTGGTTGCGGCGACGCCGATTTCGGGCCCGCAGTTTAGGTGCAGCGCGCAGTCCGAGATTCGGTCGAGGCTCGAGCCAACCACGTTGGTTATGGCAAGCACCTTTGCGCCGCGCGCCTTTGCAATCTTCACTCCCTCGAGCACGTCGGCAGTCTCGCCGCTCTGCGAGACTGCAATTACAAGCAGGTCGTCGTCAACTATGTTCTTTGCGATGTAGGGGAACTCGCTTGCAACGACCACTTCGCAGAACTTCCCGCCGATGCGGTTGAACAGGTAGCGTCCGACAAGCGAGGCGTGGCGCGAGGTGCCGCACGCCACGAAGACAACCCGGTTTTCGCGCACCAGGCGGGCCGCCTTCTCAAGCGCCGCTGGCTCCTGCATCGCGGCAAGACGTATGGCCTTGGGAGATTCGTAGATTTCCTTGAGCATGAAATGCGGGAACTCCAACTTGTCGGAAAAGACCGCGCCCTCGCCGAAGGCGATGGGCTTGCGGTCAATCAGCTTCCCAGTCGCCAGGTCGAAAACGACTATGGAGTTTTCCTTCAGCACCGCAAAGTCGCCGTCCTCCAGGAAGACGCCCTGCTTCGCGTGCTTTGCGAGGGGGACCGGGTCGCTTGCAGCTGCCGCAAAACCATTGCCTGCAGCAAGCACGAGCGGGGTCTGGTTCTTTGCAACGACAAGGGTGTCGGGCGAGCCTTCGAAAGCCGCGAGGATTGCATAGCTTCCCGCAAGCCGCCTGAATGCAGCCAAGGAGGCCTCTACGAAACCCGTTGACCCGAGGTTTTCCTCTATAAGGTGGCTGATGACCTCGCTGTCAGTCTGTGAGGAGAAGGTGTGGCCGCGTTTTGACAGCTCGGAGCGGAGCTCCTGGAAGTTCTCGATGATTCCGTTGTGCACTATCGCGACCTTCCCGGTGCAGTCCGCGTGCGGGTGCGCGTTGGCGTCGGAGACGCCGCCGTGGGTCGCCCAGCGCGTGTGGGCTATTGCCAAGGTGGAGACTGAAAGGTCTTCCTTGCCGAGCTTCTTTTCAAGCGCGGACACGTCGCCGACGGTCTTCACTATGCGTATCTTGCCGTTGCCCGACAGGAACCCGATTCCTGCCGAGTCGTAGCCGCGGTACTCGAGCGTGCGCAGGCCCGAAAGGGCATTCGACGCCGCGTTGTTTCCAATGAACCCGGTTATCCCACACATGATGAATCGCCAAGACGGAAAGAACATTCTGCACGCCGGGGCATATAAACGCCCCTGAGGCAAAAACTAAAACTTGGTTCATTTTTTTGATAAAAACTTAATAAAACAATAGAATAGTTATAAATTCATTCAAAATAAAGGTATTTGCAGGGCAGCGGGCAACGGGACGCCCCCCGCCCAAAACAGGAGATATTGCCATGGCCGCAACAAGACAGCCGGTTTCATCCGCACGACAACCCCCTTTCCCGCAGGCGACCCTTTTCGTAAACGAGGAGGGCTATTCCTCCAAGCTTGCGGACTTCGCACAGGCCTCGGCGCTTTCCAAGGACAGGCTTGAAATCCTGCGGCTCCTTGCCCGGGAGCCGATGTACCCGGCCGAGATCGCGCGCGAACTTCGGCTTCCGGAGCAGACGGTATATTACCACATGAGAAGCCTGGTCTCCGCGCAGCTCGTCGAAATCAGCTCCGAGGAGCAGAGGCAGGGCGGAACCGCCAAGAGATACTCGTTCCCGGCAGACTCGCTTTCGGTGCTCCTGTCGGACAGGAAGGCGAAGAGCGCCCGCATAACGCGGCAAAAAAAGGTCCCGGGTTTCTTCGAGCCGTTCGTGAGAAACGGCCTGTTCGACGCGAAGATGGTGGTCGGCTCGCCTGACCCTCACGGGCCGTACCGCTCGCGCGGCTCGGAATTCTGCGCAACCGAAGTGGCCATGTACCTCGGCGGGTTCTGCTCCTTCGAATACCCGCTCTATTACCTGGACACCGAGCTGTCCGAACAGCAGCGGAGGCACAACCTGGTTGCGCTTGGGGGGCCCAAGGTGAACACGCTTGTAAACGACGCGAACGCGTCACTGCCCATCCGGTTTGACAAATCGGACTTCTCCATCTACTCCTCGCTTTCCAAGAAAAAGTACACCGAGGACGTGGGGGTGGTGGAACTCGTACAGAACCCGTTCAACCCAAAAAGCAGGCTCCTGGTCATTGCGGGAAGCAGCCACCACGGCACGCGCATAGGGGTCCTTGGCCTGCTGCGGCACCAGCGCGAGTTTGCGAAAGGCAACGCGTTCGACTCCTCGGTGATGGCAAAGGTGATTGCGGGCTTCGACGAGGACTCGGACGGGATAGTCGACACTGTCGAAATCCTTGAATAAGAAAAAAAATTGGGCAGGAACCGGATTGCCTCGGACGGTTCCGTGCTTGTTGGTAGTGGATGGGTAGTGGAAGGCAGGAAATGCCAGGTTGCCTGAAGGCGTCACGCACCTTCCACTATGCGAATGTTCGCGAAATAGTTTTCCAACGCCAAGGTATATAACCGGATAGTCCGGCTTTTCCGAAATGGAAAAAAAATAGGAAAGGTTTTTCTATTTTTGCAAGTTTTGTATAGTAAGGTGCAACTTTTTTTGCACAAACGTTAAACCGGAAGTTGATTCGATGACGCTGCACGACGGCCTTGACGAGAAGGACATGCGCCTGCTGTACCTGCTTGACACCGACTCGCGCATCAGCAACGCCGAGCTTGCGAAGCGCGCCGGGATGTCGTGCGAGGTCGCCCGCTACCGCGTGCGCAGGCTGGAGAAGGCGGGGATAATCAAGCAGTACTTCACGCTCATCGACGTGTCGCGCCTCGGGTTCATGTCTTTTCGTGTGTATATCAAGATGCAGAGCCTGCAGCCGGACTTGGAAAAATCCTTCACCGGTTACCTGCGGGAGCGGCCCGACGTGGGCTGGTTCACGTACGTGCAGGGCCAGTGGGACCTGGTTCTCATCGTGTGGGAGCGCGACATCTACGGCTTCGAGGCGTTCTGGCTGGACTTCGTGCAGCGCTTCGGCGGCCACATCGAACGGCACTGGACGTCGATATTCCTGCAGTACGTCCACTTCAACAAGCGCTTCCTGGTCCCCACCCAGGCCAAGCTGCGCGTGTACACCGTCGGACAGAGCAAACAGGAAAAAATCGACGAGCTTGACTGCAGGATACTGCGCGCGCTCTCGGAGGACGCGCGCTGCCCGCTGCAGAAGCTCGAGAAGAAGCTCAAGCAAAGCTACAAGGTCATCGCATACCGCATCCGCAGGCTCGAGAAAAACGGGGTGATACTGGGCTACCGCGCGTTCATAGACTACTCCAAGATTGGTTTCAGCTACTACAAGGTGCTGTTCTCGCTGCACAACGTCAACGCGGCGGACCTGGCCCGGCTCGAGCAGGCGGTGACCAAGATGCCGAACGCGGTGTACATAGACAAGACCATCGGCGGTGCGGACTTCGAGGCCGAGTTCCAGTGCAAAGGAAGCGGCGAGATGCGCGCGATAGTGGACGAGATAAGGCGGGACGTGCCCAACCTCATCCGCAACGTCGAGACGCTGGAATACTACCACGAGGCGAAGATCTGCTACCTGCCGCCGCTGGATGACGGGATGACCAAGAAGAAAAAATAGCGGCCGGCGAAACCGCCAGCAAAGGAAAAGAAAAACGGATTAAAACAAAAGAAAAAAAGAAGAAAAAGAAACGAACCTGCCCGCGACCGCTTATGCTACCGGCAGGTCGAACGTGTACTGCATCTTCGAAAACCTGTTGCGCAGCGCGAGGACCTCGTCCTTGCAGTTCTTGTCCTCGATGAGCGCCTTGCGGAATATAACCGCGAGTTCGCCGAAGTCGCCTTCCTTCATTCCCCAGCGCGTCATCTCCTGCACTCCGATGCGCACCCCGCTCGGGTTTGAGACCTTGTTGCCCGCGTCGAACGGCAGCAGGTTGAAGTTGAGGATGATGTTGCTCTCCTCAAGCTTGTTGGCTGCCTGCTTCCCGCCGCCCTGGGGCGTCATGTCAACCATGACCTGGTGCGACTGGGTGTAGCCGAACGCCTCGGCCTGCACCGCAAAGCCTTCCTTCGCAAGCGCAGCTGCGAACGACTTGGCGTTCTTGGTGACCTGCGTCGCGTAGGCCTCTCCGAACTCGAGCATCTCGGCAAAAGCGATTGCAAGCGCGGGGAAGCGGTGCAGGTGGTAATTTGAGAGCACTCCCGGGAACACGTAAGGCCTGTAGCGCTTCCACTGGTCCTCCTCCATGTTCGCAAGCATTAATCCTCCCTGCGGGCCGAAGAAGGTCTTGTGAGTCGAGGACACCATTATGTCCGCGCCCTCTGCAAGCGGCTGCTGGAACTTCTTGCCAGCGACGAGGCCGAGCACGTGCGCGGCATCATATGCCACGGTCGCTCCCTGGTCCTTGATTACAGGAGCAAGCTCCTTTACCGGCTGGGGGAAGAGGAACATCGAGCACCCGAAGATTGCAAGCGAGAAGCGGTTGCGGATGTCCTTGCCCGTCTTCTCGATTGTCTTCTTTGCCGCGTCCACGTCGATGTGGTAGCCGTCCTCGGTAGTCGGGAACGAGATTTGGTTGTTGCCCAAGAGGCCTACTGCGCCCATCTTGTTGTGGGAGATGTGGCCGCCGCCGGAGGCGGAGTTGGAGATTACGGTGCTGGTGGGCTGGGTGAACATGCGCACCATCGCCATGTTGGCAACGGTTGCCGAGATGGTCTGGCAGTTAGCCATCTTTGCGTTGAAGAGCTTCTTGGCAAGCTCGTTGCAGATGGGCTCAATCTCGTCAACGTATTTCGTTCCGTTGTAGAAGCGCTTCCCCGGCTCGCCTTCTGCGTAACGGTGGGAAAAGTCGGACTGGTACGCCGCGTCAACCAAGGGCGACGTGACGTTTTCGGAGGCTATCAGGTTTATGCACTCCTTCTTCCGCCACTGGTTCTGCTTTTTCACGATTCCCTGGACCTGACCGACTACCTTGCTGTACTCGCCCATATTCCGCTCGCCCCCCAAAAAAACCTATAATGAAAACCAGATTTGCAAAGTAATTCTTGGCCTGCACATTTTTATTTTGTCGCTGGCAAAAACAATCCACGCCCGGTTGGGCAAAATCAACGAAAGGTTTATACGGAATGGAAGGGCAAGAAGGGCAGGAAAGGCAGCCGGAAAAGCCGAAGGCGCCGCAATGGGCCATTACTCCCCAGCCGGCGGAAGCATCCAGGCAGGTTGCCGCAGTGGCGCAGCAGGCAATAGCCACGCGGCCGAAGCAAAAGGCAGAAAAGCAGGATGCACAGGAGGCAACAGCCGTCCAGCCCGCCCAAAAGCCGGCTGAAGCAAAAAAGGAAGCAGTTGCAAAAGGCCCGAAGCCGAAAATCACCTATGACGACTTCGCAAGGCTCGACCTGCGCGTCGCAAAAATACTTGACGCGGAGCCGGTTGCAGGCTCGGACAAGCTCCTCAAGCTCAAAATCAGGGTCGGCACCGAGGAACGCCAGCTGGTTGCCGGCATCGCGCAGCACTACGCCCCGGACGAGCTGCTTGGGAAGAAAATCATAATCATCGCAAACCTCGAGCCGCGCAAGATTCGCGGGGTGGAGTCGAACGGGATGCTCTTGGCAGCTGCAAAGGAAGAGGACGGCAAGCTCGTGGGATTGTGCCTTGCAACTGTTGACGACGCCGAATTCCCGGACGGCTCCGCGCTCTCCTGAACCCCTTGCCTGAAATTCACCGGAAATCCGGTCGAAAACCGCTTTTTATCCCAAACCCAGACGCACTATTGTGGAAAGCCAGCTGGTAATAGGCATCGACGACCGGGAACTGCGGAGCGCCACTGCAAGAAGCCTCTACGAGCGGGGCTGCAGGTTCGACTCCCGGCGCCTTGCAGTCGGCGACTACGTGGTAAGCGGACGCTGCTGCATCGAGCGCAAGAACGACTCGGACTTCGAGCAGAGCATAATGGACGGCAGGCTCTTTGCGCAGGCAAAGGAACTCTGCACGGAGTATGGCGCGCCGATAATCGGAGTTGTGGGAAGCGGCTTTTGCAGGCTCGACCGCAAGGCAATCCGCGGCGCGCAGGCAAGCCTGGCAGTTGACTTCCGGATTCCCGTTTTCTTCTTCCCTACCGAGGAGGAGTTTGCCGAGTTCGTCTTTGCGCTTGCGTTCCGCGAGCAGGCAACCGGGAACGGGCCGCCGAGGATGCAGACTGCGAAGAAGGAAATCCCCCTTGCTGACTTGCAGCAGCTTGCAGTTGAGTCCCTGCCTTCAATAGGCCCGGTTCACGCAAAGGCGCTGCTCTCCAGGCTCGGCTCGGTTGCGAACGTGTACAACGCCACTGTTGAGGAGCTGACCCAAGTCGAGGGCGTCGGGAAGGTGCGCGCGGAAAGGATGAGAAGGGTCATTGACGCGGAGTACGGGGACTTTGAAGGAAAAGAAGTTGGGGGAAAAGCAACGATGACCACCGCAGCAATAGCAACGACCGCGCCAACAACGACCCCCGAATCAACAACCCCCTCCGGCGTCAATTGACGCGAAAAACCCTGGCGTCGCCTGAATCGAATATGAGGTCAAGCCGCGTTGAGTTGCCCGGTGAGAGGAACGTCCTTGCGAATGCGTTCCTGTCGCCATCAAAGACGCTCCTGGTCTTGTTGTCAAAGTACAGGTAGCCCGCGCCGTATTTCCTTGCAATCAAGTCAACCGTTGAGGCGCTGCCGGTTGTGAACAGGAGCTGCACGTCGGTCACTTTCTCGTCAAGCTTGGGCTCGAACTCGAAATAACCGTCAACGACTACCTGCTTCTTGGAGATTTCCGCAAGCGGGTGCCCGCGGTCCCACAAGGCGACCACCGGCGCCTGGGGGAGGCTCGACAGGTATGCAAACCCCGCAAGCTGCTGGCCTGAATACTGGCCGGACTGCACGTTGAGAGCGCAATAGAGCGAGGAGAGCGCGGCGATGCCGCACACTGCCCACAATAGTGGCGCGAACCTC
>Ga0172381_10002147_pt1 | contig 22241 bp, 24 predicted proteins | sample Leawel6488metaG_FD_119754 | JGI IMG/M metagenome (GOLD analysis project Ga0172381, IMG submission 119754) | Leachate microbial communities from a municipal landfill in Southern Ontario, Canada - Leachate well 64-88 metaG | ecosystem: Engineered > Solid waste > Landfill > Unclassified | place...
AGCGTAAGCTGGAGGATGAATGCGTCTCAATTGAAAGGCGATCCTGCTACGGACGGGTTATGCCCTGCGAGGCACGAAGTGAGTGAAAAGAAACCGCCTGCGTGAGCTGGCGGAGCTTCACTTGTCTGCAGAATTTAAATCCTCTGAGGTTTCTATTGCGCAACAACTGCCACAGAATCTTTTCTTCATAAGTCATGTTCTCCCGCAGGTTCTTTGTGAACTGACACTTATGCTTGCGATACATCTGCCCTTTCGCTTCATCATTCATAGGACAGCAAACTCTACTTCACAGAACTGAAAACACAAACAGAACATTCACCCCCCTCTCCTCAAGGGAGGAGAGGGGCTAGAGGGTGAGGTCAGACAGAACAACATACAAAAGTTCGGGGTTTGCTCTGAGAGATTTTGTTTAATTGTTGCAACCGCGAAAGAGCTCCTCAAATAAAGGTGTACGTTAATACACCACCATGATTTAACGCTCAAATCAAGAGCATATATTTGATCACATCGGTATTTTGAGTAATGTGGTGTACATTCTTACACCTTTTATTTCTCTTATTCCTCCCCTACTATGTCTAAAATAGCCACTTCCCATAAAACTTCCGTGAAGACCACCAAGCAGACTCAAACAACGGATATGAAGAATGACGCCATTAAGGCGGCACTCGCTCAGATCGAAAAGCAGTATGGCGAAGGAGCCATTATGCAAATGAGTCAGGTGAGTGCGGCGAATGTCGAACGATTTTCTTCGGGATCTCTCTCGCTGGATATTGCCCTCGGAGGAGGCGTTCCCCACGGACGCGTCATGGAAATCTTCGGTCCAGAATCTTCCGGCAAAACAACACTTGCTCTTCATTGCATTGCTCAGGTACAGAAAAAAGGGGGAAAGGCTGCGTTCATTGATGCGGAACATGCACTCGATACCCAGTATGCCCGTAAGATTGGCGTAGACGTTGATACACTGCTCGTTTCTCAGCCCGATGATGGAGAGCAGGCACTCGAGATTACCGAAACACTCGTTCGCTCTGGAGCTATCGATATCATCGTCATTGACTCGGTAGCTGCGCTGACTCCGCGTGCAGAAATCGAAGGAATGATGGGTGACAGTCATATGGGTTTACAGGCTCGCCTCATGAGTCAGGCACTCAGAAAGCTCACATCCATCGTCAGCAAGACAAATTGTTCCATTATCTTCATTAACCAAATACGCATGAAGATCGGTGTCATGTTTGGCAATCCTGAGACAACAACCGGCGGCAATGCGTTGAAGTTCTACGCATCTGTACGGATGGATGTGCGGCGCATTGATAAAATTCTGGAGAAGCTCCCCTCAACGGCAGAAGGACAGGCTCAACAGGAAATCGTCGGAAACCGCACACGGGTGAAAATCGTAAAGAATAAAGTCGCTCCCCCATTCCGTCAGGCGGAATTTGATATTCTCTATGCACAGGGTATCAGCAAAGAAGGTGATATTCTGGATATGGGCGTCAAATACGGCGTTCTCGAGAAATCCGGCACGTACTTCCGCTACGGCGAAGACACGCTTGGGCAAGGACGTGAACAGGCACGCATGTACTTGAAAGGCAACCCCAAACTTGTAGAGAAGCTCGAAAAGGAAATTATGCAGGCAGCACAACGCTGAAGTTCTGCGGGAGCTTCATAGAGTAAACTTGTCTGAAAAGGAGATGGAAATGCATGCCTCAGGAAGGCTCTCTGCGCTGCTTTCCACAGTTCTTCCACAACTGCGACACAGAACGCGCAGCATCTCCCCTCTCTGCGCAACCGGGTTTCATTGATCATCATCGCCATGGACGTACAATCGCACTCCCGTCATGCCCGCCAAGAGCTCGCCACCAGCACTCATCGGCACTCAGCCACATTCGCTCGAAGTGGAGCGTACGGTCATTGGTGCTCTCCTTATGGATCCGGATGCCATTATCCGCGTCACAGATTTTCTTACACCGGGAGACTTTTACGATCCTGTGCACCGGGAAATCTTCGAAGCAATGTACATGCTCTATCAGGAGCATGAACCCATTGATTTCGTAACGGTCGCAAGTCGGCTCAAGGATAACAAGAAGATTCAAGCCATCGGTGGAAGCGCTTTTCTTGCAGAGCTGGCTGCTAATGTTCCTACCTCGTCACACGTGTACCAGTATGGCCAGATTGTGAAGACAAAATCTATCCATCGTAAAATTATCGCAGCTGGGCAAAAAATTTCGGGTCTGGGATACGGAGAGGATCGGCCGGTACCTGATATTCTGGAGGAAGTGGAAAAAACCGTCTTCCAGATTTCCAATACGTTCCTCAAGGATAAGTTCATACACATCAGGGATATTCTGGAAATGCGCTACGAGCGTTTTGCAGAGCTCCACGAAACAAAGGATGACGAGAATGTAAAAGGTGTACCCACCGGTTTCTACGGATTGGATGCAAAACTCTCTGGGCTCCAGCCTAGTGATCTGATTGTTATTGCTGCACGTCCAAGTATGGGAAAAACAAGTCTTGCCTTGAATATCGCCCAGAATGCAGCAATCCGCTTTGGTAAGAGCGTGGGAATCTTTTCGTTGGAAATGAGCAAAGAGCAACTGGTTGATCGCCTGTTTGCCGCCATGCTCGGCGTGGATTCCTGGAAGCTCCAACGAGGAAAACTGGATGATAGTGACTTTCAGAACATGGGACCGATTATGGATGAGCTCAATAAAGCGAATGTCTTCATTGATGATTCCATCATTTCCTCCATGCCGGAACTAAGGGCAAAATCCCGACGGTTGCAGATGGAACACGGTTTGGATCTGCTCATCATCGACTATCTCCAGCTTATGAGCACGGGGAACGCAAGTTACGCTGGTAATCGCGTACAGGAAATTTCTGAAATTTCCCGTTCTCTTAAGCAGCTAGCTCGTGAACTGCACATTCCGGTTATCGGGCTCTCTCAGCTATCCCGCGCGGTTGAAACCCGTCCAGGCAATATTCCCCAACTTTCCGACCTGCGTGATTCTGGTTCTATTGAGCAGGATGCCGATATTGTCATGATGATGTATCGGGAAGATTATTATGAAGAAGATAGCGACCGCCCCGGCATGACAGATATCTATATCCGCAAGCATCGCAACGGACCAATTGGGCGCGTGGAACTTCTCTTTAAAAGAGAACAAATGCGTTTCTACGACGTGGATAAGACGCATTCTCCTTCCTAAGAATTTCTGGCAGTTCCTCTGTGCACGGAGTACGCTGCCTTCATGCTTGCAGAGTTTTTCCCTGTTCGACCAGACATTCCGCTCGTCGCTATTTTGGCATATGCATTTATTGCGTTTCTCATTGGCGTACTACTAACACCCTCATTCGTTTCCCTTCTCCGCCGTAACCGCATTGGTAAACAATTGCGCGTTGAAACCATTGACGGGCGGGAACCGGCGATTTTTCAGAAGTATCACCAGAACAAACTGGGAACGCCCACGATGGGAGGCTTTCTTATTTGGGGATCGATTTTTCTGGTGGTTTTCCTCTCGCGAGTACTTTCATTTTTCGGCATTGTTGAAAATTCCCTCCTACAACGCGGCCAGGTATACCTTCCCCTCTTCATGCTTCTTGCCCTTGGTATCCTCGGAGCTTTTGATGATTATCTCAATATTGCCGGAATAGGAGGAAAAAAAGGGCTCAATTGGCTTCCAAAGCTCATTTTTCTCCTCCTTATCAGTCTTGCCGGAGCGCTGTGGTTTTACTTCAAGCTGGGATACAACGAAATCAATGTGCCGTTCTACGGATCGGTTGCTGTTGGTCTCTGGTACATTCCGATTTTTCTTTTCATTCTCATCGGTACGGCGAATGCCGTCAATGTTACCGACGGACTCGATGGCTTGGCAGGCGGACTTCTGGTTATTGCGTATGGCTCTTTTGCCACTCTGGCATACATCAGCGGTCTTTCTGTACTTGCCGCATTCTGCGCCGTATGTCTGGGAGCCATTGCTGCATTCCTCTGGCACAACGTGCCTCCTGCTCTGTTCTATATGGGTGACACGGGATCTCTGGCACTTGGTGGGACACTCGGCGTCATTGCGCTCATGACCGATAATGTGCTCGTACTTCCCTTGGTGGGGTTCATCTTTGTCATTGAGATGCTTTCCGTCATTATCCAGCTAACGAGCAAGAGGCTTCGCGGAGGCAAGAAAGTTTTTCGCGCAGCACCCATCCATCATCACTTTGAAGCGCTGGAATGGGGGGAGAGCAAAGTAACCATGCGTTTATGGATTACAGGGTTTTTCTTTGCATTTCTCGGCATCATCATCGGATTAATCGGTTGATGTTAACGATACCTGCTTGCCTCTTTGCATAAGGAACGTATCATGCAAGCATGCTCCGTATCGCCATCAATGGGTACGGCCGCATCGGCCGGAATGTTCATCGTCAATTTCTTCAACGTTTCGCAGACGAGGTTGATGTTGTTGCGGTGAATGCGTCCTCCGATGCCGACATGCGTGCCTACCTGCTCAAATACGATTCCCTCCATGGGCGCTTTGACGGTGAAATTGCCGTATCTGGCCAAGATTTCACTGTTAACGGAAAAATGGTTCGCGTTATTAAAGAACGCGATCCTTCCGCCTGCCCGTGGAAGGAGCTTGCAGTCGATATTGTTGTAGAAGCAACAGGAAAATTCCGCGACAGGCCATCCGCACAAAAACATCTGCTCGCCGGTGCTCAAAAAGTCATGGTGACTGCTCCCATGAAAGATGACACACCGACTTTTGTAAAAGGCATTAATGATGCAGCACTAACCGCTGAAATGGATGTTGTATCCAATGCGTCCTGCACCACCAATTGCATAGCACCCGTCATCCAGATTATGGATGAAAATTTCGGTATCTCCCATCTGCTCGTCAGCTCGGTGCATGCGTTTACCGCATCGCAGAATTTGCTCGATAACACGAACAAAGAAGGAAAAGATCTCCGGCGATCCCGTGCGGCAACCCTTTCTATGATTCCTACCAAAACCGGTGCCGTAAAGGCCTGTGCGGATATTTTTCCACACCTGAAGGGAAAGATTGACGGCATGGCGTTCCGCGTCCCCGTTCCAACGGTCAGCTGTGCCTATATGGCATTTTTCCTAGAACGAGCGACGAGTACGGAAGAGGTGAATGATGCACTGCGTGCAGCAGCGCAGAATCCTCGCTTACGGGAAATATTTGCCGTCTCCGATGATCAGTGCGTTTCTATTGATTTTCAGACGGATCCGCACTCTTCGATCGTTGATCTCCCTTCAACAAAAATTGTTGACGGAAACGCTGCCCAAATACTCAGTTGGTACGATAATGAATGGGGGTACGCAATGCGCGTAACGGAGATGGTCATGAAAATCGGTCAATTCCTCTCTTAATCTCCTCATGGAAAAACAATGTCCAACACCGGAGCGCATATCGCTCAATAGGCATCTTTATCAACGGGCGAATGTTGACGATTCTCTTCGTCACCTGATTCTGGATATTTCCCGTTCCACAAAGTACGTCAGCTATGCAATCCAGACATCCGAATCCGGGCTTTCTGGCGGTACGAACATGTCTGGTGAAGAGCAGCTCAAACTCGATGTTCTCAGTGATGATCTGATTCGTCAGCATCTCTGCGAAAGCAATCTGGTGTGTTGTTATGCCTCGGAAGAACAGGAAGAAATTATTATCCTCTCGGAGGATGCTCCGTACAGCGTAGTGTTCGATCCGCTCGATGGCTCATCGCTCATCGAAGCGAATTTTGCCGTCGGGTCGATTTTCGGCATTTACGAGGGAAAGGACATTATCGGCAAATGCCCGCGTGATCAGGTGGCAGCACTCTACGTTCTCTATGGCCCCCGAACGACACTGATCTATTCCACGGGCAACGGCGTGCACGAATTTATCCTCAATGATGTAGGGGAATTCATCCTCTATCGGGAATTCCTGGGAGTTGCAGACGATGCAAAGAATTACAGTCCGGGTAATTTGCGCGCGATTACGGAAAACGCCGGTTACAAAAATGCCATACAGGACTGGCTCGACCGGCAGCTCACCCTGCGCTATTCCGGGTGTATGGTTGCCGATATTCACCACATCCTCTCCAAAGGACAGGGAATTTTTGCGAATGTCGGAGGTGACAAATACCCCGAAGGTAAACTGCGTTTAGTTTTTGAGTGTGGTCCATTTGCCTATCTGGTTGAGCAGGCAGGGGGTAGTGCACACGATGGGCATCAGTGCTTACTCGATAAAAACATCACGGATATCCATCAGAGAACGCCCATTATCATTGGCTCCAAGAAGGAAGTGGAGCGTATTACGGCTTTTGTGGGATAAATTGCATGTGCACACAATGCTGAATCACGTCGTTCGTTAAAGAAGCCCTGAAAAAACCGTAGTTTGGGTTCAAAGAGCTTCCTTAATTCCAGAATGGTTCCACAACCGCTTTTGCCAGTGCATCATCCAGAGTGGTGCTGTGTTCGACATTCTTCTCTTTTCCTTCTAGTCGGTACACGCGCTTCATGGTTTTGTATGTTCCCCATGGATAATATCGTTTCGTTTTGCGCTTGCGTCTTTTCTCCTGCTCTCCTTTTCCTTCCTCTTTTTCCTCCATAATACGGGGAACGGGAACACCGTCTTTGGACCATTCGACTATACCAAGAACCATGCGCGTCTTCGGATCAACGTATACGAAATCAGTATCGGAATATTCCGCCATGTGCTAAGGGGTATAAATGCGATGATCTTCTGGTTCCGGAGCAGGTGGAGGTGGTGGGGCTGGTGGCTTTGGGTAGTTTTCTTCGCGCGTTTTGGAAACAGACGGTTGTTCCGGATGGTAAAAGATGTCCTGTACCTGCGAACGCCGCTGTTCCTGTACTCGGAGAAATGAATACAGAACGGTGACCAAGCTGCCAATGAGTACAACGTAAATGCCAAAGCGAATTTCCATTCTGGAAAAAGCCAGGGTCACTTTTGTCAGGACAGAAAGAGCTGCCAGAACCAGAATCGTCGCCTGTATCGAGCAAATGAATCGTACGAGTTCACGGTATCGTTTCCGTATGAGAACGGGCCCTCCTGTGATGGGGATAATGGTGATGAGCAAGATAAAGAGATGCAAAAGTGCAATGGCAATACCAATGAAGGCTGTGTAGAAGCCAAATCCGGCATACGTCACATTTTCTCCCCCAAGGATCTGACCGCCAATCCACGGAAGAAACACTCCAATGAGCGCAACGAATGCGCCAATATCGAGAATTTGTTCCTCGAGCTCGAGTGAACGGATACGCTGGATGAAAGGCATCGCCATGGGCGACATGGTAGCACTTCCCGGCATTCCCTACCAGGAATCTCTGGAGAGTGCTGTACACTATGAATACCATGTCCAAGCTCTATGTTGATGCCCGGGAAGCCTGTGTTCTACAACGCACCGGCAAAGGACAATGGGCGCGTGGATTCATTGAAGAGCTTCTGAAACGGGATATTCCTGTTACTCTCCTTACTCATACAAATATTCCGCGTGAGTGGTATATTCCTCCCGAACGCGTGCTCCATTTGCCTTTCGGATGGCGCTGGCATGTCAGCGCATTACGCGTGCTACGACGTGTGGATATCTCGTGTGCGCTCTATGTTAGCCCGACAAGTTTTATTGTGCCGTCATTTCTTCCACGGAACTTTCCCTTCATCCCCATTATTCATGATCTCATCGCTTTTCGGCCGGAACCGCACGACTGGCATGCTCGTATGATCGAAAGGCTCCTTCTCCCACGCATTGTGCGCAGGGCGCAGCATATTTGCACCGCCAGCGCCCATACGCGTGATGATCTGCTTGCACGCTACCCCTTTCTTGAGCCGACGCGTGTCACACCAATTTTTGCAGGACCGATGCAGAAAAGTCCTCCACTGAATACTGGTGACCGGAATATTGTGCTCTGCGTTGGTACGCTCTGCCCTCGCAAGAATCAGCTCCGCCTTATTCAAGCATACAGCAGTTTGCCTGAAACTCTTCGTTCACAGTACCAACTCGTGCTCGTCGGCGGACGCGGGTGGCACGATACCGAAATTCTTCGTGCAGTAAAAACCACGCCGGGAGTGCAGTGGAAAGATTATGCCGGTGATGATGAGTACACAGAACTTTTGACACATTGCACGCTTCTGGCACTCCCCTCTCTCTATGAAGGATTCGGCCTTCAGGTACTGGATGCTCTGCAGCGTGGCGTTCCGTTGCTCACATCACAGTGTGGCAGTCTGCCGGAAGTCACTGGTTCGGTTACCTGTGCGGTAGACCCCTATGATGTCGCATCCATTGCACAGGGTCTCACGGCACTCCTTACGGATGCTGCACTGCGCAATCGTCTGCAGCGCGAAGGGCCTGAGCAGGCTGCGCAGTTTTCCTGGAAACGGACCGTTGATCTCTTCCTTTCTTCGGTGCACGATACGTAACTCTCCTTATGCTCCGCTATCACCGTATCGGCGTTACCGTAAAATCCGGTCTCGACAACAAGGATGTTGCCGTAGCTCGTATTCTGGCTATTCTCCAGAAACTCGCGGTAGACGTGTGCTTCGACGCTGCACGAATGAAGGAGCTGGCCTATGCGCACAATATTTCAGAAATGCATACCTTCAAAGATATTGATTTACTCATCGTCATTGGAGGAGACGGTACGATTCTGCGAACCGTACGGGAAATGGATGATTTTTCCATTCCCATTCTGAGTGTGAATTGGGGCACTGTTGGGTTCTTGGCAGAAATTGATCTGGAAGAAGCTGATGTGCTTATCCCCAAACTTCTTGCAGGAGAAGGAGTCATTGAGGAGCGTGGCATTCTGGATGTTTGCGCGTTGCGGGGGGACGAGCAGATTTTCTGCGGTTCAGCGCTCAACGAAGCAGTGATTGCCCAAGGAACAATCGCCCGCCTTGTGCGATTGGTGACGACGATCAATGGTGAAGAATTGACGAGCTTCCGCGCAGACGGCTTGATTATCTCCACGCCGACAGGATCAACAGCGTACTCGCTCGCGGCCGGTGGGCCCATTGTGTATCCAACGCTCAAAGCGACGATTCTCACGCCCATTAATCCCTACAGCTTCAGTCAGAAACCCATTGTCATTCCCGGCGAATCCATGGTGGAAGTTCATGTACGCACCAAAGAGAATCGCTTTCATGATACGGAAGTGATTCTGACACTGGATGGCCAGACCTACATTCCTCTTAAGCAGAATGACCGTGTGCAGGTTCACATGGGCTCCAAGACGTTAAAATTTCTGCGTCGTTCACAGGATACGTTCTTCTCTACACTCCGCGCCAAATTGCAGTGGGGGGCAACGGCGGGGGGGTAGGCTGATGCGCATGTTCCAGAAGCTTTGCAAAAAGCGCATTAGCATGTTGATGAATCTCATCTACAAAAGGATCGATGAGATGGACTTCGATAGGATGTCCGAATCTGCGGAGTGGATTTAACAGTACTTCACGCCATTCTGTAGAAGGCATTTGCGGTGCAATGATGGCAGTGAAACGCGCATGGTTCTGTACGATCGCTTCACCGATTTTTCGAATGGTTTCGGAACACTGCTCCGGCTGTACGGTAATCCACGCCAGCAAATCTGTTGGCAATGCCCTCTTCATGTGTTCTGAGCCGACGGAAATGTCTGTATGACAGGAGATGTGACGGTCCTCGGCGGTATTTTTGAGCGCACCTGCCAAGCGGCGTGCGTACCATGCACACTTGTCGATGGCTTCAGGAAACAGCAATTCAGTACTTACATGAACGAGTGCCTTATAGTGTTCTGGCATAAGGGGAATATTCTTCTCAGATTCAGAAGCACTGTCAACTCCTGGCGATCATGGCTTCCCTACTTTGCCCTGTTCCGATGAATGCAACAGGAACTTCTGTGTTCTTTTCAATACATTGGATGAATTCCTGTGCAGCTGCAGGCAGCTCTGCAAAAGAGCAAATATCTGCAGTGCTGGTCTGCCAGCCGGGTAATTCCTGATAGGTCACGTGCCCATTCTTGTCCCCGATTCCCACAGGAATAACCTTTTCTTCATCCAGCACATCGAGCTTTGTGATATTCCAATGGGTAATACCGTTGAGGCGTGCGACATTGATCAAATCTGGAAGGTGGAGCCAACCGCACCGGCGCGGCCGCCCTGTGGTTGCACCGTACTCCCCTCCTCGTGCACGCAAGCGATCTCCTTGCTCCCCCATAACCTCCGTTGGGAAATCCCCTTCACCGACACGTGTGCAGTATGCTTTGGCGATACCAACACAAGAAGTAAGAGCCTGAGGCGGGAGTCCGAGTCCTTGTAGAGCGCCACAGGATGTGGTGGAACTGCTGGTGACATAGGGATATGTGCCGTGATCAATATCCAGCAACGTGCCTTGAGCTCCTTCCACGAGCACGGTCTTTCCTGTGCTCCGTGCCGTATAGAGCGCAGCGGCGACATCTCCAATGCTCCCTGCAAGAATCTTTTGTGCAGCCTGCACATTCTCCATCTCCTGCTCCACATCAACAGTAATGCCGTACATCTCCTTGAGATCTGCTGCTCTCTCCTCCAATTCCTTCCGCATATTGCTCCCCAGTTTCTCCATGCGTATACCGATTCTTGCCGCTTTGTCCATATAGGCAGGGCCAATACCGCGTTTGGTAGTACCAATCCCCTTGCCCTTTATTTTTGAGCGGCGCTCTTCCAGCACTGCATCAATTTCCTTATGGAAATCAAAGAGAATATGCGCCTGATGAGAGATGAGCAATTGGGGAATAATGTCGATTCCCGCAGCGCTCAATGTCGCAATTTCTTCCAGAAGTGTGGGCAAGTGAATAACCATGCCCGCTCCGAGCATCACAGGCTTCCCTGCATGCAGGCATCCTGATGGCAACAGGTGGAAGACGTGCTTTTGTCCATTCACGACAATCGTATGGCCAGCATTGGCTCCTCCGCAGGCACGTGCAATGATATCAAAATGCTCCGCGAGGATATCCGTGACTTTCCCCTTTCCTTCGTCACCCCACTGCGCTCCGATGATGGAACAAACGGGGCCGAGTGACGTAAGAAGTTTCTGCACGTCCGCAGATTACCATGCCTGCAGCTCGTGGAGAAGCAAAGAAGCCTGTTCTTCTTTACATTCCATCACGATGCCGCGGCACCACGGATGTGCTGCGGCCTGTGTGATAATCGTACGGAGCATCACGGTGCCATCCGTCCCGCCAAAGAGCGCTTCATGCGGCTCAAAGGAAAAGACATCCCGCTCCAGTTCTTCTGTTTCGGGAATATACGGCGGATTGCTTACCAACAGGAATGGTTCACAGAGATCTGCAAGCGGCTGCATATCACTCCCCTCTCGGAAATCTATGCGGCCTGCCACGCGGTGCTTGTGTGCATTTTCCTTTGCTACGGTGATAGCCCCTCCGCTGCAGTCTGTTGCAATGATGTGCAGATGGGGGCATTCGCATGCGAGCGTGACGGCAATGCATCCGCTGCCTGTCCCCACATCCACCACCGTGTCTACGGTACTCATATCACCGCGCGTACGTGCAACGGCAACAATATCCGTATCAACAGAGCGAATGGTTTTTTCTGTTTTCTCTCCTTTAAGAGTATCCAAAACCAAAAGGATAAGACCCTCGGTTGAGGGCCGCGGAATGAGAACACGGCGATCAACGGAAAAGGACCGACCGTAGAATTCTTTCTCTCCGACAATGTACGCAACGGGTTCGCCGTTCTTCCGTCTTTTGCTAGCCGCTTGGAGCTCTTCTTGCTGTGCCATCGTGAGGGCATAATCCTCCTGCGCAAGGATCCACGACCGATCTTTTTTAAGGATATGCGCCAGAAGTACCTCGACCTCCAAGGGAGATAGTGCCATTGCCGCTCGCGCCTCTTTGATCATCATGGCACTATAGTGCATAGATATGGCTCGTATTGCTATCGATTGTCGGCTGGCCGCCCAGAAAACGGGGCTCGGACGTTATGTACGCGAGCTTGTTCCTTTGCTGGTTACAAAAGAGAGAGAACATGCGTATATCCTCCTGGTTCACTCTTGTTCTGAGGAATGGCTCGCTCCTCTTGCCAACCGATGTACTATCATGGAAACGTCCTGTGCGTATTACACCCTGCGCGAACAATACGTCATTCCTCGTATGCTGCGTTCTTCCGGTGCAGATCTCTTTTTCTGCCCACATTTCAATGTACCTTTCCGCCCTGTTGTGCCATTCGTAGCCACAATCCATGACCTCATTCTCCATCAGTATCCCAATCAGGCCCCCTTCTTCAAACGTCTGGCATATCGCATTCTCTTTTATCACACAGTGCAGAAGGCTCGTTCTCTGATTGCCGTCAGTGCCTTCACTGCACGAGCAATACAAGAAGCATACGGAGCAGAAGCATATGGAAAGACCACGATCATTCAGGAGGGCATCTCTGAAAGATTTCAACCGCAATCTGCTGAACGGCAACAGAGAGTCTTGCGCAAGTACGATATTCCCCTCCCCTATTTTCTCTACGTCGGTAATGCAAAAGAGCATAAGAATGTTCCGGTACTTTTGGAAGCATTCCATTCCCTTCAGGATCCAAATATTCTGCTTTTGTTGGTTACCGGAGGAGCGGAGCTGCAACAGCTTGATCTGGGAGAGCGTGTGCGTGTCCTCTCCAACATTGATGATGAGGATCTTCCTGCTCTGTACAGCGGCGCTCGGGCATTTGTGACCGCTTCTCTGTACGAAGGGTTCTGTTTTCCTGTTCTGGAGGCCCGTGCATGCGGTTGCCCCGTCATCGCATCGCGCCGAACGGCGATTCCCGAAGTTGCGGGACCGGATACCGTACTCGTAGAACCATCGGTACAGGCTCTTGCGAAAGCAATGCAATCTCCTCCACATCCCCATACAACCACAAAAGATGAGTTTCGCTGGCAGGATGCTGCACAAACAACCCTTGCGGTGCTCCATGCGGCACTCGAATAGGCGTATACTCGCCGTATGGAACACATCAGAACACTCCTGCCGGCAGTGCTCAAAAAGAGAGGATTGCATGAGCATGCAATTGCAGCCTTGGTGATCCATCATGCCAATCTCTGGATTGGACAAAAGCTTCCTGCTATGAGGAACGAGCTCACAGCGCGTGCTTTTACAAACACGGTTTTGGTTATTGCTGCAGCCCATTCTACAGCTGCACAAGAGTGCCAGCAGGCCGCCACAGAGCTCATAACGCATTTGAAACACGGTATTCCCGAAGCTGGCCTGACAGACGTGCGTATTGTCCGCGAGTAAAGAACGGCTTAAAAACAACACTTTCTCTTGCAAGGGACGGCTGACTTTCCTAGACTGAGTCGGCTTCGCTCCGATTGAACGGAGTGTATCTACGCTATGCTTGTTATTCGCCTCCAACGCACCGGCAAACGCAACGACTCCTCCTTCCGTATTGTTCTGGCAGAGAAAGATGCTCCCGTAAAAGGAAGATATAAGGAGCTTCTGGGTTACTACCTGCCCAATCGCGATCCTATAGTTCTGGAGTGTGATCAAGAACGTGTAGATCACTGGGTCCAATCCGGCGCTCAGGTCAGTGATACCGTGGCGCGTATTCTTACGAAGGCAGGATCCAAGACGCTCGGAGCCTTCATTACTCCATACACAAAGAAGAAGAAAAAGAATGCTCCGGAAGAAGAAGCTCCTGCTGCACCTTCTCAGGCAGAAACACCAAAAGAAGAAAAAGTAGAGGCCCCTGTTGCTGATACGCCACCTCAGGAAGAAGCAAAACAGCCACCGGAAGAACCAGTAGCTGCAGAAGAGAAAGGAGAAGAGAAAAAGGAAGAATAATCTTCTCTTTTACAGTCGTGTAGCCACAGATACACGGTGTCTTATTCGAGTGCAGTGAAAATTTCACTCACAAGATCAATGATTCTTGAGAAGCTTAAGTCGAATGGAATATCCAGGAGCACAGCCATAAACTTTACGATGAAGAACGCAATGAATGAAACAAAGAGGCCAATGATGGAAAAGCGAATTGTATGGACTGCTTTCTTGATTTTTTCTTCATTGCCGGCGGAGAGAATGAAGGTAATACCTCCGATGATGATGTACACCAAACAAAGGATTGTAGCTGTAATGAGTGCAAGAGCCACAAATGTTGCAACGATTTCCATGATCGAAGCATTTTCCAGTAAATCTCTAAGCATGAGAGTGGGGGGAGGAATTACGATGCAGACGGCTCATGAGAACCACCCGGTGGTTCAAGAATTTTCAGATTAATACGATGATCACTGCCGCCAAGGATGCGTAACAGGGTACGCAGAGCTTTAATTGTTTGACCACTCTTACCAATGAGTTTTCCCATGTCGGATTCCCCTACCTGAACCGTGAGCAAGATGCCCAAGTCATCAACTTTCGTATCAATGTTCAGGGCATGCGTATCTTCGACAATCGCCTCAAGAATGTACTTGAGGAACTCATAACCTGGTACCTGGCTGGCTGTCGGATCTTTCGTCGTCATCAGGCTGAAAGTATAGAGACCCGCGCCTACCAGAGCAAGGACTGTTTGCGGCGCACTATGCCTGTCATCAGAGCGCTCAAGAGAGCTATAACTCCTGCGCACAGTACGTCCAGAGGTGCACCGGATGGAGGCATTTTTGTCATCACACCAATACTGCTGGTGCGAACAAGCTCTGTCAGTGAAAGGGATTCTATACCCGTGCCGCTTACGGACACCACGTTGGCAATTTGCGTTCCATGAGGCGTATTGGGGTCGATGCGCACATTGTACTGTACGGACCACTCTTCACCCGGATTCAGTGTGCCGACGTACCACGTGATCGTATCTCCCGCCAATTCTCCCTGTTGTGCATTCAGAACGGTGGCAAATGTAGGATCCATGCGGTCATCCACACTGATATCCGTAATGACATGATCTAACGTGTTACGCAGATAAATGGTGTACTGCACAACATCACCAGGACGAACCTCGTTGCGGTCGGCAACTTTACGTAGCAGCGCAGTCGTGTTCTTGGGTTGCACGGTATCATTACCCTGTGAAGTCGTGGAAACTTCCGTGACATCAACGGCAACGCGACCTGCGGCCTGAACGGAATTCTTCAGCAGTGCGCCCAGCGGGGCATCGCTGCGCACGCGAACGGTGACATTGAGTAAACGTTTACCGAACGGGCTGACAGTTAAACCTTCCCAAAGGACATCATTCCCCGTCCAACGGCCTCCCTCTGTTGCAGAGACGAATTCCGTGTACGTTGGGATAGCATCCTTCATGGTGATACCCGTCAGAAGCTTCTCTTCATTATTGTGCAAGAGAATCGCATACGTGAGTTCCTCACCGTTCACTGCTGTTTCGTGACCGTCATTCACAGAGAGTTCCGCAGCAGTCGGTGGGATCTTTTCGTACAAGACCGTTGTCGTATCGGTTCCCAGTGCTGCAGCGGAGGAAACACGGAGCCGCAGAATGGTGAATTCCGGAGCATCGCGTTCCACAACCGCATTGAGTTCGTATACAACGCGCTCACCGGCAGCAATAAACTCATCATTCCACACAACTTCGCGCTGTTCTTGCTTATACAAACCAGAAGCGCTCAGCAGCGTCAGGAACGGCGGTAAGTACGTTCTCAGAGCAAAATCTCTGTCGGGGCCGTTCGTGTTGTCCACCGTAATCTGGTAACGCAATTCTTCATTGGGTTCCGTAAAAACACGTCCGTCATTCACGGAAATGAACAGAGGCGGCGGTGCCATTTCTTCCTTTTCCACAATAATGGTTGTGTCACTGGCCTTTGCATCATCCGAAATCACTTCGGCTACCAGCAATGCGCCATCCTTGGCATATGGAGACACTTCGATGGAAACATACAGATTCTTTACATAATCAGGAAACACTGCAACGTCCTTCCAGGAAACATACGCACCTTCTGTCCGACCGCCTTCGCTGGCTGAAAGAAGGTTTGCATATTGCGGGATGTAGAATTTCACATTCACCAACTGCATCTCATCGGAGTCATTTCGCAGAGCTACGGTGTAATGAAGAGAACCACCGGCAACCACTTCATCGGCACCGTCGGAGACGCTCACGTACAGAAAGCGTCCGCGCTCCCCTTCGCTCTCATCTTGCGGTGTTCTGCAATCGGCATCGTCCGGATAGTCCACATCTCCGTCCATATCGTTATCAAAACCGTCGGAGCACTCGGGATAATCCGCAAGAGCAGTTTCGGACGGCACGGAAACCAGCAGACTATGGCCGACTGTTACGAGCAGAGCGCAGAGGCTCAGTAGCGCGAGAATTCTAGTTCTCTGACGGAAAGATGGCATGAGTACGGGGAGAAAGTGTGCCAAAAAAGGCGATTAGTATAAAAGCTTCAGATCACCTTGTCAAGTATCCTTTGCTTTCTGGTCTACAAGCCGTTTTTTGGTCAGAAAACGGTAAATAGGCGGACTTTAAAGGCGTCCTCCGCTTTTGCTGGCTTGCCAACCGTAGCCCCCGCGGATGCGGGGCGGAGGTTGGTGGGTGGTACAGGAATCGAACCTGTGACCTTCTGGGTGTAAACCAGACGCTCTAGACCAACTGAGCTAACCACCCGAATGTTTCCCTGAGGAGAAAGACCAACTGCCTGCCTCGCACAGGAATGAAACGACTGATGCGGGGAGCTAACCACCCCTGCACAGATATTGTAGCAGAACAGATTGCCGAGACGAGACTTCTTCGCGTAGACTCTGTGCGTATGGACCAACTCATTAATATTGTTATTGTCATTGTCAGCATACTCCTCATGCTGTGTATCCTCCTGCAGCACAGAGCATCCGGCCTCTCCAGTACTTTTGGAGGCACCGGTGCAACGTATGTACAACGCCGCGGAGCAGAACGGCTCATTTACCAGGCAGCCATCTGGCTGAGTGTCATCTTCTTCCTCATTCCTGTTGTACAGTGGTACGTGTAAAAAGGTAACACGGTGATGGTCAACACGTTCCGCATGTCTTCGCATTCTTCCCGTGCACTCATTCTCCCGTCCCGTTTTCAAGGCACCACGCTGGGAACGTATCGTTCTCTTGGTTTGCATCGTCGCATTCCTTATAAGCGCGCTCATCCTGACGCAACGTTTTATTGCTGCAAACACCATTCTGCGCCCTGCTCCTGGAGGAACATATATAGAAGGATCCGTCGGTGAAATTCAGCAGCTCATTCCGTGGTTTACCGTTACGAATGATGTGAATCGGGATATCGTGTCTCTGGTGTTTTCCGGGCTCCTGAAATACAACCCCGAAACACAGAAGATTGAAGAAGATTTGGCAACGCTCGAAGTCAGCCCGGATAATCGCATTTATACCCTTACCCTCAAGGAGGGAATTGCCTGGCACGATTCGACTCCGGAAGATCCTCATTATCTTACGCCGGAGGATGTCCTCTTTACGTTTCAGACAATCCAGGATCCTCAATTCCCCAATACCCTGCTCCGCCAGAACTTCCTTGGTATTGATATCGAGCAAATCAACGAACGCACAGTGCGGTTCCGTCTGGAAGAACCGTATAGTTTCTTTACCAGCAACCTGACGCTTGGAATTCTGCCCAAGCGGTCTTTTGAAGGAATTCCCGTTGCCAAAATTGATCAGGCACTCGACTTTGGATTCCACCCCATCGGTACCGGACCCTACGCTTTCCGCAGTCTGATACAGACAGAATTGAGCACAGAAATCACTCTGGAACGCTTGGATCAATCAACGGACACGCCGTACAACCTCAGTCGCGTCATTTTCCGCGTCTTCCCGGATTACTCCACGCTCCTTTCGGATATCCGAAATCTGAACGGTGTGCGGCTGGTGCCGCGCAATGATGATGGCAAACCCATTATTCCGCGCATGTTCCAGACAGTGGATTACACGCTCCCGCAGTACGTTGCACTCTTCTTCAACCTGGATCGCCCCATTCTTCAGGATCAGAAACTGCGTTTGGGCCTGCAATTGGGAACAAATAAGCAAGCTCTGGTGGAAGGTATTGGCGAATCGCTCATTGTGGATACACCACTTATGGAAATTGACCTTGCAGACTGGCGGTACCAGTTTGATCCCAATGCAGCACGCGGCGCCTTCTTTGAATCGAATTGGCATCTTCCAGAGAAAGTTCGCCTGCAAAGACTGCTGGAAATACGGGAAGCGAATACGGTGGGATCTCTCTCCATCGATCCGATTGTCCTTTTGGATACGGGAGCGGTACTCACTATTACAGGAAGCATGCTGCAGGTGGCGAGCGGTGCCACGGTGAACGGCTTGCCCGTTGTGCAGCATCCCACTGCCACAGGGGCATGGATCGTCAATCTTCCCACGCATGGCGGTACAGGGAGCCTGCTTCTGGGGCTGAATATGATTCAACTCCAGAATCCCAACGGTTCCATACTGGATTCTGCGTACGTCTGGAGAACAAATAAGCCGGCACTCTACCGCAAAGCAGCAGAAGAACAGCAGCTGGTCGATCTCTTCATCCAATCGCGGGATGCCGTAGACTCCGAAAACAAACTCACTGTGGAAGATCTCTACATCGAAAACGGTATGTTGCGTCGGCGTCTTTCCACAGACCCGCAAGATATTCGTGTGAATAACAACGGCGAAAAACTTTCACTGGTTCTCCTTACGAGCGATGCACCATCGCAGTACCGGCACATTGCGGAGGTGATCCGCGATCAGTGGGCGCAATTGGGAGTCCATGTGGGTATAGAAGTGCCTGCAACGCGTGAGGATTTCGAAAAGAAACTCCTTGCACGCGAATACGACATCCTTCTGTTTGGACAATCCTTGTTGGATAATCTGGATAGTTATCCCTACTGGCACAGTTCCGGCGTTCAAAAGCTCACCGGTGAACGCAATGATCTGCGTCTGGATGCGTACAATCTCTCCCAATACTCCTCGCTCAAAGCAGATACGCTGCTGGAAGTGATCCGCCAGACGAGTGATGAAGAGGAGCGCGACACGGCGCTCAATGAACTGCGCGACATTATCCGGCAGGATGTGCCAGCCGTATTCCTGTATGCACCGCAGTACACCTTTGCCTATACGCGCAACCTTCAGGGTGTTGTCATTGGAAATCTCTCTCTGCATTCCGATCGCTTTCTGACGCTCAGAAACTGGTTCCTGAAGCAGGAACGCGTCTTCAAACCGGGGAAGAGCTGGTTCTCCTTTATTCCGTGGCTCTTTAGAGGTTCCTGAGGCTATCCGTATTTCGATTAGTTAACGAGGCTTGACTTCCCTCTTTTCTTTCTTTAAACTGCCGCGGCCTTTGAGCAATCCCTGATACAGTATGGAAATTCTTCTTCTCCAAGATGTCCCGAACGTTGGCCTAAAAAACGATCTTCTCATTGTAGGAGACGGTTTTGCGTTGAACTGCCTGCTCCCGCAGCAGAAAGCGCTCGTTGCCACGCCAACGGTCCGCCGCCGCTACGCTGAGCAGATCAAGCGCCGTGCAGAGCAGAAGGAATTGGAAAAGAAACTCCAGGCCGGTGCCGTGGAAGCACTGGGAGGCAAAACGATCACCTTTGAGCGCAAAGTAACCAAGACTGGCAAGCTCTATGCCGCCATTACCGAAAAGCACATCGCCGAAGAACTCAAGAAAGCACATGGTATTGAGGTTTCTGCTGACATGATTTTGGTTCCCGAGCACATCAAGACAACCGGCACCTTTGAAGTTGCACTCAAGATTGCCGATACACAGCAACCGCTCACCGTGGTGGTGAAGGCGGAGAAATAAAAGAACCCCCGCTCCGCAGTTTTACTGGCACAGCAGCACCGGTGCTTTTATAGTATCCACGGGCCAGTAGCCCTGCCTGCCGGCAGGCAGGTCAGTTGGTTACCCGCCCGTACCGAACGGTACGTTCGGGCGGGGAGCACCTGATCATTCTCATTCAATACGGGCCAGTAGCTCAGTTGGTTAGAGCACCGGACTTATAAACCGGCGGTCGGTGGTTCAAGTCCACCCTGGCCCACCATTCGACTCGTCCCGCTAAAGCGGGGGCAAGCCGTGAAAGTTTATCCTGAACACATGTGAAGGATTCAAGCTTGTCCTGAACGTAGTGAAGGATCCACCCTGGCCCACCATCCTTCGCGCAGCGAATGCGGGGCTCCGCGTGGCACGCCACCCTGTTCAAGATTGCCCTGAACATAGTGAAGGGTCCAGCTACAGAGACATCAATACTCCAATCCTTTACTGCATTAAAAATGTGGAACTGTAACGAATCGCATGTGCCATGTTAGGTGATGTATGCAAACTTAATTAATTTTTTCCTATTACACTCTCCCCTGCTAGAACATCCAATTCTCTCCTCACTTGTTCAGGTGTTTTATCATTCAAACCAGTGGTAATACTACTGATTTTTTCTAAGGTATTACCGACTACGTAATGTGCATTGGATAAGTTTTGCGTGCTTTCTGCCAAATTAAATCCTATAATAATGCTCACGTTTGCTCTTATTGCTGCCTCAATACCACTGGTCGTATCCTCGAATGTCATGGTCTCTGATGGCTCCATGCCCATGACCTCACATGCTTTTTTGTATGCATCTGTTTTGTCATTTAGTTTTTTATCCCCCACATTAAATGTCCGGGGAAATCCATAGCAAGGGTCTTCTTTTCTCGGATTGTATTCTCCAAAAGCCGTTGGTATCCTCGGCTCAGTACTCCAATGTGATCCTATATCGAACAGATTCTTAATACTTTCGCTTGTGGATTGATTAACAAGTGCCACCTTATCTGTTCCGAGTACGTCAAATAGTCTCCCAAAGAATCTCTGGTTCCCTTCAATTGGTTTAGCTCCGAGTATCATGAAGGGGGCCTTCAGGTCTGTACGGTATCCAAGCAATTCTCTAAGTTTTTCTTCCCGTTGTTTTTGTGTTAAATCTCTGAACCCTTCAGCTTCTGCTAGAAAAACATTCCATATATTATCCCTGAAGTCCTCGGTTGTTCCACCAGCACACCATAGCGCAAGATCCATGTCAGATTTTCCTTTGAGTTCGCTTTTTATCCCCTCAATGCCCAGCTTCGACATTTTGTCTTCCCCTTCCTCCCTCCGATAAAGTCTATGCATAGACTCCACTTCCTTAGGTAGGACGGAGTTCTGCTCGCTTTTTAGTTCCTCGATAATAACGTTCACCATATTTTGCCCCCTATCGTTGAGGGCTATGATGTTCTCCACGTCCTCATCAGTAAGATCCCCTTTTAACCGTTTTACAGCAGCATACCAGCCGATGGCTTTTGCAGCCTCACTCTCGATCAAAATCCCGTCAAAATCAGATACAACAGCTTTCATGTATGTATTTACATACATTATGTATATACTCTATGCAAGAACTGTCCAGAGAAATTTTGCAATGGAGCTAGTGAAGGTTCTAAAAACCCTGTTCTGAACAAGTGCTCTTCTTCGGTCTCTATTAATGTGCTTAGGTTTGAAAAAGTAATGCCGTTTCGAGGCAATTGGTAAGCTGTAGCTAATTCAGAAAACAGCCACCCTGGCCCACCACACTTCGCCCCGCGGACGCGGGGCTCCGCGTGGCACGCCAATGGAGACGGACGAGTCGAAGAGCCAGACGTTTCCCGCTTCCCGTTTTCTTATTCTTATCCTTCAGCTTCACTTGTAAATCACCCCTCCACATCGTACTCATCTTCAATTTCCCCAACCAATTCTTCCAGAACGTCCTCCAGCGTTACCAGACCGATGGTTTTTGCTTTGTGCTGCACAACAGCAAGATGAATGTTCTTATCACGGAATAACATCAGTAAACGATCACAGCGGACGTGTGCCGGAACCACAAGGGCATCGCGTTTGATCGCTGTGACCAATTCCTTATCGCGCCCTTCGATCAATGCTTCCAGGATGTCTTTGGATAATGCGAATCCCACTACTTCGTGAATAGATGTGCCAAAAATCGGATACCGTGAATGTGTGGAACGGAAGACTTCATCTGCCGCTTCCCGGATTGTTTCTGTACTCAGGACGCTCACAATATCTTTTAAGGGCGTCATGATACTCTCTGCATTCTTATCGTTGAGGAGAAACGCCCTGTGTACCAGCTGCCCTTCATCGGATTCGATATGTCCGGCACGGCGGCCGATGCTTGCAAGCGCCCGTATTTGCGCTTCTGATCCGATAATACGTCCACCGACACGAAAGAGATTTGCAAGCTTCTCCAGCGGGTACACAACAGGAGAAAGGATGAAGGAGAGCAATCCGATCATCGGTGCGCTCAGGCGGCTTATTGTTGGTGCGTAGTGTGCACCAATCGACTTTGGAATAATTTCCGAGAAG